>ERZ791865.945-NODE-945-length-33860-cov-10.613489_pt1 | contig 33860 bp, 32 predicted proteins | sample MGYA00509942_ERZ791865 | MGnify/ENA primary metagenome ERZ791865 (study PRJEB30046, sample SAMN00792098) | human gut metagenome | study: EMG produced TPA metagenomics assembly of the A metagenome-wide association study of gut microbiota in type 2...
CTTGCAGCACCCGGCCTTTTTTATAAGTATAATAATCTCCCGGGGAAAGTGCAACAGCAAAAAAGCACCGGTTTTCGTAAGGGAGCCGGTGCTTGCAGGCAATGTGTCAGGCTGTCAGCGGGCCAACAGCTCAAAATGATTCCGCTTGGTGACCAGCAGCCCTTCTTTTTGCAGTTTGGAAAGCTCTGCCGACATGGCGGCGCGCTCCACGCAGAGAAAATCCGCCAGCTGCTGACGGTCAAAGGGGATGTCAAAGGAGAGGGAGGACTGCCGGATGGACTCGGCGGACAGGTAGGACAGCAGCTTTTCCCGGGTGGTTCGCTTGCTGACATGGGTGATCTTATCGTTAAAGAGCAGTATTTTGTTTGCCAGAACACTGACCAGATTGCGGATGAGTTTCTGGTGATGGTCGCAGGCGGTGGGGCAGGAGGTGAGCAGCCGCTTGACGTTCAGCAGTAGGATCTCGCAATCCTCCTCTGCCACCACGCTGATGTTCAGGATGGCACCGGGGGTGGCGGCGTAAGGCTCGTCGAAAAAGTCTCCGGTATTGCACTTGGACAGGATATTGCGGTGCCCCCAAAGATCCTCCTGAATCACAAGGGTGGAGCCGGACAACATAAGCCCCATGACCTCTGTGGAATCTCCGGCACGGAAAATGTAGGAGCCCCGGGGCCGGGTGATTGTCGCTGCACTGACACAGTGCAGGATGGACAAAATCTCATCGTCGGTAAGCCCGGTAAAAAAGGGGCAGTTCCGCAGAACAGGCAGATATTTTTGCATAAAAGCCCTCCTTGTTGGAATTCAAACATACAAGTTGCTTTTAGTATACTATAATAAGGGTGCAAATGCAAAAAAACACCCACAATAGGAGAGTATAGATATGATTCGGAAAATCATCCATATTGACGAAGAAAAATGCAACGGCTGCGGCTTGTGCGCAACCGCCTGCCATGAAGGTGCCATTGACATCATCAACGGCAAGGCAAAGCTGGTGCGGGAGAATTTCTGCGATGGCTTTGGCGACTGTCTGCCGGGCTGCCCCACCGGTGCCATCACCTTTGAAGAGCGGGAAGCCCCTGCCTACGACGAGGCGGCGGTGCAGGAAAACAAAAAGAAGAAGGAATTGCAGGAGAAGATGAAGCACCTGCACGAGGGCGGATGCCCCGGCTCCCGGATGCGGACGCTGGAACAGACGGAGACCGCAGAAAGCGCAGCTCCTGCCTCTGTGCAACCGGTCTCCCGCCTGCGCAACTGGCCGGTGCAGATCAAGCTGGCACCCATCCATGCGCCCTACTTTGCAGGCGCAAAACTCCTGATCGCAGCGGACTGCACGGCATACGCCTACGCCAATTTCCATCAGGAGTTTATGCGCGGCAAAGTTACCCTCATCGGCTGTCCGAAGCTGGATGCTGTGGATTACAGCGAAAAACTTACCGAGATCCTGCGCAGCAACGACATCCAGAGCGTGACCATCCTCCGCATGGAGGTGCCCTGCTGCGGCGGCTTGGAGATGGCCGCAAAAAAGGCGCTTCAGACCAGCGGAAAGTTCATTCCGTGGCAGGTGGTCACCATCTCCATTGACGGAAAAATTCTGGATTAAAAGTACAGGGCAAACGATATGTACCCAGTTTTCTGGACACTGGATCAAAATTGAATAATTAAGAATCCATCATGGATGCTTCTCTGAATTTAGAGGGGAGGCATCCATTTTTTCTGCTGTTATTGTAATAGTCAATATACTCGGCAATCGCCTTGGAGAAGGTTTGAAAGGAGGAATGTGGACGAAAAGAGCCACGACCCGGAACAGGATGAGGAAGAACAGGAGGATGTACCTCGCTGCCCCTCGGTGCTGGCGGCGCTGGAGGAAAAATCGGACAAGCCGGAGCCGGTGAAGCCCTTCCGTAGTTATTACGACAAGGACGGTGATGCCCGGTGAGTGACCGCCGCGACCAGCAGCTCCATTTCCGAGTCAGCAAACCGGAGTTGGAACGGATTCGGAACAAAATGGAAGCCAGCGGCATTCTGAGCATCGGCTCCTATCTGCGAAAAATGGCGCTGGACGGATATTGTCTGTATCTGGATCTGCCGCAGCTGCGCCGTATGGCATATCTTTTGCATTTGAACGCCACAAGTGGCTCAAGTGTTCGTTAGCAAAGTGGCTCAAGTATTGGCTGTCACACGGGGGTGATTCGGAATGGCTGCAACACGTTTGATCGCGCTGCACAAGAACAAGGGCAAGTCGATTGCGGCCTGCCTGAAAAGCCGCACGGACTACGCGAAGAATCCTGACAAAACGAACAGGGGGAGAGCTGGTCAGCAGCTATGAGTGCAGCCCATTGACCGCAGACGAAGAATTTATGCTGTCCAAGCGGCAATACGAACTTGCCACAGGACGCAGGCAGAAAAATGATGTGATCGCCTATCAGATACGGCAGTCTTTCCGCCCCGGTGAGATCACCGCAGAGGAGGCCAACGCGGCAAAAGTGCCCGACACCGGAACAAAAATTTCAGATGCTGGTGGACATTCAGGCAAAACTAGCCGAGGGAAAAGGCACGGGTTTTGCCCGCTGGGCAAAGCAGCACAACTTAAAAGAAATGTCCCGGACGCTGGTTTTCTTGCAGGAAAACAAAATCGGCAGCATCGAGGAAATGCAGGAGCGTGTGGACGCTGCCACTGAGCGTTATCATGAACTGGGCGATTCCATTAAAGCATCAGAGAAGCGGCTGGCAGAAATCGCGGTGCTGAAAGCGCATATCATCAACTACGCCAAGACACGTCCGGTCTATGACGCCTACCGCAAGACCGGATACAGCAAGCACTTTCTGGAAACGCACCGCACAGAGATCACGCTGCACAAGGCGGCGAAAGCGGCGTTTGATGGAGCCAACTTGAAAAAACTCCCCAAGGTCAGGGAACTGGATGCAGAATATTCCAAGCTGCTGACAGAAAAGAAAGCGCGCTACCCGGACTACCGCAAAGCGAAAGAAGAAATGCAAGAGCTTCTTCGTGCGCAGAAAAATATTGAGCTTTTCTTCGATGAGGAAAGGAAGCCAGAGCAGACCGAATATTCCAGATAAACAATACGACCCTGAGAACTTTGCCGCTTATCCGGCAGGGTTCTCAGGGCCTTTTTTGCTTATTGCTCAGTCTGTACTCAGAACAGCATTTCCGGTGCTTTCGATTTGTTTAGCGATCATGCTTTCCAGTTCCTGCGTGATCGTTGCACAATTTGCAACACGGTAATTCCAGAAATAAGAAACACCTTCGCACTCTTCCACGGACAAATCGCTGTTGACCAAAAGCAAGCTTTCTGGTGTCACGTTCAGCTTTTCGCACAGAGAAGCATATTTTCCATAATCAATGCTTCGGCTGGACGATTTGGCTTCTACCCAGAAAAATTTTCCATTGATGGAGAACACAACATCCAGCTCATGCGTGCTCCCTACGGATGCCGTTTCTGAAAGAACCACATTGGAGCAAACCGAAACTTCTGCGCCCTGCTCCTCCCGATAGCGGTTCAGGATCTGCTGAACCTGATGCTCTACAAAAAGCTCCAGCCACTTTCCGCTCAAAAAATGCCGGACGGTTTCATTTTGCGCAAGTTCATAGACGATATTCTGCGGGTAAATCACAATGGCTGCAAAAAGTCCCATTTTGTCCCACGTCTGAGCAATCTCTGAAAGTGTGGCAAACGATTTTTTGGACGCACCCTTTGGGATACGGAACGAAAAAGAGCCGTCGCTCTGCATATGTGTTCGGATAAACTGCAAGAAATCCACCACCACCGGGTCGCAAAGAGCCTCGCCTGTTTTCCATGCCATCCGCTGAACAGCAATCGGTGGGAGTTTTTCCGGCACGACCTGCTGAACGATTTTATACCCACAGCGTTCCAGATGCTCCAATGCGGTCAAAGGCTTCTGGATTTTTGCTTTGACTTCGGGCTTTTCTGCGCCGGATGTGTTCTCGGTCAGATAGTTGAACTTCCATCCGTATTCCCAAGCAGGCGAACGGGTCAGTACGCCGACCGCATGAAATCCGCTGTCATGCTCCTCCATCGGAAAAGTGATCTTGTTTTTATGAATATTGATTTGGAGCGTTTTGTTTTTTAGTGCTTTCTGATAAGCGGCAAGAAAAAATTCCTTTCCCTTATAGGCCAGCTCACTGGAATTGTTTGCAGAAAGACCAGCATTTTTTGCCAAAGAGAGGAGCAGACAGGTCGCTTTGGGCAGTTCAAGGATATGTTCCATCTGCGCACCGTCCGGAATATTTGCATTATCGGACTGCGACGATTCGTCTGCTGGAATCTCCTTTGCTGGTGCAGAAACCTCGGGTGCCTTTTTTGAAGCGGTCTCAGACTTTCCAGACTTGGGCAAGGGCTTTGGCTCCGTGTAAACTTCCGCAATGAATGATTCATAGGAATCGATGCACGGAAGCTTTCCTGCGGCTGCAAGTCCTACATAGATCGCAGCCGCCCGCGAGGAATCGCCATAATACTTTTTAGAATCCGCCGCGGCAGCAATATCAGAAAAGGCATTATATCTGCTCAGCTGCGCAGCCTTTTCCGGGAACTGCTTCAACGCACGGCAGTAGAGCCACTCAAAAAATGAATCCGGGTGCGGCTCTATCGGATACTCACTTCCTTCCAGAGAGTAGCGCAGCAGCTTTCCATTGGTTCGCAGCCGAGTGTCCTTATGGACTTTGGATGGCGCACAGGTCAGAAGGTCAGCGAATGGACCACCATGTTCAAATACCTTGGCGGCTTCAAAAACCGTGCTGATGGGTACATCCTGCGCAACAGAATCCAGATGCAGCAGAAGCCGCAGAGAAGAAACAGCCTCACCCTCCGGCTGAACGGATGCAGAGCTGATTTCCAGAATTGAAACATCCGGGTCTGTTGTATGGACGGCATCATGGACGGCACGGATATTCTGCCGCTTGCTACCGTTTATCCATGTGAACGTCACCGGCTGTTCTTTGCAATAGGGGTAGCCGGATATGGGAAAACAAATGGTTCGTGTAGCCATGAACACCTCCAACTTTTAGGGCAAACAGGTTTATATAAATCAAGTATAGCACAATCCCGGATGTGCTGCATAGCACTATTTTCTGCTTCCGGGAATCTATCTGTGCAAAAAGTGCCGATACCACAGGCATCGGCACTCAGATCAAAAAAGCATTTTGCAAAAATGCGTAGCCTGCATCCACCGGATGCAGAACACAAGGGGTTTGGGCACAGCCCAACAAGCATTTTGAATTTGGATTTTGAAAAATCCGATTCAAAAATCGCAAGTTGGTACCAAGTTGCACTGCTTGCGACGTAGATATTCCCGTCAACTGCTGCGTCAGAAATTTTAAATCACTTCAGCTTTGCGAGGATATCGTCTGCGCTCACGCCGCTGGCCAGCAGCTTTTTCAGAACATCCTCTGCTTCGGCTTTCTTTGCAGATTCCGCAGCTTTGGTTTCGGCTTTGACCTTTTTTGCTTCGATTCTGGCGATTTCCTTGTCGATAGATTTCAGCGCTGCTTTCTTGGCTTTCAGGTCGGCTTTTAGTGCATCGATATTAGCGGCGATGGATGCGATTTCAGCAGCAGCGGCTTCCTTTGCAGACTGCTTTTCAGCAATCTGTGCAGCAAAGTCAACGGTTGCTTTTACGGTCTTGGTCTTGGTCTTGTTCTTGCTTCCTTTGGGACGGGGCATAGGGGACACCTCCAATGTTTTTTGATGGCTTCAGTATAACACTCGTTTTTTATGTTTGCAAGAGGTGCAGTTTGTAGAATAAAAATATATCTATGAGTGAAGCAATAAATCGATTTTGGAATATGCACCGGCGTGGGTTGCCAACTTGTTGGGATGTATCTCCCGCTGGTCGTAGAACTGTTCAAAGCGTTTGGCAACGGCATCTTTTACAGTCATGGATAAAGTTCAACTCAATATGAGGTGCTGAAGTTCGTGCAGTATTGTGTACGCAAAAGTACCTCATGATGCAAAGAATATATTTGACAAAAAAGTATCCTCCACAGTGATAATGGAGGATACCGATCTTTCGACATCGTTGTTTGAATTCTTCTATTATTTTATCATGGTTATATCTGGGAATCAATAGAAATCCTTACAAATGTATCTCACCTGACCTTAGAAAAAACCTCGCAGAAGCTGAAAGTTTTTTGCACATTGCCCAGTTCTGCATGAAAAATCCAGCTGAAAACGAAGGTGGACAAAATAAGTGGTCAGATGGGTGTCCAAGATGCAGGAGGAAACAGAAATGGCACGACGGGGAGAAAATATACGCAAACGCAAAGATGGTCGGTGGGAAGGTCGCTATATCAAAGCGCGCACACCGGAGGGAAAGATCCAGTGGGGCTACGTCTATGGCACGGTCTATGCTGAGGTCAAACGTGTGCTGATTCAAAAGAAAGCAGAGGCAGGCTTCTACAATCTAAAGAGAACCGACCTGACCTTTGAAGCACTGGCTGAGGTATGGCTGCACTCCCAGCGGAATGCAGTAAAAGAATCCACCTATGCGCATTACTCGTACACGCTGCACAAATATCTTCTTCCGGTTTTGAGTAAAGTGCCAGTTGCATCTCTTGAGGAAAGTTTTCTGGAACAGGCTATGCAGCAGATCATTGCGCCGATAGATGCCGCACACAAGCCGCTAGGGAACTCCTCTGCCCGGGAATGCCTCTCGATGCTGCGGCGCATCTGCAAATATGCCGCGCACTTGCGCCTGATCCGTCCGATGGAGCTGGAAGTAACGTTGCCAAAAGCCATCGACCAAATTTCTGCGCCTCTCTCCCCGGCGGAGCAGCAGCGGCTTTATCAGTATGTACAGGAGAACCCCACGCCCCGCAAAATTGGCTTATTATTAGGGGTGGAATTGGGGCTGCGCATTGGCGAGATTTGCGGCTTACAGTGGGGTGATTTTGACCTGAAACTTGGAACGCTGAAGATCAACAGGACAGTCTGCCGAATTTCCTGCGGAAACGGTCACACGAAGGTAGTCATCCAAACGCCCAAATCCCGCACCTCTCGCCGGGAAATTCCAATCCCAAAGCAGCTGCTTATTATGCTGAAAAAGCTGCGCGGATGTGTCAGCAATGCTGCATGGTTTCTGTCCGGCAACGAGTCCAAGCCCACCGAGCCCCGCTGCTACCGAAAAAGCATCAAATCATATCTGAAACAGGCAACTGTCCGGCAGGTACGTCCGCACGCGCTGCGCCATACCTTTGCAACGACCTGTCTGCAGGCGGGGTGCGATGTAAAGACCCTCAGCGAATTGTTAGGACACGCTAACGCCAACATCACCTTGCAGCGCTATGTGCACTCTGACCTGACCCGAAAGCGCCGGGAGATGAACCGAATTTTCTCCCATCAGGTGTCCATGAGGGGCGGGAAGGCGCTAAATATAACGTAATAGTGCACGATTTCTACGTCGTTCCTCCATTATCACTGTGGAGGATACCCCTTTATGCGGGAAGGGGTGAACAAGGTGGCATTATGTCTGTTTGAGCACAATGAAAAAGCATATCATGCGGCAGTCCGGATGATGAACCAGTATGGCAAAGCTGCCATTGTTCATCCCACCGGCACCGGAAAGAGCTACATTGCGTTCAAGCTGATCGAGGACAACCCGGAGAAGGTCGTAATCTGGCTTTCTCCCAGTGAATATATCTTTAAGACCCAGCTGGAGAGCCTGAAAAGGAACGACCCGGATTTTCCGCTGGCAAACGTTCACTTTTATACCTATGCCAAACTGATGTGCTGCACGCAGGCGCAGCTGGACGAAATAGCAGCGCAGAAGCCTGCCTATATTATACTCGATGAATTCCACCGTGCCGGTGCGGAATGTTGGGGCGAAAGCACGGTGGCTTTATTAAAGTTATGCCCGGATGCAAAGCTTCTGGGGCTGACGGCAACAAACATCCGCTATCTGGATAATAACCGCGATATGGCCGAAGAACTTTTTGATAGCCGTGTTGCGAGCAACATGACCCTTGGCGAAGCAGTCGTCAGGGGCATTTTGCCTACCCCGAAATATGTGACCACGGTCTACCAGTACCAGAAAACGCTTGCAAAGTATCAGGCACGGGTGGACAACCTGCGGGCACCGGGCATTCAGGATGTGAATCAGAAATATCTGGACGCCTTGCGCCGGGCGCTGGAACAGGCGGACGGGTTGGACAGGGTCTTTGCCCATCATATCACGAATAAGGCTGGCAAGTACATTGTGTTCTGCGCCAACAAGGAGCACATGGACGAGATGGTGTCCCATGTGCCGGAGTGGTTCGCCGGGGTCAACCCGGATGTGGTGGTGTATCAGGCTTACTCGGATGACCCGAATACCGACAAGTCGTTTGCGGACTTCAAGACGGATACGACCAACCGGCTGAAGCTGCTGTTCTGCATCGATATGCTCAACGAGGGCGTCCATGTGGAGGGGATTTCGGGGGTCATTCTATTCCGACCAACGATTTCGCCCATTATCTATAAGCAACAGATCGGACGTGCCTTGACTGCCGGAGATACTGCAGCCCCGCTGATTCTCGATGTGGTCAACAACTTTGAAGGTCTGACCAGCATATCTGGTCTGCAAAGCGAGATGCAGGAGGCGGTTCACCGGCTTTACGCCAACGGTGAGGGTGACAAGATCGTCACCGAGCGGTTCGAGGTCATCGAGCAGGTGCACGACTGCCGGGTGCTGTTCGAGCAGCTGCAGGCAAGCCTTTCTTCCGGCTGGGAGCACTATTTCTCCGAAGCAAGCATCTACTATGCGGAGCACGGCAATTTGAACGTCCCGAAACTGTATACGACGCCCGGTGGTCTGAGTCTTGGGGTGTGGCTGGTGACCCAGCGCCGGGTGCGCGAGAGACAAATCCAAGGAAACCTGACTGAGCAGCAGATTGCGCGGCTGGACAGCATCGGCATGGTCTGGGGCAACCGGAAGGAAATTGCGTGGCAGCACGGATTTGAGGTTGCCAAGAAATACCACGACACCTACGGAAATCTGATGGTGCCCGGCAAATACACCGACCCGGACGGCTACCCTTTGGGACAGTGGATCATCAAGACCCGGCAGCAAAAGCTGAACGGTCGCTTGAAGGAAGAACGCATCGCGCAACTTGATGAGATCGGCATGGTGTGGAACATTTTCGATGCCAAGTGGGAAAAGGCTTATGCGCTGGCTGCGGCTTACTATGAGGAAAACGGCAACCTGAATATCCCGCGTTCCTATGTGACAGCGGCTGGTGAACGGCTGGGGCAATGGGTCGCAAGCCAGCAATGGGCGTACCCGAAAGGAAAGCTGACGGACGAACAGGTCGAGCGGCTCAACCGTATTGGGATGTACTGGGGCAACCGCAATGACCGCCAGTGGAACGAAGGGTATCAGGAAGCAAAGCGCTACTTTGATGCCCATGGAGACTTGAACGTCCCGGCAGAATATGTGTCACCGGGCGGTTACAACCTCGGAAATTGGGTCAAGCGGCAGCGGTACACCCGCCAGAATCCTGAAAAAAGCTGCGCTGTTCTGACAGAGGAACGCATTGCAAAGCTGGATGCCATCGGGATGAGGTGGGGGAAAAGCAACCCGAAGCGCTCGTCTAGGCAGGCGGTACAAGCCGAAACCGTTACGGCAAAAGCAGGCTAAAACAAGAAATCTATAAACAAACGCGAATTTATGTGAGGAGAAAAAATGGCTACGAATACTGTCGGAATCGATAAGGAAGTTGAAGTTGACCGAAAGGAAAATCTGCGCGACCATCGCCTGTACTGGATTGGGCGTCGGACGCAGGACGTGATCCTGTCATCTTTGGCATTGGTGGTACTGTCGCCTGTCATGCTGGCTACGGCTATTGCAATTGTTGTGGACGATCCGTCTGCTGGCCCTGTCTTCAGTCAGGAGCGCATTGGCCGCAACGGCAAGCCCTTCAAGTTCTATAAGTTCCGCTCCATGTGTCCCAATGCAGAGGCAAAACTGGATGACCTGCTGGATCAGAACGAAATGGATGGTCCTGTGTTCAAAATCAAGGACGACCCCCGCATTACCCGTGTGGGCAAGTTTATCCGCAAGACCAGTATTGATGAGTTGCCCCAGCTGTGGAATATTCTGAAGGGCGATATGAGCATCGTTGGCCCTCGTCCTGCACTTCCCCGCGAGGTGGAACAGTACGGCGACTACGAAAAGCAGCGCCTGTATGTAACTCCCGGTTTGAGCTGCTATTGGCAGATCGCCCCGCACCGTAATGACCTCTCCTTTGAAGAGTGGATGGATCTGGACGTGAAATACGTCAAGGAGCGCAGCTTCTGGGTGGATTGGAAAATCATTTTTAAGACGTTTAAGGTGTGCTTGTTGGGGCGTGGAGAGTAAAAAATAGTACATGGAAGGAAAACGGTTGGAGAGACGAGATGGAGAGAGACCTTAGAATTGCGGTATTTGGACAGAAGCGATTGTCGAGAGAGGGCGGCGTAGAAATTGTTGTAAAGGAGCTGTGCACGCGAATGGCACAGCAAGGCTGTCAGGTGACCTGCTATAACCGGTCGGGACATCATGTAAGCGGCGCAGAGTATGACGATATCGATAACACGAACTATGAGGGAATCCGACAGAAATACGTTCCAACGATAGAGAAAAAAGGGCTTGCAGCAGTAAGTGCATCGGCTTTTGCAGCGCTTTATAGTGCATTTGGAAAATACGATGTGGTGCATATCCATGCAGAGGGACCGGCCTTCTTCTCGTGGTTGCCGAAGATGTTTGGCAAAAGGGTGGTGGTTACCATCCATGGGGAGTGTGAAATAATATGGACAACCAGAGAAAATCCTGATTTCATGCGGGTTTACGCGGCTTGACCTTTTCACCTCAACCTGTTTTTGCCTGTCATGGTGCGTTGCGGCCAGCGTGATTTCAGGTGCTAATGGCTTCTGGTTGCGCTCTATACTTAACCCACCACAGCGAAAGCTGATAGAGCAGAAAACAGAATAAGGAGGTACGAAGGTGAGCCTGCGTATAGATTGCTGCTGCAATCTGTATACAGGCTTGTTGTCGTACAATGAAATAGCAGGAGATTTAACAAGGGAGGAAAAGAAAAATTATGATGGAAAATAAAACAAAAATTGATCTGAAAAACAAAAGCATTTTTATCACGGGTGTAGCGGGTTTCATTGGTTCCAACCTTGCAAAGCGGCTGCTCTCCACGGTGGAGGGTGTCAAGGTCGTGGGTCTGGACAACATGAACAATTACTATGACGTGCGCCTGAAAGAAGCACGTTTGAAGGAACTGGAGCAGTTTGAAAAATTCAGCTTCGTAAAAGGCAATCTGGCTGATAAGGCTGTGATCGAATCTATTTTTGAGCAGTATAAGCCGGAAATTGTGGTAAACCTCGGTGCGCAGGCAGGCGTTCGGTATTCCATTACGAATCCCGATGCCTATGTGGAAGCAAACTTGATTGGCTTCTATAACATTCTGGAAGCCTGCCGCCATTCTTACGATGAGGGGCATACCCCGGTAGAGCATTTGGTCTATGCGTCCAGTTCTTCCGTGTATGGTAGCAATAAAAAAGTGCCTTATAGCACGGATGACAAGGTGGATAACCCGGTATCGCTGTATGCGGCCACTAAGAAATCCAATGAGCTGATGGCCCATGCCTATTCTAAACTGTACAACATTCCTTCCACGGGTCTGCGTTTCTTCACGGTATATGGCCCTGCTGGTCGCCCGGATATGGCGTACTTCGGCTTTACCAACAAGCTGCTGAAAGGTGAAACGATTCAGATTTTCAACTACGGAAACTGCAAGCGTGACTTTACTTATGTGGATGATATTGTCGAGGGCGTTGTCCGCGTAATGCAGGGTGCGCCGGAGCGCAAGAACGGCGAAGATGGTCTGCCTGTTCCTCCGTATGCAGTTTATAACATTGGTAATCAGAACCCGGAAAATCTGCTAGACTTCGTACAGATTTTGCAGGAAGAACTGATCCGTGCTGGTGTCCTGCCGGAAGATTACGACTTTGACGCACACAAGAAACTGGTTCCGATGCAGCCGGGTGATGTACCTGTGACCTATGCAGACACGAGCGCGCTGGAGCGTGACTTCGGATATAAACCCTCTACTAGTTTGCGCGAGGGTCTGCGGAAGTTCGCTGAGTGGTACGCAAAGTTTTACAAATAAACAAGAAGAATAGGAAAACGAATCCATGAAGTGTGTTGAGGTTTACAAGGAATTATATCATCAGGAGCCGTTTGATGTGGCGTTCTGCCCGTACCGTATCAGTCCGCTGGGTGCGCATATCGACCATCAGTATGGAAAAATCAACGGTCTGGCAATCGACAAAGGAATTCACATGGCCTACCATCCGAAGCAGAACGGTGTTGTGGAATTGCAGTCGTTAAATTTTCCGAAGCGCGCTCAGTTCTTTGTAAGTGCGGTGCCGGATGAAAAGCAGGGCGACTGGGCAGACCATCTGCGTGGTGCAGCTAAGATGCTGGGCGAGAAGTACCGCTTGAAAGTTGGTCTGTCGGGCATCATCGAAGGCAGTCTGCCGATTGGCGGCTTGTCCTCGTCTGCATCGGTCATTATTTGTTTCTTATCCGCACTGTGCAAAGTGAATGGCATCCATCTTGAACCGATGGAGATGATTCTCACGGCAAAGGCAGCAGAAAACCAGTATGTCGGTGTTTCTTGCGGCAAACTCGATCAAAGCTGCGAAGTGCTTTCCAAGAAGAATCACCTACTGTACCTTGACACGAAAGACGATAGCTATGAACTGATCCCCACCAGTGAGAAAATGAAGCCTTATAAGGTGGCAATCTTCTTCTCTGGCTTGGAGCGTTCTTTGAAAAACTCCAAGTACAATCTGCGGCAGGACGAGTGCAAGGCAGCGGCCTATGCACTGATGGGCTATGCAGGGATGGACTACGACACTTTTGCAAACACCCGGCTGCGCGATGTGCCGTATGAGGTCTTTGAAGCCTATAAAGATCGTTTGCCGGAGTTGTGGCGCAGACGTGCAGAACATTATTACAGTGAGTTTGCTCGTGCCGAAAAGGGTGCAGAATTGTGGCGCAAAGGTGATTTAGATGGTTACGGGCAGCTTGTTTTTGAAAGCGGAAAATCCTCTATTTACAGCTATGAGTGTGGCTGCGATGAACTGAAAAAGCTGTATGAGATCATGGTTGATACTGATGGCATCTACGGTGGCCGCTTTTCTGGTGCGGGTTTCAAGGGCTGCTGTATGGCACTGATCGCCCCGGACAAGGCCGAAGATATTGAAGTCAAAGTAAGCTCTGAGTATTTGAAAGCATTTCCGGCGTTGGAAGGAAAGTATAGTTTCCATCTGTGCGAGAGTGCCGATGGCGTGGAACTGTAAGGAGAATACATAGATGAAATGTTTGATTTTAGCAGCGGGCTACGCTACACGGCTTTATCCGCTGACGGAGAATTTTCCGAAGCCGCTTCTTAAAGTGGGCGAGAAATCCATCCTTGATTGGTTGGTGGATGATTTGGTGGATACCACTGACATTGACGAATTTGTGGTGATTTCCAATCATAAGTTCGCACAGCATTTTGTGAACTGGAAGAACGAGAAGGTCAAAACGCGGCCTTATGAGATTACGGTGATTGACGATGGTACAAGTACCAATGAAACTCGTCTAGGGGCCGTCAAAGATATTCAGATGGCAGTAGAAAAGCTGAATCTGGTCGATGATCTTCTGGTTATGGCTGGTGATAATGTGTTGGATTTCAGCCTTTCCAAATTTGTGAAGTTTGCCAAGGAGAAGAATACCTCTTGCGTCATGTGCCATGAGGAAAATGAATTGAAAAAGCAGCAGAAAACGGCAATTATCACACTGGACGGGAATGACCTGATTACCAGCTACGAGGAAAAGCCGAAAGAGCCAAAAGGAAATCTTGCTGTGCCGCCGTTCTATTGCTACAGTGCCTGTGATGTAAAGCGGATTCAGGAAGCATTGGACAATGGTTGCGGCTATGACGCACCGGGCAGCTTTGCAGCTTGGTTGAGCAAGCAGACACCGATGCACGCTTATCTCATGCCGGGAAAGCGGTATGACATTGGCGATATTAACAGCTACGAGTATGTAAAAAGTGTGTTTTCAAAATAAAAACACAAAGAGAGAGGAAAAAGTAATTATGAGAGATTTTAAGGATTTGAAAATTGCTGTGGCCGGAACTGGCTACGTTGGACTTTCTATTGCAACACTGCTGAGCCAGCATCATAAGGTTATGGCCGTGGATATTGTGCCGGAAAAAGTTGAACTTATTAACAGTAAAAAGTCTCCGATTCAGGACGAATACATTGAAAAATATCTGGCAGAAAAAGAATTGGATTTAACTGCAACACTGGATGCAAAAGAAGCATATTCTGATGCTGATTTTGTTGTGATTGCGGCTCCGACCAATTATGACAGCAAGAAGAATTTCTTTGATACTTCTGCGGTTGAAGCGGTTATCAAACTGGTGATTGAGTATAACCCGGAAGCAATTATGGTAATCAAGTCTACGATTCCTGTTGGCTTCACCGCGAGCGTCCGTGAAAAATATCACTGCGACAACATTATCTTCAGCCCGGAGTTCCTGCGTGAGAGCAAGGCACTGTATGACAACCTGTATCCGAGCCGTATTATCGTTGGCACGGATGTAGATAATGCTCGTCTGGTAAAAGCTGCACACACTTTTGCTGAATTGCTTCAGGAAGGTGCAATCAAGGAAAACATTGATACCTTGTTCATGGGCTTTACCGAGGCAGAAGCAGTTAAGTTGTTTGCTAATACTTATCTGGCTTTGCGCGTCAGCTATTTCAATGAACTGGATACCTATGCAGAGATGAAGGGGCTGAACACTCAGCAGATTATCAACGGTGTCTGCCTTGATCCGCGCATTGGCACTCATTACAATAACCCCAGCTTCGGTTACGGCGGGTATTGCCTGCCCAAGGACACTAAACAATTGCTCGCAAATTATGCCGATGTACCGGAGAATTTGATTGAGGCAATCGTGGAATCCAACCGTACTCGTAAGGACTTTATTGCAGATCGTGTGCTGGAAATTGCTGGTGCTTATCAGGCAAATGATAGCTGGGATGAGGGCAAGGAAAAGGATGTTGTTGTCGGCGTTTATCGTCTGACCATGAAGAGCAACAGCGATAACTTCCGCCAGAGTAGCATCCAGGGTGTCATGAAGCGCATCAAGGCAAAGGGCGCAACGGTTATCATCTACGAGCCAACGTTGAAGGATGGCGAGAAGTTCTTTGGCTCTGTTGTTGTGAATGATTTGGATGAGTTCAAGAAGCAGAGTCAGGCCATTATCGCAAACCGCTATGATAAGTGTTTGGATGATGTGAAAGAGAAAGTGTACACGAGAGATTTGTTTGGTAGAGACTAATAAGGCGGATGGAGAAAATAAATGATTATTACACAAACACCGTTTCGCATGTCGTTTTTCGGTGGCGGAACAGATATGGAAAGCTTTTTTAAGGAACATGGTGGTGCAGTTCTTTCTACCACTTTTGATAAATATTGCTATGTGAATGTGCGTCATCTGCCGCGCTTTTTTGACTACTCTACAGAGCTGTCCTATTCAAAGACGGAACGAGTAACTGACATTAATGACATCCAGCATCCTGCAATCCGAAATGCAATGAAGATGTTGGATATGCATGAGATTCGTCTTACCTATGAGGCTGATCTTCCCGCACGTTCAGGCTTGGGTACTTCAAGTTCCTTTGCGGTCGGTATGTTGAATGCCTTTTACGCACTAAAAGGAAAATATGCCGACAAAAAGAAACTTGCAGATGAAGCTATTTATCTGGAGCGAAATCTCTGCCAGGAAGCCGGTGGTTGGCAGGATCAAATTGCAGCATCTTTTGGTGGATTTAATCGTATCAACTTTAATGCAGATGGATATGAAGTCCTTCCAGTAATTATTTCGCCGGAGAGAAAGAAGCAGCTTAATCAGAATTTGATGATGTTTTTTACTGGATTTACCCGGTTCTCTTCTGATGTACAGAAGGCAAACGCAGCAGGAAAGACGGATAAAACAGCACAACTGAAAGAGATGCTTTCTTTGGTAGATGATGCAGAACGTGTCTTGACGGATAAAGAAAACGATTTGGATGATTTCGGACGGTTGCTCGACCATACATGGAAGTTGAAACGGCAGACTGGCTCGGCTGTGTCTACAAACAGTATTGACGAACTGTACGCAAAAGGTATGGCTGCTGGTGCTCTAGGCGGAAAATTGCTTGGTGCCGGTGGCGGTGGTTTCCTCGTGTTTTATGTGCAGCCGGAACGTCAGGATGCTGTGCGTTGGGCAATGAGAGATTTGCTGTACATTCCGTTCAAATTTGAAGATGGTGGCACAAGAGTAATTCACTATACACCAGAAGACTATACACCGAAGGATTAACAATATGAAAGTAGTGATTATGGCGGGTGGAAAGGGAACTCGCATCTCCTATGTGGCGAGTGACATTCCAAAGCCGATGATAAAAATTGAAGGCATTCCTGTTTTGGAGCGAGAAATTGAATGTCTGAAGGAGCAGGGCTTCAATGACATTCTTATTACGGTGAGTCACCTTGGGAATATTATCATGGATTACTTTGGCGATGGTTCTGGAAACTCACCAGTGACAGGGCAGCCGTTTGGTGTACATATTGAATATTATTTTGAACAGGAACCGCTGGGTAATGCCGGTGCGCTGTTCAAAATCAAAGACAAACTGACAGAAGATTTTCTGCTTCTGAACGCTGATGCTATGTTTGATGTGGACTTTAACAGATTTGTTGAGTATCACAAGCGGCATGGTGGACTTGTTACACTTTTTACCCATCCCAATAGCCATCCGTATGATAGCGGGCTGATTATTGCAGATAAAAATGGTGCGGTCGAAAAATGGCTTGCAAAAGAGGATGAAAGGCCGAAGTATTATCGAAACCGTGTGAATGCAGGGCTTCATGTTATTAACCCGGAGATATTAGCACTTTCCAAGATTGATGCCGAAGCTGTTGGAAAAATTGGCGGTGACGGAAAACCCGTAAAAGTGGACTTGGATCGCCAGTTGTTGAAGCCTCTTGCTGGAACGGGAAAGATGTTCTGTTACGATAGCCCGGAGTATGTTAAGGATATGGGTACGCCGGACAGGTACTATTCTGTATGCGCTGACTATCGAGAAGGACGCGTTACAGGAAAAAATCTGAAAAATAAGCAGAAAGCGATATTCCTTGACCGAGATGGCACAATTAATAAATATGTTGGCTTTCTTCGGAACATTGATGATTTTGAATTGATAGATGGGGTTGCAGAGGCAATTCGTAAAATCAATGAGTCGGGATATCTCGCAATCGTCGTAACCAATCAGCCTGTAATTGCCCGTGGTGAAGTGTCGTTTGATGAATTAGATGAAATCCATAACAAGATGGAAACACTTCTAGGAAAAGAGGGGGCATATCTGGATGCAATCTATTATTGTCCGCATCATCCTCATAAGGGATATGAGGGAGAGCGTCCGGAACTAAAAATTGATTGTGACTGCCGAAAGCCGAAGCCAGGAATGCTGTTGAAAGCAGCCGAAGACTTTAATATTGATCTATCCCAATCTTGGATGATTGGCGACGGAGAAAACGATGTTAGGGCTGGTATCAATGCGGGCTGTAAGACTGTGTTGATTGGAGATAGTAATGAAAACTACGGCCAAACAGAAAGCAAAAGCTCAATTCTCGAATTCATGAAGTCCTTAGCGTGAGGAAATTGTAAATGAATAAACTATGGAGATTTGGAAACCGCCTCTCAAAAATGGGGGGGGGACCACATAAAATATCAAGGATAATTGAGATTATAAATCACATACTTTGCTCGTGTTCGGTTTCGATAGAAGCAGAAATTGGAAACGGAACTGTTTTTTACCATAGAGGAATTGGTTGCGTTGTTCATCCGAAAGCAATCATTGGTGAAGACTGCAAAATATTTCAGGGCGTGACCATTGGGAGTAAGTGGTCGGGGGCAAATTGCTTAGGTGAGGCACCTCGTATTGGTAATAATGTGATGATTGGTGCAGGTGCGGTAATCCTTGGAAATATATCTATTGGGGATAATGTAATTATCGGAGCCAATGCAGTTGTAACACATAATGTCCCATCTGATTCGTTAGCAGTAGGGGTTCCTGCAATGATAAAACATCATGAGGAGAAAAGATGAAAGATAAAATTTTAGAACATATTGAAGTATTAGTCACAAGATACCCAGTGCTAGAAGCTTCAAAAGCTGAGATTATCGCTGCTTATCGAATTATTGAGAAATCCTATAAAAATGGCGGAAAACTGTTGGTTGCTGGAAATGGTGGATCTGCAGCGGATGCAGAACATATCGTTGGAGAGCTGATGAAGGGCTTCAAGCTTCCAAGAAAACCGCAGTCGGATTTTGCAGACAAGCTAATTCGAGAAAATGCGGAATTAGGAGCTGTTCTGGCTGAAAATTTGCAGGGGGCACTCCCTGCGATTGCCTTAGATGGCCACCCGGCTTTGTCTACGGCCTATATGAACGATTGTGAGCCGCTTCTCTGTTTTGCGCAGCAGGTGAATGGCTATGGCAAGGCGGGTGATGTGTTCCTTGGCATTTCAACAAGTGGCAACAGCAAAAATGTTTTGTATGCAGTGACAACCGCTCATGCAAAAGGTATGAAAGTGATTGGTCTGACAGGAGCAAAAAGCAGTAAGTTGGAGCAGATGAGTGATGTATGTATCAAGGTGCCGCAGACTGAAACTTACATGATTCAGGAATTGCATCTTCCAGTATACCACTGCTTGTGCCTGATGTTGGAAGATGAATTTTTTGGGGAGAATTGATGTGATGGAAAAACAACCACTGCTTAATACATACATAAATAATGTCACGATGTCAGAAACGGTAGAGGCTATCGAACAGATGATTGCAGCGGATAAGAAGTCTTACGTTGTGGCAATCAATGTTGACGTTGTTATGAAAATTGAGGATGATCCCTACCTGAAAAAGGTTGTAGATGACGCTGATATGGTTCTGGTAGATGGAAAACCATTGGTATGGATTTCTAAACTGCATGGGAAACCGTTGAAGGCGAAAATTTCGGGGTCTGATTTGGTTCCACTACTTTGTGAAGTTGCAGCCGAAAAAGGCTATAAAGTCTTTATTATTGGCGGAAAAGATGGTATTGCGGCACAGGCAAAAGAAAAATTAGAAAGCAAACATCCGAAGATTCAAATCGTCGGAACTTATGCGCCCCCATTTGGCTTTGAAAAGGATGAGAAAGAGTTAAATCATATTAATCAAATGATTTCTGAAGTGAAACCGGATTTGCTGATTGCGTGCTTTGGTTGTCCTAAGCAGGAAAAATGGATTTATGAGAACATTGGAAAGTATGATGCAAAAGTTTCAGTATGCGCAGGCGCAACGGTTGACTTCCTTGCCGGAAATGTGAAACGTGCACCACGCTGGATGAGTGAGCATGGTCTGGAGTGGTTCTATCGTTTTACGCAAGAGCCCAAGCGGATGTTTAAGAGATATTTTGTTGATGATACAAAAATTGTAAAACTTATCTTCAAGTACAGGTAAACGATGTAAAAGAAAGCGAGGTTGGGAGAATGGAGAAAAAGACGTGTATACTTATTATGCCGGCCTTGTTTTCAGGCGGTGCAGAAAAGCAGTACAGATACATAATGAATGAGGTGTCTGGTTCTAAAAATAGAGTAATAGTGTTGCTTTTGAATTCCCCAGCAGAAAGTGAAAAAGAAATCACAGAAAAGTTTATTGAAAAGCATCCTAATATTGAGTTTTACCAGTTAGACGGAAGAGTAATGTCAACCGAAAAAAAAGGTCTGACTATAAAATATGAAAAACTCAAATGTTTTTTTAAACAAAAAAAATGGATAAGAAAGTTTCTAAGAGAAAACAAAGTTGATATAGTGATGTTTAGCTATGTCACCCAGTTGCTTTTAGTACCGATATTCAAAAGATACGGAATTAAGACCGTTTTTAATGAAAGAAATACTGGACGACAGATTTGCGACAAAAAGTTTAAGAAAGCACTCTTAAAAAAATGCGATAGAGTAGTCGCAAATTCAAAATATGCTGCGCAATATGTAAAAAATGCGACAGGAATAGATGTTGCCGTAATCAATAATGGGATTGAAGATAAGAAATTAGAAAAGAAAGAACACAGCGGCTTTAATGTCCTTATTCCGGCGCGGATTACGAGAGTCAAAAATCAAATGGTGGCAGTTAGAGCATTACAGTATCTAAATGATATACCAATTAAAATTTATCTTGCAGGCGGGGTTGAAGATCAAGGATATTTCGATGAATTGCGGACCGAATCAGAAAAGCTACAAATATTGGATAAAATAGAGTTTTGCGGTTATGTAAAAAATATGCAACAACTGTATGCGATGACAGATCTGGTGGTGCTGCCGTCATATGAAGAAGGAACGCCTAATGTTCTGTTGGAAGCGTATTTATACGGAATTCCGGCAGTGGCTTCAAATATTCCAATGAACAGGGATTGTGTCGTAAATTCGGAAATGCTATTTGAACCTGATAATGCTCAAGCACTTTCAGAAAGAATTAGATATGTAGCAAGGAAACTGAAGACAGAAGACATAGAAGATATTTGTGAAGAAAATCTGTCATTTGTAAAAGAAAATTACAGCATGGGAACATTGAAAAAAAGATATAATACACTGCTGTTTTCATAAAATGGTGAGGAAGATGAAGAAAATTTTATTCGTAATCAATCAGTTGGGCGGTGGAGGCGCAGAAAGAGTTCTAACGCTGCTTGCAAATAAGTTTTCAGAAGAGAATGATGTGAGTATTTTGGCGATTCATAGGGCCAAAAACAAGTACGAAATTTTCCCCCAAATAAATGTCATAGAATTAGATGGCTGTGAAGAAAAGACATTTCAAATAATTAAGGCCATACGGACAAAAGTAAAGCGTTTAAAACCGGACACAATAGTATCATTTGAGTATCATATGAACATGAAAGTGTTGTTGGCAATGTTCGGAATAAAAAATGTGAGAATTGTTGTATCGGAAAGAAATGATCCTGCACAAAAGGGCGGAAAATTTGGATACAAGCAACTTCGGGATATGCTTTATAAAAAGTCGGATTGCTTAGTATGTCAAACCCCTGATGCTAAGGCATATTTCCCGAAGAATATACAGAAGAAAACGGTTATTATACCGAATCCAATAAAAAGCGATTTGCCACAGCCATGGAAAGGCACGCGACGGAAAGAAATTGTTAATTTTTGCAGGCTTAATCCACAAAAAAATCTTAGATTACTGATTGACGCTTTTGAGGATTTTTCTAATACTCATCCGGACTTTTCTCTGGTGATTTATGGTGATGGTGAACTTCATGATTCGTTGCAGCAATATATAAGCGAAAAGGGATTGGAAAACAAAGTTAGACTTCATCCTGCAGTAAGTGATGTTCATGAGCGAATCAAAGATGCTTATATGTTTGTTTCATCATCTGACTTTGAGGGTCTATCTAATTCGATGCTTGAAGCAATGGCAATGGGAATTCCGACTATATGTACGGACTGTCCTTGTGGAGGAGCAAAAATGGTAATCGAGAATGGTATAAATGGATTATTAACGCCTGTTGGAGATAAAGACGAGCTTTCGGCAGCAATGCAACAGGTGGCTGATAATTCGCAGATAGCGCATAATATTGGCAAGGAAGCTCTAAAGATACGGAGTAAACTTTCGACAGACATTATTGTGGGAGAATGGAGAAAAATTATATAAAGTGATGGAAGAAAATAGAATGGTGGCGTCTGGAAAAAATAAACTATTAGAATATGCAGTTTTAATATATGTTTTTTGTTCAATGATGGCGGGATCATCAGGCGACACAATTACAAAAGTTGGACGTGTTATTTTAATTTTGGCCTTTTTAGCTGTGAATTTAAAGCGCGTTGTTATAAAAAAGACTACTAAGTTTTACATTGGATGGGCAGTATCCTTTCTGTTTTATGCTTACGCGGGTTGTATTACGGCTTATTCGAAATCATATGCAACAACATTCTCAATCACTTTGACGTATGTGGTAATATGTGACATTGCGGTATTGCTTTCTGTTGCAAGAGATGAGCAACTAAAAAGAGCAGTTCTACATGCAATCGTTCTTTCGGCAACGTGTAAAGCGTTAGTGTGTTATTTGCAATATGGCTTTCTCTATTTCTTGACAGCACGTTTTACAGAAACTACAAGTGCCAATACACTTGGGTATTATTGTGCATTTGCCTGTGTGATTTGTTTCTATTTTTTAGAAAGTCAAAGTTATCATAGAGGTGTTTACGGCGGATTGATTTTTCTTAATGTTGTTTTTCTTATTTTATCAGCATCAAGAAAGGCAATCATGTTTCTAATTATTCCAGCAGCTATTATGTGGATAGCAAAAAGTAAAAACCCATTGGTTGTGATTAAAAATATATTTATGGCAGCTTTGGCTGTGCTGATAATACTTGCACTGTTGCTGAACGTGGACTTCTTGTATACGATGATGGGATATCGTGTGGAGGGAATGATTAACGCGTTCTTAGGAACGGGTGTAGTAGATGCAAGTACAAATACACGAATGGGTTTGATTGAGGATGGTTTATCATGGTTTTCTAAAAAACCGATTTTTGGGTATGGGCTATCAAATTTTAAAGCACTTTGCGCGGTGTATAGATCTTGGGGAAGTGTCTATTATGCACACAATAACTATGTAGAATTGCTGGTTGATTGCGGTATTGTTGGCACATTGATTTATTACTCACTACATATTAAGCTACTATGGACGGGTATTTTAAATTGGAAGAAAATGGACAAAGAACAGCTTATGTTCTTGGGAATGCTCTTGAGTATGATTATATGTGATTATGGTATGGTTACATATTTTGATATTTTCTCCCAGTTAATGTTAGTATTGGTTTATGTTTCGTTTAGTAATCTTCAACATATTAAAATGCAAAGGATAAGACAATGAATAAATTTTTGAAAGACCCCAAGAGGGTTGTTAATGTGCTGGCAGCACGAGGATTGCTGAATTTTTTGCCAGATGAGCAGTATTTAAAACTTCGATATTGGGCGGCATTTGGAAGAAAGTTGGATTTAGAAAATCCAAGTCGATTTACAGAAAAATTGCAATGGCTAAAGTTACATGATCGGAAACCTGAGTATAGCAGGATGGTTGATAAGTATGAGGCCAAGCAGTATGTTGCGGATAAAATAGGAGAAGAGTATATTATACCTACTTTGGGAGTGTGGGATTCATTCGATGAAATTGATTTTGAAAGTCTGCCGGATAAGTTCGTTTTGAAATGTACTCATGATAGTGGAGGATTAGTAATCTGTAAAGACAAAAAAAGTCTGGATAAAGATAAAGCAAGAACTAAAATTGAAAAGTCATTAAAAAATAATTATTATCTCTGGGGTAGAGAATGGCCTTATAAAAATGTGAAACCGCGTATTATTGCGGAACAATTTATGGTGGATTCTAAAACAGAGGATTTAAGAGATTTTAAGTTCTTCTGTTTCGGTGGGCAAGTAAGATGCTTTAAGGTGGACTTTGACCGTTTTATAGAACATCGTGCAAACTATTATGATGAAAAATCACACATACTGAATTTTGGCGAGGTTATGTGCCCTCCTGATTATAATAAAAAAATAGAGTTACCAAAGAGTATAGGAAAAATGGAGAAGTTGGCACAGAAGCTGGCTGAAGAACATCCATTTTTAAGGGCTGACTTCTATGATGTTGATGGTAAGGTGTACTTTGGCGAAATGACGTTTTATCCTGCTTCTGGATTCGGAGCGTTTACAGATGACGAATGGGATAAATTACTTGGAAGTTGGATACCAATGGGGGGCAGCTTCTAATTACAAAGCAACTAATCATTATACTTGAAAAAAGGCAAATGGATTTAATGGATTATAAATTCTATTGCTTTAATGGAATTCCACAATACTGCCAAGTCATAAAAAACCGATCTTCTTACGAAACGATTGATTTTTTCGATATGGAGTGGCACCACCAGAACTTCACAGGGATTGGTGTCTCGTTAAAACCACATTCAATTCTTCCGGTTCAGTGTCCGCATACATTTATAAAAATGAAAGAGATGGCGGAAGTTCTTGCAGAAAAAATGAAGTTTGTAAGAGTGGATTTTTATGAGACCAACGGAAAAATGTACTTTGGGGAGATAACCTTTTATCCGGCAAGTGGATTTGGTGCATTGGAACCGGGAGATACAGATGCGTGGTTGGGAAAATTATTGAGAGTATAAGCAATATCATTTATTTGGAGATAAATATTAAGCATGAGAACAAAAAAAGCTTTATACAATATCATAGCACAAATGAGCTATGAAATTGTAGCTATGATATGTGGGCTGATTTTACCAAGGTTTATATTAGCAGCGTTTGGCTCCAGTTACAATGGTATGATTTCGTCCATAACACAGTTTTTAGACTATATTTCCATTTTGACTCTGGGAATTAGTGGTTCGACGAGAGTGGCCATATATAAGGCGAATGCTTCTGGTGGAATCAAGGAAGTTAGCGCGGTATTGAAAGCAACTGAACTGTATATGAGAAAAGTTGCAATAGCGTTCATTGTATATATGCTCGCACTAACAATGGTTTATCCGTATATCGTCAGGAATGATTTTAGCTGGGCAGAATCGGCATCGCTAGTTGTAATTATTGGAATTGGAACATTTGCTGAGTACTTCTTTGGAATTACATATAAAACATTTTTAATGGCAAACCAAAGTATGTACATCTACAATATAATTCAGATATTCTCTAAAATTGCAAATACAATAGTCTCCATTCTCTTGATAAATGCAGGACAGAGCATTCAAATTGTTAAATTAGGAAGTGCAATTTGCTTTGCGGCGACACCTATTGCGTTGAATTATATCGTAAGAAAAAAGTATCATATTATTTCAAATATTGAGCCGGATGGATTGGCACTGAAGCAGCGTGGAGATGTGATGGCTCACTCGATTGCAAATTGTGTTCATCAGTACACGGATGTGTTCCTTTTGACGCTGTTCACGTCGCCACAGTTGGTTTCAGTTTATTCAGTATATACACTTATTCTGGGGAGTTTGAGAAAACTGCAAAATGTTTTCACAAGCGGATTGGAAGGTGCATACGGAGATTTATGGGCAAAGGGAGAAATAAAAAAGTTTGAGGAAAACTTCAACACGTTTGAGTATTTGATCTTTTCATTCGTATCTGTTGTGTTTTCATGTGCAGCGGTGTTGATTCTTCCGTTTGTACAAATTTATACCAAAGGCGTTAATGACACAGAGTATATTCTGCCAGTGTTTGCAGGGCTGTCGATTGTTGCCTATGCTGTTTTTTGTTTGAGAGCACCTTATTTGACGGCAGTGCAAGCCGCTGGCAAATATAAAGAAACGCGTAACGGTGCATTTGTAGAAGCTGGACTGAATTTCGTGATTTCATTTATTACGGTCTTTAAGTTTGGGCTAATTGGTGTAACCCTTGGAACACTGGCAGCAAATGTTTTTAGAACTATACAGTATGCAGTGTTTATTTCTCAGAAGATGCTGCCGCAAAGATCTATTTTGAAATTTATAAAACGCTGTGGTTGGTTGGTGACTAATGTTATTGTTATTAATATGATTCTGAAAATCATTCCGTATGGCGATATTTTAAATTGGAGCCAATGGATTGCGGTTGGTATATGTGATTTTGTGGTTGCAATGGCCGTAACAGGCATAATGTCAGTTATCTTCTACCGGAAAGATTTATTTAAGGCTTTTAACATTGTAAAGAGAATGATAAAGAAATAAGAAAGGAATATAGGATGACTGCGGAAGAATTTGTAAACGAAGTTCAAAATTCAAATCAGTACTATAAAGAATTTGAGAAGGAATATAAGAATTTTCAAATTTATCAGAAAAAAGTGGCACATACACTGCAAATTTTGCATACAATGTGCGAGGAAAATGAAATACATTATCAGTTGGCTTTTGGATCATTACTTGGCGCAATTAGAGATGATGGACAAATTCCTTGGGATTATGATGTGGATATAATTATCCCAACACAAGAAAGAGAAAACTTTATAGATTGTCTCAAACATAACTTGCCACAGAATTTTTATTTTTACAGTGTTGAACAGGATAGCGCTTGCGAACATTTTATAACAAGAGTAGCACCAAAGGGATATGATACACATTTTCTTCATGTCGATGTCTTTTACGTTGCAGGGCTGCCGGAAAATCAGACAGAGGCCCAAAAGTATAAACATGAAATTAAGGAGCTAACATTGCTGTATAAAGCGAAGAAGTTTGATTTTAGAAATAAAAAAACAAGCTCCAAAAAAGAATTATGTAATATGGTGGCATATCGGATTAAAGGCACATTAAAAAAAACAGATGATATTTTGAGCAGGTATAACAGGATTGCTACACAATACCCTATAGAAAATTCTCAACGGTACTGCCTCGCAGATAGATTTTCGGATTGGTATGATTTTCCGAGTTGCACGGTGTTTGATACCATACTGAAAAATACGACAATGGGAGAATTTCGGATTCCGAGGGAATATGATTGTATTCTGAAAAAAGAATATGGGAATTACATGAGTGTTCCTTCGCTTGAAAGCAGAATGACAGAGTTTAAAAGACACTATAATTTTTTGAGTACGAAGTGTCCACTTTGAAAGGTGAAATTAAATGATAAAATCACATGACGATCTCAAAGATTGCTTGAAGGCAGAGAAAGCAAAATATAAGAATATACATATGCTATGGCTGATATTTCCAGTGGCAGAACAGGATTTTATTTGGAAGTATCAGTGGATATTGCGTCACACTGAATATTATAAAAACACAGGTCGGCATATTATGGCTGCGTTATTTAACATATGGCATAAACGCATATCCGTGAAGTATGGGATACATATACCTGTGAATACTTGTGGAAAAGGGCTGAAGATAATGCACACCGGCCCCATTTTGATAAATGGGAAGGCAACCATAGGAGAAAATGTATCACTGCACATAAATACGGCAATTGTAGCTCATGGAAATCGGGGGGGGGTCCCAACAATCGGAAATGGTGTTGTCCTAGGTGTTGGTGCAGTTGTGTTAGGTGATGTGAGGTTGGCAGATAACATTGCTGTTGGAGCAAATGCCGTTGTTAATAAATCCTTTGACGAAGAAAATATTGCAATAGCTGGTGTCCCCGCGAAAAAAATATCTAATAATGGAAGAAAAGTTTGGGCGGGCATTGAAGAAAGAAAGGAGAAATAACGTGGATACAAATAAAATTCGGGGGCGTCAATTATGGCTGGATGAACTAAGAGGAATTGCAATGATTCTAGTCATCTTTGGACACTTTTGCCCAGAATGGTCAGAGTATTTTGTGTTTACAAGTCCAATTAAGATTCCACTTTTCTTTGCAATCACTGGATATTGTTTTAATTTCAGAGATGGCGATGCCTTATCATGGATCAGGAATATATTACGAAAACTAGTTCTCCCATGGCTGATTCTATCGTTGGTATAGTTTAAGGTGTTTGTTGCTCTAATAAAGGGTGATGTGACAGCTTGTATGAACTATGTGGTCGCTTTTATATCTGGAAAAACTTTATGGTATATGCCTTGTTGCATAGTAGCTGAAGTGCTACATTTTGCTGTTTTGAAAGTTTCCAAAAATAGAACAAAATTTGAGGTTTTATATTCAGCAGTTTTGGCCGTGGCAGGATTTGGGCTGTCCAGTTTTGGTATTGGCGATTTCATGCTAATAAATACGGCAATGATCGTGCAGATATATATTGAGATTGGAACGCTACTTAAGCAGTGGGTTCAAAAAGCAATAGGAGCAAATAATGTATCCAAAGAATCAGTCATATTAATGGCAGTGTATATTATTCTGGGATGTGTTAGTATGATGTGTTATCCAGGAAAGGCTATGGATGTTCATACCAATACTTATCATAACATCGCACTTCTGCTGTGTATGGTGATAATAGGAGTTTCTGCACTGTTCTTGTCTTTTTCAAGATTATCTGTAAGAAATAGAATACTAAGTTTTATAGGACAAAATACGCTGGTATTTTATATGTTGAATCCATATGCGGTAAAAACTATAAACATTATCAGTAGAAAAGCTGGAGTTATAGTGCCGAAGAATCTGTTCGGATTTCTTGTTGAAACAGCCTATGTATGTTTGATTTGCGCAACTTTTTCTATATTAATCAACAAGGGATGTCCTTGGATTCTTGGAAAGAAATATAATTATAAATGATGGCTGGCCACTCTTTATAGGATATATTAACTTTGGAAGTGGTTTTATAGTAAATGACAGTTCACGAAAAGAAAGGACGCTCTGTTTATGAACAAGCAAGAAAGTGATATTTTGAACGCGCTTTTGCTAGAACCGTTTATTAACCAACGAATCTTAGCGGAAGTGTCAGGTCATTCGTTAGGAGTAGTTAATCGATCATTAAAAGAACTCATCAAGATGGATTATTTGGATGATTCAATCCGACCAACAGTGAAAGCGATTACGGAGTTCAAAGAGAAGACCCCTCAAAGAGCAATCATCTTGGCTGCTGGATTCGGTATGCGTATGGTTCCTATTAATACGGAAATGCCAAAAGGACTTCTTGAGGTCAATGGAGAACCTCTTATTGAGCGTATCATAAAGCAGCTTCATGAAGTTGGAATCAAGGAAATCTATGTAGTAGTGGGGTTTATGAAAGAAAAGTATGAATACTTGATTGATGATTATGGGGTTGAATTGATTGTAAATACGGAGTATGCAGCTAAGAATAATCTTCATTCTTTGAAACTGGTTAAGGAGCATTTGGAAAATTCGTATATCGTTCCGTGCGACATCTGGTGTGACCGAAATCCATTCCATCGGCATGAGCTTTATTCATGGTATATGGTTAGTGACCTCGTAGACAATGAGAGCAATGTTCGTGTTAATCGGAAAATGGAACTCGTCACTGTGCCGGAGGCATCTGGCGGTAATGCGATGATTGGAATTTGTTATCTGATTAAGGATGACGCAGATATTGTAGAGCAGCGTATTGAAGAATTATGCGGAAATCAAAGATATGATGGCTCTTTTTGGGAAGAGGCATTGTATCACAAAGATCGTATGATTGTTGCTGCGCGGGTTGTACATTCGGCAGATGTTGTGGAAATCAATACTTATGAACAGCTCCGAGAAATTGATAGTGATTCGAATCAGCTAAAAACAGATGCAATTCAAGTGATTGGTAAGGCATTGAATGCAAAATCAGATGAGATCACAGATATTACCGTCTTGAAAAAAGGTATGACAAATCGCTCTTTCCTCTTTACTTGTAAAGGTAAAAAGTACATTATGCGTATACCAGGCGAAGGAACAGATCAGTTAATTAATCGCAGACAGGAAGCAGAAGTATATCACACAATAGATGGTAAAAAAATCTGCGATGATATTGCCTATATTAATCCTGAAAACGGGTATAAAATTACGGAGTTTCTGGAGGGAGCCAGGGTATGTGATCCGTCAAATTACGAAGATGTTAGAAAATGCATGAAGAGGTTAAGAGATTTCCATGAATTGAAGCTAAAAGTAAACCATGAGTTTGACATTTTTGGTCAGATGGAGTTTTATGAGTCTCTATGGGATGGTATGCCTTCTGTTTACAAAGACTATGCAAAGACGAAAGAAAATGTTCTTTCATTAAAAGCATATATAGACGCACATGTGTCTGAAAAGGTACTGACGCATATTGACGCTGTGCCAGATAATTTCCTTTTTGTTGAGAAAGATGGCCAAGAGGAAATCAGGCTAATTGACTGGGAATATGCAGGAATGCAAGACCCACATGTTGATGTGGCGATGTTCTGTATCTATTCGCTTTATAACAAACGGCAAGTAGATCGTTTGATAGCTGCATATTTTACAGAAGGATGTGACGCTGCAATCAAAATTAAAATTTACTGTTATATTGCAGTTTGCGGATTATTGTGGAGCAACTGGTGCGAGTATAAACGAAATTTGGGTGTGGAATTTGGGGAGTATTCGTTACGCCAGTATCGGTATGCAAAGGAATACTATCGGATTGTTCAAGATGAATTAAAGAAGCAAAAAGAAAGCGAGGATAAATAAATGCACAAAGTGGAAAGAGCAATTATCATGGCGGCAGGACTAGGCAATCGAATGCATCCAATTACCCTAACCACTCCGAAACCGCTGGTTCGTGTGAATGGAGTTCGCATGATTGATACGGTGATTGAGGGGTTGCACAAGAACGGAATCAATGAAATCTATGTAGTAGTAGGATATTTGAAAGAGCAGTTTGAAAAACTGGAGCAGGAATATCCGGGAGTCAGGCTCATTGAAAATTCGTATTATGATACATGCAACAATATAGCTTCGCTTTATGTTGCACGAGACCATATTGAAAATGCGATTATTATGGATGGAGATCAGATTATTTATAATTCTGAGATTCTTTCGCCAGAATTCGAACGCTCAGGGTATAACAGTGTTTGGACAGACGATGAAACTGATGAATGGCTTCAAACCGTAAAAGGCGGAATTGTGACCTCTTGTAGCCGAACCGGAGGCAAAGGAGGATGGCAACTGTACAGTATTTCAAGATGGACAGAGGAAGATGGTCGAAAGTTAAAACACTTCTTGGAAGTAGAATTTGATGAAAAACAAAATCGGCAGATTTATTGGGATGATGTTGCAATGTTTTGCCATCCTAATGACTTCAAATTGGGAATTCGTCCAATGAATGCGTCGGATATTATCGAAGTGGATAATCTATCCGAACTTATTGCCTTGGATGAAAGCTATAAAAAATATGCGGAGGAAAAGTAAAATGAACACGAAAAAAGAGCATGGAAAAATAGACTGGATTATAACGCTAGTGCCGTTAGCGATTGTAATTGCACTTTGTGTGCTGTTCTTCTTTGTGCCAGAACAGTCAAATGCGGTATTAAGCCAGATTCGCTTTTTCTTTGGTGATACGTTCGGAACGTACTATCTGATTATCGGACTTGGAATTTTTATTGTTTCACTTTACATTGCCGGATCTAAATATGGAAATATTGTTCTCGGCGAACCGGATGAGAAACCGAAGTACTCTTTTTTTGCATGGGGTTCTATGATGTTCACCTGCGGTCTTGCAGCAGACATTTTGTTTTATTCTTTCTCTGAATGGGTGTTGTATGCAACTGATCCGCACATTGCGGAAATGGGAAGCATTCAAGATTGGGCGGGTGTATATCCTCTATTTCATTGGAGTTTCATTCCTTGGGGCTTCTATCTTGTGTTGGCTGTTGCATTTGGCTTTATGCTTCATGTAAGAAAAAGAAATCGTCAGAAGTATTCAGAAGCATGTCGCTCGATTTTGGGAAAGCATACTGATGGATGGGCTGGCCGAATTATTGACCTTTTGGCTGTATTTGCACTTCTTGCTGGTACTGCGACTACATTCAGTGTTGCAACTCCGTTGATGGCAACAATTATTGGTGAACTGTTCCATGTTGCAATTAGCCGTACTGTAATTAATATTATTATTCTGCTGATTACTTGTGTGGTATATACTTATTCCTTGCTACATGGATTTAAAGGAATTAGCAAGCTGGCTAACATTTGTATTTATATGTTCTTTGGCCTGATTGCCTTTGTTCTTTTGTTCGGTGGAGAAACACGCTATATTGTTGAGACTGGATTTGCATCTTTGGGTAAGATGGTCCAGAACTTCATTGATTTGTCTACCTTTACTGATCCGCTTAGGACTTCGAACTTCCCGCAGAATTGGACGATCTATTACTGGGCATATTGGATGGTATGGTGCGTGGCAGCTCCGTTCTTTATCGGAAATATATCTCGTGGCAGAACGGTACGTCAGACGATTCTTGGCGGTTATGTATTTGGTGTTGGATCAACTCTGACGAGCTTTATTGTACTTGGCAACTACTCGATGGGTATGCAGGTTACGGGAAAAGCAGATTTTATTGCACAGTATCTGGCTGATGGTGACCTTTACGGAATGATTGTAAGTATTATAAAAACAATGCCGTGCGCACCTGTCATTATGGTGGTTGTGCTTTTGACGATGATTGCCTTCTATGCAACTTCTTTTGATTCTATTGCTCTGACGGCTTCTTGTTATAGCTATCATAAACTGGAAGATGGCGAACAGCCGAATAAAGGAATTCAGCTTATGTGGTGTGTCCTTCTGATTTTGCTGCCGATAGCGTTGTTGTTTGCGGAAAGCTCAATGAATAATCTTCAGTCTGTAAGTATTGTTGCCGCATTCCCCATCGGTGTAGTTATCGTGATGATTACTGCCAGCTTTATGAAGGACGCAAAATTGTATATGAAAGATATTGAAACTATGAATGTAAACAAGAAGTGAATGTATCTTGATGAAAAACAAAAAAATAGTATGTTTGACGATACTTGTAACTGCATTGGTTTTAGTTACTTTCCCGATTTTATTGGATATTTTTGTTTTTGGAAACAATCTACCTAGTAATCTATCAAATGGCGAATGGGCAAGCTTTCTTGGAAGTTATGTTGGTGCAGTAATTGGAGGAATAGTTTCTTTGATTGGAATTGCATTAACAATTCAATTTACTAGAGAAGAAAATGAATCGGCAAAAAGAGAACAAAAGGAGAAAGATGATGCTGAGAAAAAATTGAGAATGCTGAAAGAAAAGCGTGCACAAGAAAAAGAGCTGCATTTAATGGTAGCTGATCTTGAGTATCACATCATAAAATGTGGAGAAGCAATCTTGATAGACATGAACGCAGAAAAAAACAATAAGTATTGTAACATGAAATTCACACGATTTGAAGAAGAAAACTCAGAGATGCTAAAACAAGCGACAAAACTTCTAGCCTATGCCGATATGCGAGCGAAAGCGAGTAATAATGAAAGGTTGGACTTTAATGATGTGTATAATGACATAACGGTATACTCAAACAAACTGGTTGATATATGTGATGAATTTGGGCGAGGCGCAAGAGACGAAAAAAATATTGAGAGTTATATGGATCAAATAGCTCAAAAATTATCAGAAATTAGAATGGATGTTGAAGCTGCAATTAGAAAATATGCACAAGATATTGTTGAATCTGATCCTGATAAATTACTTTGAGTTTAAATCTGTCGAAAAGAAGAAGGTTGAAAATTTTTCTGAGAAAAACGTGGTTGCACTATGCGTTGCTATGCACCTTCCTCCATGGCTTTCGTTTGCGCTCATACTTTGAACGAAAGCGGCTGTCTTTAAAAGCGCTCACTCCGCGCGATCTGGAAACGTTTTTCCGCTATGAGCGTCAGCAGGAGGAAGCGACCGTACAGCAGCTTCTGGATTGGCACAGGGAGCTGACCGATGCCCTTCAGTATGCTGTTGACAGTAACTGGCTGAAAGCGAACCCCGTCAAGACGGTTGACCCCTGCCTTGATAACTCTCCGGTACTTTTCAACGATTTTCTCATGGACTGGTTGAAAATGATGAAGTCCCGCGTGGCAATTACGACCTATGCAAACTACGAGATCGTGATCACACGCCGCAGATAAAAACAAAACTCCCCCAGACAAGCTGAGGGAGCTTCTTTTTATGCCGGTGGTGGGGGTCTCCCGCGCACTGAGCGACAGCCCGCAGGGCTGATCGCTCGCCCTGCAAAGCAGGGCCGTGCTGTTCGACCCGCTCACACGCCGCAGATAAAAACAAAACTCCCCCAGACAAGCTGGGGAAGTTCTCTTTTTTATGCCGGTGGTGGGGGTCGAACCCACACGTGTTATTAGCACAAGGGATTT
>ERZ791865.955-NODE-955-length-33426-cov-11.342183_pt1 | contig 33426 bp, 25 predicted proteins | sample MGYA00509942_ERZ791865 | MGnify/ENA primary metagenome ERZ791865 (study PRJEB30046, sample SAMN00792098) | human gut metagenome | study: EMG produced TPA metagenomics assembly of the A metagenome-wide association study of gut microbiota in type 2...
GCTGAGAATGTCCTTGACATGAGGCATACCGTCGATGCTGGCGATGAGACGGCTCAGTTCGGCTGCTGAACCACACCAGGCACCTGCACCCGAGAGACGTGGAAGGTCGGTATCGCCATAGCATTTCTCTACCAGTCTGCCGCTGTTGTTATATTCGTATACCGGAATACTTCCTCCATGCATGTAGTATTTCGTCTCGTTAGGTCTGCGGTCCTTTAAGTAAGTTCCCGCAATATGCATGTCGTAGCAGCCGGCTGGGTGGAGCACATACTTCTGCATGAAGTTTTCATATTTCATTCCGCTCTTCTTTTCTATAATCATGGAGAGAATCATGTAGCCTAGATTGCTGTAGCATTTGCCTTCGCCAGGAGTATAGCCCAAGTGGCGCTTCAAGAGAATCTTGAGCAGGGTAGGGTGATCAGGTGGCGTTTTAAGATGGTTCTGCATCATGATGTAGCGGGTGGAAGATACCGGGTCGCCGGCATAATTGTTGAAACCAGCCTGATGGCGCAGCAACTGTTCTACGGTGATGTCGTAGTAGCGCTGGTCCTTGATGCCGTTGTTGTAGGTGGTATCGTTTAGGATTCCCTTAGGTCCGAATACCTTCTCGTTCATTCTGAGCTTCTTCATCTCCTGCAGTTTCATGATACCTACGGCGGTGATGAGCTTGGAAATGGAAGCGAAGCGCATCAGCATATTCGGTTCCATTCGAATGCCCCTCTCCTTGTCTGCCCATCCGAAACCGCGGGCATAGAGCAGGGAGTCGTTGCGGGTGATGACGAGCTGGGCACCGTTGATTTCCCATCGCTTGAGGTATCTCTCTACGAGCGAATCCATCTTTTGGTATTCCTTCCCCTCTGTCAGGGCATTTGAGATGGAATCGTTGATGTGAACCTTAGGGAGCGAATCTGCCGCCTTGTTCTTATCTGATGCTGATGTACAGCGAGATACACAGCTGTGTGTAGTCCATCCTACGATTGCTGTAAAGGTAAGCAATATGATTGCTATGCGTTTTTTTCTTAGTCGTCGTGCCATTTTATTTAATTTTTCTTTTGCAAAGATTTTGCAATAGAGTGCAATGAAAGTTTACTTTCAGATTGCCGAGTGCAGCAAATCTTATGCAAAGATAATGCAATCTTCTCAAATAACAAAACATTGAAAATATATTTAAATTTATTTTGTATTGTCTATGAATTATCGTACCTTTGTACCCAGTTATAAAGAAAAACAATGAAGAAGGTATTAAAAAAGATATTAAGATCCATATTCTATATAGTAGCCATGTCGGTTCTGGCATTCCTGCCCGACTTCTGGCTTTGGCACATCGGGGTGAGTGAGTGGCCTTTGCTGCTAGCCATCTTATGGTGGGTTCCCTCGTTGTTACTTGTTCTTGCCGAAGTGGGGTTGCAGATGGGGTTCTTCCATAAGTTGTCAGTCCGTGTACTCTTTACTACCATACTTTTCTCGGCATTCCCTAAGGTTGTCTTCATCCTGTTCGATGCATTTCTTCCTTGGTTTTTTGCTCTGATTCCAGCTTTGGGTGTAATGGGGTGGTTTGCCTTCGGCTTTATAGAGGGTTGGAAGCGGTTAGAACTGAAACATATTACCTTTACCTCGCCCGATTTGCCACCTTATTTTGATGGTTACCGTCTGGTACAGATTACCGACTTTCATCTCGGTTCGTTTCCTCCCGGCAATGATTTCGTGCAGAAGGTGGTGGATGCGACCAACAATGAAGAACCCGATATGATTCTCTTTACGGGCGATCTGGTCAATAACCAAGCCAGCGAAGTGGAGCCTTATCTGGATACGCTGGGGCAGCTTCATGCGTCAGATGGCATCTATTCTATCTGGGGAAATCATGATTATTGTGAATATGGCAACAATCATTCTATTGGCGCTTTGAAGAGAAACCGCCGTATGCTCTATGGTTATCAGGAAAGTCTGGGGTGGCATCAGCTGATGAACGAACATCATGTGGTGAGTCATGGTATGGCATCTATCGCTGTAATAGGCGTAGAGAATCCCGGTCAGCCTCCTTTCACCAATCGCAGTAATCTGAAGAAAGCGATGAAGGGGTTGAATCCAGATATGTTTAAAATCCTCTTGAGTCATGATCCTCACCATTGGCGCAGAGAAGTAGTTGGTAAGAAGATACAACTTACTCTGGCGGGACATACGCATGCCGGACAATTGAAAATAGGTAAATGGACGCCTGCCCGCATGGCTTTCAAAGAGTGGGGCGGAGCTTACCGGATTGGTGAGCAGATGCTCTATGTATCATCGGGTATTGGTGGTTCTTTCCCTTTCCGCCTAGGCGCATGGCCTGAACTGACAGTTATCACGCTGAAACGTGATTTATAGTTCTTAAAGATAACAAAACTGGTGTTTAAGTGTTAAAATACAGTTAAATGTTAGCTGTTTGAACCATTGTGATGAAAAAAACGTGTTAAAAATTTGGTGGTTCGAATAAATGTTGTACCTTTGCACTAGTTTTCGCATATATTTGGGCAAATGGGGGGTGTCGTGAGATTGTACTCCATTTGTTTTTTGAAACAAGGCGAAAATACTTCACATCAGAAGTAGCTGTTCACATTTTAATTTTACATTTAACATTGAAAACAATGAAGATTCCTGTAGAAGAACAATATAAATACGTAAAACTTACTCTCCCGGATGGAAGCAAGGCTGAAGGTCAGGCTGTCTTGTTGCATGCCTGTTGTGCACCTTGTTCGGCGGCTATCGTAGAATGTATGCTTCGTAATGGTATGAAGCCTACTGTATATTTCAGTAACAGCAATATCTATCCTCAGCAGGAGTATGATGTACGCAAACATGAACTGAAACGATTTCTGGAAACCCAGAATGTACCTTATGTAGATGATGAGTATGACCATCAGGAGTGGCTTTCTGTTATTAAGGGTTTAGAGGATGAGCCCGAGCGTGGCAGCCGTTGTTCTGTCTGCTTTCAGTTCCGCCTCTCTCATGCAGCCAAGTATGCGCAGGAGCATGGATTTCACCTTCTTACTACCACGTTGGCATCTTCGCGCTGGAAGAATATCAGGCAGATAGATACAGCCGGTCATCTTGCCGTTGAGGCTTATCCTGATGTAGAATGGTGGGATATGAATTGGCGGAAGGGCGGTTTGCAGAATCGCCGAGGTGAACTCTTGAGAATCAATGAATTCTATAATCAGTTATATTGTGGTTGTGAATTCAGTTTGAGATAAAGTGTTTTTCTGCGCTGTGATATTTTAGGCACGGATTACACAGATTACACGGATTTATGACGCTCATGATAAATCCGTGTAATCTGTGTAATCCGTGCCTTTTCTATATTCTAGGCTAGATGCTTATTTAAGAAAGACCAGTAATCTCACCGTTTACTACATCAATGCGCTCAGCCTGTGGGCTCTTTGGTAAGCCCGGCATACGCATGATAGGACCAGCGATGACTACAATCATCTCGGCACCCATATTTACGGTGATGTCGCGAACGTGGAGTTCGAAACCATCTGTAGGACCGTATGCCTTGGCATCGGTAGAGAAACTGTACTGAGTCTTGGCAATACAGATAGGGAACTTTTCAGCACCCAGTTTCTTGATCTCTTCAATCATCGCCTTGGCAGAATCGCTCAATGTCACGCTGCCTGCTCCGTAAAGATTGAATGCAACCTTTTCTATCTTCTCCTCAACAGTATCGTTATCATCATAAGCAAAATAGAGAGGGGCTGATGGACGCTCATCAATGGTCTTCACTACGAGGTTGGCAAGTTCAATGGCACCGTTTCCGCCTTCGGCAAAGGCGCTGTTTACGGCGAAACCGCAACCCATCTCCTCGCAATGCTTGCGCAATACTTCAATTTCTTCATCTGTATCGGTTGCAAACTTGTTGAATGCAATCACTACAGTCTGACCAAAGCTCTGCAGGTTCTTTACGTGCTTGTCGAGGTTCCAGTAACCGGCTTCCATTCCTGCGATGTTTGGCTTCTTGATATCTTCCAGAGCTACACCACCATGCATCTTCAACGCCTGGAGGGTAACAACGAGAACAGTGAGGTCTGGTTGCAAACCTGTCTTGCGGCATTTGATGTCATAGAACTTCTCTGCACCGAGATCAGCACCGAATCCTGCCTCTGTAATAGCATAGTCGCCATACTCAAGAGCAGCAGCTGTAGCCATGACGGAATTGCAGCCATGAGCAATGTTGGCAAAAGGACCACAATGAACAAATGCTGGTGTTCCCTCTGTTGTCTGAACCAGATTTGGCTTCAAAGCATCGAGAAGGAGAGCTACGATACTGCCACCTACACCCATATCTTTTACGGTAAATGGCTTGTCGTCCTCGGTGATGCCCAGGAGGATATTATCGATACGGCGACGAAGATCATCGATGCTTGTTGCGAAACACATGATAGCCATAATCTCAGAAGCTGGCGTAATATCAAAACCAGACTCTGTCTCGATGCCGTTCTTATCTCCTATACCGGTGATGATGCGGCGCAAACCTCTATCGTTCACATCCATGACGCGACGCCAAAGAATCTTCTTGAGTTTGAAACCCTCTGCTTCGTGCTGGAAACGGTAATTGTCCAGAAGGGCAGAGATCATGTTGTTGGCCTCTGTGATGGCATGGAAATCGCCGGTGAAGTGGAGGTTGATCTTATCCATTGGTACGAGCTGGGCATAACCGCCACCTGCTGCGCCACCCTTCATGCCAAAGCATGGACCGAGAGATGGTTCGCGCAAGGCTACGACTGACTTCTTGCCAATCTTCTGCATGCCCAATGCGAGACCAACAGATACTGTAGTCTTACCATTACCAGCCTTTGTAGGGCTGATAGCTGTCACAAGGATGAGATGGTGATTCTTAAACTTGTTGGTGTCAATCTTGTCCGTAGTAATCTTAGCGATGTAACGGCCGTAGTTTTCCACTTGGTCTTCATGGATTCCAAGTTCTGCTGCCACTTCATTGATAGGGCGCATTTTTACTGATTTAGCTATTTCAATATCTGTCAACATAAAAAGTAATGTTTTGTATTTTGAGTGCAAAGGTACGGAAAAGTATTCATATATTAAAATAAGAAAGTATAAAAAAACAAAATAAAAAAAAGGAAGACTTTCCCCATTTCCAAATGACGAAGTTTAAAAAAGGTAAATTGTAGGATTTTGTCGTGTGAATGTAGTACCTTTGCAAGCGAATTTATATTTTATAGTACGTATGAACAAGTCTTTAGCATTAGCTCATTTTCAGACGAGCTTTCAGTTTATCACGCATCAGAACGAGCGCTTCTCTTATCTCGAAGGAGCCTATCTGGCACTTATCGGAGGATGTGATTGGGTTCAGCTTCGCATGAAGGGGGCTACCGATGAAGAGGTAGAGCCTATAGCCCGTAAGTTAAAGTTGGCTTGCGAGGGTGCCGGTGCAACCTTTATCCTCGACGACCGTGTAGAACTGGTGAAGAAGTTACAGATAGATGGTGTACATCTTGGAAAGAATGATATGCCGGTTGATGAGGCACGTAAGCTCCTGGGTGATGAATTCATAATCGGAGGGACTGCCAATACATTTGATGATATTCGTCGTTTGCATGAACAGGGGGCTGACTATATCGGTTGCGGTCCGTTCCGCTATACTACTACCAAGGAGAAACTCTCTCCGGTGTTGGGTATAGAAGGTTATCGCCAGATTATTGAGCAGATGAGGGAGAATAAAATCTCTCTGCCTATGGTGGCCATCGGAGGTTTGACTCCAGACGATATAGATCCGCTTGCAGAATTGGGCATCGGTGTGGCAATGAGCGGTACCATCCTGAATGCGGAGAACCCTGTTTCCATGACACGTCAGATTCATGACAAGTGTTTCGGATTATTCATCGAAAATCTCAATCATTTCTTTGAGAATCAGTAGAATGATACTCATAAATGATGATTTTGCATAGAAAAGAGAAGAAAGTTCAGGTTTTCTTCTCTTTTCTCATTTTATTGTTGTAATTTTGCATCCGCATAGCAAAACTGTTGCAAGGCTATTACAAATAATAGAATTTAAAAGACATGAAATTAATAGTGGGAATTGACTTAGGAAATATAGGAAAAACAGATGCTGTCGGAAAGAGCGAGAACATCATGATATACGCACCTTCAGATAAAGGTGCTTAAAAACCCGGGCACAAACGTGTTCGGGCTTTTTTAATTTACTATATATAATAGGTGTAAAACCAACTCAAAATAGATAGTGTGTGCAAAATATATAATTATTAACTTTATAAAAAAAAAGTATTAAAATGATGAAAACAGAATGGAGAGGTTTCAAAGGAAACATGTGGCAGAGTGAAGTGAATCTTCGTGATTTCATTCAGAACAACTACACTTGTTATGACGGCGATGAGTCGTTCCTTGCAGAACCAACTCAGGCAACTAATACCCTTTGGGGTATGTTGAAGGAACTCCAGAAGGAGGAGCGCGCCAAGGGTGGTGTGCTTGATATGGAAACAGAAATCGTTTCAGGATTGACAGCTTATGGTGCTGCTTATATTGGTGAAGGTACAAAGGATTTGGAGAAAGTGGTAGGTCTTCAGACTGATAAGCCTCTGAAGCGTGCCTTCATGCCTTACGGTGGTATCAAGATGGCGGAGCAGGCTTGTACAACATATGGCTATCAGCCATCAGAGAAGCTCCACGAAATCTTCCACAAGTATTGCAAAACTCATAATGATGGCGTATTCGATGCTTATACTCCAGAGATGAAGCTCGTTCGCCATAACCACATTCTTACCGGTCTTCCTGATACTTACGGTCGCGGCCGTATCGTAGGTGACTACCGTCGTGTAGCGCTCTATGGTATCGACTTCCTCATCGAGGAGAAGAAGAACGACCTCGCTAACATGGGCGACCGTGAGATGATTGACGAAGTAATCCGTCTTCGTGAAGAGGTTTCTATGCAGATCAAGGCTCTCAAGGGCTTGAAGGAGATGGCTCAGTTGTATGGTTACGACATCTCTCAGCCTGCTAAGAACGCTCGCGAGGCTGTTCAGTGGTTGTACTTTGGTTACCTCGGAGCTGTGAAGACTCAGAATGGTGCTGCGATGTCTGTAGGCCGTATCTCTACATTCCTCGACATCTATATCCAGCGCGATTTGAATGAGGGTACTCTTACCGAGGATGAGGCTCAGGAGCTCATCGACCACTTGGTCATGAAGTTCCGTATGGTTAAGTTCGCCCGTATCCCTTCTTATAACGAACTCTTCACCGGCGACCCAGTTTGGGCTACTCTCGAGGTTGGTGGTATGGGTCAGGATGGCCGCTCAATGGTTACCAAGAACGATTTCCGTTTCCTCCACACATTGGAGAACATGGGTCCTTCACCAGAGCCAAACTTGACAGTACTCTATAGCTCTCGCTTGCCAAAGGCATTCAAGCACTACGCTTCTTTGATTTCTGTAAAGACAAGTTCTATCCAGTATGAGAACGATGACGTAATGCGCCCGGTTTGGGGTGACGACTATAGCATCTGCTGCTGTGTATCTGCTACTCAGACAGGTAAGGAAATGCAGTTCTTCGGTGCACGTGCCAACTTAGCTAAGTGCTTGACCTACGCTGTATCTGGCGGTGTTGACTCAAAGACACGCGAGCAGTGCGGTCCTAAGTATCGCGCCGTTGAGGGTGATGTATTGACATACGAGGAGTTCATGCCACGTTTCATGGATATGATGGACTGGTTGGCTGGCGTTTATGTGAAGACATTGAACCTCATCCACTACATGCACGATAAGTACTTCTACGAGGCAGCAGAGTTGGCGCTCATCGATACAGATGTTCGTCGTACTTTCGCTACAGGTATCGCTGGTTTCAGCCACGTAGTTGACTCTATCTCAGCTATCAAGTATGCCAAGGTAAACATCGTCCGTGATGAGACCGGTTTCCCTCTCAGTTTCAAGACCGAGGGCGATTTCCCACGTTACGGTAACGATGATGAGCGTGCTGATGAGATTGCAGTATGGTTGCTCAAGACCTTCATGAACATGATCAAGAAGCATCATACATACCGCAATTCTGAGCCAACTACATCTATCTTGACTATCACATCAAATGTAGTATACGGTAAGTACACCAGCAACATGCCTGATGGTCGTCCAGCCGGTGCTCCATTGGCTCCAGGTGCTAACCCATCTTACGGTGCAGAGAAGAACGGTCTTTTGGCTTCATTGAACTCTGTAGCTAAGTTGCCATACGAGTATGCTCTCGATGGTATCTCTAATACTCAGACCATCAGTCCAGGTGCTCTCGGTCACAACGATGAGGAGCGTGCCCAGACATTGGTAGGTGTATTGGATGGTTACTTCAACCAGGGTTCTCACCACCTGAACGTGAACGTATTCGGTATCGACAAGCTCAAGGATGCTATGGAGCACCCAGAGAAGGAAGAGTACCAGAACTTCACCATCCGTGTAAGTGGTTATGCAGTTAAGTTCATCGACTTGACACGTGAGCAGCAGCTCGACGTAATCGCTCGTCAGGCTCACGAGAGACTCTAAGGAAGTGAAGAATGAAAAGGGAAGAGTGAAGATTTCTCTTGTCTCTTTGTAACATATAGATTGCCCGCTAGATTTTCTTTCCGAGGATATTTAGCGGGCATTTTAGCTTATTTAACTGCAAAATAGAGCAAGATATTGATAAATTTACTATCTTTGCGGTATGAAATTTAATATAGAACAAAAAACAACTCTTTGGAGTGAGGGAGGAAAATTTTGCTTGGATTTAGCCAAACTGATATTTGGTGGTATCATCCTGGCAAGTATTATGAAGAAGGATATCGATACAGGGAAACTTTTAGTTTTTGGTGCTCTAATAACTTTGTTTCTTGCTGTATGTGGATTCTTTTTAATATTGATGTCTAAAGATAACAAAAAGAAAGGAAAATAAATATGGAACTATTGGTATTTATGGGATTTTTTGCTTTGCTTGCAGGTGGGTTTACCCTATGGGCATATATTGATTATCGTAAAATGCAGGCTTAAGTGGGCTTCTTGTTTTTAATCATTTCTAAAAAGATAAAATAATATGGGTGTATTTCTTTTTTTTTTAGGTGTTATAGCCTTATTTATGAGTCTTTTTGCATTGTGGGGAATATATGATCTTAGAAAGAATGCATAAAGGTTTTGTTCACAGCATAGAGAGCTTTGGTTCTGTAGATGGACCAGGCATCAGATTTTTGATCTTTCTGCAAGGTTGTCCCATGCGCTGCCAGTTCTGCCATAACCCGGATTCATGGAAGATGGGAGTAGGTGAGGAATGGACAGCCGATGACCTGTTGGATAAGGCAGAGAGATTCAAAAGTTATTGGGGAGACAAGGGCGGTATTACTGTAAGTGGTGGAGAAGCCCTGATGCAGATAGACTTTCTCATCGAACTTTTCGAGAAAGCCCATCAGCGTGGCATCAACACTTGTCTTGATACATCAGCGCAACCATTTAGGAAAGAGGGTGCTTTCTCCGATAAATTCGAGCGTCTGATGACCGTCACAGATACTGTTCTTCTTGATATAAAGCATATCAACGATGAAGAGCATCGTAAACTCACCCGCCATTCTAATGTAAACATACTGGATTGTGCACGTTATTTAAGCGAGATACACAAACCAGTATGGATTCGTCACGTCCTGATTCCAGGTATTACCGACAAGGATGAATACCTCTATCAGTTGCGTGATTTCCTCTCAACACTCTCTAATATTGAGCGTATAGATGTCTTACCTTATCATACGATGGGTATCTACAAGTATGAGAAACTAGGCATTGCCTACCCGCTGGAAGGCATAGATCCTCCTACTAGTGATCGCATTGCTCATGCAGAAGCAATCTTGCAAGAGGCACTTTAGCCTCTTGCAAGACTGCTTAGATGAGCGTCTAGCGAACTGGTGAGACGGGCTTTGATGATAGGCTTTGTGATGTAGTCGTTTACTCCAAGCTCGTAGCATTCATCCACATTATCCTTGTTGCTTAACAGGGAAACCACGATGATGACCATTTCACTTTTCGAGTATTTAGAGCGTACATGGTCTATTACGTCCCACCCATTTACATTTGGCATCATCAAGTCGAGCAGTATCACGTGCGGCTTGAATGTGTCAATCAGTTCAATGGCTTCTTTTCCGCCATTTGCAGTTTTCACGTCGATGTCAAAGTCCTTTATCATTTCAGAGATAGTTTCAATATTTTCTGAAATATCATCGACGATTAGCACTTTGTTCTTTTCCATTTTTCACTGGTCTATTTTATGTAGGTTCTTTCCGATCTTGAAGGTCTAGTTTCTTGGCTTGTGAATGCCGTAGATGTCGCACATGAATCCTTTATCAGTGATTAGATTGTTCATGTCGATACTGTCGAACATCTTGTGATGAGTACCGATTACCACAATCTGATACTCTTTTTCCAGAACTTTAGGATCATCTGTCACCTTGATGTTATATTCTTCTTTTACTTCCTCTACATCTACCAATGGATCGTAGAGTGTGGTTTTGTAACCTGCTCCTACCAGGTTGATATAGAGATCGGCTACTTTTGTGTTTCTGTTATCATCGCTGTCTGGCTTGAACGAGAAGCCGAGAATCAGCACGTTAGTCTCCGGAGCCTTGAACTTTCTGCTTTCAGATGCATTCTTTATCTTTCCTGCCATCCATACCGCCATCTGCTCATTAACCTCGCGGGCTGTAGAGAGCAGCGATGGTACCACGTCAACCTCCTGTGCCTTGTTAATCAGGTAGTATGGGTCTACCGCGATGCAGTGGCCGCCAACGAGTCCTGGAGTAGCTGGCACGAAGTTCCATTTTGTGCTAGCTGCCGCCGTTACGTCTTCAATGTTGATGTTCATCTTGTCGAAAATCTTTTCCATCTCGTTGAAGAAGGCTATCTGCACGTCTCTCTGGCAGTTCTCCATCAGTTTACATGCCTCTGCTATTCTGATACTCTTCGCCTTGTAGGTGCCATGGGTAAGTACTGAAGCATAGAGGCTGTCGATGATAGCTGCTGCTTCGGGTGTAGAACCGCTGGTAACCTTCACGATGTTCTCGATGGTATGAACCGTATCGCCCGGATTGATGCGCTCTGGCGAGAAGCCTACAAAGAAACTCTGGTTCAATTTCAATCCTGATGTAGATGCCAGTAATGGGGCACAAACCTCTTCTGTCAGACCTGGGTAAACGGTACTTTCGTATACCACGATATCACCTTCTTTCAGGATCTTGCCAACCTCAGCTGTAGCATTGCGCACGCAACTGATGTCTGGCTTGTTCGATTTGTTAACCGGTGTCGGTACAGCGATGATATACACGTTACACTTCTTCAGGTCATCAATATTGCTGGTCAGTTTCAGTCCCTGTTCCAAAGCTTTGGATACAGGTCTGTTGTCTTCCATCGTGCTTTTGGCTAACTTGGCTACCTTCTCAGCTTTGATGTCATAACCCCATGTATCGTATTTCTTTGAGAATAAGCATGCTAGTGGAGTACCAACATACCCTAATCCTATTACTCCAATCTTAAACTCAAAAGACTTGTTTATCATATACTATATTCTGTTTATGTTTTATAATGTTATTTCTTTTATTGGGAGCTCCCTGCTGTATGTACGTTACAGCAAGTAACTCGGATCTTTTAGATTCCTTCAAGCTGAGCATAGCGCGAAGTCTTCTCAGGGTTCCATGCGTCCTTGTAAGAACGGCGGAAGAAGAATTCTTGCAGATGAGCCGACAGACGGGCGATACGCAGGAAATAACCTGTATAAGGCGACATCAGTGGCAGATATCTGTAAAGGAACCACACGTCTTTCTTTCTTTCTGAAACCATCAGTACAAGGAGGAAGGCAAGCTGCGAGAAGCATACTCTGATAAAGTAGCCCAGCGCCAGCACCTCGATGATGTGCGTGTTAAACGTGATGGCGAGCTTGATGATGTACCACAACCACAGAAAATTGAGGAAGCAGTCGAAAACCACACTCTCCATGTTGGATAACCAGTTAAGGATACTCCAGTTCTTGGTAGGCAACAGAATGTCGGCATGCTTGCGTAGACGGAATCTCACGAACGAGCGCGACCATCTGATGCGCTGATGATACAGCTTGTACCATTTGGTAGGCACATTGGTCATACAGATGGCATCTTCGGCAAATTTCACTTTATATCCGGCTTTGCGGATCTTCTGTGTCAGGTCACCGTCCAGTCCCGGTCCTATGTCCCAATAGCCCACTTCCTTCAGCGTCTTTCTTTCGAAGGCTCCAAATGCTCCCGAGATGATGTGGTAGATACCCAGTTCGCTGGTTACGATACGTCCCACCTGTATTCGCTTCAGGTATTCGAAAGCCTGCAGCGATGAGCAGATGGTTTCCTTGTAGTTGCGTACTTTCACGCATCCTCCTACGCCCTTTACCATTCCGTCGATGTAGAAGGGGAGTAGAATCTTCTCCAGTGCATCACGGTCGAGCGAAGAGTCGGCATCCAGACATACGATGTATTTGCCTTTTGCCATCTGGGCTCCATAGTTGCTGGCGGCAGCTTTACCGCCTCTTGTATCCAACCTCAGGTAGTGGGTGATATACCCGGCTCGGTAGAGGTCGTTACAAATCAGTTTGGTGTCGTCGTCGCTACCATCGTCTACCACGATGATTTCGTAGTTGCGGTAGGTTTGCTCAGCCAGCGAGTTCACCATTTTGAATATATGTTTGCCTTCGTTCTTTCCCGGTACGAGGATGCTGATAAGCGGATTTTCGCGGTACAGGAAGTACTTGGCATATTCTTTCTCTTTATCTATCTGGTTTCTCTTCATCAGTCGGTTTCCGATTACGAGATATTCCAGGATATAATATCTTGGCATCTCGATGAAGAAGAGAAACCAGTAGGTATTCACGATACTGCTAAACGATAGCGTGCTGATCCAGTCGAAGAAATCGTTCAGATGTTCTGCTATGCTAAACATACGCTTTTCCCTTTCTTCTTGATGGCTTATCTCAGCACGGTGAGCGCCAAGAGGGCCATGATTATGAGTATACCTGCGATGGTGACAAGGATGGCAACGAGTTTCTTGTAGAGCACGATGCGTTTCTGTATCTTGTCGTTTTCATCTTCCTTCGGCTCCGTATCAAGCAGCTCTTCCTGCGGCTGCACCAATTTCTCTTCTTCCTTCATCAGAGGTTCCTCTGAGTAGCGGCAGTAGTCGTCTGGAGTCATATCCACATATTGCAGTTTGTTGAAGAACTCGTCATAGTTGTTGGCGATGGTCTTCGCCTTGGTTTCCAGCATGCTGCAGATAATCTCGTCCGGTTCTATCGAGTTGGCCACCTTTCTGATGGCTACCGACATCTCCTTGCTCAGTTTCTGCTGAGCCTCTTCTACCGTTTCTTCATGCTCATAGAGGGTAGAGGATACGTAGAAGATATTGTTGTTGTAAGACACCTTGTGATTGGAGAAGATTCTACAGAGCTTGCCCTGTATGCTTTCCTTTATCTTTACGGTATCCTTGTTTTCATCTATAATCCATATCTTGCCTACCATGACCGAGAGTTCATCCTTGCGGTAGGTTTCCATCAGCTGGCGTCGCAGTCGGTTTATCAGCAGGTAATATTCCATGAAGTTATCATAGATGTTCACCATGCTGTTGAACATGATGTTGCCGCTGGTCAGTGCTCTGATTCCTTCTTCTGTTATCTCGAAGTCCTCAACGTCTCGTGGAACCAGGGCGTTTACCGGATAGGTGCTCTGGCAGTAGCAGCAGGTTGACTTGGTGATAGGCGAGGTAAACGAGTTCTCGCAGTCGTTGCAGGTATATACCACGGCAGGTCTGTCATAGTCAACACCGATGTGGCGAAGTTTCTTGTGACACTTCGGACAGATGAGCATACCGCCCACATTGTAGCTGCTTTCCGGCGATACGTTGGCGCAGCTGAAGTGGTGGATGATGTTCTGTATCTTCAGGTTCGAACTTCCGCACTTCGGACAGCACTCAGTATAGAGCAGGTGAGAGTGGTTGCACTTAGGGCAGAGGTGCTCCTTGAGCAGGAAGCGGTGAATGCGCAGTGATCCGAACTCCACCATAGTGTCGATGAACATGAACATCTCGTAGAGATGGAAGAGACCCATACTGTGATAGTGTTCGAAGATTGGGTTGATATATCCCAAAGACGATTTCTCCAGCAGTCGGTGTCCCATGATTCGCTGGTCTCTTGAGAGCAGGTATCTCAGAATATTGGCAAAGAGCTGGTTAGGCTGTGTAGGACGGCTTGTTTCGCTTTTTACACCAAACTTCTGTCTTGCCAGCTTGATTTTGTCTATAATCTCGTATACCTTCTCATTGTTCATGTCGCTCACATAGGCATCGACGATATAGTCGATGATCTGTTCCTTTCCCGATAACGCCGTATTGACGAATATTGGTTTGTAGCTACATTTCCACGATAAGATTGGACTGGCTCCAAACAGTATAGCATGGAATACACGTTCACTCTTCGTATTGATGTAAATACAATCGAAGTAGTCGGGCTGGATGTCCGGTGTCGAGTCGATATCTATATAGCTATCGATGGTGAGCACCATATCTCCACGTTTGTTTCTTCTAAGTCCAATCATTTCTTCACGTTGTCTTTGTTTTGGTCAGGTGTGACGAGCTTTGAACTTCTTATCACATTTTGATTCTTTTCCACTGGGATGGTATACATCGGCAGTGGCTTAGGGTCTAACATCGCACTGATTTTGTTCACCCTGATTCTCACCGGCAGTTTGTTGCACATCACCCAAGCCGGCACTCGCTGGTTGGGTTTGAAGGTGAATACTGCCACTACGGCATTTGCATCGTGCGAGAAGTTGCTCTGCAGGTGCTTTGGAATTTCCTCCACTCTCAGACCCACCATCTGCAGCTTAGCCTTCAGTACCAGGTCCTTGTTCACGATGACGTCAGCATCGTCAGGACTTTCCATATACTTGATTTTCTTACTAGGCACGTATGTGATGATGCCCAGGTGGCATGCTGCATAGTCGGTATGCTGGATGGTGAGCACTTCATCGCTCTTGAACACCAGTGTCTTGTCGCTCACGCTCACCTTTGAGACGTAGGCATCGGCAGGCGCACAGCAGTAGTGTATCAGACCTTGGTTGTAGATGCTGGTATTGCTGGAGTATGGCATGTCAGCACCCGCCATGCCTGCACCTCTTCTGCTCATGAAGTTATAGGTGGTGTTCTTGGCTTGTGAGTAGATGGTCACCTTGTTCATCTGCTTTCTTATTTCTTCCTCCACCTCGGCAATCTCAGCATCCAGCTGGTTGCGCTTGGTGTTGTTGGTCAGTCCGTAGTAGATGTCTGAACTTTCCGATGCCTTCTGTTTCTTCAGTTCAGCCAGTCGGGTACGCAGTACCGGAATCTCTTCTCTAGCCAGTTTGGCCTGCACTTCCATGTCGTGGGTTTCCTTTACCGCCGAAGGAATGATGTTTGGGTCGTATTGGGTTACGATATTACCCAGCAGTACGTAGGAGTAGAGCGTATCACCTTTGTGTACGGTTTCTCCCACCTCCTTGTTTACCTTCAGGACGTAGATGTCGTCAATCGCACAGATATGGTTTTCATCGAGTCTTACATATCCGTCATAGATGGCCCAGATCATTCGGGTAACGATATAGTATGCTGCCAGTACAATGATGAGGAGGAAGATCAGCGCGAATATAATCTGCTGTCTAGCCAAGCGGTGGCTTTGCGATTTCAGCAAGTCGGCCATCGCCTGTTCCTGTGGCGTGCTGTCATATTGAAACTCATTCATAGTTCGATCTCGTTGAATATATTGTTGTTGTTATAGATGCTTACTGCCTTCTCTATATTGATGATGGCGAGTCCGCGGTTCAACATCAGCTTGTACATTCTTTCCATGCTTTCCAGGAGTCCGGTATATTCTTCCATTCTCATCAGGTAGTTGTACCCGTTTTTCTGGTTTTTATATGCGAACCGTCGCATGTCGATGTATTTTCCTGTCTGCTGTATGTGGTAAGCCTCAGTGGCTATAGCCTGGTTGAGGTTTTCTATCTTTTTCAGCAGGATGTTTACCGACTGTCTGATTTCCTTCACGTCGGTGCTTCTGCTGTTCATGATAATCTCTTTCTGTGTCTCCAGTGCCTTTCTCTTTCTTGGGTTTTCGTTGTAGATAGGCACGGTGAATCTGATTCCTACATCCCCATTGTGCGAGAACTTGTCGTTGCTCTGCCAGTAGGTTGACCATCTGGCGAATGGGGTGAGTCGGGTAGTGCTGAGATAGTTGTTCAGCTTGCTTTCGTTGTTGGCTATCTCCAGCTTTGTCATTACGATTCTTGCATCCAGGCTTTCCTTGTCTACGTGTTCCCAGAGGGCTGCGGTGTCTACCACCACGCGGGTAGGCTTGATGCGGTAAATCGGTTTGTTGGTGATGTCTCTGTCTGAGCAGAGGATGGAGATGTCGTATTCCGCCTCCAGCTTGTCGTTCATCACCTTGAGCATCTTGTCGTTGCTTATTCGGTCTTTCTCCAGCATATACTGGTAAGCCTCGTTCATGATGTCGAGGTTGTCCAGCTTGTGTGCTATGACGGTACCGATATAGAAGTTATATTGTTCGGTCAGCTCATCTGCTGTCTTTTCATATATGTCTGCAGTTTGGCGCTTTTTTATTTGCAAGCGGTCGAGTTCATTGGCAAGAGCAATCTTGGTTCTTTTCTCTTTGCCTTGGTAGAACTTCGAGTTGATGATGTTCCATCCCAGTTCGGCTTGAACCTTCATCTTATATTTTGATACCTCTTTTGCGTCGTCTTCATCAGAATCGAAGTACGCGTCAGGTCGGGCATAAACCTGTCCGGTCACTTCCAGACCGTTGTGTCTGTTGAGCGCTAGGTGCTCATGTGCAGTTTTCGACCAGAACAGAGAGTCGGTCTTATTGATATCAGCGTGATGCTGTTTATTGAGTCCCAGTTCTATGACTGGTGCTTTCACCCATATAGGGTTTTTGATGAGAGTGTCGAGTTGTGCGAAGCGCTGTTTAAAGTGTCTGAGTACATTATCGTTCTTCAGATTCTCATATACGAGCATCTTAGGGCTGAAACTTTTCGGCTTTTTGCCTTTCGTCTGAGCCATAGAGCTTTGTGCTGCCATGAGAAGTAGCAGAGCTGTAGTTGAGTATAGTATTATTTTTCGCTTCATAATGAGTTATTAAACACGATGAATGCAGCTGCGAGCTGTTGCAGCTGCATTCATCTCGTGTTTCTTATATTTGATAAATCACTTACTTTGTGCCATAATTGGTATTATTTCCAGATGCGGCACCATCAATGAGCTTCATGACACGGAGTCGGCTCTTACCATATGCCACATAGATATAATCTCCATCCAGTGTGACATAGTTGGCAGACATTCCTGCTTCTGCTCTCTTCTTGACAACCTTTACTGGTTTGCCGTTTTCCATTTTGTTCTTGTCAAGAACTACCAGTCCATAACTTCCGCAAGCCAGGTAGATGTAATTGGCATCGTATGTTACACCATTTGCATATCCCTGTGGAACCTTGGTGTTAGCAGTGAGCGGAGCTCCCCAGTTCCACACTTCTTTGCCAGTGGTAAGATCGTAGCAAGACAATCCCTTGGCACTTCGGCAAACGTAGATGTGGTTACCATCGATAGCTATAGTGTTCTTACCGTCGTTAGGAGCTATGCTGCTTACGTTGATAGTTCTTGCTGGTGTTGCTGTAAGAATGTCGGCACCTAATGGGAAGACCTGTAGTGTACCACTTACAGCCTCATCGTCACTTCCTACTTCGTTGTTGTAGTGGAGTGTAACAATATACTGGTTGTTCAGTGCGATGTGCTTAGCCTTGCCTGGCGTTTCTTTCTTGCCGATTAAATCCAGCGTGTTTGCATCATATACTCCGTATCCCCTGGCAGATGCCACCATCAGTTTGTTTCCGTCTCTTACGATGCAGTTCTCGTCAGATTTTTCCAAACCTTCATGTTCCCAATCTACGATGGTGAGAGGGTTCAACGTGGTAGTCTCATCGATGTCCTTTACTTCTGTGTTGAGAAGTCCGTTGCTATCTAATGCAATTCTACCCATCATACCACCATTGGTTGAGTGACCTGCAATATAAACGTATTTTGTTGCGTCTTTGCCGTCTACCATGAGGTGGTTGAAGTCGTAGAGTTCCTTCTTATCCTGCAGATATTGCAACATGGTTGTCTGGTTGTTTTCTGTTTTAAACACTTCAATACAACCGCCAGTCTTCTTGTTTGGATCTTTCTGGTTCTCTTCGTTGGTGTGGTACGACATGTATAGTTTGTCATTGTATGGCTGAATACATGTAGCAGAGATGTCGTGTGTATGATTTGTATAATCTATAACCGTAATCACATCAATCTTCTTGCCCGGTTCTGGTGGAGTAGGAGTTGGATCTGGTGTTGTTCCGTCACATGATGTTGGGACAACTGGGTCATTATACATATCATATCTTTTCGTACAGTCTGAAAGACCGGGAGCGTAAGTATAAGTTGCCGAGTTACCGTTGTTGGTAAACTTATCGCAATCCATGTAGATAACGCCTCCGCTTCCGCTAGTTCTGAAGATATAGCAGGTTGAGAAATATGCGTAGGTTCCCGGAGCAATGAGGATATTTCCTTGATCGTTACTTCCATTGTATTTTACTTCTGCTGCTCGGAAGATGGCATTAGCGTTATCTCCTTGAAGAATGACTTTACTCTCACCGGCTGGATAATATTGATTGTGACCATTGTTTTCGTTGGTGTAAGTACCCTTGCAGTCGATAACGCTGTTGTTTACCAGATAAATAGTACTTCCTGCACACTGGTCGATAGCTCCTGTCTTCAGATTGTTGATGTGTAACTCTGCTCCATTTGAATAGAGGACTGTCTTGTCTGTAACTTCAAAGGAGCAAGCATAAAGCTTTGGAGCTGAACCTTGAATGGTCAGCTTGTTGGCTTTTGCCTTTCCGTTGATGTTCATGATGCAGCCGTCTATCTGTATATCCTGGTTTTCTGTACCAAGCAAATCGCCTTGAATATTGATTTTGGCATCAGACTCAGTTGCTAGTTTACCTACGTTGGCATCGCCGCCCACATAAAGCAATCCTTGAACTTTCAGTTCATTTTTTACTTCAATGTTTCCGGTAGTAAAGTAGGCATCCCCTTTTTCCAGATACATGTTGGTGCCCTCTTTTTTCAGAGTTCCACCATAATTGTAGCAATAAATTCCTGAATTCTGGAAGAGTGCAGTATTATTGTTGTCTATATGTAATGTTCCTCCTTCGAGGATGTAGATTTTTCCTTTTTTGTTAGCACCGTTGACCCAGGTAGAACATCCCCATATATTTTTTGTGGACAGTTCGCCTTCGATAAACAGGGTGGCTCCATTCAGGTTGAGCTCGCTGCTTATTTTTGTGCCTTTCTTGATGATGTAGGTCTTGGAACCATCCAGTCCCTTACATCCATCGTTATTCTTGATTTCGATAGCTTCGTCATGGCTAGGCAAGCTAGGCATTCCGTAGACGTCGCTTAGGTTGGCTGTAGTTGCGCCAGCAGCTCTTGTTGCTGCTTTCGCTTTGTAGTTGATAACGCTACCTGCTAATTCCTGAGGGTCGGTGATGGATGTCACTTCTTCACCTATTATGTTTTTTGTGACTTCACCAGGGTTTGGAACTAAAGGGTTGTCATTAGAATCGCTACAAGATGCCAGGAGCATTGCTGCGAAAGAGAAAGTAACAAGTTTTGTAAAATGATGTTTCATGTTAATCTTTCTTTTGTCGTTTTGGTATTAAAAGTTTTGATCTTTTTTGGCTATATTCCTAGCTCTTAAAGATTTAATTCTCCCACACTCTTTTGGTGAGTGTGGGAGAAAAGAATTATTTAGTTGATTACTTTGTATTTACCAACTTGAAGATCTGAACACGGCTGCGACCGTAAGCTACACAGATGTAACCATTATATAAGGTTACGTAGTTAGCTGAGTTGTAGCTCTCCTTGCCATCATAGAAGGCACGGCGACGGGCAACAACATTCTCACCCTTAGCCTTGGTCTTGTCCAATACTACGAGACCGTAACCACCACATGCTACATAGATGTATTTTGAATCTACAGCAACACCGTTTACGCGACCGATAATCTTGTTGCTTTCGCCTACAGGAGCATCGAATAATACTGTACCATGGCCATTTGCATCGTAGCGAACAAGTCCGCCGTCACCCTGACATACGTAAAGGTTTGTACCGTCTACAGCGATGGTGTTCTTGCCATCAACAACACCCACTTTACCTTCTGTAGTATAGCTCTGAGGATTTTCCAAATTAATGTTGTCGAAGATGTTGACAGTACCTGTTGTTGTACCATTTGCCTCCAAACCATAGAGCTTGTCATTGCCAACAGCAACGAACTTCACATCGTTTGTTGTGAGGTGTGGTGTACGCAGGGTGAATGTAGAGTTGTAAACCTGATAACCCTTGTTTGTTGCCAAAACGAAGTTATCTTTATACTTAACTACGCTATTGGCATCAATGCCATTGTTTGGATTAGTCTTATCAATAGGGTAGGTAACGAGTTGGCTCTTACCCATCAATCCATTTGCCAGTTGTACATAACCCAAGAATGCACCTTCCTTGTAGGTTGTTGCTGCAACATAGAAGCGGCTGCCGTCAATCATACCATAGTTTACATCCAATCCTCCCTGAGCTGTTACTGCCTCATCGAGAATAAGTGATTTGCCGTCGATATGAGCAACTTCCAATCCGCCACCCATATGGTTTTTGTCATTGCCCTGAGTGTGGTATGTAACATACAACTTGTCGTTAGCAGCCTGGATAGATGTTGCAGAGAGGGTATTCTCTTTAACTCCAGCTGCAGAGAACAAATCCAGTTTTGGCTTGATGCTCAAATTTTCTGTTGTTGCTGTTAACTCATAACCGTAATGCTCGTTATCGGCATCCTTCAACTTAACCAAATCACCAGTGGTAGCCTTGTCGTAGTCGAGGTATGATGCTGCGATGTCAAGATCCTCTGCTGTAGGAATCTGGTTCTCGCCATTAAAGCATTTTGTGAACTGGAACAGGAAGGTAGCACCTTCTGCAGGAGTATCGAATGCCTGGATGTTTTCTGCACCATCGTTGTGGAACTCGTCTGCCTTAACAATAGCTAAACCGCCAGCTTTTTCCAGGCTGATTTGGCCTTTTGCATCGTTATAAGAGATAAGCTTGTTAACATTGATAACACCCTTGTCCGCAATGTTGATCTTGCAGGCACCCTTCAGGATGAGCTGTGCTTCACCTACCTTGGTTACCTTCTTGTGGGTATCCTTTTCGTTCAAGGTAACATTGATGTAGTTGGCATCAATCTGTGAACCGGCATTCATGGTCAATATATTGGTAACCTTGATTGCGCTGTTGTCGCCAGCCTTCAGATAACCATTTGTGTTGAGGTTCAGATCTGCTGTCTTCAGGAAACCGCCGATTTGCAGGTTACCATTGATGTTAACAGTAGTTGCATTCCAAACGTGAGCTGATGCGTATATATTGGCACCTTCTTCAACGTTTACTTCTGTACCACGGATAGAACCGATGATACATGCCTTTGAACCAGCCTTGAAGGTGATTTTCTGGGTAGGACTTGTCTTGTCTGTTGTAAGCTGTCCTAAACCGGACTTGAGTTCCTTTGGTTTAACTGCGTTGCCATTTTCATCAAGGCCGCTGGTAATACCTCTCCAAGATGAGAATAACTTTCCTTCAATAATGATGTCTGTTGCAGGGTCTTCAGTCTTGACATAACCAAGTTCGTTATAGACAGTAACTCCCTGCTTGATCATTGTACCTGTGCCCTTGAAAATCAGGGAACCGCCCTGCTTTACAACGATTGTTGCGTTTTCGAAAGTATTTGCAGAATATATTAATTTTGCACCTCCATTTACGAAGATAGTTGCATTCTTGATAGTGTTTTTTGAGAAGTCACACTCACCAGCAGATTTCTTTAAGTAGAAAATTCCATCTTTTAGGTTGTCGTTACCTAAAGCCTGAGTAGCCGTAGCAGGCTGCTTTGGTATCGTGTTCTCTTTGTCTTTGTTTCCCTCGTTTTCCTCGTAGAGTTCAGTTATGAAATTTGCGTCACTGGCTGCTCTTGTACCAAAGAACTTACGGGCATTAGCTGTTGTGTTCTTGTAGTTGATGACGCTAGAAAACAGAGACTCTCCGCTGTTAGTGAGGTCGAGAGTTGTGGCATCTACCTTAGCTGGAGATGAACCTCCTGTAGGATCACTTGTGTTGTCGCTACATGATGCGAATACGAATGCCGCCAAACCGATGGCAGCAAGCTTAGAATTGAATAATTTCATATCTATTTTAGTTTAAATTGTACTTTCAGTTTTTGTTTGATTCCATTTACTTATATTTTTGTCCTCAAGCTCGTTGCTTTTTTAGGGTGGTTTGACTATCATCATCTCGCATACACTCACAAGTGGCTCTTAGACGCTGCAAATTTAATGAAATTATTTCATAAGTAGTAGTTTTCTAAGGTTAAATAAACTTAATTCGCTACTTTTTGTTCTGATACTCATTAGGTTGGTTTGTTGTGGGCAATAACGAATAGGCTCTTCCGCTTGTCAAACGATAACTATTTCTGAACTCATTAACCCGAAAATTACTCCGAAAGATAGCAGAATATCTCCGAAGAATGCGAAAATATCTCCGGAAGATAGCAGAATATCTCCGAAGAATAAACCAGGAAAACAAATGTTGGGAATACGATGATGGATATGTGTTGTGGTGAAGGGTGAAGGGTATATTTTAAATCTTATATATATATTCTTTTTTTAGGATTTTTGGAAAAACCGGAAAGTCAGAAAAATGAAAAAACGGATTTTTTCCCTTGCCGCGCGTATATATAAAAAAAGAGTTTTCAAACCTTCACCCTTCACCTTTTTATTTAACGTTTTATGTGTCAAATAGTTACGGGTGAAGGGTGGTGAAGGGTGTTTTTCGCTTTTTATAAACATATTTTAAGAGTTTGGCCCGTTTTTACATATTTTAAGCATTTATTTTTGGTTCCGAAAGAGGTGCCATTTTTTAGGGTCCCATTTTTTCTCTTTTCTTACCGCTGAAATCTTTGAAAAGCGAGTGGGGTAGGATATCCCGTCTTATGTTGTGTTAAACAATTATCAGATAAAAGAAGTTAACGATACCGAAAAAGGACTGATTTTTAAACAAATATTAACGGAGAAAACTTGAAGTTTCGCATATTTGATTGAACTTTCGTATCTGGGAAAGTTAAGGGAAGTTAAAGAAGTTATCACTCTCTACGGTCGTTCAGTAAACCAGGAAAACAATACTATTTCAGTGACTAACGAAGGCTATTTCAGTAAGAACAGGAGACTGTTCCAGTGAGAATAGCTTTCTGTTGCACTTTTTTTTCTGCATTTTTTCTTTTTTCCTGCAACCTTTATGTATCTTCTTACGTCTAACCATCAGATTTCCGAAACAAAAAGGTATTCGGTATATCACGTATTTAGAAACATAAAATAGAAATGATATGAAGAAATTATGTATTTGGGCGGTGGCTGCCGCTTTATTCTTTGCCCCAATGGGCTTGAGTTCTTGCAGTATGGGATCTTCTGCCAGTGAAATGAGGGGAAGTCTCAACTTTACGCAGGATGATTTGACCGAGAAGCCTTTCAAGGCGATCGATGTGGATGTGATTGCCAACGTTTATTATACCCAGAACAATGGCGATGAATGCAGCGTTCGATTGGATTACTCTGCCATCAAGGATGCTGAGTTCGTACAGAAGCTCAAGGAGAAACTCAAGGTGGTTTATCGTGACGGTGAGGTGAAGATCGGACTCAACGGAAAACTCAAAGTGCCTGCCGCGTGTAACTCTGAAAAGAATAGACTCAAGATTTATATCACCAGCCCCGACCTTGTGAAGATTGCACAGGAAGGCGTGGGCTCATTCTATGCCAAGAGCATCAATAGCGACCGCCTGGAAATCGATAACGAGGGTGTAGGCTCTGTCAAGATTGGGAAGATTCTTGCCAACAAACTGGAGATAACCAACGAGGGTGTTGGCTCGGTAAATATCGATGATGTGGCTGGAGATGATATGAACATTGATAACGAAGGCGTAGGCTCGTTGAAAATCTCTAAGATTGAGATGGGAAGTGTGAAACTGGATAATGAGGGCGTAGGCTCTGTTAATCTAGGAATGTTTAAGGGCGGCAGTCTGATTATCAAGAACGACGGCGTGGGCAGCGTGAATGCCAAGGTTGATTGCCAAAGTGTAAAGGCTACATCCGGGGGTGTAGGCGGAGTTAACTTGAGCGGTGTAACCCGTCAGTATAGTAAGGAAAAAGGTGGAATTGGAGGAATTTCTGATGGCGGATTGACGGTAAGAAAGTAACGTAAGTTGTTGGAAAACAGAAAATAAAGTGGTTAAGAATTAGTGCGGAAAATTTTTAAAATGAATTTTTGAAAATTTTCCGCAGCTAAGAAAATTCGTAATTAGAAGTCCCACTTTACACCGAGGCAAGGGCGAACCATCCAGCCGGCATTGCTGCCGAAGTTGTGGCTGATTTCTACCTCGCTACCTACGCTCAGGTTCTCGCAGCCGAAGTGCTGGCCTATATTATACCAAAGCTGTGGCTCAGTAGTGAAGACGGTGTGCTCAGCTTTGTAGTCGATGTTGCCATCCTTGTCGAGCTTCGGGTCGCCATCCTTATCCAGGAAAGAACTGTGGTCCTCCCACCAGAAATCAGCGAAGCCGCTAAAGTTCAATCCCTTTAATCCAAAGATGTCTTTGCATCCCCAAACAGCAGTCAACTGCATCGGTACGTTCTGGTCGGTCTTGCGGATAGTCTTGTAGAGTGCCTGGAGTGTCAAGGTGTTCTTGAAACTCTTGTCGTGCATGAAATACTCCACACCGAAGAGCCAGGCATTGTTGATAGGGTAGTTCTTGGTGATACCGCCATTATACTCTACGTGGAGGCTCCAGTTCTTCATCGGGCTGTTCTGCCAGAAGTTCAATGCACGCGAAATCTCAGTATAGGTACCACCCTGTGCCACGTTTGGACTGCTGGTGTCCATCTTGTCGTAATTGAAGTCGTGGTCTACAAAGAAATAGGTGTTACCCCATTTGTCCTGCTTGAACATTTCGAGTGTGAGGGTAACAAACTTGCGGTCACTGCCGAAGTCGTAGAAAACTTGGGCGTTGGTCTGTGCTAAAGTTTTGCTCGCAGGGAGCAACGCAAGTGCCATGAGCAGTAGGCTTTTCATCTTTTTCATATTTTTTTTCTTTTCTTTATTATTTATTAAATGAAACAAAAAACTGCGGACGGAAGGCCCGCAGTTTGTAATTATATTTATCCGTAACGATTAGTATGCGAAGAGAGGGTAATCCTTCATTGTAGCATTCACCTTTTCGCGAACGCGGGCAATGACCTTCTCGTCCTCAGGAGCATTCAGAACCTCCTCGATGAGTTCGGCAATGAGGTGCATCATATCTTCCTTGGCGCCACGTGTGGTCATGGCTGCTGTACCCAGGCGGATACCTGATGTCTGAAAGGCAGAACGGCTGTCGAATGGAACCATGTTCTTGTTGACAGTGATGTCGGCTGCAACCAGCGCATTCTCAGCTACTTTACCTGTAAGGTCTGGATATTTACTTCGGAGGTCTACGAGCATAGAGTGGTTATCTGTACCACCGCTCACAATACCGAATCCGCGACCGATGAGGTCATCTGCGAGTACGGCAGCATTCTTCTTTACCTGAGCTGCATACTCCTTCCATGAAGGCTGCAGATTCTCGTTGAAGGCTACTGCCTTGGCAGCGATGACGTGCTCCAGCGGACCACCCTGCTGACCTGGGAATACGGCAGAATTCAAGAGCATGCTCATCTTCTTAACCTCGCCCTTCTTGGTAGTCAAACCCCATGGGTTGTCAAAATCTTTGCCCATCAGAATGATACCGCCACGAGGACCACGCAGGGTCTTGTGAGTAGTAGAAGTAACGATGTGCGCATACTTCAACGGGTTGTCGAGCAGACCGGCTGCAATCAGACCTGCAGGGTGAGCCATATCAATCATGAGGAGAGCGCCTACCTCATCGGCAATCTTGCGCATGCGGGCATAATCCCACTCGCGGCTGTAAGCGCTACCACCACCGATAATCAGTTTTGGTTTGTGCTCAAGAGCCAGTTTCTCCATCTCGTCGTAGTCTACACGGCCTGTTTCCTTGTTCAGGTTGTAACCGATAGGGTTGTAAAGAATACCGGATGTATTGACGTGGCTACCATGAGAGAGGTGGCCGCCGTGGTCGAGGTTCAAGCCCATGAAAGTATCACCTGGCTTCAATACGGCAAGCAGAACAGCAGCGTTAGCCTGTGCACCAGAGTGAGGCTGTACGTTGGCATACTCAGCACCGAACACCTTCTTTACACGCTCGATGGCGAGGTTCTCTACGATGTCAACTACCTGGCATCCGCCATAATAACGCTTGCCTGGCAGACCCTCTGCATACTTGTTAGTAAGGTAAGAACCCATAGCGTTCATCACCTCGTCACTCACGAAATTCTCAGAAGCGATAAGCTCCATACCCTTCAGCTGGCGCTGATGTTCTCTTTCGATTAAGTCGAAAATCTCTTGATCTTTTACCATTTCCCTTTACTTTTTATGGTTGATGTTTAATGAAATCGGGTGCAAAAATAAGCAATATCTCTCAAACTACCAAATAAATCGTAACATTTTGAGTGATATTGCTTACTTTTTGTTATAAACTACCTGTTTTTATTACTTGCAGAGCTCTACTTTGCCCAATTGCTGCTCTTTGTCGCAGTAGTGGCAACGTACAATACCGAGCATCTTGTCTACGGTATGGAAGAGGGTCTGCATAGGCTCGTTGTTGGTGATACACTTAGGGTTGTTGCACTTTACGATGCCCTTCAATGTATCAGGAGTCTTGACGGTCTTCTTCTCTACGATTTCGTAGTCTTTGATGATACTCAGTCCGATGTTAGGTGCAACGACAGAGAGTCGGTTGATTTCCTCATCGGTAAAATACTTGTTGGCAACCTTGATGATGCCCTTCTTGCCAATCTTCTTGCTTGGCAGGTTGTAGCCGATGGTAACAGGAGTCTCCATCTTCTCCAACTGGAGCAGATTTACTACCTGATAGGTCTTTTCGGCTGGTATATGGTCGATTACGGTACCGTTCTCGATAGCCGCAACCACTAATTGACTTTTATTGTTTCCCATCTGTCTATTAACTATAAACTATTAACTATAAACTACTCAATAATGGTCTTATCGTTCTTCACATCATCGAGCGAGATGCCGAGGCAGTGGCAGAAGATAGCCTCACGCGCATAGAGGCCGTTCTGAGCCTGCTGGATATAGTATGCATGTGGATCATCGTCTACATCGTAAGCAATCTCGTTGACGCGTGGCAGCGGATGCATGATCTTCATGTTTTCCTTCGCCTTGCAGAGCATGTCGCGCTTCAGAATATACACGTTCTTTACGCGCTCATACTCCATCAGGTCGCTGAAACGCTCCTTCTGTACACGGGTCATGTAGAGGATGTCGGCACCTGCAATCACATCTTCGTTAAAGTCCTCGTGCTCAACATATTTGATGTTGTGCTCCTTGCAGTAGAGTTTATACTCTTCTGGCATGGCGAGTTCCTTAGGTGCGATGAAATGGAAAGTAGGATTGAAGTGGCGCATAGCTGTGATAAGTGAGTGAACGGTGCGGCCATATTTGAGGTCACCCACAAGATAGATGTTCAAGTTCTCCAGGGTACCCTGGGTCTTGTAGATAGAGTAGAGGTCGAGCAGGCACTGTGAAGGATGCATGTGAGCGCCGTCGCCTGCATTTACGATAGGCACTGGTGCTACCTCACTGGCATACTGGGCTGCTCCCTCGATGAAATGGCGCATGGCGATTACATCGGCATAGTTGCTTACCATCAGGATGGTATCCTTGAGGGTCTCGCCCTTGGTGGTACTGGATGTCTTGGCATCAGAGAAACCAATGACACGGGCACCAAGGCGGTTGGCAGCGGTTTGGAAACTGAGTTGGGTACGAGTAGATGGCTCGAAGAAAAGGGTCGCTACGACCTTTCCCTTCAACAACTCCCTGTTCGGGTGCTTTTCGAACTCTTGCGCCATTTCCAGGAGGTACATGATTTTCTCCTTGGAAAGGTCTGCAATGGTCACAAAATTATGTTTTTCCATTTGAAATATGATTGAATGTTCTAAAATCGCCCCCAAAGTTACATAAAAAATCTGATTTATGTGCGATAAGTCAAAACTTTTATGTAATTTTGCACAAATATTTAAAGAAATAGTGATGAGAAAGCGATTTATACATATTTTATGGGCTGTTTTTGGCACCGGAATACTCACGGTAATTCTTGCCTTTGTTGCCATCTGGTTTGGAAAGATTGGCTACATGCCCGACATCGAGGATCTGCAGAATCCTATCAACAGATTTGCCACTCAGGTTTACTCTGCCGATGGCAAGGTGCTTGGTACGTGGAACCTGAACAAGGAGAACCGTATCGTAATTCCTTACAAGAAAATGTCACCTTATTTAATAAAGGCACTGGTGGCTACTGAGGATGAGCGATTCTATGAGCATTCAGGTATCGACTTCCGTGCACTGGGACGTGCCATCGTCAAGCGTGGTATCCTGGGGCAGACTAATGCGGGTGGTGGAAGTACCATCACGCAGCAGCTCGCCAAGCAGCTCTATTCTGAGAAGGCAGGCAGTACGATGGAACGATTGTTGCAGAAGCCGATAGAGTGGGTGATTGCGGTGAAGCTGGAACGCTATTATACCAAAGAGGAGATTCTGGCTCTCTATCTCAATTACTTCGATTTCCTGCACAATGCTGTAGGAATCAAGACGGCGGCCAATACCTATTTTAATAAGGAACCGAAGAATCTGACCCTCTGTGAGTCGGCAACGCTCATCGGACTGTGCAAGAATCCGTCGCTCTTCAATCCGGTTCGCTATCCGGAGAGAGCGAGGGAGCGCAGAAATGTGGTTCTTTCGCAGATGGTGAAGGCGGGATATCTGAGCCGGAGCGAGTATAGCCAGTATGCTGCTGAGCCGCTGACACTCAATTTCCACCGTACCGACCATAAGGATGGTTCGGCTACTTATCTGCGTGAGTTCCTTCGCCAGTATATGATGGCTAAGCGTCCGGAGCGCAGTGATTATCCATCCTGGAACCGTGCCCAGTTTGTGGTGGATTCTATCCAGTGGGAGAATGATCCGCTCTATGGATGGTGCAACAAGAACTATAAGAAGGATGGTTCGCCATATAATGTATACAGTGATGGACTGAAGGTGTTTACAACTATCGATAGCCGTATACAGCAGTATGCGGAAGAGGCTATGTATCAGCATGTAGCCCGCTATCTGCAGCCTCGCTTCAGTGCAGAGATAGCCCGCAAACCAAGTTCGCCATACAGCGATAAGCTGACACCGAAACAGATTAAGAGTATACTGAACCGCAGTATCACCCAGAGTGAGCGTTATCGTACGATGAAGGCTGCGGGATATTCTGAGGATGAAATTAAGGCGGCATTCCGCAAGAAGCAGGAAATGACCGTATTTACCTATCATGGTGATATTGATACGCTGATGAGTCCGCTCGATTCTATCCGTTATTACAAGAGTTTTCTGCGTAGCGGTTTTATGAGCATGGATCCTAAGACGGGTGCTGTGAAGGCGTATGTGGGTGGATTGGATTATACTCATTTCATGTATGATATGGTGAGCCTGGGACGCCGGCAGGTGGGTTCTACCATCAAGCCATTCCTTTACAGTCTGGCGATGTCTAACGGCTTCCAGCCTTGCGATCTGGCGCCTAACCGTCAGCAGACCTATATGGTGGCAGGTCGTCCGTGGACACCTCGCAATGCCAACCATTCACGTGCCGGACAGATGGTTCCGCTGAGTTGGGGATTGGCACAGAGTAGCAACTGGGTGAGTGCTTATCTGATGAGTAAGCTCAATCCGCAGCAGTTCGTACAGATGTTGCGCGACTTCGGCATCAACAGTCCTGACATCCATGCATCCATGAGTCTCTGTCTGGGACCATGTGAGGTAAGTGTCAGCGAGATGGTGAGTGCCTATACCGTATTTGCCAACCACGGCATCCGTACTGCTCCAATGTTTGTGAGCCGTATCGAGGATAATGAAGGTAATACGATTGCTACCTTCCAGCCACGTATGAACGAGGTAATCAGTGCCGATAATGCCATGAAGATGCTCACCATGCTGATGGGCGTTGTGGATAATGGTACGGCAGGAAGACTGCGCTACCGTTATAACCTGGAAGGACAGATTGGCGCCAAGACCGGTACTACCAATAACAACAGCGACGGTTGGTTTATCGGCTTTACTCCACAACTCGTAAGTGGCTGCTGGGTAGGTGGTGAGGAGCGTGATATCCACTTCGATTCCATGAGTATGGGCCAGGGCGCTACCATGGCTTTGCCTATCTGGGCGATATTCATGAAGAAGGTTTATGCCGACCCGTCGCTGGGCATCAGTCCTGCTATCAAGTTCGATTTGCCGGAAGACTACAATCCTTGTTCCCGCAAGGCAGCCGAACAGGATGACTTTGAGGAAGTAGGAGCTGGCAGTATCGACGAAGTTTTCGAATAAAAAACAAGGCATTCGCCATTTTTGCATGTATTTATTTTAAATAGTGCAAAAATGGCGAATGTTATTTGTTTAAATGCATTTTTTTTTGTATTTTTGCAGAGTTTTAGAACATGCATAGCCCGAATGATGTTTCTTCGGGTTTTTCAAAATAGAAATAAAATAAAAAATCATTATAATGAACGTTTCATACAAATGGCTTAAAGAATACGTCGATTTCGATTTGACACCACAGGAGACTGCGGACGCGTTGACCTCTTGCGGACTCGAAGTTGACGCTTTGGAAGAAGTTCAGTCTGTCAAGGGCGGACTGAAAGGTCTCTATGTTGGTAAAGTATTGACATGCGAGGAGCATCCTAATAGTGATCACCTCCATGTTACAACCGTTGACTTGGGTAAGGGCGAACCTCAGCAGATTGTCTGTGGTGCTCCTAATGTTGCTGCAGGTCAGAAGGTTATCGTTGCAGATTTGGGCTGCGTGCTCTACGACGGCGACCAGAGTTTTACCATTAAGAAGAGTAAGCTCCGCGGTGTAGAGAGTTTGGGTATGATTTGTGCTGAGGATGAGATTGGTGTAGGTACCTCTCACGATGGCATCATCGTACTCCCGGAAGATGCTCCGGTAGGTCAGCCTGCTGCTGAGTATTATCACCTGGAGAGCGACTGGCTCATTGAGATTGATATCACTGCCAACCGTGCTGATGCTCTCGGCCATTGGGGTGTAGCCCGCGACCTGTATGCCTGGTTGAAGCAGAATGGTTACAAGACAAGTTTGCATCGCCCATCTTGCGATGAGTTTGTTGTAGATAACGAAAATCTTCCTATCGATGTCGAAATTCAGAATACTGAGGCTTGCAAGCGTTATGCCTGTGTAAGCATCACCGGTTGTGAGGTGAAGGAAAGTCCTAAGTGGTTGCAGGATAAGCTGAATATCATCGGCTTGCGCCCTATCAACAATATCGTGGATATCACCAACTACATCATGATGGCATACGGCCAGCCATTGCACTGCTTCGATGCAGATATGGTTACCGGTCATAAGATTGTAGTTCGTACCCAGCCAGAGGGCACTAAGTTTGTTACTCTCGATGGCGAGGAGCATACCTTGGGTGAGCACGACCTGAGCATCTGCAATGCTGAGGAGCCTATGTGTATCGCCGGTATCTTCGGCGGTAAGGGTTCTGGTACTTACGAGACAACCAAGGATGTAGTCTTGGAGAGTGCTTACTTCCATCCAACATGGATCCGCAAGAGCGCTCGCCGTCATGGTTTGAGTACAGATGCCAGCTACCGTTTTGAGCGTGGTGTAGATCCGAACGGACAGATTTATGCTTTGAAGCAGGCAGCCATCCTCTGCAAGCAGTTGGCTGGCGGTAAGATTTCCATGCAGATCAAGGATGTATATCCAGAGCCAATGCAGGATTTCCCTGTTCGCCTGAACTATGAGTATGCGCATCGCCTCATCGGTAAGGAGATTGGTGCTGAGACCATCAAGAACATTGCCACATCTCTCGAGATGAAGATTGTGAAGGAGGATGCTGAGGGCATCGACCTCCTGGTTCCTGCTTATCGCGTAGACGTTCAGCGTCCTTGCGACGTAGTAGAGGATATTCTCCGTATCTACGGATATAATAATGTGGAGATTCCAACCCAGTTGAAGAGCTCCCTGACTGTTCAGGGCGATGAGGACAAGGCTTATCACAGCCAGAACCTCGTGGCTGAGCAGCTGGTAGGCGAGGGCTTCATGGAGATTCTCAACAACTCTCTGAGCAAGGCTAGCTACTATACCGACTTCGACCTCAACAAGTATCCTAACGAGACAACCGTGAAGGTGATGAACCCATTGAGTGCTGATCTCGGTGTGATGCGCCAGACGATGCTGTTCGGTGGTTTGGAGAGCGTGGTTCGCAACATCAACCATAAGAGCGCTAACCTGAAATTCTTCGAGGTAGGTAATACCTATTTATATAATAAGGAGAAATGGAGCGAGGAGAGTCCTATCAAGGCTTACTCTCAGGAGGCTCACATGTCTCTCTTCATCACAGGTAAGCGCGTAGAGGGCAGTTGGGCTCATGCTGATGAGCAGAGCAGCATCTACGAGTTGAAGGCTGTGGTAGAGAATATTCTCCGCCGTGTGGGTATGCCACAGAACAACGTGGTTATCAAGCACAGCGACAATAACATCTTCTCTAAGGGCGTAAGTTACGAGACCCGTGCCGGAAAGGTATTGGTAGAGCTCGGTATCTTGAGCCTGAAGCTCAAGAAGGCATTCGATATCGAGCAGGATGTATTCTATGCTGATATCCACTGGGATAACCTGATGAAAGCAGTGAAGAAGGTGAACCTTACTTACACCGACATCAGCAAGTATCCTTCAGTGAGCCGCGACCTTGCATTGCTCGTAGACAAGAATGTAGAGTTCGCTCAGATTGAGCAGATTGCCCACCAGACAGAGAAGAAACTTCTGAAGAGCGTTGTTCTCTTCGATGTTTACGAGGGTGAGCATTTGCCAGAGGGCAAGAAGAGTTATGCCGTTAACTTCATCCTGCAGGATGAGGAGAAGACTCTGAATGACAAGCAGATAGATGCTATCATGAAGAAGCTCATAGCCAACCTTACAGGCAAGCTCAATGCAGAATTAAGATAATATTATAAACAAACGATAAACATTTAAAATTTTATTCCAATGGGAAGAGCATTTGAATATCGTAAAGCTACAAAGCTGAAA
>ERZ791865.978-NODE-978-length-32697-cov-5.583604_pt1 | contig 32697 bp, 28 predicted proteins | sample MGYA00509942_ERZ791865 | MGnify/ENA primary metagenome ERZ791865 (study PRJEB30046, sample SAMN00792098) | human gut metagenome | study: EMG produced TPA metagenomics assembly of the A metagenome-wide association study of gut microbiota in type 2...
GGAAGCAATATGCCAGTATCACGGCAAGTACAGCGATGCCGCTTGTTATGATAGTGTTCTTTTTCTGCTTGGTCATAAACAGGCCCCATTTCGCCTTCATCTGCAGTTTGATATACTAACTCAGTATAAAGTATATCATAAAATTTCCGTTTTTTCAACCGCCCCCTTGCAACGCTTTTGATACCGGCGATTTTGACTCACTGCAAGAAGGACAATACCATCAACACAATATAAAATGCATCGATGGTATGTCCTTGATTGTCACAGAAATATGGTTTTATCTTCTGAAACTGGCTATGGTATTCCTAACGGCAGCCATACCATCCTCGCCCAGCAGCTCGGCAGCATCAGCAAAGGCGATTTCTTCGGATTTGACCGGCTTTTTCTCCGGCATCTGTTTAACATCTTGGCGCGTAGGCTTTTCTGAGTATTCCTCCATAATGCGCCGCACAATCGTTTCAATGGAATCGATATTGACCAGCGGTTGCTGGGGAATATCGGGTGTTTCGGTGCAGTGGATGTAGTGCAGGACTGTGTTCACAAGGAACTGCGCTTTCCGACGGCCTTGCCGGTTGAGTATTTCTGCAACCTGCTGATGCTGCGGATCTCCGCTGCTGAATTGGATGGTGAATTTGTAAATGTCCTTCTTCGCCATTCACATCACCCCATACAAGCGGCCTTGAACAATAACTCATAGCCTTTTGTATTAGCGGAGATTTCATCAACAAAGATAGGCGTGCCAATCTTACCGGAAGCCTCTATCTGCTTTCTGAGCAGAATGGAGCCGCCGCCGACAAAAACAACCTTGCCGGAACGCAGATCAATCATCCGCTCTCTGAGCTTGCCGAAAAGGTCGTTGATAAACTGCTGTGCCTGTTCCTGAACGATATGGATCACTCTTTCGTCGAAATCGGTAGGCATATCCTTCAAGATTGCGTCAATGTCCGACTCGTCCAGGAGGATGTCAAAATTCGCATTGACCTTGGATCTGATCCCGTTGTAAAGAGTAATGACGCCGTTATCCAGTGAGTCACAGGCAGACAGATCCGCCTCGCCGTTTTTTACCAGCAGATAGTCGGCGGTAAAGCCGCCAATGTCCAGCACAGCAACCTTTGAATACGAATGGATCCGCTGATAGATCGGCATAATGGCAGCGTAAGCCTGCGGGAAGCATATCGCCCTGCTGATGAATACGGAGTACGGTCTGCCGTCGAGCTGGAAGTCGATAATAGAGATCTATATGGATGACTGCAAAGCCAGAATCAGACCGACTACCTACAAAGGGAAAGAGGACATCATTGCGGTACATATTATGCCGTATTTCAAGAATTTGAAAGTCAATGAGATCCAGCCGATGAATGTGCGTCGCTGGCAAACCGAGCTGATGAACAATCAGAAGAATTATAAGCCAACCTATCTGAGAACACTGAACAGCCAGTTGTCTGCAATTTTCAATTTTGCAGTCAAGTATTACGGCCTCAGCAGCAATCCGGTACAAAAAAGCGGAACTATCGGTAAAAAGAATTCCGGATTGGAACAGATCTGGACAGCGGACGAATTCAAGTTTTTTATTGATGCCGTCAGTGATAAGCTGCAGTCCAAGGTCATCTTTAATCTGCTTTACTGGACAGGAATGCGATCCGGAGAAATGCTGGCTTTGACCCTGAACGATTTCGACTTTGAGGAACGGACGGTTTCAATTACAAAAAACTATGCGCGTATAGACGGCGAGGACCTATTCCTTGACCCAAAGACGCCAAAAAGCAATCGCAAGATTACCTTGCCGCAATTCGTTTGCGATATGGTAAAGGATTATGCTGACAGATTGTACGGCTACGATCCGTCAGACAGACTGTTCGAAGTAACGAAGCATTATCTGAAACACGAAATGGAAAGAGGCTGCAAGAAGACCGGACTCCGGGAGATACGGGTGCACGATCTTCGTCACAGCCACGCCAGCTTGCTGATCGAGCTTGGGTTTGCACCACTGCTGATCAGCGAACGCCTCGGGCATGAGAGCGTGACGACAACTTTGGAGATCTATTCCCACCTGTACCCGACAAAACACGGGGAAGTTGCCGACCGTTTGGAGGCTTTCGCATAAGTTTTTCGTGTACCCGCCGTGTACCTTTCGTGTACCCGGGGCAAAAAAGAAACCCGAAAACCCTTGAAAATAAAGGGTTTTCGGGTAAGCGGCGACTACTCAAATTCCACCGTGGCAGGGGGCTTGGAGGTCACGTCGTACAGCACGCGGTTGATGTGGGGCACCTCGCCCACAATGCGGCCGCTGACCTTATCCAGCAGCTCCCAGGGCAGGCGGGACCAGGTGGCGGTCATGAAGTCCTGGGTCTGCACCGAGCGCAGGGCAATGGCGTAGTCATACGTCCGCTCGTCGCCCATAATGCCCACGGAGCGCATATTGGTCAGGGCGGCGAAATACTGGTTGGCGGTGCGGTCCAGCCCCGCCAGGGCCATCTCCTCCCGGAAAATAGCGTCGGCCTTGCGGAGAATGTCCAGCTTCTCCTGGGTGATCTCCCCGATGATGCGGATGGCCAGGCCCGGGCCGGGGAAGGGCTGGCGCCACACCAGACTCTCCGGCAGACCCAGAGCGATGCCCAGCTGGCGCACCTCGTCCTTAAAGAGCCGGCGCAGGGGCTCGATGATCTCCTCAAAGTCCACGCAGTCCGGCAGGCCGCCCACGTTGTGGTGGCTCTTGACCACGATGCTCTCGCCGCCCAGGCCGCTCTCCACCACGTCGGGGTAGATGGTGCCCTGGGCCAGGAAATCCACCTTGCCGATCTTTTTGGCCTCCGCCTCGAAGACCCGGATGAACTCCTCGCCGATGATCTTGCGTTTGCGCTCGGGCTCCGTGACCCCCGCCAGCTTGGAAAGGAACAGGTCCTGGGCGTTCACCCGGCGCACGTCCACATGGAACTCGCCCTTCATGACCCGCTCTACCTCGTCGCCCTCGTTCAGCCGCAGCAGGCCGTGGTCCACGAAGATGCAGGTGAGCCGGTCGCCCACGGCCCTTTGCAGCAGGGCGGCGGCCACGGCGCTGTCCACGCCGCCGGATAGAGCCAGCAGCACGCGCTTGTCGCCGATCTTCTCCCGACACTCCTGGAGCGCGGTGTCCACATAGGAGGCCATGGTCCACTCCTTGGTGAAGCCGCAGATGCCATAGAGGAAATTCTCCAAAATCTTGGTGCCGTACTCCGTGTGCACCACCTCCGGATGGAACTGCACGCCGTAGAGCTTCTTTTCCGGGCACTCCACCGCCGCGTGGCGGCAGCCGGCGCTCCGGGCAATGGCGGTGAAGCCGGGGGCAGCGGATTCCACCTCCACCCCGTGGCTCATCCAGTAAATAGCCTTTTCCGGCACCCCGGCAAAGAGGGGGGCGGAGGTATCGGCGGTCAGCTCGGTCTTGCCGTATTCCCGGGTGATGGCCTTGCGGCACCGGCCGCCCAAAAGGTGCATCATCAGCTGCATGCCGTAACAGATGCCCAGCACCGGGATGCCCAGGGAGAACAGGGCCGGGTCCACCGTAGGTGCGCCTTCTTCAAACACCGTGGCCGGGCCGCCGGTGAAGATCAGGGCATCGGGCTGGAACGAGCGTACCTCGTCCATGGAGATGCGGAAGGACTTCAGCTCGCAGTAAACGCCGCACTCGCGCACCCGGCGGGCCACCAGCAGGTTATACTGCCCGCCGAAATCCAGGATCAGGACCTTTTTCATTCTGCGTCCTCCCTGAACTCGATGCAGCCGGGCTCAGCCTTGTCGATGATGGCCAGAGAATGGATGTTGTAGCCCTTTTCACGCAGGTCGTCGCCGCCGTGCTGGAAGCCCTTTTCCACGGCGATGCCGACGCCCATGAGCTGGGCGCCGGCCTTTTCCACGATATCAATGAGACCGTGTACGGCGTAGCCCTTGGCCATAAAGTCGTCGATGATGAGCACCTTGTCCTCGGGCTTGAGCCAGTCCTGGGCCACCAGCAGGGTCACTTTCTTCTTATAGGTATAGGAGAAGATCTCGCTCTGATACAGGCCGCCCTCAATGTTGTCGCTCTTGGCCTTCTTGGCAAAGATCATGGGCACGCCGTACTTTTGGGCGCAGATGGTAGCCAGGGCGATGCCGCTGGCCTCCGCCGTCAGCACCACGGTAATGTCCTTGGTATCAAAGATTTTGGCGAATTCATCGGCGATCTGGCTCAAAAGCTCCGTGTCCACCCGGTGATTCAAAAATCCGTCCACCTTCACAATATTGCCGGGGAGCACGCGGCCTTCCCGGCGGATCCGATCCTGCAGCAGCTTCATCCTATCCATCCTCCTATATAAATTAAATAAAGATATATTGTCCCTTATTGTGCCGAAAAATGCCGGAAAAAGCAAGAGAAAAAGGTGCTGAATTTTCTTGCGTTCCCTGCGGTTTTATGGGCTCTTTACACAACCGACGCCGCCCGGCCTTATCCCAGGGATAAGCCGCCGTGATGAATCCCGAAAAATCACCCCGCCGCCCCTACACACCACCAGGAACCCACCCCACCGGGCGGACAGGGTCGTCCGCCCCTACAGAAATACACCGTAGGGCGGGGTGACCACACCCCGCTGCCTCACAGTCACCGCCCCTTATGAAAAAAACCTGTTATTGCACAGCCGGTGCGCACACTGGCTTCGCAATCCGTACCCCCGCTCTTGCTTTTCCATCGTTACCTACGCCCTAAAAACAAACTCTTGACAAATTCCCCAAACCATCCTAAAATGTCCATAAGTTTTGCAATATCCCGCAAAAGACAGCGATGGGGAGAAGGCAATGGAGTCCCGCCCGAAGAGAGTCGGCGGCCGGTGCGAGCCGACGGGGGAGCCTTGCCGTACTGGCCCCGGAGTTGCCTGCCTGAGTCCCCCGGGGGGAGGTAGGGCAGGACGGGCCCTCCCGTTACAGAGGATGCTCCTTGCAGGAGGAGCTGCTGAGGGCGGCGGAGCGATCCGCAGCCGAATCAGGGTGGTATAGCGTTTCGTGCGCCCCTGACCGCGTGGCGGTCCGGGGCGTTTTATTATGATTAAAAAACATTCAGATAACAAAGGAGAAACAGTATGCAGTACGATTTTGCGGCCATTGAGAAAAAATGGCAGGACAATTGGGAAAAGACCAAGCCCTATGCCGCCGTCACCGGCGACAAGACCCGGAAGAAATTCTACGGCCTTATCGAGTTCCCCTATCCCTCTGCGGCGGGCCTGCATGTAGGCCATCCCCGGCCCTTTACCGCCATCGACGTAGTCACCCGTAAAAAGCGCATGGAGGGCTACAACGTCCTGTTCCCCATCGGCTTTGACGCCTTCGGCCTGCCTACGGAGAACTTTGCCATCAAGAACCATGTGCACCCGGCTGTGGTCACCCAGGAGAATATCAAGAACTTCACCCGGCAGCTGAAGATGCTGGGCTACGGCTTTGACTGGGACCGCTGCGTGGACACCACCGATCCCAAGTACTATAAGTGGACCCAGTGGATCTTCCTCCAGCTGTTCAAGCACGATCTGGCTTACAAGACCACCATGCCCGTGAACTGGTGCACCAGCTGCAAGTGCGTCCTGGCCAACGAGGAAGTGGTGGAGGGCGTCTGCGAGCGCTGCGGCAGCCCCGTTATCCGCAAGGAAAAGAGCCAGTGGATGCTCCGCATCACCAAGTATGCCGACCGCCTCATCGACGATCTGGACGGCGTGGACTTCATCGAGCGGGTGAAGACCCAGCAGAGAAACTGGATCGGCCGCTCCACCGGTACCGAGGTCACCTTCAAGACCAACATGGGCGACGACGTCACCGTTTACACCACCCGTGCCGACACCCTGTTCGGCACCACCTATATGGTCATCTCCCCGGAGCATCCCCTGCTGAAGAAGTGGAAGGACCGCATCACCAACTGGGCCGATGTGGAGGAGTATCAGGCTGCCGCTGCCCGCAAGTCCGACTTTGAGCGGGGCGAGCTGAACAAGGATAAGACCGGCGTCCGCCTGGCGGGCGTGGAGGTCATCAACCCCGTCACCGGCGGCGTGCTGCCCATGTTCGTGTCTGACTACGTCCTCATGGGCTACGGCACCGGCATCGTCATGGGCGTGCCCGGCCACGACCAGCGCGACTGGGACTTCGCCAAGAAGTTCGGCCTGCCCATTGTGGAGGTGGTCAAGGGCGGCGACGTGACCAAGGAGGCCTTCGTGGCCAAGGACGACAAGGCCATCATGGTCAACTCCGGCTTCCTCAACGGCATGACCGTGAAGGAGGCCATCCCCGCCATGAAGAAGTACGCCGTGGAGCAGGGCTGGGGCAAGGAAAAGGTGAACTTCAAGCTGCGTGACTGGGTGTTCTCCCGCCAGCGCTACTGGGGCGAGCCCATTCCCCTGGTCAATTGCGAAAAGTGCGGCTGGGTGCCCATCCCTGAGAGTGAGCTGCCCCTGGTGCTGCCCCAGGTGGAGAGCTATGAGCCCACCGACGACGGCGAAAGCCCCCTGAGCAAGATGACCGACTGGGTCAACACCACCTGCCCCTGCTGCGGCGGCCCCGCCAAGCGCGAGACCGACACCATGCCCCAGTGGGCCGGCTCCAGCTGGTACTTCCTGCGCTATATGGATCCCCACAATGATAACGAGCTGGTCAGCAAGGAGGCCGAGGAGTATTGGGGCCCCGTGGACTGGTACAACGGCGGCATGGAGCACACCACGCTGCACCTGCTCTACTCCCGCTTCTGGCATAAGTTCCTCTATGACATCGGCGTGGTACACACCAAGGAGCCCTATGCCAAGCGCACCAGCCACGGCATGATCCTGGGTAAGAACCCCCACTATGTGGGCAATGCCAAGACCGAGGAGGAAAAGCAGGCTCTGCGGGAGAAATACGGCGCCCAGGCGGAGCGCCCCGCGGTGAAGATGTCCAAGTCTCTGGGCAACGTGGTCAATCCCGACGACGTCATCAAGGCCTACGGCGCCGACACCATGCGCCTTTATATCATGTTCATCGGCGACTTTGAAAAGACCGCTTCCTGGTCTGACGAGGCTGTCAAGGGCAGCAAGCGCTTCCTGGACCGCTGCTGGAATCTGATGGACAAGGTCACGGACGAGGCTGGGATCTCCCAGCAGAACATGGCCATTGTCAACAAGACCATCAAAAAGGTTTCCTATGACATCGATAATTTGAAGATGAACACCGCCATCGCCGCCCTCATGGCCATGGTCAATGACTTCTACGCCAAGGGCCTGTCCAAGGGTGACCTGGAGGTGCTGCTGAAGCTGCTGAGCCCCTTTGCCCCCCACATGGTGGAGGAGATGTGGGAACTCATGGGCTACGCCGCCAAGTACGGCAAGATGTGCATGCAGATGCCCTGGCCGGAGTACGACGAGAGCAAGACCATTGACGCCACCGCCGAGATGGCCGTGCAGATCAATGGCAAGCTCAAGGGCACCGTGGTGGTTCCCACGGACTCCGACGAGCAGACGGTGGTTTCTGCCGCCATGGCCCTGGACAAGGTGAAAAAGGCCACCGAGGGCATGAGCGTTGTGAAGACCATCCTGGTGAAAAACAAGCTGGTGAACCTCATTGTCAAGCCCGCGAAGTGATCCTGAAGCCCCAAAAGGGACGGCCTTGGCCGTCCCTTTTGATCGTTTTAGTTCTCTTTTCGCATAATTTCGCCTTTTGTGCAGAAAAACCTTGACAAGCCTGTTTATTATGGGTATAATACAGCCGTTAGTCATGTTAATGACTCTTAAAGAGCGCCCTGGATGAAGCCGGGTGCATCGGAGGGAGGGAAAATAGATGTCCGAAGTACATGTCAAGGAAGGCGAGAGCCTGGACAGTGCCCTGAAGCGTTTCAAGAGAAGCTGCGCGAAGGCCGGCGTCCTGGCAGAGGTGCGTAAGCGTGAGTGCTATGAGAGCCCCAGCGTCAAGCGCCGCAAGAAGTCCGAGGCTGCCCGTAAGAACAGAAACAAGAGATATTATTGATCCTGTTCCCGGCAAAAACGTTTAAGAAACATGGTCCCGCTTCTGCGGGACCATGTTTTTTATGCGGGCCGCTCTTGACAAGCATGGGAAAAGTTATATAATAATGCAAAATATATATTGGCAAATCTATATTGCGTTTGCCAGGGAGGGGACAGTTTTCCATGGCACCGAAGAATAAATTTACCCGGGAGGAAATGGTGGCGGCGGCCCTGCATGTGGTGCGCCGAAAGGGAGAGGATGCCCTCACCGCCAAGGCTCTGGCGGAGGAGCTGGGCACGTCCACCCAGCCGGTGTTCACCTGCTTCGGCACCATGGATGCCCTTCGGGCGGAGGTATTTGCCGCGGCGGAAAAGCAGTTTGTAGAGTATATCCAAAGGGGCCTGAGGGAGGAGATCCCGTTTTTGGGCTTTGGGATGTACTATATCTCCTTTGCCCGGGAGGAGCCGATCCTGTACCGAATGCTGCTGCTGGGGCCAAACGCCGGGATCATGGAACTGGTGGACCGGGTGGGGTCCATTGTGTATCCCCGGTTGATGAAAATTTACCGCATCACGGGGCCGGAGGCCCGGCGGTATTACCGGGATATGTGGCTGGTGGCCCACAGCGTGGCCGCCCTGGCCGTGACGGGGGTGGCCCTTGACGAGGAGGAGCTGCGCCGGACCCTTACGGGCTTCAGCGTTGGAATTCTGCGCTCCATTAAGGAGATCCCCGGCTTTGTGGACGGCACATTCGATAAGGACGCCATTTTTAAAAAGCTTGTGGCAGAATAAATCCCCGGCCGCACCGGCAGAAGCCGGTGCGGCTTTTTGCGCTTTTGGGAATCTCATGCGCCAAACAGGCTTTGGGCCAGGTCCTCAATTTCCGGCAGCATGAAAAAGCCCTGGCGGATGCCCAGTTTTTCCGCCGCGTCCATCTTCGTGCGGAGAGTCTGCACGTCGTCAAAGAGGACGAACCGGGAGCCGCTGTCTGTGCGATAGGTGAAGTACCGGGCGCAGAGAGGACGGCTGAAGTAGGTGGCCCGGCCCTCGGCCAGGGCGTGCAGCTGGGGAGGTGTCAGGGCGGCGGCCTCTCCCCCGGCGGAGAGGGGGTAGTCGATCATCATCCGCTGCAGGTCCAGGGCCAGGCGCTCCGGGCCCCACTTTTCGGCGGCTGCGGCCAGGCGCTCCTCCAGGCTGCCGGAGGTGAGGGCGGTGCAGAGGACCGCCGTGCCGTGGGGGGCAAAGCCCGCCGCAGCCTCCGGCAGATACAGCCGCCGCTCCTGCCGGGCCAGCAGCTCATCCAAAGTCCGGCAGAAGCTCTCCGGCGGCGCGGCATCCAAAATCACCCCGGCATACCGCCGGTGCAGACATTCCTGCACCAGCTGGCGGCACAGGCCCTCCGGCGCGTCCGGATAGGTCCCGCCCTCGTCGGAGAGCATCAGCAGGCCGCCCCGGAGCGTGTCCGGCAGGGGAGAGGCCAGGAGTGTTCCGCCCGGGCCGATGCGGTAGCTCATATGGGCCAGCTGTGTGGTGCAGGCCATGGCCTGCTGCAGCCGCCCGCTGTCGGCAGCCAAATACAGTTCCATAAACACGCTCCCCCTTGCATTACCCTATTGGAAATGATAAAATAAATAGCAATTTATTTTATGAGAGGAGTCGATGGGTTATGTCCTTTTCTCTGATCCCGGATCTGCTGCTGCCGGGCTATGGGGACTTGACGCCGCAGATGCTGGCGGAGCGGGGGATCCGTCTGCTGCTGTGCGACCTGGACTATACCCTGGCGCCCAGGTATGTGTCCCGGCCGGATGACCGGCTCCGGGCCTGGCTGGCGTCCATGAAGCATACGGGCGTCCGGGTGATGATCCTGTCCAACAACCGCAGCCCCGCGCGGGTGGAGCGGTTTTGCCGGGACCTGGGCATCGACTATGTGGGCCATGCGGGCAAGCCCTCGCCCCGGGGTTACCGGCAGGCCATGGAAAAAGCCGGGGTCACTGCCCGGCAGACGGCCATGCTGGGCGACAAGCTCCTCACCGATGTGCTGGGGGCCAACCGCAGCGGCGTATGGGCCGTGATGGTGGAGCCTATGGGCGGGCCCAGGGGGGCGTGGAACCATGTGCTCCACGGCCTGCAGCGGCCCTTTAAGGCTCTGTGCCGGAACAGAAAGGAAGCGAAAGCATGAATCATTTTGACAAGATCGCAGCGGCCCTGCCGGCGGCGGGCCTGGATGGCGTGCTGCTCACCGGGGAGTATAACCGCTTTTACGCCAGCGGCTTTGCCACCATCGGCACCGACGGCGTAGCCCTGGTGACCACAAAGGGAAATTTCTATTTCACCGACAGCCGCTATATTGAGGCGGCGGAAAATACCGTGGAGAATGCCGCCATCGGGCTGGCGGATCGGGAAAAGGGTTACGTTGCCTGGCTGGGGGAGACATTGGCTCTCACCGGGGCCCGGCGCATCGGCTTTGAGGATGAGACCATGACCGTGGCGGAGCACCGACTCTACAGCGAAAAGCTGCAGGCGGAGCTGGTGCCGGCCTCGGCCTTCCTGCGGGAGCTGCGGGCGCAGAAGGATCCGGAGGAGCTGGAGCGGCTGGAGCGGGCCCAGCGCATCGCGGAGCAGGCCCTGGGGCAGATCCTCACGGAGATCCGCCCCGGCGTCACGGAAAAGGAGATCGCCGCCAGGCTCCAGTATCTGATGCTGCACTTCGGGGCGGAGAAGATGTCCTTTGACCCCATCGTGGCCAGCGGACCCAACGGGTCCATGCCCCATGCGGTGCCCACGGAACGGAAGATACGGCCCGGGGAGTTCGTGACCATGGACTTTGGCTGCGTGTATAAGGGCTACTGCTCGGATATGACCCGCACCGTGTGCGTGGGCCGGCCTACGGAGGAGATGGAGCGGGTGTACGGCGTTGTGCTGGCGGCCCAGCTGGCAGGCATTGCCGCTGCCCGGGCCGGGGCCACCGGCGCGGAGATCGACGGCGCCGCCCGGGAGGTCATCCGCCAGGCGGGATACGGCGAGTATTTCGGCCATGCCTTCGGCCACGGCGTGGGAGCGGAGATCCACGAAAGCCCCAACGCCACCCCGGGAAACGAAAAGCCCCTGCCTGTGGGCAGCGTCATCTCCGCCGAGCCGGGGATCTATCTGCCCGGCCGCTTCGGCGTGCGCATCGAGGATGTGCTGGTGCTGGAGGAGGGCGGCTGCCGGGATCTGACGGCGGCCGGCAAGGAGCTTCTGTGCCTGTGAGCATATATTTTCGGGAAAAGACCGGAAAAAATGCAACAAAACACTTGCCAAATGCCGTGTTTTCATATAGAATATATACGGCCTATTTGGCGCATATTATAATTTCGAGGAAATGAGAGAGAAATTTCCTCATACATAGGAGGAAACATACTATGGCAACTATTACCGCAGGCGATTTCAGAAACGGTAAGACTTTCGAGATGGACGGCAAGATCATGCAGGTGGTGGAATTCCAGCATGTGAAGCCCGGTAAGGGCGCTGCCTTCGTCCGCACCAAGATGAAGAACATCGTCACCGGCGCCGTCACCGAGACTTCTTTCAACCCCACCGCAAAGTTCGAGGAAGCTTTCGTGGAGCGCAAGGACATGGCTTACAGCTATAACGACGGCGACCTGTATTACTTCATGGACCAGGAGACCTACGACATGATCCCCCTGGGCAAGGATCTGCTGGGCGACGCGTTCCGCTTCGTCACCGAGAACACCGTGTGCAAGGTCCTCAGCTACAAGGGCAACGTCTTCGGCCTGGAGTGCCCCAACTTCATGGACCTGGAGGTCACCGAGACCGAGCCGGGCCTGGCCGGCAACACCGCCACCAACACCCTCAAGCCCGCCACCGTGGAGACCGGCGCTGAGGTGAAGGTGCCCCTGTTCATCAACATCGGCGACAAGATCACCATCGACACCCGTACCGGTGAGTACCTGTCCCGGGCAAAGTAAACAAGAAGTCACAGCGGTTCGGAAAGGAGCGCAATATGGAAATTTCTGAGAAGGTCGCGTATCTCAAGGGTTTGGCCGAGGGCCTGGCTCTGGACACAGAAACCAAGGAAGGCAAGCTCATCGCCGCCATCATTGATGTGCTGGACGAAATGAGCATCCGTTTTGAGGACATCGACGATAACCTGGTGGATCTGGAGGATGGCCTGGACGCCGTCAGCGATGATCTGTCCGAGGTGGAGGAAGCTCTTTACGAGATGGACGATGAGGAACTGGACGACGACGCCGAGTACTTCGAGACCACCTGCCCCGTCTGCGAGGAGGAGATCGTCTTTGACGAGGACACCCTGGAGAGCGGCGAGATCCGCTGCCCCAACTGCGGCGAGAAGCTGGAGTTCGATCTCAGCGACCTGGCCGACGAGTCTGAGGACGACGAGGACTGATCCAATGTATGAAAAGGGGAGACGCTGTGCGCCTCCCCTTTTTTCTAACCTGGCAAAAATCTGCGATTTTTTGCCAAAGGGCTTGCAGCCTGCGGCGCGCATAATTTTGCCGCAGGATTTTAAGACACACTTGTGTTTCAAGAGGAGAAAACCATGAAATATACCACCACAGTGGCCGATTACCTCACCTGGCGGGGGGATATCCCTTTTTCCGTGGACCCGTTCAACGAGGTGGACAACCTGGTGCTCTGCATCGTTTCCTACATCAATTTCCGCCGATTTCCGGAGCTGCTGACCCGGAATCCCCGGGAGGCGGTTTTGCTGAGCGACATCTGCCAAAAGCTCACGGTGGAGGATGAGCAGCTGGGCCTGTCCCAGCTCAGCTACATACCCGTGGTGCAGCAGGCGGCGCAGACGGAGCGCTTTGCCGGGACGCGGATGTTTGCCTTTGAGGATCGCAGCGATGAGGAAGCGCAGATGCAGTTTGCCGCGGTGACCTTCCTGCTGCCGGATAAGTCCGTGTTTGTGGCCTTCCGGGGGACGGATACCTCCCTGGTGGGCTGGAAGGAGGACTTCAACATGAGCTACCTGGAGTCCGTTCCGGCCCAGGTGCGGGCGGCGGAATATACCGCCGAGATCATGCGGCTGTGCCGGTTCCACAAGGTGCGCATCGGCGGTCACTCCAAGGGCGGCAACCTGGCGGCCTGGGCGGGCCTGCACCTGCCCCACAGGGATTACGGCCGGCTGTTGGCGGTGTATAACAACGACGGGCCCGGCTTCAGCCGCAGCATGACCGAGCGGCCGGAGTATGCGCTTTTGAAGGACAAGCTGCACACGTTCATTCCGGAATCGTCCATCGTGGGCGTGCTGCTGGAGCACTGCGAGGACTACACGGTCATTGCCAGCACGGCCCGGTCCATTATGCAGCACGAGGCGCTGTCCTGGTGCACGGAGCGCAACCGCTTCATCCATCTGGAGGAGCGGTCGGCCATGGGACGCCGATCCGACGACGTGCTGCGGGATTGGATCGGGTCTATGACGCCCCAGGAGAGGAAGGATTTCACAGACGCATTTTTTGAGATCCTCAGCATGGGCGGCAAGGCCCGCACACTGGATGATGTGCAGGAGATGGGCCTGAGCGGCGCGGTGGCGCTGGTGAAGGAATACGCCGGGGCGGATGAAAAGACCCGGCGAATTCTGGTGGAGACCTTCAAGCGCCTGGCGGTGGATATCGGGGAAGAGGTGGCGACCTCAGCCCAGGATGGCCTGAAGCAGGCCACAGGATTTTTGCGCAATTTGGGCAGGAAAAAGCCGGCAGAATAAAGAAAAAACCGCCCGGGATCTCTCCTATAGAGGGAAGCCCCGGGCGGTTTGCATTTTTGGGCTTGATAAGCTTTTGCACCCCGGTGCAGCACCTGTGGCCGCACCGGGGTTTGCTGAAGTGTGTAAATTCATCCGCATGGGATAGGAAAACTCTGCGCCCGCTCAGCTGCGGCGCTTAGCCCTTTTCCTGGCGAGGGTCACCCAGGCGGCGCCGCCGCTGCTGGCGAGCAGCAGCGCGATCCAAAGGGCCGTATGGCCTGTGTCACCGGTCCGCGGGGTGCTGGGAGCATCGGGAGTTTCGGGGACCTCGGGATCCTCGGGGTTCCCGGGGGTTTCGGGAGGAGTTACCGTGCCGGGATCGGTGCTGGGCGCCGCCTTGACCTCAAACCCCGCGCTGCATGCGCCGTCGCTGAAAACCACCGTCAGAGTGTGCTTGCCCAGGTCCAGAGCGGCGAGATAATCGGCCTGCAGCGTTACGGCGGCAGAGTCGGCGGCCAGAGTATACCCGCCCCCGGGGACCGGGTTCCCGTCCACCTGTACGCCGGTGAACTGGGCCAGGCTGCCGTTTGTGCGGAAGGTCAGCGTGCTGTCGGCATTCTGCGTCCAAACGGCGTTTGCGCCCTCGGTGATCTTATAGTCGGGCGTCGTGCCGGCGGCCTGGGGCGTCATGGTCAGATCCGTTTCGAGCCACATGCTTTGCCTGTCGTTTTCATCGCCTACACGGGTATAATTCACATATTGACCGTTGATTTTCAGCTTGGCGTCGGGGGAGAAATCGTCATAATATGCAGTGACATATACCCCGTAATGATAGGTCTTTCCGGCTTCAAAGACAGAAATTTTGTTTTTATAGATCCCACTGCCCCACTCCGGCTCCGTAGAGATCAGACCGGTATCGCTGTCCAAACTCCACCACTCACACCGGAAGGCATATTTCGCGCCGTCGGGTACCTTGCCGGTGAATACGGGCTTGTCGCCGTCCTTGAAGCTGACGGTAACATGGTTGATCTCCACCACTTCGATCTCCGGGGGCATCACAACTGCCGCTGCAAATTTTACAGGATCGGAGCCTGCCTGACGGTGGCTGGCATCCGCGCCGGTCTCCGCCATGCCGTCGCCTAGAGTCAACTGCACCTGGAGCAGCAAGGCCGTGTTCCCGGCGAAGCCCGTGTCCAAGGTGGAGGTGCCGCCGGTGAAGAAAGCGGTGTCGGTATCATAAGGCATCCGCACTAGGATCCCTACATCGTTGTACTCTTCATCCTTGGGCAAAACGATGGGTGTATATTCACCCCAATCCCAGGCGACATCCAGGGTGCCGCCGCTGACGGCAAGAGCTCTCGCGTCCACGGCGGGGAGAGCATACAGCTTCCCGCTGTACGGGTTTTTGCGCACCGGCTCCCGAATGGTGAGAGAGCCGCCGGACAGGGCCAGCTCCTTGGCGCTGACCCGCTGGGTCTGCACGGTGCCGCCGGAGATCAGGAACTTTTTAGCGCCGTACAATGCGCCTTCATTCACGACCGCGCCGCCGGTGACGGTGAACAGACCCTGGGTCTCGGCAGTTCCGTAGCTGGACATATAAATCTTGCCGTTCACAGTCTCCAGGGTGCCGCCGTTTACAGTGATATTGCCGGCATTGGACGTGACTGCGCCGCTGCTTGCGTCCACATCAACGGCACTGCCGAGGTTGCCGTAAGCGTCCGCGGCCTGAGTGCTTGCAGCGGTGAGCTTGCCGCCGTCCAGCCGGATACCGCCGCCGGAGATATACACGCCATAGGCACCGGAGGCCTCGACCTCACCGGCGCCGGCGACCAGCAGATCACCCACGGAAATATACAGGCCGTTGGACAGGACGCCTCCCTCGACCATGGCCGGCACGCTCTGGGCGGTCAGTTTGCCGCTCCCGGACACGGAGACGCTGCCCCGGTACATATACACGCCCCGGGAGAACACCTCTCTTTTAGTGCCGTCCTCCTGCAGCTCATACGCCTCGCCGGCAATGGCCGTCAGGGTACCGCCGGTGACCAGCAGGGCTTTATTCCGCGTATCGCTGTCCATATTGACGCCGATGGAAAAGCAGGTGTCCTGGCTCTCCACCGAACCGCCCCGGGCCGTCACATGGCCGCCCTTGACGGTGAAGTCGCCGTCCACGGTGATGCCCGAGGAATAGGTCCAGCTGTTGCCGCTGTTATTGACATTGCCGGCAAGGATCTCCAGGCTGCCTGTACCCGCGGGACCGCCCTGGATGGTGAGGCTGCCCGCAGCGTCCAGAGCGCTGATGAAGGTCTGATTTTTGTAGGTGCCGGACGCATCGATCGAGACGTCGCCGCTGCGGATGGCATTGACGCTGCCGTCGGCCAGGACGACGGTGGCCCCGGCGGGCAGCTTTACAGCTGTTTGGGCGGTGGTGGTGAAGTCGATGCCCCGGAGGGTCAGGGTCTTGGAGCTGTTATCCCACGAGGAGATGCCCGTGCCGGTCCGGTACTGATTCAGCAGGTCTATGGCTGGGGTACCACCCTGAACGGTGAAGTCTGCCGTATCCGACGCCGCAGACGGCGCGGCAAGGGCCACCATAGGCACCAGCGACAGCACCATGCACAGCGCCAGCAGGATGGTCAGCAATTTCCTTTGGATGGGTCTTGTTTTCATAAGCCTTCTCCTTTTCAAAAATCATTTTCTGCCTGGGATATGTAGTCACAGCTTCTGTCCGCATTCCGGGCAGAAGGCGCTTCCCGCCGGCACTTCAGCGCCGCAGGCGGGACATTCGGGTCGGCTCAGCTTGGCGCCGCACTGGCTGCAGAATTTGGATCCGGCGGGCACCATGGCCTGGCAGGCCGGGCACATGACCTTGTCCGGAGCTGCTGGGGCGGTGCCGGCCACGAAACCGGATTTTCCCTGGGATAGGAGGCACCGCTCAATTTCCTGGAAGATCTCCCCCGGCAGCTTTTTCTGTTTGAAGGCCCCCATGCCGGCGGTGATGGCCAGGGGCCAGGCCACAAACAGGCCGATGGCACATGCGCCGATCTTATCCGTCCACTGGCCTTCGCCGATGAGCACGTTCATCTGCTCTCCGGTGACGACGATCTGCACCGTGGTCGCCAGGCGCATGCCTGTGAGGGCCTTCCAGGTGTCCTTGGGCTGGCCGGCCTGCAGGATATAACCATCCGGGGTCTGGGTGCTCTGCACCTCCATGCCCTTTTCACTGCGCAGGAAATCCGCCAGGTGCTCTACTACGGTCTGCGCGCCCACGCCGCTGAGCATAAAAGTTCTGGATTCTGACATTTCTTTGGCCTCCTTTAGGTTTGTTTCTCAGGATTGCTTCTCAATATACCCGCTGATGGGCTGGGCGTACATATTGTCGTCGGTGACGGGCTGGTAGCGCTTGCCGTCATATACGTCGGTAAAGCCGTTAGTGGCCTTGTAAATTTCGCCGGTTTCGGTGTCGTATACCCGCTCGTAGCCCAGGGTGGCGTCGCTCTGCTTTTGACTCATGATGTCTTGGCTTTTGCTGCGGCTCTCCCAGGAGGCCATAAAGCCGTCCATAGCGGCGTTGAAATTTTGGCTGATCTGATTGGCCAGGGCCACCTTTTCATTGCTGGCCTGGTTGGCGGCGGAGACAAAGCTGTCGGAATACTGCAGGGTCTTCATGCAGTCGGCCAGGACGCTCTCCCACTCGATGAAGCTGTCCTTGGCGGCGGTGATGGCCAAAATGTTATAGGCCATGTAGTAGCCGCCGTCCACCGCCTGGAGCTGATAGCCCACAACATTGCCGCCGGAGATGGCAAAGCTGCCGAAATCCACCACGCTGGCGGCAAAGAGACCCTCGCCCTCCTTGCCGTTCTCCGTGAAGGTGGCCCGGAGCTGCTCATCGCCCAGGGCGGAGCCCTTCATGGGGCTGGTGGAGGGATAGCGGTCGGTGACGGTGAAGTCATTGAACCGGGGGAACACATATCCGGCATAACTCGGCTCTACCTCCGACACAAAGGCCGCATACTGGGGGAAGATCTTGAAAAATCCCTCGGTGGATGGATTTTCCAGCACCGCCGCCTTGGCGAAAAGGGCCGCCTGGGTGTTGCCCAGGGCGTAGTTCTGCTGCCAGGCTTCCTTGCCGGCCTGGCTGTGGAGCAGGACATCCGCCTTCAGCAGCACAAACATCTGGTTCAGGGGCTCGGCGGGGTCATACACCCGGATGCTGTGGTAGATATTGGTGCCGCCGGACGTAACGGTCCAGCCCTTGGGGATGGTGATGCTGAAGTCGGCGGATTCATATTTCTCTGTCTCCACAGATTTGGCGGCGGTGGGGGTGATGGTGACTTTATCACCACCCCCACAGGCCGTCAGAGACAGGACGAGGAGCAGGAACAGGAGCAGGGATAGGGGCTTTTTCATGTTCATTTTCCTCCTTCTTGCGCGTTATCGAATGGTGCCGAAGCTGACGGGACTATAGCTGTCGTAGTCGCCGTAGCCCTCGGTGATGATGTCCTTGATAGGCAGAATGGTGTAATCGTCGGTGATGACAGATCCGGCGGAGATGCAGCGGATGTCGGTGTAAAAGTCCGTGAGCAGGGTGATCCTGCGCAGGGCCATGGGGCAGTTGGGGTGCGTGGCCGACGGGAAGTAGGGGGACACGGAGCCGTCCGGGGCCAGCTGGGCCTCGGCATCGGAGTCGTCCAGTGGCTCGGAGGCGTAGTAGAGCTCGTAAAACGCCCGGTCGGTCGTGAGAATGTTGCAGTTAAACAGGCGGATGGGCGTTTCGCCGCCGATGGCGGACAGGTCCAGGTCAAAGGCGATGTACTCCCGCCAGCCCATATCCCGGTACCAGTTCCACCCGGTGGTGTCCGGGTCCAGATATTGGGCGGGGAAAAGCAGGCTGACTTTGCCGCCCATAAAGACCATGGTGGGGCCGCCGTTTGTATACACCTTGTCGGCATTCAGAAACTCGGCGGTATGGTCCTCCAGGGTCTTGCCGTCTGCGGCGTAGCGGTACACCCTGGCAAAGAGGGGGCTCTGAGCGCTGTCCAGGGGCGTGGCGGAGAAGGGATGGGCGCTGATCTTGTACGCCGCGCCGCCCTTCAAGTAGAGGCTGCCCATCTCACCGTCGTAGGTTATGTGCCAGGAGACCACGTCGCTGCCGGGCAGGACGCCTGCCTGCCAAAGGCTTTGGCCGTTGAAGGAGGGGGTGTTGAGATTGGCCAGGTACAGTCTGCCGCCGGAGACAACAACGTCGTTAATGTCGGCTGCATAGCTGTGGTCCACGTTGCAGTCAAATTCCGAGGTGAGGTCGATGATGCCCTCCCCGCCCACCAGCTTGGGATAGTCCGACTGGTCGTAGGCGATGCCCCGGTTTTTCAGCAGATATTGTTCCAGCTTCACCGGCTCGGCCCCGGTGGATGCGGTCTGCCCGCCGGACGGCTCCGGCCCCTTGGCCCCGCCGGGCGAGGCGGAGCATCCGCACAGCGCGGCAGCCGCCAGCGCCGCGCACAGGAGCAGCCGGGCCCCGGAGAGGAGGCGTATTTTTCCGTATTTTTCCATTTTCTTTATCTTCTCCTCCATAGATATTTGTTGATAATTATAGCATAGAGCGGGGGCGGCTACAGCGCGTTTTCCAAAGAGTCAATTGACAGTTTTGGAATTATATCCCGCGAAATACTTTCCTTTTGGCCGCGGCTCTTGTATAATAGCAAAAATAAGACTTTTCGGAGCGAAGCCATGAAATTCTGCCAGCAATTAAGCGAATACCTCCGCCAGCTCTCCTGCACGGGCAAGGAGCTGTGCGCCCTGTCCGGCATATCCGCCGCCTCCTTCAGCCGCTATAAAAACGGCGAGCGGGTCCCGGAGCTGGGCACTCCGGCCTTTGAGGGCCTGTGCCGCGCTTTGGGGGAGATCGCCGCGCAAAGGGGTCGGCCGGACCTTACAGCCGGCACCGTGCGCTCGGCCTTTCTCGCCTGCGAGGACTTTGTGACCACGGACAAGGAGCAGCTGCGCCGCAATTTTAACACCCTGGTTTCGGCCCTGGGCCTCAACATTACCCGTCTGTGCCAGTACACCAATTATGATCCCTCCACCATCTTCCGCATCCGCAGCGGCAGCCGCCGGCCCGCAGACTCCCGGCAGTTTGCCGGTGCCGTAGCCTCCTTCGTGGCCCGGGAGGCTGCCTCCCCCCGGGAACTGGAGGCGCTGGCGGAGCTGCTGGGCTGCCCGGCGAAGGAGATCGCAGACCTTTCCGCCCGCTATACGCGCCTGTGCAGCTGGCTGATGCAGGAGCAGCCAGCCCGCAGCGAGGGCGACATCACCGGCTTTCTGAGCAAGCTGGACGGGTTCGACCTGAACGAGTACATCAAGGCCATCCACTTTGATGACCTGAAGGTGCCCTCCATGCCCTTCCAGCTGCCCACAGCCCGCTATTATTACGGCCTGGGGGAGATGATGGACAGCGAGCTGGACTTTCTCAAGGCCACGGTGCTCAGCCGGTCTATGGACCCGGTGACCATGTACAGCGACATGCCCATGGGGGAAATGGCCCGGGACCCGGAGTTCCCCAAAAAGTGGATGTTCGGCATGGCCATGATGCTGAAAAAGGGCCTGCACCTGAATCAGATCCACAATCTGGACCGCTCTTTCGAGGAGATGATGCTGGGCCTGGAGAGCTGGATCCCCATGTACATGACCGGGCAGATTTCGCCCTACTATCTGAAAAACGCGCCCAGCGGCCCCTTTTTGCACCTGCTGAAGGTGTCCGGGGCGGCGGCCCTCAGCGGCGAGGCCATCGCCGGGCATCACGGGGAGGGACGGTATTACCTGACCAAAAACAAGCGGGAGCTGGACCATTATGCCAGGCGGGCCCGGGCCCTGCTGGAAAACGCCTACCCCCTTATGGACATCTACCGCAGCGACCGGGAAAGCGAGCGAAGCACCTTCCTGCTTTCCGACACTCAGAAGCCCGGCCCTCGCCGCAGCATTCTATCCACGCTGCCCCTGTACACCATCAGTGAGGGCCTCCTGGAGCGCATCCTGGCCCGAAACGGCGTTGACGCGGCGCAAATACAAAGAATAAAAAGGTATGCCACTGCGCAGAGACAAAGGGTCCTGACCATCCTGGCAGAGGAAACGGTGGAGGATGAGATCCCGGTCTTCGCGCCGGAGGATTTCCGGGAGAAGCCCCCGGTGCTGGAGCTTTCGGGGGTGTTCTGCGAAACCGATGTCCCGTACAGCCGGGAGGAATATGCGGCGCATTTAAGCGAGACGAAGGCTTTTGCCGCGCAGCACCCGAACTATCGCTGGGAGATGAGCGGGAGCCAGGCCTTCCGCAACCTGCAGATCCTCATCCACCAGGGGCGGTGGGTCATGGTGTCCAAGGGCAAGGCCCCGGCCATTCATTTTGTCATCCGCCACCCCAAGCTGCGCTCCGCCATTGAGAGCTTTATCCCACCCATAACGGAGCATGAATGGCCAGACGGCTGCCTTGACCGCAAAAAGTAAAAGACCGGCAGATTTCTGCCGGTCTCAGCGTTTCAAAAAAGCCTCGCAGAGTTCGCGTCCGCAGACGCGAAAAATTGCGATCATTTTCTCTCGCGACATGTGCGTGAGAGAAAATACCTCTCAGGCTGCCAGTGTGGAATTTGTCCGTCCGTGACGGACAAATTATGCGCGCAGCAGACTGCGAGCCTTTTGTCGGAAAAACCCGGAGGGTTTTTCGACAGTCTCAGGCCGGCAGAAATCTGCCGGTCTTTTATTGCGCTGTCGTGAAGAAACGCGCCTATATAGCGTCTCACTTTATTTTGTTTGACCGTGGTAGTATTTCTTGGCGCAGAATTCCCGCCGGACCTCCACGGTGCCCTCGTCCTCCATCCAGTCGGCGAAGTTGGAGAAATTCCGCTCTACAACGCTGAATTTCAGCTGGTTGTGGGTGCGGACGTTTTCCCTCTTGCAGAATTCATAGATCCACGCATCAAAGGTCATGCCGTCCTGGAGACAGTCCAGCATCTCCTGGGCCTTGCTCTCAAGGAAACGGATATTTTCGCCGATGAGGTCGGTGATGTCCGTCAGCACCTCCTTGTGGGCCAGGATGTAGGCCGGGCAATGGAGACCATAGAGGCTGCGCTTGCTCTCTAAGTCCCGGGCGATGAACATGGAGGTAGGGAGCTTGGCTCCTTCGATCTCCGAGCGGCTGATGAGGCAGTCCCCCAAATAGGCCACCCCGTCCGGGGTGATGATGCCGATGTGGCCGGCGCTGTGGCCGGGGAGCTGCAGGATGCCGAATTTCACGCCGCAAAATTCCAGCTCTGTGGCATCGGCGGGGATGATGACATCGGCGGTGAAGCATTCCTCCAGGAAATAGGCCCGGCTGCGGCCATAGGTCAGGGCCACATAGTTGGCGCGGTAGGCGTCGGGATTCACGGAGATGCCCGCCTCGATGATCTGCGCGGCGGCCAGGGCGCCATACCGCTGCTGGAGATAGCGGACGTTGCCCGTGTGGTCAAAATGGGCGTGGGAACAGAGAATGCCCTTGAGACGGAAACCGTTGTCCTCCAGCAGATGGGTCAGGCCGCTGCGGTCCAGCTTGGCGTAGCCGGTGTCCAGCAGCACGATGTCGGTGTCGTTTAATTTATAAATAGGCAGCAGGGCTGTGGTGGCCACGGCCACATAGGTGCTGCCTAAGACATGGCGAAGCTCCATGGCGACATACCTCCTTTGTATGATCCCATTATATCCCCTGGGCGGAGAAAAACAAGAGCCGCCTTTTGCGAAAATTTCATTTACAAAAGGCGGGAAGTATTGTAAAATACTGTGGAGAATAAAAACAGGAGGATTCGTATGGACGAGCCGAAATATAAACGGGTGCTGCTGAAGATCAGCGGCGAAGCCCTGGCGGGGGAGAAGCACTTCGGCCTGGACTTTCAGGTCATGGGCCGGGTGGCGGATGTCATCAAGGAATGCGTGGAAATGGGCGTGCAGGTGGGCATCGTCATCGGCGGCGGCAATTTTTGGCGCGGCGTGAAGAACGGCGAGGGCTATATCGAGCGCACCCGGGCCGACCACATGGGCATGCTGGCCACGGCGATGAACTGCATGGCCATGGCCGACGTGCTGGAGCAGAAGGGCGTGGACGTGCGGGTGCAGACCGCCCTGGAAATTAAGGAAGTGGCCGAGCCCTATATCCGGGCCCGGGCCATCCGGCACCTGGAAAAGGGCCGCGTGGTCATCTTCGGCTGCGGCATCGGCAGCCCCTTCTTCTCCACGGATACCGCGGCGGTGCTGCGGGCGGCGGAGATCGGCGCGGACGTCATCCTCCTGGCCAAGAATATCGACGGCGTGTACGACTGCGACCCGGCCAAGTTTGCCGAGGCGAAGAAGTTCGACGCCATCACCTATGACGAGGTGCTCAAGCGGCACCTGGCCGTGATGGACAGCACGGCCACCAGCCTGTCCATGGATAACCACATCCCCGTTTTGGTATTTGCCCTGAAGGATCCCTACAACATTATCCGCGTCCTGCGCGGTGAAAAAATCGGTACAATAGTGAAGGAGGCATAAAACCCATGCTGAAAGACGAATACAAGATCTACGAAGAAAAGATGAAAAAGAGCATCGAGTCCGTGAAGAATGATTTCGCCGCTGTGCGCGCGGGCCGTGCCAACGCCGCTGTGCTCAACCGCATTTCCGTGGACTATTACGGCACCCCCACGCCTATCCAGCAGGTAGGCAGCGTGGCGTCCCCGGATCCCCGGACCCTGGTCATCACCCCCTGGGACGGGTCCCTGCTGCGGGCCATCGAAAAGGCCATTTTGGAGTCCGACCTGGGCATCAACCCCCAGAACGACGGCAAGTGCATCCGTCTGTCCTTCCCCCAGCTCACCGAGGAGCGCCGCAAAGAGCTGGTGAAGCAGATCCATAAATATTCCGAAAACGGCAAGGTGGCCGTGCGCAACATCCGCCGGGACGCCATGGACAAGTTCAAGAAGATGCAGAAGGCCTCCGAGATCACCGAGGATGAGCTGAAGACCGCGGAAAAGGATATGCAGAAGATCACCGACGACAACTGCAAGGAGCTGGATAAGCTCCTGGAGATCAAGGAAAAGGAACTGATGTCTGTCTGATGGGACTGTTTTCTAAAAAAGTCTCTCACAAGGCGGGGCAGGTGGATAAAAGCCGCCTTCCCCGCCACATCGCTATCATTATGGACGGCAACGGTCGTTGGGCGAAGAAGCGCGGGCTTCCTCGTACTGCCGGCCATAAGGTAGGCGCGGAGACGTTTCGCAAGATCGCCCTGTACTGCAAGGCCCTGGGCGTGGAGTATCTGACCATTTACGCCTTCTCCACGGAGAACTGGAAGCGGCCCGCCGACGAGGTGAGCACCCTCATGAGCCTGCTGAAAAAGTACATGCAGGAGGCCATCGACACCATGGAGAGGGATCAGATGAAGCTGCGCTTTTTCGGGGACCTCACGGCCCTGAGCCCGGAGCTGCAGGACCTGGCCCATAAGGCCAATGAAGTGGCGGACCGGGTGGAGGGCTTCCAGGCAAACCTGTGCATCAACTACGGCGGGCGGGACGAGATCCTCCATGCGGCCCGGGCCTGTGCCGCCGCGGGGGAGGAGATGACGGAGGAGAACCTGGAGAAGTATCTCTACTCCGCCGGGATCCCCGATCCGGAGCTGATTATCCGCCCCGGCGGCGAGCTGCGGCTGAGTAATTTCCTGCTGTGGCAGTGTGCGTATTCGGAGTTTTACTTCTGCAATACCCTGTGGCCGGACTTCGGCGAAAAGGATCTGGACGAGGCCATCGTGGCCTTCCAGCAGCGGGACCGCCGCTTCGGCGGAGTCAAGTAAGAGAAATATAAAAAAGGAACTGAAGCTATGAAACAGAGAATATTGGTGGCGATCATCGGCATCCCGCTGCTGCTTTTGGTGCTGTGCTGGGCGCCTCATTGGGCCACGGCGGTACTGCTGGCGGCATTGGGCGTCATCGGCGCCCACGAATTGCTGGCGGCGGTGAGCGGCCCGGAAAAGACGAAGCAGCTGTGGGTCCTGGCGGGCATTTTGGCCGTGCTGACGGTGTTTGCCACCTACGCGGGCAGGGAAGAATACAAGGGTACGGTCCTGGCGGTCGTTCCCTGGCTGCTGTGTGCGGCGGCGGCGCTGCTGTTTTTGCTGGCGGTGCGGTGGTACGGCCGGGTAAATGCCGTGGCGTTCCAGGACATCTGCGCGGTGCTGCTGGGCGGCGTGGCCATCCCGCTGGCTATGAGCTGCCTGCTGCGGCTGCGGCTGCTGAACTACGGCGGCGGACTGGTGCTGATGCCCCTGGTGGCGGCATTTATGAGCGACGCGGCGGCCCTGTTTACGGGCATGGCCTGCGGCAAGCATAAGCTGGCGCCCAAGGCCAGCCCCAAAAAGACCGTGGAGGGCGCCGTGGGCGGCCTCATCGGCGGTGTGCTGGGCATGATCGTCTTTCGCATCGTGTTCTTCTTCGTCACGCTGCAGCCGCTTTCCATCGGCTGGTGCATGGTCATCGGCCTGGTGGGCGCGTTTATGGGCCAGCTGGGCGATCTGAGCTTTTCCGTAATTAAGCGCCAGTGCGGCATCAAGGATTACGGCCGCCTGCTGCCGGGCCACGGCGGCGTGCTGGACCGGTTTGACAGCGTCATCTTCGCCGCTCCGGTGGTGTGGATGATCGCCTGCGCGGTGGGGATGTGAGAAAATGAGTAAGTGTATATCCGTTTTGGGCAGCACCGGCTCCGTGGGCCGGCAAACGCTGCAGGTGGCCCGGGAGCTGGGACTAAAGGTGGCGGCTCTCACCGCCGGTAAACAAATTGATCTGTTGGAGCAGCAGGCACGGCAGTTTCGTCCGTGCCTTGCTGCCGTGTTTGAGGAAAACGCCGCCAGGGAGCTGCGGGAGCGGCTGAAGGATCTGCCCATCCAGGTCATGAGCGGCATGGAGGGCCTTTTAGCGGCTGCGGAGCTGGCGGAGAGTGACACCGTGGTCACGGCGGTCATGGGCAGTGTGGGCCTGGAGCCGACGCTTGCGGCCATCCGCAGGAAAAAGCGCATCGCCCTGGCCAACAAGGAGACACTGGTGTGCGCCGGGGAGCTGGTGATGGCGGAGGCGGAGAAATACGGCGCGGAGATCGTGCCGGTGGATTCGGAGCATTCGGCCATTTTTCAGAGCCTCCAGGGCTGTCGGGATCGGGGCGAGGTGAAGCGGCTTCTGCTCACCTGCTCCGGTGGGCCTTTTTTCGGCAAGACATTTGTGGAGCTGGAGCATATGACGGCGGCGAACGCCCTGAAGCACCCTAACTGGAACATGGGTTCAAAAATCACCATCGACTCCGCTACCCTTATGAATAAGGGCCTGGAGATCATCGAGGCCATGCGGCTGTACGGCCTGCCCCTGTCCCAGGTGGATGCGGTGATCCACCGGCAGAGCATCGTCCACTCCCTGGTGGAGTACCGGGACGGGGCCATGATCGCCCAGCTGGGTACGCCGGATATGAAGCTGCCCATCCGCTATGCCCTGACCTATCCCTACCGGGCCGCGACCCCGGACAGAACCTTGGACCTGCTCTCCTGCGGGCCCCTGACCTTCAGCGCCCCGGATGAGGAGGCGTTCCCCTGCCTGCGCATCGCCAAGGACTGCGCCGCCGCCGGGGGCACCGCCTGCGCCATTATGAACGGGGCCAACGAGGTGGCCGTGGCGCAGTTTTTGCGGGGGGAGATCGGGTTCAACGACATCGCCCGCCGGGTGGAGCGGGCCCTTTCCCGGGTGGCGGTGAAATATCAGCCGAGCCTTGGGGATATACTGGAAGCAGACCGGTTGGGCCGGGAGGCTGCCCGGTAAAAAAATGGCGCCGCGGCGTCAGATGGGAGCGACTATGTCCACTGTTTTGTATATTTTGGTTGCGGTGCTGGTGTTCGGCGTGCTCATCGCCGTCCATGAGCTGGGGCACTTTTTGGCGGCGAAAGCCTGCGGGGTGAAGGTGAACGAGTTCTCCATCGGCATGGGGCCCGCCATTTTCAAAAAGCAGAAGGGAGAGACCCTGTATGCCCTGCGGTGCCTGCCCTTCGGCGGATTCTGCGCCATGGAGGGGGAGGACGAGACCTCTGAGGATCCCCGTGCCCTGGAAAACCAGGGCTTTTGGGCGAAGCTGCTGATTTTTGCCGCCGGCGCGGCGATGAATTTCCTGGCGGGCCTGCTGATCATCCTGTGCCTGTATGGCGGGGCGAAGGCGTTCGTCACCCCGGTGATCGCCGACTTTGCCCAGGGCTGCCCCCTGGAGGGGACACTCCTGGCCGGCGACAAGGTCACCGCCATCGACGGCGAGCGGATCTATGTTTACAGCGACGTGAGCCTGCTGCTGAATCTGAAGCAGAGCGGTACCCATGACCTGACGGTGCTCCGAAACGGCGAGAAGGTGGAGCTTTCCAGCGTCCCCATGGAGCTGCGGGAATATACCGACAAAAACGGCAATGCCTATACCGGCTACGGGCTGACGTTTTCCGTGAAGGAGGCCGGCGTCGGCGACCGGATCGGCTACAGCTTTGCCAACGCCATAGACTTTGTGCGCATGGTGCGCCTGTCGCTGCAGATGCTGGTGACGGGCCAGGCCGGGGTCAAGGACATCAGCGGCCCGGTGGGCATCGTGTCCGTGATCACCGACGTGGGGCAGAGCAGCGGCTCGGCCTCCGCCGCCGTGCGGAACATTGCGTACCTGGCGGCTATGATCGCCGTGAACCTGGCGGTGATGAATCTGCTGCCGCTGCCGGCCCTGGACGGGGGAAAGATCTTCTTCCTGGTCATCAACGCCCTGTGCATGCTGGTGATCCGCAAGCGCATCCCGCAGAAGTTTGAGAGCTATGTCCACATTGCGGGCTTTGCGCTGCTGATGCTGCTGATGCTGGCGGTGACGTTCCAGGATGTGTGGAAGATATTCCAATAGCGGGATGCAAACTCTGCAAGGCCTTTTGCGCTTTTCATGAGGGAGAAAGGAGCGGACGAGAATATGAGCAAGCAAATTCAGGTGGGCGGCGTAGCCATAGGCGGCGGCGCCCCCGTATCCATACAGTCCATGTGCAACACCCCCACCCAGGATGTGGCGGCTACGGTGCGCCAGATCCTCCGCCTGGAGGAGGCCGGGTGCGAGATCATCCGTGTGGCCGTGCCGGATCAGGACGCCGCCCGGGCCGTGGGGGAAATCAAACGCCGCATCCATATTCCCCTGGTGTGCGACATCCATTTTGACTATAAGCTGGCCCTTATCTGCGCAGAGCAGGGGGCGGATAAGATCCGCATCAACCCCGGCAACATCGGGGCGCATAGCCGGGTGCGGGCTGTGGCGGACGCATGCCGGGAGCGGGGCATCCCCATCCGCATCGGCGTCAACGGCGGGTCGTTGGAAAAGGATCTGCTGGCCAAATACGGCGGCGTTACGGCAGAGGCTTTGGTGGAGAGCGCCCTGGGCCATGTGCGCCTTTTGAACGACTGCAATTTTGATGACATCTGCATCTCCGTCAAATGCTCCAGCGTGCCGGTGAATATGGCCGCCTACCGCCTGCTCCGGGCGCAGACGGACTATCCCCTGCACCTGGGCGTCACCGAGGCGGGCACCCCCACCATGGGCATTCTGAAGTCCGCCATGGGCATCGGGGGCCTGCTGTGCCTGGGCATCGGCGACACCGTGCGGGTGAGCCTCACGGCGGACCCGGCGGAGGAGGTGCGGGCGGCCAAGCAGATCCTGTCCGCCGCCGGGGTGCGGCGGTTTGGGCCCAACCTCATTGCCTGCCCCACCTGCGGGCGGACGAAATACGATATGATCCCCATTGCCCGGGAGGTGGAGCGGCGGTTGGAGGGCTGCGAGAAGAACATCACCGTGGCGGTGATGGGCTGCGTGGTCAACGGGCCCGGGGAGGCCTCTGCCGCCGATGTAGGCATCGCCGGCGGAAACGGCGAGGGCCTGGTGTTCCGCCGGGGCGAGATTCTGTATAAGGTCCCGGAGGACAAGCTGGTGGATGCACTGATGAACGAGATCGAGAAGCTGTAAATATGGAGAAGATTGGATTTTTAGACTTTTTTGGGAGCTTTCTGCCGCCCCATGACCTGCGCCCGCTGCTGGCGGACGCCAAGATCGTCTCGGGCGAACTGGATCGGGGGAGCCGCACCCTGGAGGCGGAGGTGGAGAGCCGGGAGAACATGCCCGACGCCGCCGTGGCGGCCCTGGAGCAGCTGCTGCAGGAGCATTACGGATTCCGCCAGGTGCGGCTGCGGTTTGTGTCTGCCGCCGGGAAAAAGAGCGCCGAGCAGGTGCTCTTTGGCAAGCCTATCAAGGGCAAACCCGTCTCCATGGAGGGGCTGAACCCCAAAATGGGCGGCGTTGTGGTGGAGGGCAAGGTATTTTTTGCCGATTGCCATGAGACCCGCCGCCCCGGCGTGTGGGTCCTGACCTTCGACATGACGGACTATAAAAACTCCGTCACCGTCCGCAAATACATGCAGACCAAGGAGATGGGGGCGCTGCAAAACGCCATCTCTCCGGGTATGTGGCTGCGGGTCCAGGGCTTTATGGAGCTGACCCGGGACGGAAAGGACGTGCAGCTCAATCCCCAGAGCATCATGAAGATCGGTCACCAGGGCCGGAAGGACACGGCGAAGGAGAAGCGGGTAGAGCTGCATCTGCACACCCGCATGTCCAATATGGATGCCCTGACGGACCCGACGGCGGTCATTAAGGAGGCCATCGCCTGGGGCCACCCGGCCATCGCCATCACTGACCACGGCGTGGTGCAGGCCTTCCCCGATGCCTGGCACACGGCCAAGGGGAAAATTAAGATCCTCTACGGCGTGGAGGGGTACTATATTAACAACCTGGACGACCGGGTGGCGGTACACGGCCCGGCGGACCAGGATTTTGACGATGAGATCGTCTGCTTCGACATCGAGACCACGGGCCTGCAGGTGATGAAGGAGGCCATCACGGAGATCGGCGCAGTGGTGCTGAAAAACGGGGAGATCACGGACCGTTTTCAGACCTTTGTAAATCCCGGCCGCCGGCTGACCCCGGAGATCATCGGCCTTACGGGCATCACCGACGCCATGCTCAAGGACGCGCCTCAGCCCAAGGAGGCGTTGGAGGCATTTTTGCGGTTCGTGAATGGGCGGCCCCTGGCGGCCCACAACGCGGAGTTTGACATCGGCTTCATCCGGGAGGGCTGCCGCCAGGCGGGGCTGGAGTTTTCCCCCACCTATGTGGATTCCCTGATCCTGGCCCAGAACCTGCTGCCGGAGCTGAACAAATTCAAGCTGGACGTGGTGGCGGAGCACCTGGACCTGCCCTCCTTCAATCACCACCGGGCCTCGGACGACGCGGGCATGGTGGGCTATATGCTCATCCCGTTTTTCGAGAAAATGCGCCGGGAGCTGGGCATCACCCGCCTGCAGCAGATCAACGACAAAATGCTGGAGCTGCGGCCCCTGGGCAATAAGAACCATCGCCGGCCCAAGCACATCATCATCCTGGCCAAGAACAAGCTGGGGCTCAAGCACCTGTATCAGCTGGTGTCGGCCTCCAACCTGAAGTATTTCAAGCGTTTCCCCATCATCCCCAAGACGGAGCTGGCAGCCCACCGGGAGGGGCTCATCATCGGCTCGGCCTGCGAGGCCGGGGAGCTGTTCCGGGCGGTGGTGGACCACAAGGACTGGGATGAGTTGAAGCGCATCGCATCCTTTTACGACTACCTGGAGATCCAGCCCCTGTGCAATAACGCCTTCATGCTCCGCAACGGTGACGCCCGGGACGAGGAGGACCTGCGGGACTTCAACCGCACCATCGTGCGCCTGGGCGCCGAGCTGGGAAAACCCGTCTGCGCCACCGGTGATGTGCATTTCATGGAGCCGGAGGACGAAATTTACCGCCATGTGCTCCTGGCCAGTAAAAAATTCCCGGACGCGGACAAGAGCCTGCCCATCTACTTCAAGACCACCGATGAGATGCTGGAGGAATTTTCCTATCTCGGGGAGGAGACCGCCTACGATGTGGTGGTGAAGAACCCCCGGATGATCGCGGACCTGGTGGAGGAGATCGAGCTCCTGCCCCCGGGACAGCTGTTCCCGCCCCGGCTGGAGAACTCCGAGCAGGAGCTCCACGACATGGTTTGGAACAAGTGCCACGAGCTCTACGGGGAGAATCCGCCCCAGCTCATCGTGGACCGGCTGAATGTGGAGCTGGGCGGCATTCTGGGCAAGTACGACGTGGTGTACATGTCGGCTCAGAAGCTGGTGCAGCGGAGCCTGGAGAGCGGCTACCTGGTAGGCTCGAGAGGGTCTGTGGGCTCGTCCCTGGTTGCCTACATGGCGGGCATTACGGAGGTGAACTCCCTGCCGCCTCACTACCGCTGCCCCAAGTGCAAATATTCGGAATTCATCACCGACGGCAGCTACGGCTGCGGCGCGGATATGCCGGATAAGATCTGCCCCGAGTGCGGGGAAAAGCTGGTGAAGGACGGATTCGACATCCCCTTTGAGACCTTCCTGGGCTACGGCGGCGGCAAGGTGCCGGATATCGACCTGAACTTCTCCGGCGAATACCAGGCCCGGGCCCATCGCCACGCGGTGGAGATGTTCGGCGAGACCCAGGTGTTCCGGGCCGGGACCATCGGTACCCTGGCGGAAAAGACCGCCTACGGCTTTGTGCGCAAGTACCTGGAGGAGCGGCAGATCACCGCCGGCAACGCGGAGATGAACCGCCTGACCCTGGGCTGTGTGGGCGTGCGGCGCACCACGGGCCAGCACCCCGGCGGCCTGGTGGTGGTGCCGGACGACATGGACGTGGAGGATTTCACCGCCGTGCAGCATCCGGCGGACGCCGAGGACGCCGAGACTATCACCACTCATTTTGAATACCACTGCATGGAGGATAACCTCCTGAAGCTGGATATGCTGGGCCACGATGACCCGTCCATGATCCGCATGCTGGAGGATCTCACCGGCGTCAATGCCCGGGCCATCCCCCTGGACGACCCGGATACCATGAGCATCTTCACCTCCTCCAAGGTGCTGGGCTTTGAAAATGACCCTCTCCTGGGCCCCACCGGGGCCGTGGCCATTCCGGAGTTCAACACCCGGTTTACCCGGCAGATGCTCATTGATACCCAACCCAAGGACTTTAACACCTTGGTGCGGCTGTCGGGCTTCTCCCACGGCACGGATGTGTGGCTGGGCAACGCCCGGGAGCTGATCGTGGGCGGCACGGCCACGGTTCTGCAGACGGTGGGCTGCCGCGACGATATTATGCTTTACCTCATTTCCATGGGCCTGGATCCCAAGATGAGCTTCAAGATCATGGAGGCCGTGCGAAAGGGCAAGGTGAAAAAGGGCGGCTTCCAGGAGGGCTGGGTGGAGGCCATGGAGGACCACGGTGTACCGGAGTGGTACATCGAGTCCCTGGCCAAGATCGGCTATCTGTTCCCCAAGGCCCACGCCGTGGCCTATGTGATGATGGCCTTCCGCATCGCCTGGTTCAAGGTACACGAGCCTCTGGCGTTTTATGCCACCTTCTTCTCCATCCGGGCCAAGGCCTTTGACGCGGAGTTCTGCTGCGCCGGAAAGGAGGCCGTGGAGCGGAAGATCCACGAGATCGAGAACAACAAGGACGCCACCGCCGTGGAGCAGAACCTCATGGTGACCCTGGAGGTGTGCTACGAGTTCTACTTGCGGGGCTTCCACTTCGACACCATCGACATTTACCGCAGCGACGCGTCGAAATTTATCATCACCGAAGGCGGTCTGCTGCCGCCGCTGATCTCCGTCCACGGGTTAGGCGAAGCCGCCGCCCAGGACACGGTGGAAAAGCGCAAGGGTAAGACCTTCATCTCCATCGAGGAGTTTTCCATGTGCTGCAATAAGCTGTCCAAGACGCATATTGAGCAGCTGAAGGCCCTGGGTGCCTTTGCTGGCATGGCGGATACCAGCCAAGTGAATTTGTTTGACGGTTTTTAAAAGCAGCAAGGAGCGGTCCCGAGGGACC
>ERZ791865.979-NODE-979-length-32657-cov-14.973376_pt1 | contig 32657 bp, 18 predicted proteins | sample MGYA00509942_ERZ791865 | MGnify/ENA primary metagenome ERZ791865 (study PRJEB30046, sample SAMN00792098) | human gut metagenome | study: EMG produced TPA metagenomics assembly of the A metagenome-wide association study of gut microbiota in type 2...
CCCTCATGTGCGTGCCGTATATGCTGATTGTCTGGAAACTCGTGCCGGAGACTACCGGGAAGTCGCTGGAGGAGATTGAAAGATACTGGACCCGTTCGGAATAAATATAAAACAGACCTTAATAACAATAAACTAACATCTTATAAATATGGATAGTAAGAACAACATTGGTCATTCAGCGGACATTTCTTTCACTGCTGAATTGCCCATACCAATCTATAATGGAAATAATAGTATGGATTTCGAGAAACTGGCAAGTCTGTACAAGGATGAACTTCTGGACAGTGTCCTCCCTTTCTGGCTTGAACACTCCCAAGACCACAAGTATGGTGGTTACTTCACCTGTCTGGACCGTGAAGGAAAAGTGTTCGATACGGATAAGTTCATCTGGCTGCAATGCCGTGAAGTATGGATGTTCTCCATGCTTTACAACAAAGTGGAAAAACGCAAGGAATGGCTGGATTGTGCCGTTCAAGGTGGTGAATTTCTAAAAAAATACGGACATGATGGTTACTATAACTGGTATTTTTCCCTTGATCGTTCGGGTAGACCATTGGTAGAACCGTATAATATATTCTCATATACATTCGCCACCATGGCTTTCGGACAGTTGAGCCTTGCAACCGGTAATCAGGAATATGCTGACATTGCCAAGAAAACTTTCGACATTATCCTTTCCAAAGTAGATAATCCGAAAGGGAAATGGAATAAGCTTCATCCGGGTACCCGTAATCTGAAAAACTTTGCCTTGCCAATGATCCTCTGTAACCTGGCACTGGAGATAGAGCATTTATTGGATGAAACGTATCTGCGGGAAACAATGGATACTTGTATCCATGAAGTGATGGAAGTTTTCTATCGTCCTGAACTCGGAGGTATCATTGTTGAAAACGTGGACATAGACGGTAATTTGGTCGATTGTTTTGAAGGCCGTCAGGTGACCCCGGGACATGCCATTGAAGCGATGTGGTTTATCATGGATCTAGGCAAGCGTCTGAATCGTCCGGAATTGATAGAGAAAGCCAAAGAGACTACTCTCACGATGCTTAATTATGGCTGGGACAAGCAATATGGAGGTATCTACTATTTTATGGATCGTAACGGTTGTCCTCCCCAACAATTGGAGTGGGACCAGAAACTCTGGTGGGTCCATATCGAAACGCTTATTTCCCTGCTGAAAGGCTATCAATTGACGGGAGACAAAAAATGCTTGGAATGGTTTGAAAAGGTACATGACTACACTTGGGAGCATTTCAAGGATAAAGAATATCCTGAATGGTATGGCTACTTGAACCGAAGAGGCGAAGTATTGCTACCACTCAAAGGAGGAAAATGGAAAGGATGCTTCCATGTGCCAAGAGGACTGTATCAGTGCTGGAAAACATTAGAAGAATTTGATAATAAATAAAAATGATAAATATGAAGCGATTATTGGTTATCTGTATGTTAGTATTGCATACTATATTAGTATCAAGTCAATCAATAAATGTATTTAGTATTGAGGCGGCAAGTCCTGACCCCACACTATCAGTTCGAGGTCCAGAAACAACAATAGATTTTATTAATGATTATAATTGGGCAAAAAAAACAAATTGTATTGCATTATTCACTTCTGAATATGATAAAAAAATAGAATTATCTTCAGAATTTTCTCATATTATTCAAGTCGATAGAAATATGAGAGTTATATCAATTTATGACGATAAAAGCACGGAAGAACATAAGGTTTTAACTATGAAGCATCAAATAAAAATCCCATCAGAAGGTTTTATTTTGCTTGGTTTAAATCATAAAGGTACAAACTCAAAGAAACATCAATTCATGAGTAATTATATTCGAGTTGGTGACATTATTAAACTGAGAACAAATGGAGAAATTTGTTCATTAAAAGAAATTATATTATTAAATGAGAAAGTACAGAATCCTTCGATATCTTTAACAGATGATCACATACTTACTGTAACGACTAATCAATATAAACTCAAAGGTAATATTACGAATTATAAAAAAGGTAATAAATACACTTTATTAGCACAAAAAGACGACATAGTCAAAGAGATATACCCTAACTCAAAAGGAGAATTCTGTGAATCTTTAAATTTGTCCACAGGATGTAATTATTACAATATAGAGTTATATGTTAATGGAGAAAAGATGGCTTGTCAACCAATCATCATTTATTTAAAGAAAGCTAGAAAAACAGCTCCAGAATTAATTATGTGGGTAGAACAGTTTCCTAATGCAAAAGTTTTGATTGATGATGTAGCAGTGAGTAATATGATCAATAAGATAAAGAAAGCCGGTTATACATCTATCGGACTAGATGTTAAAGGTCCAGAAGGATATGTATCATATAGAAAAAACGATTTATCTCATACACCTTATTTCACATCTACGAAAAATCCAAAGAAAAAAGTCGAAGACACAGGATTTGATTTGTTAGAAAGCATTATTCGTATAGCTCATAAAGCTGATTTAAAAGTATATGCAAGTTTTAACTTCTTTACAGAAGGAAATATAACAACTGGCGATTATGCAATTTTAGATAAATATCAAGATTGGGAAGAGATAGTTCAATATCCAGCCGACAAAGGAAAACTATTACGGATAACAGAAAGCAGTAGAGGAAAAGATGCTGCTAATGGAAAATTGGTGGCATTGGCTTTTGTAAACCCATCTAATAAAGAAGTCCAAGATTTTCAACTCCTTCGGGTAGAAGAAGTTTTGAAAAACTATGCTATAGATGGAATTGTTTTAGATCGTTGTCGTTATGATAATCTTTATGCTGATTTTAGCCATATTACCCGCAATGCTTTTGAAGAATATCTACTAAAGGAAGGTAAAACTTTAATAAACTTTCCTGAAGATGCTTTCAAGATAAACAATAAAGGAGCACTGATTAAAGGACGGTATTACAACGAGTGGATTACATTTCGGTCTCAAACGATCAGTGATTTTACAGGAAGAGTGCGGGAATTAGTTGATAAATATAAAAGTAGAAGAAATCCTGATTTAAAAATGGCTGCTTATGTTGGCTCGTGGTATGAAGTTTATTACCAAAACGGAGTTAATTGGGCTAGCAGAAATTTTAAATATAACAATTTTTTTAAATTTCCAGAAAGTAATATATATAACGAAAAATATAGTAAAACAAGCTATCTGAATCATCTTGATTTTTTAATGATAGGAACATACTACAAGACTTCAAAAGAGGTAAAACGATACATCACTTTAGGCAATATTTTAACATGTGGCGAATTACCTATTTTAGGCTCAATGAGTTTGCCAGACTTAAAAGTGGAAGAACAGGGACAAATTTTCAAAACATCTATAAATCACTCTGATGGATTAATGATTTTTGATTATTGTTATGTAGACTGGATTACTTTTCTTGAACAAATGAAAATAGCTCTGTCCAATAAAAAATAATATTCATCATTATATACTGATATATGAAAAACAATAGAGCACATTCTTTAGATGCTTTTAGGGGATACGCCATTGTGGCGATGGTGCTTTCAGGTAGCATAGCATCAGGTATTTTACCAGGATGGATGTATCATGCTCAAATTCCACCTCCTTTGGGTATATTTGATCCAACAGTACTAGGTATTACTTGGGTTGATCTAGTTTTCCCATTCTTTTTATTTGCAATGGGAGCGGCTTTTCCTTTCTCTATTGGGAATAAATTGGAAAAAGGAGAATCTAGATTAAAAATAGTATGGGATTGTCTATTACGTGGATTCCGGTTGACATTCTTTGCAATTTTTATTCAGCACATGTATCCTTGGGTAACATCTTCTCCCCAAGATGTGCATTCATGGTTGTTAGCACTGTTTACATTTGTTCTGATGTTCCCCATGTTTATGAGAATCCCAGTTAAAATGTCTAAATGGTTACGTAGAGGGACACAACTATCTGCCTATACGTTGGGCATTGTCATATTGCTTACTGTAAATTATGCTAATGGTAGAGAATTCAGTCTGTCATATAGTAATATTATCATTTTAGTTCTAGCAAATATGTCTATTTTCGGCTCTTTGATCTATTTATTTACAATCAATAACAAATGGACACGAATAGCTATTCTTCCTTTTATTATGGCTACATTTTTAAGTAGTAAAACTTCAGGATCTTGGCCTGCAGAAATTATGAATTATTCTCCGATACCATGGATATATAAGTTTTATTATTTAAAATATTTGTTTATTGTTATTCCTGGTACTATTGCTGGGGAATATCTAAAAGAGTGGTTGCAGCATAAAACAGAATACATATCTTCAAGAAGTGAGAAAACTAGCACCATATTAATTTTACTTTTGGTTATTGGAATAATTGTTTTTAATCTCTATGGCCTATATACACGCCAATTAACATTGAACTTATTTGTAACAATCAGCATATTTATATGCTTGATACAGTTGATGAAAATAGAGAGTCCTAATATTGAGTATTGGAAAAAATTATTCAACGCTGGGGCATACCTACTTATGTTGGGGCTGTTTCTTGAGGCTTATGAAGGAGGTATTCGAAAAGATGATTCTACATACAGTTATTATTTTGTAACTGCCGGTCTCTCTTTTATGGCAATGATTGCATTTTCCATTTTATGTGATATTTATCATTATCGAAAAATAGTCAAACCTTTAGAAATGGCAGGCAAAAATCCCATGATAGCATATGTAGCCACCAATTTAGTAGTAATGCCTATATTAAATTTAATAGGAATAGCAAGTTTACTTGATTTTTTTCAACAAAATGCATGGTTAGGATTTATAAGAGGAATTATAATAACGATGTTAGCTTCATCGATAGCTATTGGTTTTACTAAATTAAAATGGTTTTGGAGAACCTAATTGATTAATATGAAACATTTAATAAAAATAACAGTATGCATTGTTTTTATTCTATGCATATCAGCTTTATCTGTCAAAGCTAAAATTCAGCTTCCATCTATTTTAGGAAGTGGAATGGTGCTGCAACAAAAGGCAGAAGTAAGATTGTGGGGATATGCGACACCTAATAAGAGAGTGAGCATTATAACTTCATGGAATAACCAACTCAAAGAAGTATACAGTGATAAGGATGGAAATTGGTTGGTGACTGTTACTACCCCTGAAGCAGGAGGTCCTTATACAATTTATCTATCGGATGGAGAGAAACTAATTTTGGACGATATCTTAATAGGTGAAGTGTGGCTATGTTCAGGACAGTCTAATATGGAAATGCCAATGAAAGGATTCCGTGGACAACCTGTTGCTGAGTCTCAACAGACAATCATTGAGGCCAATTCTAATAGACCGATCAGGCTCTTCACGGTACAACGTGCTCATAATAAAGATCCTCAAAAAGATGTAACAGGAAAATGGGAGAAAAACACTCCACAATCTGTAGCTTCATTTAGTGCTGTTGCTTACTTTTATGGTGATCAACTTCAGAAAGTATTAGGAGTACCGGTTGGTTTGATACATGCTTCTTGGAGTGGATCCATAATTGAATCATGGTTAAGCAAAGATAATCTAAAGCAATTTCCTGATATAGATCTTCGATTATTGGAAGGGGAAAATTATAAATATCCTAATGGAACTCCATCTGTATTATACAATGCAATGATAAAACCATTAGAAAATTGTACTTTAAAAGGCCTGATATGGTATCAAGGAGAATCTAATTCGGCACGACCGGATCAATATCAAAAACTATTTGCAACATGGGTAAGACAAAATAGAGAATTATTTCGTTTCCCAGAAATGCCTGTTTATTATACTGAAATAGCACCAGTTTCTACTCCAATAAACAAACCTTTACAACGTGCTATTTTTAGAGAAGCACAACTCGAAAGTATGTATGAAATTCCTAATGTCGGCATGGCTTTTACTACGGACTTGGGAGATGAAACACTTGTACATGCAGCTGCTAAAAAAGAAATCGGACAAAGGTTAGCATATTGGGCATTGGCCAAGACATATAAATTAACAGGTTTTGAATATAGTGGTCCTATATACCGCTCTTGTAGTGTAAAAGGAAATGAAATAGAAATCATCTTTGATCATGCAGAAGATGGTCTTATTCCCGAAAATCAGGAAATAATGGGATTTGAAATAGCGGGCCCGGATAGTGTGTTTTATCCAGCCAATGCCTCTATTATCAATGGAACATCCCGGGTAAAAGTTTGGCATGATCAAATTGCTGAACCTACCGAAGTTCGTTACAGTTTCCAGAACTTTCTTCGAGGTAATTTACGTAATAATGCATGGTTACCTGCAATTTCATTTCGAATTAATTTAAGAAAAAATCAATTTAAAGATCCTACCTTACTGGGATGGTCACAAGTTAATAATGTAGGAAAATTACCAGAATATATTTGTATTTACCGTTCCCCAGCGTGGATTGAAAGTACTAAGACGAATGCATATATTGCAGTTGTAGATATAAATAAAGCACAGCTGGATATTATGAAAAGCCAAATTCAGAATTCAACGCACCCATACTATGAATCTGACAAAAATTTTGTAACACTTTTAAGCGGGGGACATGACGACAGTATAATGATTTATAGAAAAGGAAAAGTGTTAGCAAATAATCCTGATACAGTCTGTCGGATACAAAATGGAAAGATTGTAACCTATTATCCCACTCGATCCGTATTTAGTTTATCGTCTGACAATTCATTTCGTACAGATTGGATATATAGGATAAAAGATAAAATCTATTCTTATATACAACCAACATTTAATAACATAGCATATCCTCCTTTAATACGCCCATCTAAAAATTTTCCCAAAGGAGCTATAGAATGGAAAGCTCAAATGGCTATTGGTGGAGGACCAGTGTTAATAAAAGACGGAACTATACGTAATAGTTGGGTAGAAGAATTATATGATGAAACAGATGACGTTGCTGCCCATGAATGTCGTTCACGCTCAGCAGTAGGTGTTACACAAGATAGGAAACTCATCCTTTTTATATGCGAAAGAAATGAACAAAATTTAGATATACCAGGAATGACACTTGATCAATTAGCTAGATTAATGAAGTCTTTGGGTTGTGTAGAAGCGCTAAATTTGCAAGGAGAGAAATATGCTTCTATGCTTATCAATGGAAAGTGTTTACTAGACAATAAACATAATACATCATTACATAAAAACATCAAATCCATACTATTAATAAAATAAAACTTTAATTTAATATTTAGTATTATGAAACATCAAAGGTGTATTAAAAAAACAATCCTTATGTTCTTACTCCTATTGTCGGGAATAGCTGTAAATGCACAGCATAGAATAACAGGAACAGTGAAGGATGCGCAAGGTGAACCGATTGTCGGAGCAAATGTCCTTGAAAGAGGAGTTAAAACTAATGGCACTATTACCGATATTAATGGTAATTTTGTTATATCTACAACTCTGAAAAACTCAATTCTTACATTCTCTTTCATTGGTTACGAATCAAAAGCCATTTCTGTGGGTACAAAAACCAAAATTGAAATCATTTTAGAAGAAAATTCTCAGATGCTTGATGATGTGGTGGTAGTTGGATATGGAACGCAAAAGCGTTCGGATTTAACAGGGTCAGTTGCTAGCGTCAGTATGAAAGATATGATGAAAGCCCCAGTGAAATCTTTTGATGAAGCTCTAGCTGGACGTATTGCCGGAGTTCAAGTTGTTTCCTCAGAAGGGCAACCTGGGGCATCTATTGATGTTGTAATCAGGGGGGGGAATTCTGTTACACAAGACAATTCACCACTTTATGTAATTGATGGTTTTCCAGTAGAGAATCCTGGAAATGAAAGTGTCAATCCTATAAATGCCATTGATCCTGCCGATATCGAATCCATTGATATATTAAAAGATGCATCTGCAACTGCTATATATGGTGCACGTGCAGCTAATGGAGTTGTTATTATTCAAACCAAACAGGGTTCTGAAGGAAAAACTACCATTTCATATAATGGTTATTATGGGTGGCAGTCAAGTACTAAGAGACTTGATGTATTGGATCCTTATGAATTTGTTAAACTTCAGAATGAAATAGACCCAGTAAAGACAAAGACTCTATACCTTGATAAAGTAAATTCTGACGGAACAAAGGAAACTGTACCGCTTGATTATTATAAAAATATAGAAGGGATTAATTGGGAAGAACAAATAATGAGAACAGCTCCTATGCAAAACCATCATCTATCACTATTGGGTGGAACCAAACTTTCAAAGTATAATGCGTCTTTTTCTTATTTAAATCAAAAAGGTATTATTATCAACTCTGGATTTACGCGGGGACAAGCACGTCTTGGTTATGAAAGAGAAATAAACAAACGAATGAAGGTTAATTTTAATGTGTCATATGCACGGGTCAAGCGATATGGTACACCTGTCTCAACATCAAATTACAATAATGAGCTTAACCTTCTTTTTAGCGTATGGGCTTATAGACCAATCTCACTAATTAATTCGGATGTAAACTTACTTGAAGTACCCAATGATCCGGAAATTGAACAAACAGCAGACTTTAGGTACAACCCAATCATCACAACTCAAAATGAGTTAAGAGAAACAACGGAAGAATCTTTAGTTGCTAACGCTTTTCTAGAATACATGATTGTTGAAAATTTAAAATTGAAAGTATCAGGAGGATATACACGCCGCTTTAGTCAATCAGATACCTTCAACAATTCGTTAAGTCGTAGTGGTAATGAAACGACAAATAATCGCGTTAATGGTGGACAGGGGTATACTAATACAACGACTTGGTTAAATGAGAATACATTAAATTACAATCTTAGAATAAACAAGAATCAGACAATCAATTTATTAGGAGGTATGACATTGCAAGGAAGCAAATATCGCTCTTTTGCCGCATATTCTAAATTATTACCAAATGAGAATCTTGGAGTTAGCGGATTAGACGAGGGTACCCCCATGTCGGTTAATGCTACCAGTACTGAATGGGCTTTAGTCTCTTTTTTAGGTAGAGCCAACTATAATATCAAATCAAAATACTTATTTACAGCATCTTTCCGTTCTGATGGTTCTTCACGTTTTGCTCCTGGTCACAAATGGGGTCATTTTGCATCTGGTGCATTTGCTTGGCGTATCAATACAGAAAAATTCTTAAAAGACTGGAAATTCTTATCTAATGCCAAACTTAGATTATCATGGGGTATGACAGGAAATAATAATGTAGGAAATTTTTCTTACTATGCGGGTTATTCAACCCCTGTTAATGCTGGCTACATGTTTAATAATCAGTTTGTAACAGGTAGCTATCCATCTAGCATGGGAAACTCTGATCTCACATGGGAGACTACTCATCAATATGATGCAGGACTTGATTTAGGCTTTTTCAAACAGCGCCTGACTCTAACTATAGACTGGTATCGCAAAAACACTAAGGATCTCTTGTTAAATGCCTCATTACCTACATCTACTGGCTATTCTTCTCAATTTCAAAATATAGGTAGTGTCAGAAATGAAGGACTTGAAATATCCCTTGGAGCAGTAATATTTGATACAAAAGATTTTAAATGGAATTCATCCTTTAATATCTCGTTTAACAAGAATAAAGTTTTAGAGCTTGCAGATAATGAGTATTCACTACTTACCGCCCAAAGATGGGGAGATGACTGGCAATTGATACCTGGATATATAGCACGTTTAGGAGGTCCGGTAGCCGCTTTTTATGGACATATATGGGATGGGGTTTATCAATATGATGATTTTGATAAAGTAGGAGATAAATATATATTAAAAGATAATATTACTTCTAATGGTGAACCAAGAGCGTCTGTCCAACCAGGAGATATTAAATACCGTGATTTAAACGGTGACCGGGTTGTTGATGATAATGATAAAACAGTAATAGGTAATCCATTGCCTGTACATATTGGTGGATTTAATAATAATTTTTATTTCCGGGGATTTGATCTAAATGTATTTTTGCAATGGTCATATGGTAATGATATTTATAATGCTAATAAATTAATGCTTGAGTCTGGCTACAAATATAACACCAATCAATATGCTTCATATGCTAATCGTTGGTCACCGGAAAATCAGAACTCAAATATCCCCGCAGCAAAGGGCTCTTCTTTAAAAACATATTCAACACGTATCGTAGAAGATGGTTCCTATTTGCGTTTAAAAACCGTTTCACTAGGATATACATTACCAGTATCATTAACCCAAAAATGGGGCATTAGTTTATTTAGAATTTATGCCTCTGCCCAAAATATTTATACTTGGACTGGATATTCCGGATATGATCCAGAAGTCTCCATTAGAAGAACAGCCTTAACACCTGGATTTGACTATTCGGCATATCCGAAAGCTATGACGATAACATTAGGTACAAATATAACTTTCTAAAATCAAATTATTATGAAAAAATATATATATTCATTGTTGTTTATGATGACAGTAAGTTCATGTAGTGATTTTTTAGACACTGTTCCCACAGACTTTATAACACAGAAAAACTACTTTAAAACAGAAACAGATGTAAATACTGCTTTAACTGGTATATATGATGTTTTGGGTAAAACTGGAACTTACGGACGAACTATTTATTTTGAATTAGATATCAGTGATGAAAGTTTTAATGGACTCAGTCAGCAAACCATGGATTTGTCTTTAAATAATTATGATGCCTCTGATGTAAAGGTACATAATTTATGGACATTACTTTATGACGGAATTAATCGAGCAAATATTTTTCTCGAAAATATAGATAATGAAGATCTTAATATGAATCCCGAAAAAGTAAAAACAGCTAAAGGGGAAGCTTTATTTCTAAGAGCATATTATTACTTTTTGCTTGTAACCAACTGGGGAGATGTACCTTTAAAATTAGAATCAACGAAATCGGTTTCAGAAGTTAATATGGCACGAACAGAATCAGAAGTTGTCTATAACCGTATTGTTGCTGATATGGAAACAGCTTTTTCAATGGTACAGCCAGCATCTGCTTACGCTTATAATAGTCGTATTACCAAATCCACCATTGCAGGAATATTAGCACGAGTTAATCTGAAAATGGCAGGTTACCCTTTAAATAAGACAGAGAGATTTGAAGAGGCGAGAAAATGGGCATTAGTCGTTATGGATACCGAAAATGGCCATGAGCTGAATCCTGATTACAAACAGATTTTCATTAACCATTGTCAAGATATATATGATACAAAAGAGTGCCTATGGGAGGTTGAATTTGGTAAAGTTGCTACTGGAGGACAAGAAGAAGAGGGATCATTAGGAGCTATAACAGGTATTGGTAACAGTGACAAAGCTTTTGGTTATAGCTATGGTGCTATGAGAACTACAGAAAGATATTATAGGTCATTTGAAGAAGGTGATTTGCGTAGGGACTGGACTATAAACAATTATTATTATGGCACAGTCAATGGAATATCCAATACCCATGTACCATATTCTGATGCTCAAATATATAATCGCAGTAATGCAAAATGGAGAAGAGAATATGAAACAGCAACACCCAAAAATGTAGGAACTACCCCCATTAATTTCCCGATTTTGCGTTATTCAGATGTCTTATTGATGTTTGCAGAGGCTGAAAATGAAGTGAATGGTCCAACTGATGAAGCTTATGAAGCCGTTAACCAAGTAAGAAGAAGGGCATACGGATTAAATTTACCAGTTCCTCCTGCAGACATACCATCAGATGTTGAATTACCGGAAAATTTAGATCAAACAGATTTCCGTTTAAGAGTACAGAAAGAACGTTCATTAGAATTGGGATTTGAGGCCTTAAGACGTTTTGACCTAATTCGTTGGGGAATTTATATATCTACAATGCGAGATCTGTCAAACGAAATAAAAAACACTGCCCCCAGTTCATACAAATATGCGGGAAGAACAGCAGATAATACTAGTGATCGACATCTTTTATTACCAATACCCAGTTTAGAAATTGCTCTTAATAAACTAATGAAACAGAATCCCCAATGGTAGTATTAACCCTATTAAATCAATAACATTATGTTAAAATTCAAATATATTATATTATTCTCTCTGTTAGTCTGTACAAATTATGCTTGTCAGAGTTATAACGTAAATACACCCCATTTCGATGTATCTATATTAGATCAGCAATATAAAGTTGGTGATTCTATTATTTTCTATTTCGAAGGGAATCCAGACATTATAACATTCTATTCTGGAGAATCAGGAAAAGAATATCAATATCGTGAACGTACATTTCTTGAAGGGGCTACAGTTGAATTAGATTTTGTGAGTCGTGTTTTATGGGGGAGTCAGCCTAATAATTTGCGAGTTAAAATCTCATCCGATTTTTCCGGAATATATGATGTTGAGTCTGTTAAAGAAGCTACATGGCAAGATATAACAGAATATTTCATTTTGGACTCTTCAGCGGCAGGCACTTCTGGAAAAGATACTCCTTCAGGCACTGTACAATTGAATCAATTTTTGGAAGATATGAGTAAACCTTTTTATTTTGCTTATCAATATGTAGGTACTCCTGTTGTGAATGGTGCTATGCAACGTACATGGCGTTTTACGCGCTTTAACATGATATCTGCTTTTGAATCAGGTTCTAAATCTCAATTAGCGTCGCTTACTACGGCTGGATGGATTCAAGTTGATGTTGAGAATCCTGATAACAAGTGGACGTTGCCGGGAACACAATTACAGTTTGCTCCCAACGGTACATTGTCAGCTTCAGAAGATTGGGTAATAACCAAACCACTGTATGCTGCAAAAATATCCCCGGATACAGGAGTTGCTATCAAGAATTATAGTCAGAAAAAAAGTGAATTCGGCTATGTTTTTAAAGAAAGTGGAGAATATGTTGTTACCTTTGTAGCTTCCAATACCACTTATGAAGGAGAAAAGACTGTTGTAAAAGAATTGAAAATTTCAGTTTCTGATTAATTAAATGTATATGGTCACAAAAAAATATTTGTCTGTTCTGTTTATTTTGTTGTTATCTATTCCAATTTTGGCAAAAGATAAAAATAGAATAACGATAATTCCTCATCCGGTATCAATCAATACCGGAGAGGGAGTATTCTCTTTGAATAAGAGCACATCCTTAATTACAAATACATCTGATATAAAATACATAAAAATAATCAAACAATTCGCTGATGAATTTAATGATATAACTAATGCCTCTCTAGTTTTAAAAGAACCGGGAAATAAAAAAGGAGACATCTGTTTTTTCATAGACACTTCCTTAGTGAGTAAAATTGGAAATGAAGGATATAAATTAAAAATTACACGTAATAAGGTTATTATAACAGCTGTTAACGAATCAGGATGGTTTTATGCCGGACGTACCTTATTACAATTGATTGAGCAAGAAAAAAAGAAAAATAAATATCATTATTTTTTTCCTTGTGTTGAAATCGAAGATTATCCACGTTTTTCATGGAGAGGGTTGATGTTGGATGTCAGTCGCCACTTTTTCTCAAAAGAAGAATTGAAATCGTACATTCATCAGATGGCAAAATATAAGTTTAATATTTTTCATCTTCACCTGACAGATAATCAGGGGTGGCGTATTGAAATTAAATCGCTGCCCAATTTGACAAAAGTTGGAGCATGGAGGGTTCCAAGAACAGGATATTGGAAAGGTTTTCTCCCTCCTCAACCGGGTGAAGAAACAACATATGGTGGCTTTTATACCCATGAAGATATAAAAGAATTAGTTGCATTTGCAAAAGAAAGGAATGTAACAATCATTCCTGAAATAGACGTTCCTGGACACAGTCTTGCTTTAATTGCCTCATATCCAGAGTTATCTTGTACTAAAAAACCTCAACAAGTATTAGCAGGAGATCCGTGGAATGTTAGTCGTACCAATGTTTTATGTGTTTCCAATGATAGTGTATATGACGTCTTGGATAAAATAGTGACAGAACTCAGCATGCTGTTCCCTTCAGAATATATTCATATTGGAGGAGATGAAGTTAACCGTATTTATTGGAAAAAATGTTCATCTTGTCAGAGTTTGATTAAAAAGCAGAAGCTAAAAGACGAAAATGAACTTCAAACTTATTTTATTCAGAGACTTTCCAATATTGTAAAGAGCAAAGGGAAAAAGGTTATAGGATGGTATGAAAATTTACCAGGAGGTTTGATTCCAGAAATGACGTATATGAGTTGGAAAGATTATAAAGGAGGAATAATAGCATCACAAAAAGGACATAAAGTTGTAATGACCCCTGCTTTTTTTACTTATTTAGATTTTTATCAAGGTGATCCAGCCATGGAAAATGGGCCATTTACTGTCTGTAGGTTAAGTAATTGTTATGCATTCAATCCTGAGCAGAAAGATGCAATATCTTCAAATATATTAGGTGGACAAGGTAGCTTATGGACAGAACAGGTGCCTAATGAACGAAAACTACAATACATGACTTGGCCACGTGGATTGGCTTTAGCAGAGGTGTTATGGTCACCTCAAGAGAAAAGAGATTGGAGTGATTTTGTAACACGGATGGAGGCACAATTTCCTAAATTTGAAGAATATGGAATAAATTACTCTAAGGCTTTTTATGAGCCAATCCTACATCTTGAGAGAGAAGATGGAGAATTATTTTTAGTTATCGAAACAGAAGTATCCGACTTGAGAATCTTTTATAGTTTTGATGATTGTAGTCCTGATATGTATTACCCAGAATATAAAAAGCAAAAAGTAAAAATACCTAAAGGTGCCCATCATATTCGAGCCATATCGTATAAAAATGGGCAACCTATTGGACGAGAAATAAATATTTCGATACAAGAGTTGTTAAGTCGAATACCACAATAATTTAAAACGGAAATATTTATATCTTCTAAAATATTTAATCAGAATGATAAAACAAATTTTAATTGGTTTACTACTATGCACCCATATGACAGGCTATGCTCAAATGGTGTATCATGATGCTTCGCAATTTCCTCTTTTGGGTAAAGCTGTACAGCGTACTGAAATGCGATATAATAGATTGCCTGATTCTTTGAAAAACATATCGCGTTCTCCTCTTTGGAATTTGAGTAAAAATTCAGCAGGAATGGCAATCCGATTTCGTAGTAACTCCACTCGAATAGCCGTAAAGTGGGAGAATATCTTTAACAATCACATGAATCATATGACTGATGTAGGAACAAAAGGGCTTGATTTGTATTGCTGGGAAAGTAACGAGCAGTGGAGATTTGTCAACAGTGCTCGTCCAACAGGAAAAATGAATCAAGCCATAATTATCTCCAATATGCAGCCAAAAGAGAAAGAATATATGCTTTATCTTCCTCTTTACGATGGTCTCGTTTCCCTGTCTATAGGAGTGGATTCGTCAGCCACCATCAATCAGCCTTTAATTGATTATCCGGTCCGTAAAAAGCCGGTTGTATTCTATGGAACCAGTATTCTTCAAGGAGGTTGTGCTTCACGTCCCGGAATGGCACATACCAATATCATATCAAGAAGACTGAACCGTGAATGTATCAACTTGGGATTTAGTGGAAATGCACTTTTAGACTTGGAAGTAGCCAAAGTGATATCCGAAGTAGATGCCAGTGTTTTTGTTTTAGACTTTGTGCCTAATGCTTCTGTAGAGCAGATGAAAGAGCGAATGGAAACATTCTATCGTATCATTCGTAGTAAACATCCGGATACGCCAGTTATTTTTATAGAAGATCCTATTTTCACTCATACACTTTATGATGAGAGAATAGCTAAAGAAGTGCAAAGAAAGAATGACACATTAAAGGAGATATTCAATCGGCTAAAAAAGGAAAATGAGAAGAATATCAATTTAATCTCTTCAAAGAATATGCTGGGAGAAGATGGAGAAGCCACAATTGATGGTATTCATTTCACAGATTTAGGCATGATGAGATATGCAGATTTAGTTTGTCCAATCATTAAGAAAGCAATCAAATAAAATAGTGACGCTATCGGCTCGGTATAGCGTCACTATATGAAGCTTATAGCAACGCTATCCTATTGACATAGCGTCACTATTTTTAATACTCCTAATAGATGGCTTTTTATATGTTATATCGGTAAAAACAAATCTCCAAATATCAAAATGGTAAAATATCATTTTGGTATTTGAATGATGCTATAATTGAATTTATTCAGCTTGTTAACTGGACATAGAAAAGAATCGCGTAGATTAAGCATTAGTATTATTCAGAAATTAAAGAAATCCTTCCTTTATAGAGCACAATCATTTCTATTTAATATCATGCATTACATAGTGAATATATTTATCAATCTTTTCGTGCTTTTTGTTTAATAAAACAAATTCATCAAAGCACTTCTAATAAATCAATAAATCATGTTTTTACGAGCAGAATATGCTTCCTTTTAAATGTACGTGACGTTTCTTTAAAACCAACCGTGTGTTTCTTTAAAACTAACCGTACGTTTCATTACAATCAAGCGTGTGTTTTTCTATAATAATACGGTAATTTATATGCAAATGACCGTTCTTTTATTCGTAATTATGCATATAAATACCGTATTTTATTGTTTTCTCTTTCTACTTTCTCTCATTTACAAAAAGTGAGAAATAATAAAATCAAAGAAAGAACGACAGTTTGTCGATCAATTTGATATAAACTAATCATATTGATATTTATGTTCTCCAAAACCACTTGATTTTTGTGAAGAACATAGTTACTAAAACAGCTAAAGAAGTAAGGATTGCTCCCTGAAGAAATCCCAACCAGGCATTTTGTTGAAAATAAGATAATAATGAAGCAATTCCAAGTATATTAGCCAATGGCATAATCAACAAATCGCCGACCACATAAGCTATCATCGGATTCTGACCGGACATCACCAAAAAACGAGTACTTTTCACACACCGGAAATAATCGCAAACGATACTTAAAAATAAAAGAGCCAGAAAAGCCAGTCCGGAAGTGACAAAGAAATAACTAAAAGTAGTTGGATCTTTTTTAATACCATCCTGGAAAGGCTCAAAGCACAAACCCAGAAGAAGTAAATATGCCCCTGCGTTAAACAACTTTCTCCATAATAAAGCTATTCCATCCACTTTACGTGGAAATATACACTTACCAGCTAATAATAATAAAACAGTAAACATTAGATTGAGAACCAAATTACGAGTATATAGACCGTAAAGATTGCTAATGATGATAACAACGGATAATATCATCAACATAATACTCATTTTACGATAAGGAGATGTAGCATAATCATCCGTCTCTTTTTGATATGCTTTCATCCACTCTGCTAAATACTCCCCGGCTATACTGCCGGGAATAACGATAAATAAGTATTTCAAATAATCAAACCGATACATCCACGGCAGAGGAGTATAATTAAATACACTCTGTGTCCACGAACCGTCAACCGTACTCCCTACTATCATAGCCATCAGCAATATCAGAATTCCTAAACGCATCCAACGATTATGCATTGTGAAAATGTAAAGGATAGAACCGAAAATAGCCATATTAGCCAACAGCAAAATGATAATGTTGCTGGAGAATAAGCTGAATGTTTTCCCATCCGCATAAGAAGTGGTAGCCAACATAATGGCAGCGACAATGTAAGCTCCCACTTTTATTGAAATATGTACCCAATCCGGCATTTTCAAAGGAATGCGCATGAACATGGGAAATAGAACAGCAAAACAGAGTATAGCCAGCAGCCATGCTCTCATATCTTGCGGAGAACTTAACATATACGGATAAAAATGCTGGATGAAAATAGCAAAGAAAGTCAACTGAATCCCCCGTTTGACAGCTTCATAAACCAGTTTTAACTTTGAATCACCTTTTTCAGCACGCTTCCTTATGGAAAAAGGAAACGCGGCTCCCATAGCGAACAGGAAAAAAGGAAACACAAGATCTACCCAAGTAATACCGGGCAACAGAGGATTAAACACATGATCTGGCGGAGGCGTTTGAGCATGACTCATCCAACCGGGAAGAACATGCGTTACGATGGTAGCCGAAAGCACCATCGTAATAATCGCATATCCCCGTAAGGCATCTAAAGCTAAAGCTCTGTTGTTCATAAAGCTCCCCCCTCGCGCATTCCTTTTTCTACTTCTTTCCAAAGATTCTTTTGGATGATGTGTACTATATCAAATACCATTAGTCCATCCGATCGACGAAGGTTCATCTCTATTGTTTCGGATAATTTCCCCGGATTATCATAGAACTGATCCACCAAGATGCCGCCCATAAACTTGTTGTCTTTAAGAATCTGACGCAAGTGCTGACAGGAACCTTCTACACAGTACCATGTACCGGCTTGAGCCTGCGAATCTGTCTCGTTCCAGATGTTGCGGTTCGTTTTCTTGTATTCCTCTATCGTTATGTCTGTATAGTAATTTCCGGTTGCATACAAATCGATCAGTTCCGCGTATCCGTAATTTTTATATTCGGGAGTGGCCCAACTGAAGTCTTTAGCCGGATCATACTTTTTGCTGGCGAAATTAACTCCCACTTCATAGTAAGACGGATACCAAGCTCCGGTATATGTGCCGAAAGAAACTTTTGGATTGGCGGCTTTCACTTCCTTACGTGCCAATGCCATAAAATCAGTAATGTTTTTCGTTCTCCATTCCATCCATTTCTGGAAATACTTTCCCGGTTGTGTGATAAACTTCCCATCCGTATTCTTCTTCCAAACAAAAATATCTTCGGGGAACTTCGCCACTTTCTTACCTATATACGCTTCAAACTTTTCGCGTGAAAGCGGTGAGAAGTCGGCTGTTATACCATCATAGCGTACGCGGTCGAGCATCAAGCCATCCAAATCAGGGTATTTGGTCACTACTTCTTTCAGTACATTTAGAATATGCGCACGATACTCCTCATTCAGAGGATTAACCATAGCACCATATTTTTGTTTTTCTTCCGTAATCGGAATAATGCCTTTATCGGGAGTATATACCATGGATGCCCAGTCCGGATGTCCACTATATACCATTCCACGATCGAAATAATTGTGTCCGGCACAGAATACATTTAATGAAGCATGAATCTCAAGCCCCAATTCGTGCCCTTTTTTAATGAAGTATTGCAAATAATCAAAATTCCCGGCCTTTGCGCCTTTCCACTCTTTCATTTGTGAGGCAAACTGACTTTGATAAAGTACTTCTCCCGTAATGGGCCGTATATCCACTATTGCATGAGTGAAACCTACTGATTTGATTTTCTCCAAATAATAGTCAATCGAGTCTTTATGGCTGAAACGTTCGAAGTTAGCTTCGGCATCGAACCACATTAACGCAGGTTTCTTTTTGATTACAATCCGGAAAGGAGAAGCAGGAATAGCCGCATTATTGCATAATTCTCCCAACATATAATTCCGGAAACAATAACGTACCTCTATGGGGGCATTGATCGAATCATTCCAGACCTTTACAGTAGAAGAACCATTGATAATTTCCGCTTTGGCCGGTCGGAATATACCATCCGTCCCCACTATTTCAAATCCTTTCACGTTTTGATTTTCCGGGATCAATCCTTCTTCACCATGTTCAAAGTCTATTTCTACTACATTCCCTTTTACTCGGTGGGATTTGTATATAGGACCGGAATATTGAATACCTTTACGATGATACGTTTTTGCCAATGCCCAATAAGCCAGTCGTTCACCGACCTTTATCTTATAGGGCGAATGAATAAAGTTTTCACTCCCGGCATCACCTGTGGTCACCATTCCAACATTTGGAACAGCTGACATCAACTCCAACTGACACTGGCGGAACCAAGCCCAATCTAGTTTATCATTGCCTTCCGATTTCCATGGTGCAATCTGTACGTAATAAAATGGCATTTGGGGATTGTTGAAGAATGTTCTCCATTGAGAAACCATTGCAGGAAATAATCTCTTATATAATCCGGGATCGGGTGTGTTTGCTTCACCTTGATACCAAATCACTCCTTTAACAGGAAATCCTTTCCATGGATTCACCATTGCATTCCACAATAATGTAGGAGTCCCTGCCGTCCACCCGAACTCTCTCTGTATTACATCAGGCAATGCTATTTCCGGAAAGCCCGATAAAGTCTCTTTATTCATCCAAGCCTCTATTTTTGACATGCTCCAGGAACAATGTATCAGACCGACAGGAACATCCAAAGATTGCTGTAACTGATTGCCAAAGAAATAGGCAGTTGCACTGAAATCAGCAACATCTTCCGGAGAGGCTTCTTTCCATTCTCCGTCCACCCCAGCTTCCTGTGGAATGGTACTCCAGGCATTTTTTACAGTATAGAGACGCAGTGGACGTTTGGGATTAGCAGATACAATGTATGGCTGGGAACCAAACACAGGCTGTCCACGGAATCCTTTCACTGGCATTTCCATATTCGACTGTCCGGAACAGAACCAGACTTCTCCTATTAAAATATTCTGCAATGTGAGGTCCTCTCCATCCGAGAACGTAATACTATACGGACCTCCAGCTACCGGTGTTTGGAGAGAAAGTTTCCATTCACCTTTTGCATCAACATTCGTTTGGATTTTTTTATTATTCCATGAAGCGGTAGCCTGCACACGTTTTCCCGAAGTCGCTGTTCCGGAAAAAGTAACTTCCGATTGTTGCTGTAACACCATATTATCCCCCCAAATGGAAGTAAGGGTTACTTTCGCTTCTGTTTTCAGGAGAAACGAGAAGCATATCAATAATATAAAATATTTGGCTTTCAACATATGATTCTTATTTGTTTTCGACAGCTTCAGTATACACATTGCCGAAGCGATCTGTTACTTTCACTTCTATTTTAGCATTTTTATTACGGGGAGTAGCATGAAATAGATGTTCGGTAAGAACTGGGGAAATCCATTCATATTTCACCTTTTCTTTGTCAGAACAGATTGCTTTGGCTGCAGGATCATATCCTTTGTAGCGTTGCATTTCTCCCATTCGCTTTCCGTTTTCATACCATTCCACTTTCCACTGTTCATCCCAGTTCCATACGTTAGCAATAATATCGGAAGGGTACTCGTCAGATGATCCGGCCTGATATACATGTAATTGATGCTCTTTCGGGTAGCCTGCACTTTTATATAGCCATTTCACTTGGTTCCCGTCTACTTCATATACCCCATATCCCCTCGGAGTACCATCCACATTAATATCTGCACGCCACCAAGTACCGCATACGGCAGCTGTGTTATGTTCCATTAATGAGTCATTAAAACATACGTTTACATTAAAATGTGTATGTCCGGAAATGATGTGGGCATTATAACCTTCCAATAATTTATATAGTGCAGCTGTATTGACCGTTTCATCTTGATCTAGCGTGTTATATCTTAGCTTCTTCTGAAGACTGGAAGGAATATGCATCACTACAAAGACAAGTTTGTCTTTGGGCACATAAGAGAGGTCTTTCTCCAGCCATTGGAAAGTACGTTCATCAATGTAACCTATATATTGATAATCACGGTTGACATAAAAGCAATTGTCAAGCACGATATAATGAGCATTACCTTTATTTAATGAATAGTAGATAGGACCGAAATAACTTTCGAAAGTGCGATAAGAATATTCAAAAGTACGCCCTCCATACGTCATGTCGTGATTACCAATTGCCCGATAGATGGGAATCTCTAATGATGATACCGTATCTATATAGGAAGGATATAAAGAAGGAGTATCTCCTACGATATCACCACAATCTATGCCGAATACTTCTTTTTTGCCCATATACGGACGAATATATTCTTTCATATCTTGCAGATATTTAGCATAAGCCTTTACGTCATCTTCGGAAGTAACCTGCGCATCTGCCTGCACCAAAAACAAATGATTGATCTCATTTTGCGGATTTCTTATCAATTCGAAGTCGTAAATATCTTGCTTGGCCGGATTCAGCTTCTGATAGAATAAAGGTATTGTTTGTTCTGTTTTCGGTAAATATCCGGAAGGAGTGGATAAATAAATGAAACGAACATCCCTATTAGGGGGGAGAGTATATTGGCCTTGCTGGTCAGTCAAAACACAGTCTATTCCGTCGGTCACTACTACCCCCGGGACTCCTGTCCCATTACAGGTTACTTTCCCGCGAATAGGGTTAGAAGGAATCTGGGCTTGTAAATTCAAGCCCAGACCTATTAATAAAAAGAATTGTAATAAATATATTTTCATAATTAGTTGGTTAGTTCAAACCTCATTCTTCGATAGATTCCAGATATTTATCAAAGCCTGTTTTAAAAGCGTTCCAATAGTCGTATTTCTTAACGTGGCAAAGGTCGAAGGCAAAGAAGCCGTCACTATTACTGATACAAGCATCAATAGCATCCGGAATTTTTGCAGATTGTCCTCCGTCAGTCCATCCGGTACTGTTACCGATATCTGGTCCGCCTGCAAAAGGTACATCTCCTTGTAACAGTTCACGTCCATTCTTACAAAAACCTTCCATGGTCCATTCGCCACTTCCATATATATTGTTCACGGAAGCATAAGCACCCAAAAAGATATAGTCCAAATGGTCCGCATATCCATAATTCTTATAATCGGAAGTAGCCCATTTCGGATAATATGCGGAGGTGTTGTATTTAGGGCTGGCCCAGTTCACGCCTGATGTATAGTATGTTGAATACCAGGCACCAACATAAACTCCAAACTTGATATTGTTATTGACAGATTTAACTTTCTCGCGTGCCTTTACTATGAAATCATGAATAACTTTCGCTCTGAATTCCAACCACTTCTTAAAATAAACAGGCTGGTCAGAAGGTATTTCATCCGTACCGGGTGCCATAATATCTGCCGGGAAGTTTGCTACAGTTTCACCGATGTATTCTTCGAACTTCTGTTTGGAAATATCTGAAAAATCGCTTTCTAAGCCATAGTCATCATAACGACAACGATCCAATATGATGCCATCCAAATCATATTTAGCCAAATCGGCCAACAACTGTAAAACAAAGTTTTGTACATCATCATTAGCGGGATTGAAAAATTTCGCTCCATAATCAACTCCATCATCCAACAAATCCATTGTATTCGTTAGCCCATCAGTCAGATTAGCTACACTTGCCCATCCTTTTTTTGATTCATCACGGAACAAGACTCCATCATGTCCTAAATTATACGGACATAAATAGCCTCCTACAAATGTATTGATAGAAGCATTTACTTTTAATCCTTGTATACGAGCCTCATCAATAAATGCCTGTAAATAATCCCAAGTTTCCGTCCTTTCATAATAACTATATCCGGAATTACCCCATACATCCATACGTTTCACCTGATCTACAACATTAGTATTGAATAATACATCTCCTGTAGTGGGACGTACATCGACAATAATATCAGTGAATCCTGCCGCTTTTATCTTTTCCATATCTTTGGCTATGTTTTCCTTACTATTGGCATAGTCAGGAAAATTAGCAGCCGCATCAATCCAAATATATCGTGGCTTAGCTTCTGCAACATCCGGCTCGTCCGGCTTTTCTGTCGAATTATCGTTCCACGGCCATCCGGGAATTCCATCAGAATCATCACTACAGGAGGTTATTGTAACTGCTCCCAAGAAAGTCAGTATTAGTATTTTTAGAAATTTTCTCATATCATACTTGTTTTATTAGGTAGATACTGCCTGATATATCCGCAGTACATTTTTTATTTAAGAGTGACTACTGATGCTACGGATCTTTCGTCTCCGCTGGAGTCACTTGTCTTGATCGTCTCTTGCCCATTGACTAACATGCAACTGGAACCACCGCCATCCAAATTGATAGCATCCGTACATCCCAGTGTTTTCATGATATTAGCTACATTTTCGGTGGTCATACCGGCAACTCCCGTTGTCATTCCATCTCCTTCACACACAAAAAGAATCATTTTCTTATCATTGGTGATACCAATAGCCGAACGAGGTCTGTTCACCGTGGCCCCAATATCTGATAAGATTTCTTCTTCGTATGTATTCTTTATGTTTCCATCCAACAGAAGTACGGGGCCACCGCCTATTCCTGTTTTAGCATTTAAGACAGTTCCTGTAGACGGAAAATTTTCGTCAGGAGTTGTTTCTGATTTTACCGGTGAGGGCTCCGAATACCAATAAGTAACATTGGATAGTGTTGTGTAAGTCCACATTGATTTGAATGAGCCATCATTCATTTCACAGAATGCAGCTAATACAGGATACCAGAATGGACCGTTAGTCCAATCTTCTGCTGTTACATCATTGTTCTTACACACCATTTCACCGTTACGCCATATTAGGCTTAATGAACCCTCATAGAAGAAACCTCCATTGATTACAATCGTGGAGTTATTTTCTTCATAAAATTCTTTTGGCTTTTTCAATCCTGTTTTTTCTCCTAATACACCAAATGTTGCTTTACTCATATTACCCACAGCAATATAAGCTATCGCCTTTTTGCCTTCCAATGTTTCCGGTGATTTATATACGTTGATATGTTCAGGTAAAGTTCCATAAGTGTCTTTTACATTAGTCCAGCCCAAATTTACAATATCAGGATTGGCTTCAACAGGTTCAGTTGGAGTCTCCGGCTCTGCCCATGGCCAATCCGGAATATCAGTGTTATCATCACCACATGCTATAAAAAAAGGTAGTAATAATAACAACCATGACATTTTTTTCTTTGTTGACATATAGCTACTCCTTTAAATGATTTACGGATTTCTTTATCCCATATATGACGAGTAGATACTTTCTCATCATATATGAGATAAAGAGATTAATTATTTGTCGATACAATCAAATTCATATCCTCCGATAACCTTACAGTTGTTATCCACATAGTAAACACGGAGTTTATATCCATCGGTTGTCGGTGCAAGCAATACATCGCCTGTTGCAGCTACACCATCAGCTGAATTGTATGAGGAAAGTGAAGGATTGAATGACAAAGCATCTGAACTAGACACTGTACCAGTGAATGAACCGTCTGATGTTACGTCATACATATATAAGCATGGAGTTCCACCCCATTGCGGGAAGTGAGCTGTACATACCAATACAAGATATTGTGCATTATTGAAGCTCCTTGTATCTAGACAGTTGTTATTCATAGCCCAAGAATTGCCATTATCGGAGTCTTCCAAAGATTTACTTGCATTATTATTTGCTCCATTCACCCAATAAAGTATGTTAGGATCATAGTATGACAAGAAATAATCACTTTGAGCAGTAGTTCCTTTAGTCACAACTTTAGTGTTTGATGCGGGAGCTCCCCAATTACCTACACCATTCACTGTTACTACTTGAGGACTTCCCAATACACCGTCTGTTATAATCCAACGAACAAACTTATTGGAACCTGAACTGGCTGTTCCGTCACAAGTGGCAATAATAGAGGCATTAGTATTAATATCTCCTTGAACAGACACTTTCGTACCCATATCTAACCCTGTATCATTAGTATAAGTAGTCAATAAAGTTGGAGCAGTCGTAACAGAAGAAGTCTTATAGATTGAGAAAGACTTGCCATTAGTAGCCTTCGTTGCTAATAATATATTTCCCCTACTATCACTTGTCATACATCCTAAAGATGCAACACTCACACTACCCAAAGTTACATTACCAATCTTATTTCCCGTAGATGCATTGTAATATGCAGGAGTTGTGGTACCATCACCCAAGCAAACTACCAAATTATTTCCGGAAACAGCTAAAGAAGGTGCATTTGCTCCAGTCCAAGGTAAGCCGATGACTCCCATATCCAATTTAAATAATTCTGTCTCACTACCTTTTCTATATCCGTAAGGAATCTTATCCGGTACTGCTTTTTGAATAGTATAAGTTTGCTTTGTCACTCCATCGTGAGCAATCACTGTAAGCTCAACAGGTGAATTAAAATTAAGAGGCTCTGTTTTAGGATCCGGTGACATGGTCGCATGAGCCGACAGTGAATAATCTGCCAAGCAAGAAGATAAATCTTCCGCAGAGATTAAAGATACAGTTTTGTGGTCTTCATCAATAATACCTGTAATGTCTTCAGACGGTATTGAGAAACTTAATAACTGACACTTAGTAGACTTAACTCTTTCGCCTGTGATGCAGATTTGTTTCTTATATCCTTGAGCGTCTGTATAAGTGAAATAATTCTCTTTAGTCAGATCGAGAATTGAAAGAATCGGTTCAATAGTACAGTTTGGTGCCAACTTTGCCTGAATCCTCATCGCTTTCATATATTCTGAAGTTTCATTATCACTATTTTCCGGATAATACCATGGCATAGGAATTACATACTTATCTACAGAAGCATCTGCAATAGTATATACCACAGCCTCTTTATCCACGTATGGCCCAGAAGTAAAGAGTGCAGTCAAGCTCGTGATTCCCTGTCTGTCCGCAGTAGGAAGCACATATTCCGGATCCTGGCAAGAACTCGTGAGAGCCAAAATCCCTAATAATAGATATAGTATATTCTTTTTCATAATGTTTTCATTTTAGATTTATTGCCATTCTGCATATTGAGTTACCGCACCGTTATTGTCCAACTCTGCCTGTGGCATTGGGAAACGATACATCTTAGTCGGGAAATTACGATCTTTATCATCACATTCTGTATAAATGTAAGTGAAAGACCCATTTGCATTTTTCTCTATTTTCATTCCATGAAGACGAATACCGGTAAATGCTGTCGCAGATAATTTCCAACGACGCATGTCCCAATAATAATGTCCTTCATAAGCAAGTTCTACTTTGCGTTCCTGACGGATGGCTTTCATTAAATCATCCCCACTTTTGTCTGTGTAAGACAATCCCACTCTGTTACGAATATCTTTTATGTCTTTATTTGCCTTATCCGTATAGCCATTCAGATGATAACATGCTTCTGCATGATTCAGTAATACCTCTGCGTAACGAATTTCGGTCCATGGCTGTGTACTGGCTTGTATGGAAGTAAAATTATGAGCTTCATCTACCAGTTTACGTAAATAATACCCGGTAGTAGAACGTCCTTCCGGTTTGGCATCTGTTTTCCATGCAGCCCAACCATCAGTACCGTTTACGAAAGATTCTATCGGTCTGCCTTTCCATGTTGCTCCATTATAGAGAATGGTAGCTTTAAAACGTGGTTCCAATTTGGCATAAGGAGGAGTCGTTGTAGTACCTTCAGCAGTATGCCATGCACTCCAATCGGGGAAGCCACTACCATCTGCATATTCATACGATTCAACCATTTCTTGTGTCGGGGTACCGAATCCTCCGGTCATGGAATTGCCGTCGAGCGCTTTATCACCTCCAGGAACCATATATCCATCAAAGTCATGAGTCACAGTGGAACTCTTATCATAACAATATTGTAGAATGGCTTCTTTGCTTCCTGCTTTAAAGGCATTTGAATAGTCTTCTTTTGCTTCTAATTCATAACCCATTCCCATCACCTTTTCAGCTGCAATACGAGCGTCATCCCATCTTTCCGCATACAACATAGCTCTCGATAACATTGCATAAGCAGCTCCGCTAGTTAAACGTCCGTTAGGAGTTTTATCAACAGGCAAATGTTCACCGGCATATTTTAGATCATTATATACAAAATTCCATCCGTCGGCTTCCGAACTAACTGGCATATCCTTTTTTATATTATCCAGATTCTCATCGTATATAATCACTTCTTTATAACGCTTTAATAAATCTGTATAGAGATACCCTCTGAAGAAACGCATTTCAGCTTCCAAGCGTTCTTCATCAGCCTGACCAAATGAAGCATATTTCTTTAATTTGTTGATACCTTCATTGACACGGCGCACATATTCGTACATCGTCCCCCAGTTGCCAAGGTAAGTACTAACATAATTCACTGTGAGAACAGAACCTCCATAAGCAATTTCACTAGGTATCTGACATTTAGCCATATAATTGTAGGAACCATATTTAAGCTGATCTGTCAGAGCTTCTGTCATTCCTGCCAAACATTGTCCATCCCTGTAGACTCCTAAATAATCTATATAGCGATAGAAATCGTTGACTGCCTGTTCTGCATAGTCGAGTTTACTCCATACAAGTTTATCTGATGCTCTGTCTGTTGGAGTCATGTCCAGATAATCACTACATGAGCCAAGCCCTAAAGAGGCTCCCAACAATATGATACTTAATACTTTTGTTTTCATAATAGAACTTTTAAAGGTTTAGAAAGTCAAAGTTATACCGCCCATAATGGTGCGTTGTTGAGGATAGTATCCGTTATTTACTCCCGGAGATTCAGGATCGATTCCATCAGGAAGACCGGAAATCGTGAATAAATTAGAACCTTCTACATAAATTCTAAGATTCTGAATGCCGACAGGACTCATCCATCTCTTGGGGAATGTGTAACCCAATTGTGCGGATTTGAGACGAAGGTATCTACCGTTACGCAACCAGAAAGTGGAAGCTAATCCATTATCTCCTCCGTGTCCTTGATTACCCAGTGTAAGTCGTGGGAATGTTCCATTCGGATTTTCTACTGTATATGCATTCTGAACCAGATATAGTGGTGAGTTGGCTCCTTCTTTAAATGCCTGTGTCCAGACTGTATTATCGTCATATCCATTGTAATAAGTTCCTGTCAACGATACATCAAACAGTGCACCTCCAGTAAATTGTGCACTTAAATCGAATCCATTCCAAGCACAATTCAGGTTCAAACCGTAAGTTAATTCGGGACGATTGCCACGTCCAACACGTGTTCTGTCATCTTCGTCTATTTTACCATCACCATTTAAATCTCTGTATTTGATATCACCGACATTAGGACGAGTGCCATACCAGGCTGAATTGTCTATTTCTTCTTCCGAACGGAATAAGCCATCTGCAACCCACACAACAGAAGCATCGACACTACGTCCTGTGCGTTTTCTCCACTCTACTGTGTTCGGACTATCTGGATAACGGAGATAACGGTTTCTTGCAAATGTCAGATTGAAGCTTGCGCCATAGGAGAATGGCTTACCTGCCAAGTTTAATTTATTACGATGGCTCACCGTTACTTCAACGCCTTTGCTATCCACCTTATTATAGTTGGCATAAGTATAATAATATCCTCCCATAGATGGCGGGTAATCGCCTCCCATTGCTGTCAAAATATCATAGGTATAATTATAGAATGCGTCAAACTCCATTCCCAACAGACCATTCCACATCGTAAAGTCAAATCCTGCATTGTAGGTTAAGGTGTTCTCCCAAGTTAGAGTAGGATTGGCAATTACAGAGGCGCGTAATGCTTGCATTACTTTTCCATTCAGAATTGTCTGGTATGCATTTTTGTTACCATCCATCAAATTGTAAGTACTAAGGAAAGCATACGGACTCACTGCATCGTTTCCTAATAAACCGACAGATGCACGTATCTTCATATCATCCAGAAATGTCAGACTAGACATAAAATCTTCTTTAGATATTCTCCACGCTACTGACGCTGACGGGAAGAATGCCCAACGTTTCCCACTAACATTGCCGGCAAATTTGTAAGAACCATCATATCGACCTGTAAACTCTGCCAAATACTTATTGTCATAGTCATATTTCAAACGAAAAACATAACCAATACTACGGTTTGCATCACTGTATCCCGAGATTGGAGAGTCTGCAGGTTGTCCAAAGCTCAATTCCGGTAGTTCAGAGAAACTCATGTTTTTATTATAGCCGGAGAAACTGTTTTCTTTATAATCCCGGATTTCTGCCAATACCATTGCTTCTACATTATGTTTTCCGAAGGAGCTTGCATAGTTTATACTTCCTTGGCCTACCATTTGATGAGAACTATACTGTCCTTCACCTAAATTTATTCCATTTGCTGTGCCGCGAGGATCGTCTGCTTTAGACCAAGTCCAATCTGCTGTCGAAGTCGGCATTTTATGTATATATGTGGAGTAAGGCGTATTCAAATTCTTATTATGAGAAGTTGTATAGTCATAAGCTCCGGTTACTTTTACACTCAAACCTTTAACCCAAGGCACATTGTATTGCAACGAGATGTTGGTCTGCAAATCAAAGCTATTGGTATGCTTGTATCCGGATTCATAAATAGCAGCCAACGGACTGTTGGGCAGACTTGTGTTATTCTGTGTAGTAGCAGTATAAAGTCCGTCATATGTTTCCGGCAAATAGGGATGCATCATTATAGTCTGATGAGCTACTGACAACCAACCTTGTTCACCCAATTCGGAATTAGAATCCGTACCGCCTGAAGCATATCCCGGAGTTTCACGTTTACCGACATTTCCTGCAATACCTAAACTTAACTGGAAGTTCTTAGCCAGCTGAGTCTCAAGATTAGTTCTTAAATTGTATCTCTTGTAAGAGAAATTGTCAATGTTACCTTTTTGACCTAAATAACCCACAGAAGCAAAGTAACGCATCTTATCACTACCTCCCTGTATTGTTACATTGTGTTTCTGATTAATACCGGTTCCGAATACTTTATCAATATAGTTAACATTATCCCATCCGTCAGTAGGATCACCATTCAACATAGCTTCCACATTCGCCTTTGTAAAAACGGGATTATATTGACTAATGTTTGAAATGCTTCCATTAGCCATTTTATCCATCATGTCAGCCATATTATAATAATATGCAAATTGAGGTCCATTCATAAACTGCGGAAAGTTTGCATTCATAGATGCTCCTATTGAACCATTATAAGTGATTTTGGATTTTCCTTCCTGACCTTTTTTTGTAGTTATAATAATAACACCACCGGCTCCTTTTAATCCATAAACAGCTGCAGAAGCTCCATCTTTCAAAACAGATACACTTTCGATATCATTAGGGTCAATATCATTAATAGAACGAGGCATTCCGTCTACTATATAAGTAACATTATAAATAGAGCCACGAACTCGTAATGTAGCCTGATCGTCTCCGGGTTCACCAGATACTTGAACAGATGAAATACCTGGCAAACGTCCACCTAAAAGACTCGACACATTGGTTGCCGGTGCTTTCAGCAGTTCGTCGCCTTTCACCGCAGATACGGCTCCGGTTAAAGATTGCTTCTTGGCAGTACCATATCCTACCACAATCACTTCATCCAAAGCTGCCACATCATCTTTCATAACCACATTAATGGTCGTCTGACCTGCTACCTTTATTTCCTGATCTGACATTCCAACATATGAGAATGATAAAATGTCTTTTGCGGTGGCCTGAATGCTATATTTTCCATTTACATCTGTAATAGTGCCATTAGTAGTTCCTTTTACGACAACACTTACTCCTGGTAGCGGTTCTCCTATACCATCAGTAACAGTTCCTTTCACTAAACTCTGTGCATGACTACTGATAGCACATGCAAATAGCGCGCAGATTGAAAACATAAATATTTTCAATATACGAGAGTTCTTCTTGATTTTTGAGTTAAACTCTGTCATAGAATTAATTTTTAGATTATTAATATAGATTGGTTAACATATCCGTTATTGTTTATAGCTGTTCCAATACTTTCCAGCATTGATATAACCCTCTTGGTACATGGAAACATCCTTTCCATTTTCCTCCTTTCAATGGTAGTAGCACTTCACCTCTCCGGTTTAAGTATCCATACCATTCGGGATGCTCTTTATCTTTAAAATGGGTCCATGTATAATCGTGTACTTTTTCAAACCATTCCAGACATTGGTTATCTCCGGTCAATTGATAACTCTTCAGAAGAGATATGAGTGTTTCAATATGCACCCACCAGAGTTTCTGGTCCCATTCCAGTTGTTGGGGAGGACAACCGTTACGGTCCATAAAATAGTAGATACCTCCATATTCTTTATCCCAACCATATTCAAGCATTGTAAGAGTGATGTTCTTAGCCTTTTCGATTAATTCCGGACGGTTTAGGCGTTTCCCTAAATCCATTATAAACCACATGGCTTCAATCGCATGGCCAGGGGTAATCTGCCGTCCTTCAAAGCAATCTATCAGATTACCATTCACATCTACATTCTCAACAATGATACCACCAAGTTCGGGACGATAGAAAACAGACATAACTTCATGAATACAAGTATCCATCGCTTGTTCCAAATAGTCCTTGCCTAAAATATGCTCAATTTCCATAGCAAGATTGCATAGTATCATCGGCAGGGCAAAATTTTTTAGATTACGAGTGCCCGGATGAAGTTTATTCCATTTACCTTTCGGATTATCTACTTTGGAAAGGATAATATCGAAGGTTTTCTTAGCAATGTCAGCATATTCCTGATTACCGGTTGCAAGGCTTAATTGCCCGAAAGCCATGGCAGCGAATGTATATGAAAAGATATTGTATGGTTCTACCAATGGTCTACCCAAACGGTCAAGGGAAAAATACCAGTTATAGTCTCCATCATGTCCATATTTTTTTAAAAACTCACCACCTTGAACGGCACAATCCAGCCATTCCTTACGTTTTTCCACTTTATTGTAAAGCATAGAGAACATCCACACTTCGCGGCCTTGCAGCCAGATAAATTTATCTGTATCGAAAACTCTTCCTTCACGATCCAAACAGGTGAAGTAGCCTCCATATTCATGATCTTGTGAGTTTTCAAGCCAGAAAGGAAGAACATTATCCAAGAGTTCATCCTTGTATTGATTTGCCAGTTTCTTAAAATCCATACATCTTTTATTATTAAGTTATTAAGGTCTTTTTGTTTTACTATTCCGAACGGGTCCAATATCTTTCAATCTCCTCCAGCGACTTCCCAGTAGTCTCCGGCACGAGTTTCCAGACAATCAGCATATACGGCACGCACATGAGGG
>ERZ791865.989-NODE-989-length-32341-cov-3.869975_pt1 | contig 32341 bp, 24 predicted proteins | sample MGYA00509942_ERZ791865 | MGnify/ENA primary metagenome ERZ791865 (study PRJEB30046, sample SAMN00792098) | human gut metagenome | study: EMG produced TPA metagenomics assembly of the A metagenome-wide association study of gut microbiota in type 2...
GCGCTCTAACCAGCTGAGCTATAGGCCCATGTCCTAGCGACTTCCTTAGTATATCACACAAAGACATCTTGTCAAGAAATTTTTCTATCCATTATGCGCCCTGTATGGTACAATGATAGTTATTGACATATATATAAATATTATCATAAAGAAGGGATTTTCATGAAAAAGCTCGATCCCCATGTCTATCTGTTTACTATGGGGCATTTCTCGGTAGACTGGGCCCAGGGCGGCATCCCGGCCCTGCTTCCCTATTTCATCACAGCCTGCCAGCTCAATTACCAGCAGGCTGCCGGCATTATTTTTGCCAACATTCTCCTGTCGTCGGTAACACAGCCACTCATCGGATACTACTCCGACCGGATTTCCAAGCCCTGGCTGGTCCCTCTCGGGTCGGTCCTTTGCGGCATGTCCCTGACGGCACTGGCCTTTACGACCAATTACTGGGTCATCTTGTTCTGTTCCATGATGAGCGGCCTCGGTGGCAGCCTGTTCCATCCCGAAGCAGCCCGCATGGTCAACCGCATCGCCGGCCCGCTCAAAGGACAGGCTCTGGGCAGCTTTTCCGTCGGCGGCAATGCCGGTTTTGCCATCGGCCCCATGGTAGCCGGCTTCAGTGCCTATACCTTTGACATCCACGGTCTGGTCCTCTATGGCATAGTCAATCTGATCATCGCCGCCGTCCTCTATCACGCTATGCCCACGGAGCTCACCATGGCCGCTGCCGCCGATAAAGCTGAAGCCAAAGCCCATCCGGGAGCTTCCCATGAAAACGACTGGAAAGCCTTCAGCAAACTAACTATCGTCATATTCGCCCGTTCCATCGGATTTACGCTCTGCAACACCTTCATCCCCATCTACTGGATTACCGTACTGGGGGCCACGCCTTCTACGGGAAGCATGGCCCTGTCCATCCTGTTTTCCATGGGCGTCGTCATTACCTTCCTCGGCGGTATCATGGCCGACCGCTTCGGTTTCATCCGGGTCATGCGCGGTTCTTTCCTCATCATGGTCCCGGCCATGTTCCTCCTGGTCAACAGCTCCCAGCTCTGGCTGGCTACGCTGCTCCTGCTGCCCGTCGCCTTTTCCCTCTTTGCTCCGTACAGTCCCATCGTCGTCCTGGGCCAGACCTACCTGGGCAAAAACGTTGGCTTTGCTTCCGGCGTCACACTGGGCCTGAGCACGACTGTAGGCGGCCTGCTCTCCCCCGTCGTAGGCTGGGGAGCCGACCTCTGGGGCGTCCAGACAGCACTGCAGATACTCTGGATTTGTGCCGCCATCGGCTGCATCTTCACCTTCCTCGTCCCTGTTCCCAGAGCATGGAAAGAGAAAGCGTGAGGCTGGTGATTAGTGGTTAGTGGCTGGCAGCTGGCAATTTGATGTTTGATGTTTGATGTTTGATGTTTGATGTTTGATGTTTGATGTAAAAAAAACAGCTTGTCTCTCGACAAGCCGTTTTTTTTATGCATTTCTGCAAACTATATTTCTACAAACTACAAACTATGTTTTTCCTAACTACGCTCTTACGCCGGTTCTTCTTCCGCTTCGTCATGGCTGACAGCCTTCGGGCCGCGGCGGTTGCTCGTGTGGTTCTTCCAGACAACCCACAGCGATGTATCGACGCAGATAGAGCTGTAGGCCCCACTGATGAAGCCGATGAGCATGACGAGGGAGAAATTCTTTGTCGATTCCCCACCGAAGAAATGGAGGGCACCACAGGCAAAGAGTACCGTCGTCAGAGTGTAGATACTGCGGTGAATACTCTGGGCTATGCTGTCATAGGCCAGCTTTTCATACGTGTCGGTACGGCGGTGAGTCCGCGTATTTTCACGGACACGGTCGAAGATGACGACCGCTTCGTTCATGGAATAGCCGACGACGGTCAGGATAGCGGCCAGGAAGGTCGCATCGATTTCCAGATGGAAGAAGGAGAAGAAGCCCAGTACCATGATCAGGTCATGGAGAATGGAGACCAGCGCGGAAATAGCGATTTTGTATTCGAACCGCAGGGTAATATACGCTGCCAGAGCGATAAATGCTACAGCCAGGCTCATAATCGCATTCTTCGTGACTTCCGAGCCGATGACAGCCCCGACGGATTCGGTCCGCTTCACTTCTGCCCCGCCCAGTTTGCTGCTGAGCTGGTCGGCAATCGCCTTGCTTTCATCAGACGACAGGTTGCGCATGCGGATCATGACATCCTGGGACGAATTCTGGTCGCTGACGCCGGAAAGCTGGATGACGCTGTTTTCCAGATCCATATTGGACTGGTCCACGACGTCACGCACCTGGGAGACGGTGACGGGCTGTTTGAACTGCATGTCCAGAATCGTGCCACCTGTATAGTCAATGCCAAAGTTGAATCCATTGATGAAAATGGAAATGACACTGAAAATGACCAGTATAGACGACAGGGTGAACCACCATTTTTTATGAGCTACAATGTTGAATCTCATTTGTGTCCCCCCTTATTCTTCATATGTTCCGGTACCTTGCGGTTCAGCCCGTAGAACCAGGGATTGGTAATGAGCCCCGTATTGATGAACCACGTCAGGAGCGAACGGCTGACGATGATGGCCGTAAACATGCTGACGATAATCCCCAGTGCCAGGTTGACAGCAAAGCCTTTTACGGTGCCGCTGCCCATGACGATGAGGACGATAGCCGCAATCATGACCGATACGTTAGCATCGAGAATCGTGTTGAACGCCCGTTTAAAGCCGGCCTCCATGGAGGTCCTGAGACTCTTGCCGATGAGCACTTCTTCCTTAAATCGTTCAAAAATAAGGATATTCGCATCGACGGCAAAGCCCATGGACAGGATGACCCCGGCGATGCCCGGCAGGGTCAGAGTAGCATCGAGATATTTCAGGATGGACAACAGGATGAGGACGTAGACCAGTAAAGCGATATTGGCTACTACGCCGGACATCCGGTAGATGATGATCAGGAAAATCATGATGAGCACGATGCCGATGGCAAAGGCTTTTTCCGATTTCACTTTGGAGTCCTGGCCCAGGCTCGGCCCGATGGTACGGACTTCCATGACCTGGAGCTTGACTGGCAGTGCACCGGAACGGAGCAGGATGGCCAGGTTCTTGGCATCTTCCAGCGTCTTGCTGCCGGTGATGACTGCCTTGCCGCCTGTAATCGGTTCATTGACGACCGGTTCCGTAAGAGGTGCGCCATCGAGGTAAATGCCGATTTTGCGGCCTACGTTGGATGCCGTGAGGTCAGCAAATTTCTTGGCCCCTTCGTCGGTAAATTCAATGGCTACGACGTTCTTCTTGCCCTGGTCGATCTGTTCCTTGGCGGTCTTCAGATCATTCCCGGTCATGCGCGTCGTGCCCGATTCGTCTTTAAATTCCAGGACAGCCGTCTTGCCAATGGTTTCAATCGCCTTTTCCGGGTTCTTTTCCCCAGGCAGTTCGACGATGATACGCCGTGCCCCTTCTTTCTGGACAATCGGTTCGGTCAGACCCATTTCATTGATACGCCGTTCGACAATGGAAACAGCACGGTTCAGTGAGTCATCTGTAACCGGTGCTTCCGGTGTATCGACGGCTTCCAGTACGATATGGGTGCCACCCTGCAAATCCAGCCCCTGCTTGATTGAATTGGCCAGAGGATAGATAAAGGTGACAAATGCTGCCAGGATAATGATGACGGCAGCAAAAAACTTAATCATATTGCGGGTCCGCAAGAGAAGTCCCTCCCCTTAGTCTTCTTCGTCGCCGGCAATCGCGCTGATGGATTCTTTCTTCAGCTTGATTTCCACTTTATCGGCAATGCGGATGCGGACATAGTCGTCTTTGATATCCGTAATTACGCCATAGAGGCCGCCAACGGTAACAATTTTGGTGTTTTTCTTCAGATTGGAAAACATTTCCTGACGCCGTTTCTGCTGACGCTTCTGCGGACGATACAAGATAAAGTAGAATAAGATGACCATAAAGAGCAGCGGCCACATCTGACCGAGGTCACCTAAAAAACCCAGATTGTCATAGTTAGTCAGGCCATTAAAAAAATTAGCAATAGAATCCACAGTTTTTACCTCCTAGTGAATAAATATAATATATGTACATGATGTGTAGAATTACCCATCTTGATACCGTTTCCAGAAATTTTCGCGGAATGTGCGGAACGTGCCATCCAGTATAGACTGACGCATCTGGCGCATAAAGTCAAGGAGAAAATACAGGTTGTGAATGCTTACCAGACGATAGGCCAGGAGTTCTTCCGCCTTGAAGAGATGGCGGATATAGGCGCGCGTATAATTACGGCACGTGTAGCACTGGCAGCCCTCTTCAATGGGATGGAAATCGTGGGCATAGCGGGCGTTGCGCACGGTCAGGCGTCCCGTATGGGTCATGGCCATGCCGTTGCGGGCGACGCGGGTAGGAAATACGCAGTCGAACATATCGACGCCGCGGGCCACCCCTTCGACGAGACAATCCGGCGTGCCGACTCCCATGAGATAGCGGGCTTTTTCCCGGGGCAGGTGCTTCGTCGTATAACCCAGCACTTCATACATTATATCCTTACTCTCGCCAACACTCAAGCCGCCGATGCCATATCCATCAAAATCCATGTCCACCAGGTCTTCACAGCTCCTGCGGCGCAGGTCTTCATACATGCCGCCCTGGACGATGCCGAACAATCCCTGGGTATCGCTGTGATGATGGTCGAGACAGCGCTGGGCCCAGCGGCTCGTCCGTTCTGTCGAAAGCTTCGTGTAATCATAGTCCGAAGGATAGGGGATGCATTCGTCAAAGGCCATGGCGATATCGGAATTGAGTGCCATCTGGATATCCATGGACACTTCCGGCGACAGGAATTTCTTCGAGCCGTCGAGGTGGCTGCGGAAGGTTACGCCTTCTTCTTTTATCTTCCGCATCTGCCCCAGGCTGAACACCTGAAAGCCGCCGCTGTCCGTGAGGATGGCCTGTTTCCAGTTCATGAATTTGTGCAGGCCGCCGGCTTCTTTTATGAGATCTTCGCCGGGACGCAGGAATAAATGATAGGTGTTGCTCAGGATGACCTGGGCTCCCATATCGTAAAGTTCTTCCGGCGTCAGCGTCTTGACCGTGGCCTGCGTGCCGACGGGCATGAACATAGGCGTCTGGAACGTGCCATGGGGAGTCCGCAGGAGACCTGCCCGGGCGCCGTCACATTCGGCCTGCAATTCGTAGGTAATGACCATAAGGTTCCTCCTCTAATGAATAAACATGGCATCGCCAAAACTGAAGAAACGGTATTTCTCTTTCACGGCGATTTCATAGGCATGGAGAATCTGTTCCCGCGTCGAAAGGGCACTGATGAGCATGAGCAGCGTCGATTCGGGAAGATGGAAATTGGTGACCAGGGCATCGACGATATGGAAGGTGAAGCCGGGATAGATGAAAATATTCGTCCAGCCCGACCCGGCCTTGAGCTTACCCGTCGTACCGGCACTTTCCAGGGTGCGGATACTCGTCGTCCCTACGGCAATGATGCGCCGTCCTTCGGCTTTTGCCCGGTTGATGGCATCGGCCGCTTCGGGGGTAATGCTGTAAAATTCGCTGTGCATCTGATGGTCTTCGATATTTTCTTCTTCCACAGGACGGAATGTACCCAGGCCAACATGGAGGGTAACAAAGACTTCTTCTACCCCTTTGTCGCGGATTTTCTGCAGCAGTTCATCTGTAAAATGAAGGCCTGCCGTCGGCGCCGCTGCCGAACCCCGTTCCCGGGCATAGACTGTCTGGTATTCATTGGGATCTTCCATTTTTTCATGGATATACGGCGGCAGGGGCATTTCACCGATTTTATCGATAATATCATCAAATACGCCGTCATAGGTAAAATGGACGACGCGGCCGCCGAAGTCGGTACGGTCCAGGACTTCTGCCTGCAGTCCTCCGGGAAATTCGATGGTCGTCCCCGGCAGGGCCTTCTTTCCCGGCTTGACCAGCACTTCCCAGCGGTCTTCCCCGACGGGCGTCAGGAGCAGGACTTCGACCTTGCCGCCTGTAGGCACCCGTTTTCCATAAAGGCGGGCGGGAATGACTTTGGAGTCGTTGAATACGAGGACATCGCCAGCTCTGAGTTCATCGACGAGGTCATAAAAATGCTTGTGTTCCACGGCACCCGTTTTCCGGTCATACAGCATGAGGCGGGCATGATCCCGCGGTTCTGCCGGATGCTGGGCAATCAATTCTTTTGGTAATTCATATGAAAAATCAGTCAGTTTCAAAATAATCCTTCCTGTCTTAAATCAATATAATTTTTCAAGCCTGGTCCCAGTATAATAATGGGTCAGGATCGTGCGGTAATATGTATCGGCACTGCCGTGTTCCTGGGCCATCTGATAGGCTCCGTACTGGCTCATCCCCAGCCCATGGCCCCATCCATATCCATAAATCGTGATGGGAACGCCGGCTTTGACCGTCATGGTCGCGCTTCTTCCTTTGCGTCCGCTGTCCGGATCCGGTACGGCGCCGCCCTGGCTGAAATCGAAGAGGGTGCTCTTCAGACCATAAATGGACTGGAAGGCATTGCCCGTCACGCGGACCGAACCGGCCGACCCATTGACCGTCATGGACAGTACCCGGCCGGAAACGCCCCGGTCAGAAACGGCCATAGGCCGTTTGCCCAGCGGTGACAGCGTGATAGATCTGACCTTGCCTACGCCTTTGCCGGCGGCCGTCAGATTGGCTGCCAGTTTTTCCGGCGTCGTCGTCACCGACCAGCGGTACGACGGCATACGGCTGCTGTCATCAGACACGCCGCGCAGATAGGGGATGCGGGAGCCCCACACGTTTTCACTGTTTTCCGTCCAGCCGCCGGCTGTCGAGCAGAAAAAGGCATCGATGGGTTTGCCGCCGTACGTCAGGATTTCTCCCCGCGTCGCATCGACGGCAGCAATAACCGACGGCGATTCGCCGTTGATTCCGGCATAAATCTGGCTGGATGTATCATCGGTCATATCAAACCCGCGGCTGGCGAAATAATTCTTATGGGAAATGGCATAGGTACGCGCCGCGACGGCCTGGGCCTTCAGGGCTTCCCGATGCCACGACGGCGACATTTCCTTGCCGACGACACCGTAGAGATATTCTTCTACGGGGACGACATTCACGACGGTCAGGCCCCATCGCTGGGGCGATTTCATGACTCTTATAGCACCGCGGTAGGCGTAGCCGTCGGTAATCTTCACCGAACCGGCCGACGAGAGAGGCCGTACTTCGATGGCACCAGCAGCGGCTGCACCTCCGACGGTCACCGCATTTCCCTTCAGGGCAATCTGCAGAGGCGTGCGGGCGGGAAATTTTTTCCACAGGGATCCGTTTTTCCAGACGCCCAGGCCGCTGTCACTGGTGAGGGCGACGGAACCGCGTCCTTCGCGGATACCGATGCGCACGGTCTGTCCCATGCCCGACGCGACAGCCGTCCCGCCAAAGGAAAAGAGACAAAAGGCGGCAATGACGAGATAGACAATCTTTTTAATCCACATAGGGGAGCACCTCTCTTAATGGCGGGAAAAAAAGTTGAGGATAATAGAAAGGACGACGCTGATGACGATACAGGTCACGATGGGGAAATAAAAAGACGTACTGCCTCTGGTGAAACGGATATCTCCCGGCAGATGCCCGAGGAACCGGGACAGCCCCAGCTGGTCCAGTCCCATCCAGGCCACACCGGCAATGATGAAAAAGATTCCGATGTAAATCAGTGTTTTGGCCATAATATCTCCTAAAAGAGTGACGTACTCTTGGCGTTGTCTTCCCGTCCCGGTTCGGGCAGGCCGAGATGACGATAGGCAGCAGCCGTCACGACCCGTCCCCGGGGCGTGCGGTTTAAAAATCCCTGCTGCATGAGAAACGGTTCATAGACATCTTCAACGGCATCGACGGACTCGCTGATAGCCGCCGCAATCGTATCGAGCCCGACGGGGCCGCCGCCGAACTTCTCGATGATGACCTGCAGCACCCGCCGGTCCGTCCGGTCCAGTCCGCAGCGGTCTACTTCCAGCCGATCCAGTGCCGACGACGCAATCTCGCTGGTTATGGCCGGAGCCCCGGCTACCTGGGCAAAATCACGGACCCGTTTCAAAAGGCGGTTGGCAATACGCGGTGTGCCCCGGCTGCGGCGGGCAATTTCCAGCGCTCCCTGTTCCTCTATTTCAATATCGAGGATCTGTGCCGTCCGGCGGATAATGAGCACCAGCTCTTCGGGCTTATAAAATTCCAGGCGGCAGATGACACCAAAGCGGTCCCGGAGAGGCGGTGCCAGACGGCCGACCTGGGTCGTCGCCCCGACGAGGGTAAACGGCGGCAGGTCGATCCGCACCGACCGGGCACTGGGTCCCTTGCCGATGACAATATCGAGGGCATAATCTTCCATAGCCGCATAGAGCACTTCTTCTACGCTGTGGGACAGGCGGTGGATTTCATCGATGAACAACAGGTCCCGTTCCTGCAGATTGGTCAGCAGGGCTGCCAGATCGCCGGGCCGTTCGATGGCCGGTCCGGACGTAATGCGCAGATTGACGCCCAGTTCATTGGCGATGATGCCGGCCATGGTCGTCTTGCCCAGGCCCGGCGGCCCGTACAGGAGCACGTGGTCCAGTGCTTCCTTGCGGAGTTTCGCCGCCTCGATGAATACGCGCAGATTTTCCTTGGCCTTTGTCTGGCCGATATATTCCTTTAAATAATGAGGCCGCAGACTGTACTGCCAGGAATCTCCCGGCAGGTCGGCCGTCTCAATGATGCGATGTTCTTCCATTCTTACCTCCCGCTGCCCAGGCTGCGCAGAGCCGCCTTGATGAGGCTTTCTACGCTATCGCAGGCAGCAGCCTGTTTCTGGATGACCGGCAGCGCTTCCTGCTCGGAATAGCCCAGGGACTGAAGGGCGGCCAGCGCTTCGGCGGCCATGCCACTGGGCGCCGTCCCGTCTTCTACAGTAATCGCCATGACATCGCCGTCACCGGGCGTTCCTACCTTATCCTTCAGCTCCAGCACGAGACGGTTGGCCGTCTTCTTGCCGATACCCGGCAGTTTCGTCAGGACACTCATATTGCTCTGGCTGATGGCCAGCCGCATCTGATCCGGCGTGACGGCTCCCAGGGCATTCACGGCCAGCTTGGGGCCGATGCCGTTGACCGTAATGAGGAGCAGGAACAATTCATACTCGTCCTGGGTCAGGAACCCGTAGAGGGTGATATCATTTTCACTGACACTCATATACGTATAGAGCATGGTATCTTTGCCGATAGTCAGATTTCCCAGTGTCGAGCCGGATACAATCGCCCGGTAGCCGACACCGTGGACATCGATGAAGCAGGAGTTTTCAAAAATATGGGTAATGGTACCTTTCAGATAACCAATCATAACTGGACCGTCCTTTTCAAACTCAGGGAATGACGGGAATAAATCGTATAAATCGCCATAGCCAGCGCATCGGCCGCATCATCGGGCTTAATCTTCTCCCGTATGCCGAGGAGGCGCATAGTCATATCGATGACCTGCTCCTTCGTCGCCCGGCCATATCCGGTGACGCCCTGCTTGACCTGCAGCGGGGAAAATTCCAGAATCGGGATATGGGCCTGCTGGGCCGTGAGGAGAATGATTCCCCGGGCCTGGCCGACGGTAATAGCCGTCGTGACGTTGCGATTGAAAAAGAGCTGTTCCACACCGATGACATCGGGCTTGTATTTGTCGTAGAGCTCGTTCAGGCCATCGTAGAGCATAACCAGCCGTTCGGCATCGGTATACTCCGGTGTCGTCTGTACCGTGCCGTATGTCACCGGTTTCAGCCGGCTTCCCATGGCATCGACGACGCCAAAACCGCAGATAGCCGTCCCCGGATCGATTCCCATTGCCCGCATCGCTGCCGTCTCCTTTTTTTATGAAATAGCAAAAAATAGAAATAAACAGACTAACGTTCATTATAACATGAAAGAGGCCGTTGCACAAAGGGTTTCCCCTCGGCTACCGGCCTCTTTTGACTCAAAATTTACACTAAAGCAACCCGTTTTCCATAGTTGTCATCAGATAGGACGTCGTTCTTCCCGGATTCATGCGGCTCAGGATTTCACTGCGGTAAATGCTGCGGACTTCCCGGTTGGGAATGGCCAATACGTACACCCACGTATCGATAACCAGCCGGCGGGACACGATTTTCAGATACCCCGACAGCACCAGAACCGTATACAGCGCATCGGGATTATCCACGATTTCCGGATAAATCGTATTTTCCGTAAGGACCGCCGTCACGGTCTCACCCTGAATGAGACGCAGCAGATTATCTTCCTGGACAGAATCGGTCTGTTTCAGCAGTTCTCCCAGCAGCACATTTCCCGACGTATGGGCCCAGTACGGCTGGGGCTGGCCCTGTTCTTTGAAAAAGCACAATACCGACCAGGGATTATACATTTCCTGATTGCCAAACTGATACCCATCATACCAGTCATGGAGAACAGGCAGGGTATCGTCCTGCTGCTGCGCATGGGCCAGAACCCGCACTTCTTCCGGTGTAAATCCGATCCAGCCGGCATAAGTCCCATTGATGACACTGCTAACTTCCAGATTATTGAGTCCGCTGAAAATACTTTCCTTGGCAATCCGCAGAACACCCGTCAATACAGCAAAATCGAGAGACGGATTCGTCTTCAGGGCGGCACTGAGGAAATTCCGCATGAAAGCGATGCAATCATCATAGAAGCCGTGCTCCCATGCCTGCTGGACCGGAATATCGTACTCATCCAGCAAGAGGACGACAGGCTGCCCATGATAGTGTTTCATCATATCCATCAGCCGGCGCAGGGCATCTTCCATCTCGATTGGCGACGCCAGTCCGTCATGGACGCGCTGAAAATACCGCCGTTCCACCTGGGAAAAGCCGGTTCCTTCCATCAAATACGTATATTGATCATAGACATCGCTGAGGAGAGAGCGGAACTTTTCCACCATATCCGGCCAGGTCCGGTGCTTGACGTCCTTCAGGGACAGGAACAGGACAGGACGCCTGCCCTGCTCCGCCATATACGATCCACCATCAGCCCGTTCAATGGCCAGGCCGTGAAAGAGGTTGCGATAATCAGCTCCACGGGCGGAAGCAAGGAAATAATACAACATGGACAAGAACAAGGTCTTGCCAAAGCGGCGCGGCCGCGTGAGCAGCAGCACTTCCCCATGATTGTCGAGAAGCTCCCCGATGGCCATGGTCTTATCGACAAAGTAATAATTCCCTTCGCGGATTTTGGCAAAATCATCAATACCAACAGGCAGTCTCTGCATGACCGCTCCCTCCTTTCAAAAAATCCCATATATCCTGTCTATAGTATACGGGAAAGGGCGGACAAAGGGAAGAGTCCTTTCCCCCTCTCCTCATCAGCGGTCGGCAATCAGCCCGAGGACGATATGTCTGCGGCACATGCGGTATACGACGGTCAGTACGACGATAGTCACGGCCCAGCTCACAGGATAGGCCAGCATGAGGGTAACGAAATCACGGTGGGCGGCAAATGCCGTGTAGAGCCAGAGGATACGGACGCCGCAGATGCCGACCAGGACGACGACAGCCGGTGGCAGGGAATAGCCGTAGCCCCGCAGGGACCCGGAAATGATGTCGATGATGCCGTTGAGATAAAACGTACCGGCAATGCAGAACAACCGCAGCGACCCGAGCTGCACGACGACGGGATCACTGTTGAACAGGGCAATGAGCGGTTTGGAAAAAAGGAGCACCGGCGTCACCACTACCAGGATAAACGCCCCTTCTACGGCAAAGGCTACCTTGGTGATGCGGAAGCAGCGGCGCAGATTCCGTGCCCCGTAATTCTGTCCGACAAAGGTCGTCGCCGCCTGACTGAATCCATTGACGAAGCAGTACATATTATTTTCTATGATGAAGGCCGCTGTCGAAGCTGCCATAGCTTCCGTCCCCAGACTGTTGAGGGCCGACTGGATCAGCACGTTGGAGAGGGCAAAGACCATGCCCTGCAGCCCTGCCGGCAGGCCGATGCGCATGATGCGGCGCAGTTCACTGCGGGAAAAGCACATATGATGCCGCTGCAGGCGGATCCGGTCGGCGGTACGGCACAATAAGACAAATAAGATACCTGCGTTGACAGCAAAAGAAAGGACCGTCGCCACGACAACGCCCGTAAGACCCAGACCGAGCACGGTGACAGAAAGCAGGTCGAGGACGATATTGATCGCATTGGCTGCCACCAGACTGTACAGTGGCGTCCGGCCATCACCGCAACTGCGGAACACGGCCGCTTCAAAATTATACAGAGAAAGGAACGGCAGACCCAGAAGGAAAATCCGCAGATACAATTCTGCCATGGGATACACGTCGTCCGGCACGGCGAGAATCATAAGTGCAGGAGACACGATGAGTTCTCCGATGACCATGAGCGCCAGTCCCATGCCCAGAGAAAGGAGAATAGCCGTCTGCACCGTTGCTTCCACTTTCTCATCCTTCCGGGCTCCCAGATACTGGGCAATGACGACATTGGCACCGAGGGAAATCCCCATGAGGAGCGTCACCAGAAGGCCGATGACAGGCATATTGTTCCCGACAGCCGCCATGGCATCTTTCCCGACAAACCGCCCGAGAATAAAGACGTCAGCACTATTGAAGAGCTGTTCAAACATGCCCATAAGCCCGACGGGCATAGCAAAGAAAAACAATTTATCGGCAATAGAACCATGAAGCATATCCATCCCCTTGCGGACCTGTTTCCGTTTTGTCTGTTCCATAGGGCACCTCCTTTATCCCTTCCCATGATTTCAGTGTAACACGTTTTACATAGTCCCGCTATCCCGCCGGGCAACCATCCCGTGTCAGAACAGCGCAAAAAAGAGCTGCAACAGAAATGAATCTGTCACAGCCCTCTATGCATCCTATACGCAGTAGTCCAGCCTATCAGATAGCGTGGAGGATATCCAATATAGCCAGCGCAGCCGTACAGGCCGGGCAGTCACAATACTTAGCACCTTTGGCCTGAATATCTTTGGCATGAGCCAGGAGGCCTTTGGCCCCTTCTTCGCCAAGAATCTTTTTGGCAAGATCGGAACCGGCAAAGCCAAGCAGTTCGTCAATAGTAGATACGCCGTTTTTCAGGGCATCGATATATGCCGGCGTTTCGGCATCCTTGTCAGCAGCAGCCAGCCATGCATTGGCAGCAGCTTTCAATTTCGGATTGCAGCTCGGTGCTGCCAGTAAATCATTGGTCTTGGCCGTAACGGCTTCTATCGTTTTTGCGTCCATGAATCATTCCTCCTTGTAGTAACAAATATCGTTCTTACATCTATAAGCATATATCATTCAAGTTGTAATGTCAATAGTTACATTTTTATTTTATCGGCAAGGAAAGGTCAGTGGTCAGTGGTTAGTGGTTAGCAGGAAAGCCGGTTTGCTGCGTTAGAATCCTGTCCGGGAAGGGATAGTTTGCAGGCTGGAGTTTGTAGTTTGCAGATTGTAGAGCCGGGGCCGGTTTGCCACGTTAGAAGCCGTCCCCGTGAGGTGGAAGGGCCTTTTCGGCCCGCAAGGTGCTGACTGCAAGGAAGCGCAAGGCGGCTGCCGAAACGGACAACAGAGATGGGACCGCGTTAGCGGTGGAAGGGGCATTATTTCAATACTGAGTCCTGTCTTGAGTCCGTTTCCGCGTGCTGTGATGCCGCAGGTTTACTGCGTTGGAAGCCTGTCCGTCGTGCTACTCCTCGGACTCAGATACTGGAACTCAGATTATGTAAAGCCCCTTCGGACGCCGTTGGCGCCAGCTTCCCCTCACGGGGACGCCATGCTACACGGTTCTTTTAGCCAGCTGAATACGCTAACTAGCCGGTTTGCTGCGTTGGAAGCCGTCCCCGTGAGGGGAAGGTGCCCGTCAGGGTGGAAGGGGCTTTATCAATATACTGAGTCCTATTCGTGAGTCCGTTTCCGCGTGCTGTGATGCCGCAGGTTTACTGCGTTGGAAGCCTGTCCGTCGTGCTACTCCTCGGACTCAGATACTGGAACTCAGATTATGTAAAGCCCCTTCGGACGCCGTTGGCGCCAGCTTCCCCTCACGGGGACGCCATGCTACACGGTTCTTTTAGCCAGCTGAATACGCTAACTAGCCGGTTTGCTGCGTTGGAAGCCGTCCCCGTGAGGGGAAGGTGCCCGTCAGGGTGGAAGGGGCTTTATCAATATACTGAGTCCTATTCGTGAGTCCGTTTCCGCGTGCTGTGATGCAGCCGGTTTGCTGCGTTGGAATCCTGTCCGTCGTGCTACACTGTTCTTCAAGCCGGCACAGATGCTGAACACCCCGCATCAGTTTTTTTGGGGGAGGGATTTTCTGATGCGGGGTGTTCTGTTTGTATCAATCAGATAGGATAGTTCTGTTATTTGATGCGGCTTTTCAGTTCTTCCAGTGCTTTCTTCAGCTCCTGGATTTCCTGGTCCTGCCGGGCATCGTTTGCTTTGAGCTGCTGATTTTCTGCTACCAGCTGCGCTTTGCTGATTCCGGCATAAGAGTTCCCTTTGCCGATTTTGAAGCTGATGCCGGCGTTAAACATGTTTTCGCCGTTGCCGAAATTCGTGCCCAGGCTGAACATGGTGTCTTCATTGGGACGATAGAATGCGCCGAAAGCTACACTGTTGGCATTGCGGTAATTGCCATAGCCGACAGCGAAGTCCCACTTGTCATCAGGATTGAAGTCCAGCGGATGGAGTGCTGCCAGAGCAGCTGCACCGGCTCCTACTTTGTTGATGCGGTTATCCAGGTTGGATACACGGTTATTGATGTTATAAATAGATTCCGTGTTGGCCGCCAACTGATGATCCAAAGCCGTTATGTTTTCGCCAGCCGTGTTAGCCTGTCTGATGAAGATTCCGTCTTTGGCGACTATCGTTTCGTTGTAGACCGTACCGGCATTGACGGCGTTCGTAGACGCCTGTTCAATCGTCGTGTTGGCTACATTCTTGATGGTCGTATCTGCCCGCAGCGTAACGGTCTTGCTTTCGTCACCATCATAGTTGACGGCGTTCTTCGTCGCAGCCTGCAGCTGGTCTTCCGTAGCGGCCTGACCGGACGTAATGTTCTTGGCATCCCAAGTCTTGTTAGTCAATCCACCAATCGTGCCTTTATTATCCTTGTTGATGGTGACCTTGCCAATGGTAGCGGAACCTGTCACTTCGAGGTCTTTTGTTGTAATCTTATTAGCTGCTGTAACCGAATCGACTTTCAAATCTTTACTCATGGAAATCTGGTAATTCGCAGCTTCTCCTTTTGGGGCAACATTTTCAACTGAAAGATTAGGATCTTTCGTCGAAACAATAGTATGCTTGTCCGCAGCTTCGGAAGCATTCTTAATGGCTTCGTCGAGTTTTCCGATGGAAGTCGTGACACTTTCACCTTTTGTAACATACTTCGTGCTGCTGTAGTCAAGATTCCCCACTTTGTTATCTACATGATTGACAGCATCCACTACGGTCGTTTTACCTGTAGCATTTTTAATATCTGCATTTAAACTCGTGACATCGCCTACATCACTGGCTTTTGCTACATCCGTAATACGGACGGTACTAACTGTTCCCGTCTTATCTACAACGTCCATTGATACTCCCTGCACTGACTTGCCATCCTTGTCCGTAATAGTACCAACGGCATAATCTCCAGCCTTGATATGTGTATCATTGGCATCGGCTGCAGCCTGTTCCATCGCTTTTTGAATCTGAGCTTCCGTAGCAGCCTTTGTGGATGTTGAATAATTTTTCGTTTTATCCCAGGTCGTATTAGACAATCCTGTAATCACATTTTTCTGACCGTCTACAGTCACAGTACCAGAAATAACGGTGGTGGCTTGCAGACTTGTAAGTCCTGTAATATTTTTTGCAAGGCGAATATTCAACGTATTGTCATCTTTTTTTACTACGCCAATGTTATTAGCGTCAACGGTATCAATCGCTCCTCCGATAATATTAAGCTGTTTATTCAGTTCTCTCGATATGACTTTGCTATTATCTAACTGTCCGTCGTCACCAGCAAATGTTAAACCGTCCGTACTTTTAGCCAAGCCGACCGTATTTAAGTCAATCGTATATTCGATGCCCAGGCCTTTGTTTACACTCTTATTATCTACTGTAATACGACTGTTTGCAGCCGCTTTGACAGTCGCATGCTTTGCAGCCTCTGTCGCTACGGCATAAAGCTCGCTCCCATTGACAGCATCTGTACTATCGGACGTAACACGTCCGGCGGCTACGTTCGTAATAGTCCGTACCGTTTTTTTATTACCCACATTATTACCTACACTAACAATTCCGTCTGGATACCCACCACTTACACTATACCAGCTGCCAAGATTCGGAATCGTAAGAGACATAACATTGTAATCATTCAAGTTACCCGAAGCAACCGAGCCTTGGCCCAGGGCAACGGAATTTTCTACTGAAACCGTTGCCCCTGTACCTATAGCAATACTATTTGCACCACTTACCTGACTGCTTGCACCTAAGGCCATACTATTTTCTGCGCCGGTCAAAACCTGTGCCTGATATCCCAATGCCGTTCCCTTAGACGCACTTGCGTCTACGCTTGCTCCTTGTCCAACAGCTGACGAGTATTGAGCCAAAGCATTTGCACCTTCACCTACGGCAGTAGCGGATTCCCCACTGGCCTTGGCGAGCGAACCCAATGCGGTTGCCTGCTTTCCTGTAGCCTGTGCATTCATGCCAACAGCTGTACTGTTTTCATTATCAGCCAGAGCATCCGTCCCCAGTGCAACATCATACCAGCCAGTTGCCTTACTGTTATAACCCAGGGCTGTCGAGCGATAACCAGCCTGGCTGCTATAGCCAACCGCCGTATTATCATCCTGATCATTTCCATCTTCTAAATGAGTTGTTTCAGCACGATATCCCAATGCTAATGAATGATTCCCTTTTGCCGAAGCAAGGGGGCCAATAGCAATAGCATCATCCCCTGTAGCTCCATCATTGTTATAATTGCTCCCTTTACCGAGAGCAGGATCACTAGTGGGGTTCATACTATAATAATGGATATTAGCATCTGTTGCAGGGTCCGCCGCCAGTCCCACACTGGTGGCGCCGGCAGTGAGGATGAATGCAGTGAGAGCGGCGACGGCTAATCGCGACGTCCTTCCTCCGATGGACGTCCGTCCATGGGCTTTGGCCAGTTCGGACGTAACGACATAGCATTGTTTCACATGACTCCAGATGACACTGTATATTTTATTCATAGGATACCCTCCTCATAGTATAATCATTAATAATAAGACAATGTGACTTCTTGTTATTATTATACTACAAACAGTTGTTTGTAACAAATAAATTGTTATAATTATATTTTAATACATAATAATTTTAATTTTTATATCTAAATTATTGCGATATTATTTATTCCTTTTTGTTTTGTAAAACGACATGATTGTTACTAAAAGCATATTTATTACTATTATTTAAATATATTTATATATTCCAGTCGTAAAAAAAATCTATTGTAAACAATCGGGCTCAGATGATGGAAAAACGTCGGAAGGGAAGGGATAGTGATTAGTGATTAGTGGTTAGTGGTCAGCAAGAAAGCCGGTTTTCTGCATTGAAATTCTGTCCGTCGTGCTACGCTCCTCGAACTCGGATTCAGATACTGGAACTCAAATTATGTAAGGACCCCACCACCGCAAGCGGTCCCCCTCCCACGTCCCCGGGGAGGCATGCTACATTGTACTTCTAACCGGCACAGATACAGAACACCCCGCATCAGGGTTTGGGGGGATTTTCTGATGCGGGGTGTTCTGTTTGTATCAATCAGATAGGATAGTTCTGTTATTTGATGCGGCTTTTCAGTTCTTCCAGTGCTTTCTTCAGTTCCTGGATTTCCTGATCCTGTTTCTGAATCTTTTGATCCTGCAGGGCATCGTTTTCTTTCAGTTGCTGGTTTTCTGCTACCAGCTGGGCTTTGCTGATTCCGGCGTAGGAGTTTCCTTTGCCGATCTTGAAGCTGACGCCGGCGTTGATCATGTTTTCGCCGTTGCCGAAGTTGGTTGCCACGTTGAACATGGTATTTTCGTTAGGCTGGTAGAAAGCTCCCACTGCTACGCTGTTAGCGTTGCGATAGTTGCCGTATCCGACAGCAAAGTTCCATTTGTCATCAGGATTGAAGTCCAGCGGATGGAGGGCTGCCAGGGCAGCTGCACCGGCTCCGACTTTGTTGACGCGGTTATCGAGGTCGGATACACGGCCGTTCAAGTTGGTTACGTCGCCAGCCAGGTTAGTCACGTTGTTTTCAATCGATTCTACGTTCTTCTGGACGCGATAGAGCTGGCTGCCATTGACAGCATCTTTCGAATCGGCTGCGATTTCTCCATCGGCGACGTGAGTTACTTTCTTGCCGCCTGCATCGATACCGCTCTTGGTAATCGACGGGCCTCCCGTGATAGTCAGTCCATCACTGGAAATAGTGGTATTTCCAGCCGTTACCTTATCGACAGTGATTTCCTTATGGAGGGATACTTTGTAATTAGCCGGTTTTGCCGGGTCGGTTTCGGTATTGGCAACAGTGATGTTCATTTCATCACCAATGACAGTTCCTACGCCACCATCTTTGCCGTCCTTGCCATCTTTGCCCGGTGCGCCGGTATCACCTTTTTCGCCCTTCGGACCCTGGGCACCCGTATCACCCTTGTCACCTTTGTCACCTTTCAGGCCTTGTTTACCACGTTCACCTGGGAACCCCTGATCGCCTTTATCACCCTTGTCACCTTTCGGGCCTTTGAAGGCCGGATCATTTTTCAGAGCATCTTTGTCCAACGTAACAAGTACTCGTTTGTCGCCTTCACTACCGACTTCCTGTGCTTTTAGACCATCACCAAAGTCAAACTGCAGATTGCTGATTGTCATGTCTGTTGCAATCTGGTTGCCGCCTGTATACACATTACTTGCAACTTTACCGCCGTTATAGATGTGAACAGGCAGATTCATCACGGCCTTCAGCTGTGCCACGTTGACAGCATCGGTGTCAGCCCAACCGGCAGCTACATTAGTAAGCTGACGGGTATGAGCACTATCACCGATGGAAGCAGCTGCCCAGTTCGATTTCCATTTTATATCATCAGTTAAAGTGCTCTGATTACCTGTCAAAGGATCATATCCAGCCACCTCTTTATCAGTCGAAGCTATTGAGCCATAGCCCAGGGCTACGCCGCCATCGACAGTAGCATTGGCATTATGGCCGAGGATGGTAACCTGGGAAGCTGTCGTCGGAAGGGCACTAGCTGCCGAACCGAGGATGATGTTGTTGCTCTGGTTTTCCAAGGTGTGATTATCGCCGATGACGATATTGGAATGGTTCTTTTCTACACTGTCACCGGTTACGGTATTGTGAGCGCCGATGAGGTAGTCGTTCTTGCCATTGATCAGCTTCGTGTAGAAGCCATCGACATAGTTGAGCTGCGAAGAGGTATCATCATTAAATTCCGCTGTGCCATCATCATTTTTCTTCTGATTTCCTTTGACCGTATTGCCAACACCTATGACCTGGGTCATGTAGGCATTGTCCACGACGTTACCGCCACCAAAGGCCATGACCTGTCCACCACTGGTAGGAACAGCAGCCTGCAAGGCTTCGCCCAGGGCCTCCGGATTCTTCAGGTTGCCAGTGATGGCTCCCATTTTCGAGATATCAATATTCCGGTAGGAGTTAGAAATGACGTTGCCTGCCCCATAGATAAGAGCTGCATTGGAATCTGTCGTCATATTGGCCTGACCGACGATGCTGTTGGCCACGCCGCTAAAGGCTCCAGAATTTTCAGTATTATTATTGATGTTAAAGGTACCATAAGACAAGGCCGTAGCCCCACGGAAATCTTTACTGCCCGGAGCAGCTGCCCGGTTAATGATACCAGATAGAGAACCCGTTACCGTCGAAGCAATGCCGCCGGCATAGGTCATATACCCGGCTGCCAGAGCCCCCATTTCCTTGGCTCCGTCATTCTTTTCATTAGTGTATGCAGCATAAGTCCCTAATTGATCTGCCGTAAACGGCATATTCTGAACACTGTAATACTTCGTCTTCGAAGCATCAACGGTATTGCTGATAGCTTTGAGCTGTGCCACGTTGACAGCATCCGTATCCTGCGTACCAGCAGCGACATTGGTAATCTGACGGGTAATCTTCTTAGAAGCATCACCAACGGAAACGGCAGCAGCTGTCGATTTCCAGGTAGAAGAGGTGTCTGTCGATGCCTTTTGCGTAATAGGATCATAGCCGATGGCATTAGCATCCGTGGAAGCTTTATCCATAGAAGCCACCGAACCGGCACCGAGGGCTACGCCGCCTTCGACAGTAGCATTGGCATTGTAGCCGAGGATGGTAACGTTTTGCTTATCCGTCGTCAGCGGAGTTGTTGCATCAGCCGAGCCAATGATAACAGCACCGTCAATGGGTGCTCCGTCTGCACCTGTTATTACACGGTTATCGCCAAAAATCTGAGAATTCGTGGTGCTAGTCACGGAGTTCTTGGAACCCATAACAGCGACATTCGTGGACTTCTTCACTTCATTGCCGTTACCGACAATAGCTGCTGCACCACCACCATTGGCTTTTATGGATTCACGAATTTTTTCTGATAAGTCTTTTGCCGATGTGTTATTAGATGTCGGCATTCTCATGGCAGCGTATGAATCGGTAATTTCATTCCCTGAACCTATAACCACTGCCCCATTTGCATTTTGCATGCGGTTAGCTGTACCGATGATATGACTTGCGTTGCCAGCATCTGCTGTCGTTGCTGTCTTCGATTCAATACTGTTCAGCGAACCCGTAATAGAAGATCCGAAATTACGCCATTTTCCCTTATCATAATCTCCTGAAATAATAGAATATGCGCCTGTTACTGTCGAGAAAGCACCAAGGCTGAAACTGTTCGTTCCCAAGACGGTTTCATTTATCTGTTGATTAGCCTGAGCCATGCTGGTTGCATCAGAGGTATCAACTGTTGTATCGCCAATTTCACCAGTATATTTGTGCGTACCAACCATCAAGCTGCCCGTGCGAGCAAAGGTATTTTCACCGATAGCAATGCTGGCATTCATTTTTGCTACATCAGTAGGAATCGTTGTACCAGCTGGATCTTGCGTCGTTTCATACTGACCCAGAACGAATGCATTTTCTGTTGAGCCTACCGAGTTTCGAACATGTGTATTTTCTCCAAAAGCTATGCTGCCGCTCTGATTGACATAATTTTCAACAAAGGAATTGTGACCGATAGCGATATCACCACCGCCAGACGTATTGCCACCATGATCTTCAATATAAGCATTATGACCAATAACGACTGTATCAGGTCTCGTGACATAAGAGTGTCCTGTATCATCCGAAGAACCAATTACTACACTATGATCAGCCTGTTTCCATACGTTACGATTATCTCCTAAAAGGATAAGTCCTTCTACATTGTCCTTTTCCTCACCGCTAACAGTATTCCCTGAACCAATTACTGTAGCATGTTTAACATGAGTTGCCGTATTTTCATAGCCATCAATCAGATTGAAGTCAGCTGTCGTACCTTCTGTCCCGGTTACCTTGTTGTTGACACCGATAATCTGCGTTTTTAGCGTGTTTTCTGCTGTATTGCCACCACCGATGACTAATGTCGCACCGCCGGATTTCGATTTTTTAATGGCATTGCGAAGTGTATCGGCAGTCTTACTGGCATCGCGTAGGCTTGTTGAATCAGAAACACCTGTAATATCTGTAATGGAATTCTTTACCGTATTACCAGCGCCAAATACCAGGGTACCGTTGGAATTATTTACCTTATTAGCTGTACCGATAATACTATTGGCAATACCTGAGTAAGAATGTGTTTTTGCATACTGTCCAAAGATAGATTCTCCAAATTCCGCTTTAGGTGCCGTAGCTGATTCATTACTATTTAGTGCACCAATGACCGTAGCACCAAAATTCTGAGCTCCATAAGCACTGCTCGAAGCTCCCCAGCCTTCTGTGCGACCAGACTGGATGTTATAATCACCAACAGTGGTTGCTAAAAACCCTTTTGTGAAACTGTTAGTACCGATAGTCGTAGTAGCTACGGTAAATCCATAGGCTCCGGTTTCGCTTGTATCAATTTTCGATGTGTCGATATTCTGAACATCACCCATGTTCCCCTTATAGCTATGGCTACCAATCATGATACTTCCGGTACGGGCATAGGTATTAGAACCAATGGCAATACCGCCGGCTGCATCTTGTGCATCCCCAGTCGGACTGATAGCACTTTCCTGACCGCCTCTGCCAACAAATACTGTAGCCTTATTTCCTAAAGCAATCTGTCCATTCGTGTTTTTATTAATATCATACGTTATAACGCCATTGACACTCTTTAAAGAGCCATCATCGGTTTTTACAACACCATTGACATCTGCTGCCAGTCCTACGCTGGTGACGCCGGCGGTGAGGATGAAGGCGGTGAGGGCGGCGACGGCTAATCGCGAAGTTCTCCCTCTGGTGGACGTCCGGCCATGAGCTTTGGCCAGTTCTGATGTGACAACATAGCATTGTTTTACATGACTCCAGATGACTTTGTATATTTTATTCATAAATAGCCTCCTGTATTATGATTATTTTGCTTACATAAAATAGTCGTGTTTTACTTAATATTATACCATCAAATGTCATTTTGTCACAATTATATTGCAATTAAACGACAATAACGGCGATATTTTATTATTTTTATGTTTATTTACTTATGATATATGTTATTTTATTATGATATATAAAATAGCGAAATGAGAGTGTTTTGTGTATTTATATCTATCTATATATTTATATAAATTTTATACTATGTTCACTATAAATGGACAAAATCATGACAAGCATAAAATGACACGAACTAACATAATACAGGTATCAGTCCGTCTCTATTTTACAAAAACGCCATGTTCTCACTATTTAACACTCTATCTGTAGTCAGGACACCAGGACACTACAATCCGTTCTTTTACCTATTTCCTATAACTTCACTACGTCATTTGTTTCGTCTTACATTACACAAATTTTCGTGTTTGTATTTACGAATTATATTTTTAACCCGATACAATCCGTCTGCATTTCATGCAAAACTTTCATGGCAAGTCAGTTTACCCATAGAACTGGGTTATAAAAAAATCCGCTGCACAAAAGGTGCAACGGGAGGGGGAAGGAATAGTTTGCAGTCCTAAGTTTGTAGTTTGCAGGAAAAGGCCAGAGTTAGCGGCCATAGGCCGGTTTGCTATGTTGGAAGCCTGTCCGCTTCTCTATTGTTCTTCTACCCTGCTGGAATCCAAAAAAAGCGTCCCTTTCGGGACGCTTTTTATGTTAACTCTTATTCAGCTGTTGTGTTGTTGACAACCTGTTTGCCTTTATAGTAGCCGCAAGTCGGGCATACATGATGAGGCATCATTGCTTCGTGACACTGCGGGCATTCTACGTAACCCGGTGCTGTCAATTTCCAGTTTGCACGACGCATCTTCTGACGAGTCTGGGATAATCTGTTCTTTGGTACTGCCATGTTCTGCACCTCCTTAAATCACATGGTACGTGTTTCTAGTGCTTTTCTTTGGATCGTAATAACTGAGCCAGGGCTTCAAGCCTCGGGTCAATCTTGTCGGTAGGACAACTACAGGGTCCTTCATTCAGGTTTGCACCGCACTGCGGACAAAGCCCTTTGCAGTCAGGCCGGCACAACACCCTCATGGGTTCGCTGAGGATCAAGGTTTCTCTAATTGTCTCCGTCAAATCGATGTATTCCCCGTTATAGGGCAATACGTCCTCGGGAAGCTCTGCTTCCGTACCATAGACTTCAGACAGTGTTTCATTCCGATCCACCGATACCGGTGTCAGACAACGGCTGCAGGGATACATGCCCGATGTGCGAATCGTTCCTTCTACAAGGAGATGATTGCCATCGAAACAATACGTTCCTTCCACAGCTACGGTAGCATCTTTCCATGGGAAATCATCTACATCACCGAGCTCGGCAGCCGGACGTTCAAACGAAAAAGGGAAAGACTTCCCCATTTCTTTGAGTGCTTCTTCGACTTGTAGTTTCATTATTTCTACCTCGACTATACTATTATATCTATCCGCTCAGGCTTTGTCAATGATAAATTCGTATACCTTGCGGACGCCGCGCGCGCAGTCTGTCATTTGCCGATGAATTCCCGCAGGAGGGAGTTCATGGGGACGACGGAGGAATCTACGGGTTTGAAAGGTTTCAGGAATTTGACCAGGCGCTGGGCTTCTGCATAGTAAGGACTGTCCTGGCCAATGGATTCCAGGAGCGGTTCGGCATAGGGCTTGAGGACGGCCAGTTCGTACGGCAGGGCCGTGTTGAATATGGTGTCGGCATCTTCCTGATAGGGGTAGATATTTTTTTCTTCGCCGCGGCGCACGTCGCCCCAGATTTCCATGGTCGCTTCGGGACCGCGGCCGCGGAACTGGTGATCCCGGACCATGCGGCGGATGATGCGCGTATCCGATGTGGAAATGCGGTTGTGGTCGTTGATGCGAATCTGTGTCAGGACGCCGAGGGAGATTTTTACTTTTTCATACCGGGGCAGCATATAGGTCAGGGAATCGTTCAGAGCATGGAGTCCTTCTACGACGATGGGCTGGCCCGGTTCGAGGCGCGTCGGTTTTTCATCGAAGTAGCGTTTGCCTTCGACGAATTCAAAACGGGCCAGGTGGACGTCTTTGCCCTGATTGAGGTCATCGATCTGCTGGTTGAACAGGGGCACGTCGATGGCGCGCAGTGATTCGAAATCGTAGCTGCCGTCGGGATTGCGTGGCGTATCTTCTCTATTATAGAAATAGTCGTCCAGGGAAATCCGTACCGGCCGCAGTCCATCGACGCGGAGCTGGGTGGTCAGGCGTTTGCAGAATGTCGTCTTGCCGGCCGAAGACGGGCCTGCGATGAGGACGACTTTGATTTTGGGCCGCTGGGCTACGATATAATCGGCCAGTTCAGCCAGTTTCTTTTCCTGCAGGGCTTCGGCCATATCGACGATGTCCTGGATGGTTCCGTCCTGGATATACCGGTTCAGGTCCGATACGTATTCACAGCGGACGATGCGGCCCCATTCTTCTGCTTCCAGGAAGAGGCGGGCCATTTTCGGGATTTCCTTGTACGGCGGCAGTTCATTGGGGTTTTCTACTTTCGGGTATTCCAGTATGATGCCCGGCGCATAGAGGCGCAGGTTGAAGCAGGTCAGGTATCCCATGCTGGGGAGGAGGGGTCCCATGTAGTAATCCAGTATCTGTCCGCACTGATAGGCCAGGACGTAAGGCACATCGACATGGCTCAGCAGTTCTGCTTCGTGCTTGAGGTCCCGGTTGTGGCACATGGCCAGTGCCGTCTGGGCGCTGACTTTGACCTGGGTAATGACTTCGTCCTGTTCGACGATTTCATCCATGCGGCGCTTGATGGCTTCTACATCGTGAATGGTCACGTTGTGGCCGATTTCCAGTTCACAGTAGAGAGATTTGCGCAGGGCGTGCTTGACCAGTACTTTGCCGTCGGGATAGAGTTCGGCCACAGCCCGCACGAGGAGCAGGATGGCCGTGCGTATGATGCACTGGTTGCCTTCCAGTGTATTCAGCTGGTACCATTCGACGTCTCCGTTTTCTTCTATTTTCGTCTGCAGGCCGGCCAGTTCGTTATTGTACAGGGCGGCTGCCACCGGCGGGTCGGCCTTGGGACAGCATTGCCGGCTCAGGGCGAGCAGGGTCGTTCCTTTTTCCACGGTATAGTCTGTATTGTGGGTCTTATCATGTATGGTTATCACAGTATCACTCCTCACTGTATTTGTAAAATTTTATGCCTTACTATACATAGTTCTACAAAAAAGATACGTTTCCTTTTTTAGAAATGGTATAATAATGCTAAGTTATCATGTTTTTGTCCAGCACGCAAAGAAGGAATGTATAAGAATGTATAGGAATTCGTATAGAATACCCAAACCGGATGTATCCATACTGGCAGCTATCTTCATCCTGCTCTTCTGCCTGGAAGCGGCTGTACTCAATTATGAACACGTATACAAGGCAACGCCCGATTATTCTGTCCGCATCCTTACGGAGGCCATCCAGAACGGCGATGAGGATACGGTCACGGCTCTCGTCGATGACAAGGCCATAGCCGCCGGGCTCTTCGACGGCATGGCGTCACGGAGCGGCGGCATGGATTCGCTGCCGGTGCTGCAGCTGGCCTGGGCACCGCTGCGGGATGATTTCATCCGTGACAGCAGCCGCCTGTTCCATCTGTCCATACAGAAAGGGGAAGACGACACGGACCGCGCCGGGGCAGCCGAAAATGTACGCATCCGCCTGCAGGCACTGGGATTCCCCTTCCCGGTCACAGGCTGGCACTATGTTTCTTCCCGTTACGCTCATAAGACGGACAGCAGCCATGCCCAGATGGAGGTCACGCTGTACAATGAACGGCTCGATACGAATCTGACCTGCACCATCGAGCTGACGCGCACGGGCCGGCAGCAGTGGCGCGTGACGGGCCTTGCCGATGCGTCAGCCTTCATCAATGAAATCAATGACGCCTGGAGCCAGCGTCTGGCCGCATACAACCGCCCGATCCAGCGTCAGCTGGACGGACTCATCAAGATCCGGGACGTATCGGCCTCTCTCGTCAGCGGGTCCAATCATCAGACCTTCCTGCGCATCACCTACACGCCGGTGTTTGAAGGCAGGCCGGAAGAAATCCGGGAAATCCGCGGTGTCTATGAGCTGCAGCGCGCCGGGGACCACGCCGTGCTGTATTCGGGGACCCTGCGGCTGACGCCGGCGGCGTCGGGCAAGCCGCATACCAGCCAGTTCCTGCTCAATCCCCTCATTCCCAGCCAGTACGCCCTCATGAGCCGCGAAAACCTTAATGACACGAGGAGCCAGCTCCGCATCACCAGCATCACCCGTCAGGACGGGACGACTCTGTCCCTGGCTGAAAGGCTGCCAAACTGAAAAAAAGCTGTCATTGGACAGTTTTTTTTCAATATTTCAGACTGCCGGGCTTCATGAGAAAATCAAACAGGCTGATGGTCAATATGCCGTGCTCATCGTGGAAGGGCTTCACGATGTCCCGGACAATGACGATTTTTTTGAAGGAATCATCCAACGCCAGCAACGAAGCCTTTTCCTGCCGGATTTTTTCTTCCGTTGGCAACTGGTATGCCGACTGTATGTAATAGCGGTTGCTGCCCAGATTGGCCACGAAGTCGATTTCTAATTGCTTCGACAGCCTTTTTCCCGTATCGTCGTCATGATACCGCTGGAAAACAGAACCGACATCGACATGATACCCCCGCATCCGGAGTTCATTATACAGGATATTTTCCATGAGATGAGTTTCTTCGACCTGACGGAAATTCAGCCGGGCATTGCGCAGGCCGACGTCTTCAAAATAATATTTCATGGGCGTCCCGATATATTTGCGGCCCTTTACATCGTATCGCTTGGCTTCATGGATAAGGAAGGCATCTTCCAGGTAGGAAATGTAGCGATGCACCGTATTGACACTAATCGATGATTTCAGGCGGCTGGTAAACGTTGCCTGTATCTTCGACGGATTGGTCAGCGAACCGATGGAAGAAGCCAGTACATCCAGCAAATTTTCCATTTCCGCTTCCCGTTCGATATGATTGCGTTCTTTGATATCCTTGAGATACGTTTCCTGAAAGAGATGTTCCAGATATTGGGACTTCTGCTCATCGGTCTTCATCGTAACGGTCAGCGGCAATCCTCCATACATGACATATTCGGCCCATCCATGATACATATCTCCCGGGTAGGCCTGCATGAATTCCTGAAACGACAAGGGAAATATGTGGATTTCATCGCCACGTCCCCGCAGTTCCGTCAGGACATCTTTCGATAGAAACCGGGAATTGCTTCCCGTCACGTAAAGATCTACGTTGGGTTTATGCAGTAACGAATTCAGGACTTCTTCGAAATGATCCAGCATCTGGACTTCATCGAGGAGCACATAGTACACGCCACTATCTCCCAGACGCTGCCGGATATAGGCCATGAGTGTTTCCGGATTGCGGTATTCCCGGTTTTCCAGGGTATCAAAGGCCATGCTGATGATATGGTCGGCAGGAATTCCCTGTTTGTGCAGATATTCCTGAAACAGATTGAACAGCAAATACGATTTTCCACTCCGGCGGATGCCGGTAATGACTTTGATCAGGCCATTTCCCATGCGGTCAATCAGCCGTTGTACATAGATATTTCTTTCTATCCTCATAGGATCCTCCATTGAAAAAAAGCTGTCATAGGACATGTTTTTTTCAATATTATAGCATAGAACCGTCCCGTTTGTGGGGCAATAGTGAAAAAAAACTGTCACTGGACAGTTTTTTTTCACTATGCTTGACCGGAATAGCGGTTTTCTCCCTGACGATACAAAAAAAGGGACTATGGCATGATGACGGATATTTCATGCCATAGTCCCTTCTCTGTTGTCTTTGTTACCTTCGTTATCTGCCCTGCACGACTTCTACGATTTTCGGGCGGGCGTTGGCATCGTTTGTAATCTTGCGGTCAAACAGTTTGACTCCTACGACTCCGATGAGGAAGCCGATGATGCCGCCGGCAATTTCCAGGTTGACTACATCCATCGCCTGGGACTGGGCCACCAGACGGCCGATGAAGACACCAGCAGCGGCCACCAGGAGCGGCATGATGAAGCAGACGAATGCGCCAATGACGATATTGACTTCCCGCATTTCGAACTTGACATGCTGCCCGACTTTCGCCCCGACAGGATTCAGCGCCTGGACGACGATGTGCTGTGCCCCATCACAGGCACCGCAGGAAATACAGTCGGAATGACGGCCGACTTTGACATCGACGAGACCATTATCATTTAATCCTACAACGGTACCTTCTTCTATTTTCATACGGACTCCTTCTTTCATGCTATTAAAAGAAATAATCATTCTTTATGATTTCATCCTAAGTATAGCATGACCCTTTCCAATAATCAATACCTTAATGGTACTCTTTTTGCATGATAGCTTTGATTTTTTGACTTTATCTGATTCTTACAGCGAAAGGCTTTTCAGATAGTCCCGAAACTGGTCGCCCAGGTCTGGACGGCGCAGGGCATACTCGACGGTAGCTTTCAGGAAGCCCAGTTTATCCCCTACGTCATAGCGCTTGCCGGAGAAACAGTAGGCATAGACAGCTTCCCGGGCAGCCATGGTCTGCAGGGCATCGGTCAGCTGGATTTCGCCGCCTTTCCCCGGTTCGGTCCGGCGCAGTACTTCAAAGACGTCAGGCGTGATGATGTAGCGGCCCAGAACGGCGGTCCGGCTCGGCGCTTCGGCAACGGATGGTTTTTCAATCATGTTGACAACGCGCATGAGACGGGGGTCATCGGTGGGTACGCCTTTGACAATGCCATAGGAGGAAACTTTTTCCTGGGGTACTTCCTGACAGCCCAGGATGGTCGTGCCCAGGGAGTTATAGATATCAATCATCTGCTGCAGAGCCGGGTTAGTTTCGTTATATACGACATCATCGCCGAGGAGGACCGCAAAGGGTTCGTCGTCGATAAAGGACTGGGCGCAGAGGATGGCATCGCCCAGGCCGCGCATGTGTTTCTGCCGGATGTAATGAATATTGATTTCAGATATACTGCGTACCATGCGCAGCAAATCTGTTTTGTGATGTTCTTCCAGATTGAGTTCGAGGGCGATATTGGTATCGAAATGGTCTTCAATGGCCCGTTTGGCATGGCCGCTGATGATCAGGATTTCTTCAATACCACTCTGGAGAGCTTCTTCTACGATGTACTGGATTGTCGGCTTATCGACGATGGGCAGCATTTCTTTCGGCGTCGCCTTCGTTGCCGGCAGGAACCGCGTCCCGTAGCCGGCTGCGGGGATGACAGCCTTACGAATCTTTTTCATGTATTATACCACCTTTTATTCAAACCAGCGGGATAAATCAAATTCCTCGCCAATCATTTCTTTTACATAGCCCTGTGCCAGGTAGAGGCCCAGGAGGGATAATGTGGAGACGCGCAGGAGTGTGCTGTCCCAGATGTCGCCCAGATCCGCCAGGATAGGCGAAATATCTTCCATGATGTCCAGTGCTTCTTCGCCGCTGAAGTTGGCCGGGCGTTTTTTGGCAAGCCGCATGAGACGGTCCTGCATTTCCCGGTCGGTAATACCGGTGACGCGGAAGAATCGCAGGGCCATGGAATCATCGACCAGAGCCAGTTTGATGAGCGGCGAGTTGAAGGAACGCACCACATATTCTCTGGGGATGCGATGGCCTTTGAGGGCTTTCCGCAGTTCTTCTTCCGTAAATCCGCGGTACCGGAACAGGAGCGGATACGAATCGGACAGGATTTCCGGGAACCGCGTTTCCTTGGCTTCCAGAGCCGTGCAGTGGAGATAATCCAGCTGCTGGTAATAGGGCCGTTCCGTCGGGAAATGGTCCAGGAAAGGCATGACGTACTTGTCGATGTACTGGCAGAACGTCGTCTTATCGACGTTGTGGGAGTTGCGGGAATAGAGGAACAGCAGCAGGATGGCCAGAATCTGATAATGGCCGCGGCCCAGATAAGGCATAACCTTCAGGGCATCCATGGCGACCAGATGGCGCGTCGAGGCCACAGGGCAGCGGACGATATCTTCAAAGGCGCGCAGAGCCATAGTAGCTACGTAGTCTTCCGGCTGGGCCGCATAGGTCTTCTGTACGTTCTGGAGAGCTTCCTGTACCAGAAGGGGTGCGACAGCCCGTTCCCGTTCGTCGTCAGTCCGGCAGCCCAGACGGTTGAAGGCGGCAGCGGTGATGTTTTTGACGTGCTGCTGGAAGGCGTCGCCGGCAATGCCGTACTGACCCAGGAAGTGATAGGCGCAGTCCCGCACGACCGTCGAATTGGCGGCAGCATCTTTGGCCCAGATGGATTCCTGTCCCTGTTTTGTCGAGGACGTGCCGGGCTGCAAGTCATTGCCCCAGGGGCTCTTGTTGCGGCCGCGGCTGTTTTCCTGCCGTGTATGGGCCGAAGCCGGAGCAGCGGCCGGAGCCGTCCGGCCTTCCGTGTCTTTTGCCGCCGTATCGACCTGCAGCGGCTGCATGCGCCGCGTTTCGTCGCCGAGGGTGCCGGGGGCTGTATCGTGCTTCTGCGTTTTGATGGGTTTCATGATCTGCGTTTTATCCGACAGGGCACTGCCTTCTCCTTCATCAGCCGGAGCCGTATGAACGGCAACGGCGCCTTTGCGGACAGCCGCAGCCGTCCGGACCACCGTAGTCTGGTCCGTCACAGGGGCAGCAGCTGCTGCTGTTGCAGCTGTTGCAGTCGCCGCCGCTGTTCCGGAAGCAGCCGCCGCGGCAGCCGTTACGGCAGCGGCCGGGATGACCGTCGTCGCATCGGCATCGCCTGCCGGGGCGTTTTTGCCGGCCGGCTGGTCTTTTTCTGCCAGGTCTTTTGACACGACAGCCGCCATCTGGGCCAGGGTCGTATCTTCCGGTTCTTCATCGCTGACCAGGCGCGCGTGCTGTGCCGCAGCCGCCGCCCGGCGCTTGCGGGTCGCTTCTTCCCTCTGGCGTATCATTTCTTTTTCTGCGGCTTTGCGCTGCGCTTCTTCCTGCGTAGCTTCACGGGCCGCTTCTTCTTCTCTCTTTTTCTTGGCTTCTTCGGTTTCTGCCTTGTAGGCCGCCGCTTCTTCCTTATCTACCTTATCCATGGCTTCGATGATTTCATCGCGGGACAAGACCCGTGTGGCATCGAAGTTTTCCTTCTTCTTGCGGTTTTTCTGCGGAGCTTTTTCATAGACAATCTGCCCATTGCGCCGTACCGCTTCTCCTTTTGTCGTGACAAACGCCGTTTCATCGGGATTTTCTGCGCGTTCCCTGACCGTCACTGTAGAAATCCGTGATACCGGGGCCGTCTGCGAATGGCTCGTCCGCCGTTTCGCTTCCCGTTCATCATTGAGCGCTTCGATCTGTGCCCAGGCGGCTTTTTCTTCTGCCCGCTTCTGAGCCAGACTCTGCTGCTCTGCCTTTTCCTGTTTCTGATGATTTTTTTCCGCTTTGTTCCCGGAAAAGAGAATCATGCAAATAATGAAAAAGATTACCCCAATCCCTGCCACAATAATGTACGGCAAATAACTAGACATCTCATCCTCTCCCTCTGTGACTGAAAAAATAATTCTAGCTCCTATTCTATCATAGATAGAATTTAACTTCCAGTTTTACCTGAAAAGAGCAGAAAGAAATAGAATATGGTATAATCCCATCTTTGACACTTTTAAAATAAAAAAATGCTCGCAAAGCCTGCTG
>ERZ791865.996-NODE-996-length-32224-cov-6.057851_pt1 | contig 32224 bp, 31 predicted proteins | sample MGYA00509942_ERZ791865 | MGnify/ENA primary metagenome ERZ791865 (study PRJEB30046, sample SAMN00792098) | human gut metagenome | study: EMG produced TPA metagenomics assembly of the A metagenome-wide association study of gut microbiota in type 2...
CGCTGACCTCTTGAATGCCATTCAAGCGCTCTCCCAGCTGAGCTATACCCCCATGGAACCGGAAGTCCTTGATTTTACTGGACTTCCGGGATATTAACTTTTTAGATGCCGTGTTACGATTGCGGGTTGCTTTACTGGTGACTTGCTCTCCCAGCTGAGCTATACCCCCAAGTCTTATTCACTTTGCAGCCCCTCGGCTGCCGACTTGCTTAGTATAGTATACTCCGGCGCATTTGTCAACACTTTTTTCTGCAAATTCTCTGTTTTTTTATTTTTCCACCCGGCCCAGCTGGTAAAACGCCACGGCGCTGGCCGCCGCCACGTTCAGCGAGTCCACTCCATGGGACATGGGGATACACACCGTGAAGTCGCAGCTCTCGATGCTGCCGTCTGCCAGCCCGTCCCCCTCGGTGCCCAGGGCAATGGCCAGCCGTTCCGCCGCCGCCAGGCGCGGGTCGTCCAGCCGCAGGGAATCCTCCCTTAGGGCCATGGCCGCCGTTTTAAAGCCCAGCTGGTGCATTTTCTCCGTCCAGCTTCCCTCCGGCAGATAGGTCCAGGGGATCTGGAACACCGTGCCCATGCTCACCCGGGTGCAGCGCCGGTACAGCGGGTCGCTGCACTCCGGCGTCAGGAGTACCGCGTCCATGCCCAGCGCCGCCGCCGAGCGGAAGATCGCCCCCACGTTAGTGGGGTTCATCACCCGCTCCAGCACCGCCACCCGCCGGGCGCCGGCGCATACCTGCGCTATGTCAGGCAGCTCCCGGCGCTTCATAGCGCACAGCATGCCCCGGGTCAGATGAAAGCCCGTCATCTGCGCCAGCACGGCTTCCTCCGCCGTGAAAACCGGCACCTCGCCGCACCGCTGCAGCAGGTCCTTCCCCTGGCTCTCCACATGGCGGCGCTCCATCAGGAACGAAATGGGCTCGTACCCGGCCATCAGCGCCCGGCCGATGACCTTGGGGCTCTCGGCAATGAAGATCCCCTTTTCCGCGCACTCCCAGTTCGCCAGCTGATTCTCCCGAAGCCGGGCAAAAATATCCAGTTCCGGCGCCGAAAAATCCGTGATCTCCCGAATATCCGCCATGCCCGTCTCCTCCGTCAGAAATTGTTTCAGAAATTGATAACGCCCAGATGCTCCAGCAGGATCTTCAGGCCAATGAGGATCAGGATGATACCTCCGGCCACTTCCGCCTTATTCTTATACTTCAGGCCAAATACGTTGCCCACCTTCAGCCCCAGGGCCGACAGGCAGAAGGTCGTGAGGCCGATAAGTCCCACGGCGCTGAAAATATTCACATCCGGCAGCAGGGCAAAGGTGATGCCCACCGCCAGGGCGTCAATGCTGGTGGCCACCGCCAGCATGAGCATCGCCTTGAAGCCGAAGGATGTGTTTTCCGCCTGCTCCTCCTTCTCCTCATCCCGGGACAGGCCCTCCTTGAGCATATTCCCGCCGATGAGGCACAGCAGCACAAAGGCCACCCAGTGGTCCACCGAGGTGATGTACTTTTCAAAGGTGGTGCCCAGCAGATACCCTATCGAGGGCATCAGCGCCTGAAATCCGCCGAACCAAAGGCCCACCGTCAGATAGTGCTTCCACCCCAGCTTCTGCACGGACAAACCCTTGCAGATAGCCACCGCGAAGGCGTCCATGGACAGGCCCACCGCGATGAGCAGCAACTCAATAAATCCCATTGTTCTCCCCCACTGTCGCGCCGGGATGCAGCTGCGCCCCGGCAGAATGTTATTCGAATATTATCCCATATCCGCGCTGTTCTGTCAATCATTTTTACCCGGTGCGCAGCAAAAGAAAGAGCCGCTCCCGCGGCTCTCTCCCATTTGATCTTGTTGCTTCACCGGGTGAACAGATTTCTTTCTCCCCACACGCCGAAAATCTCGTCATCCTCCTGCAGATCCGAGCCCTCATCCGGATCCTCATTCGGATCCTTCACCGGATCCTGTGTCGGCTTTTCATTCGGCTTTTGCGCGGCACCGCCGTGGACGGGGCAATCCCCCTCCGACAGCACCTGCAGCCGGTAAGCGTCATCCGGCACCTTAACATCGAACACCGTCTCCCGGTCATAGTCCAGGGCAGCCACCTGCATCACAGAGGATGCCGGGCAGCTGGCGGTGGCAATGTGCTTTCCGTCCTTGCAGTAGGACACCATCTTGTGCATGGGGCAGCTCTGGGTAGGCGCGGTATCCGCCGCCACCTGCACCGTCTTGACCCGGCTGCCCCGGAAGTCCGCCGCGCAGGCCTCTGTAGCCAGCAGGCCGCTGTCGGCACACACCGTCACATCCACCAGGCCGTCACAGCTGTGGAAGCCGGGATCCTCCAGCCCCTCATGGATCCGGCTCATGACTCGCTTGAACATGGCCGAGCAGGGGTTGGTGTCGGAATACACCACTTCATTGGATTTATATCCGCTCCAGGCCGCCGCGCAGTAGTAGGGCGTGAAGCCCGCGAAGTAGCGGTCTCTTGCGTCATCGGTGGTACCGGTCTTGCCGCCGATGGACATGCCGGAGAAGTACGCGCCGCCGCCGGAGCCGCGGGTCACAACATCCTGCAGGATGCTGCGCATCAGATAGGCCGTGGTCTTCTTCATGGCCACGTGGGACTCCGTATTGTTGTCGATGATGACATTGCCCTTGGAATCCTCCACCCTGGAATACGTTCTGGGTGTGGTGTAGACGCCGTCGTTTACAAAGGCGCTGTAAGCTGCGGCCATTTCCAGGGTGGTCACGCCGTGCTCAAATCCGCCCAGGGCCATGTTACCCGCCTGGGTAGAGTCTGTCTCCGTCAGGGTGGTAAAGCCCAGCTTCTCGGTCATAAACTTGTAGGAGTTGTAGGTGCCGTACAGGATATTCGTGCGCACGGCGCAGGTGTTCAGCGACTGCACGATAGCCTCGCGGACACTGGTCAGGCCGCTGTAAATCCGGGTAGTATTCCGGGGCCACGCGCTGCCGTTGAGATCGATGGGATAGTCGTCAATGATAGACGCGGCGGTGATGGTGCCGTTATCCATAGCCGGCGCATAGGTGCTGATGGGCTTCGCCGCCGAGCCGCAGGGCCGCACCTCCGTGGCCCAGTTCCAAGACCGGTCCGCCGTCTTAACACCTGTGCCGCCCACCATAGCCACCACATCGCCGGTGTAGGGGTCCATCACCGTCATGGCGATCTGCAGAGGCTGGTCATAGGAGTCGGTCTGCTGCTGGTACTCCGTGGTCTCGAATTCCTCCTCGGCGATCTTCTGATACGCCAGGTTCTGGGTGGTATAGATCTTGTAGCCGCCGCTGTATACCATGCCCACGGCCCGCTCATAGGCGCTGATGACCTTGCCCTCGCTGTCGGGCTTGCTGTCCTGCAGGTCGTAGATCTCCACGAATTTCTTTGCCACGTCCTCGATCACCTGGTCGGTGAAGTAGGAGTTGTTGGCCTTGGTCACAACTTCGCCGGTCTCCTCCTCGGTGGCAGGCGCCACATAGCCCTCCACCTGCTGGCCCAGGCAGTTGTAGCCGTTGGTAAAGGTCACTTCCTCGCTGCAGGCGGCCTCATAGTCCGCCTTCTCCTTGATCATGCCCTGCTTGTACATATTTTCCAGCACCAGCAGCTGGCGATTGCGGTTGTTCTCCAGGGTCCAATCGCTGATGAGGGGGTCATAGCGGGAGGGGTTGTTGGTGATGGCGATGAGGCTGGCGCACTCCGCCACGGACAGGTCCTGAGCGTCCTTGCCGAAATACATCCGGGCCGCCGTCTGTGCGCCGTAGCAGGATTCGCCGAAATACACCGTATTAAGATAGGTGTCCAGGATCACGTCCTTGTCGTATTTCTTTTCCAGCTGCAGCGCCCGATAGATCTCCGTCACCTTGCGCTTGACGGTGGTCTCGTCGTTGCCGGTGATGTTCTTGATAAGCTGCTGGGTGATGGTGGATCCGCCCTGCACGCCGCCGCCGGTGATGGTGCTGAGCACGGCCCGGGTGGTACCCTTCCAGTCCACGCCATGGTGCTTATAAAAGCGCTTGTCCTCAATGGCCACCGCCGCGTCCCGCAGGCTCTGGGGGATCTGATCGCTGGTGAGAAGGATGCGGTTTTCGCCGTCATACAGGGTCTGATACATCTTGTATTCCCCTGTATCGGGATCCTTGGCGTACATCTCGGTGGCCAGGGACAGGTCGTAGGCGGCCAAATCCACCTCCACCTTGTTCTTCATGGTGCGGTTGATGTACATGGAGAACAGAATGGAGAAGAAGATCATCGTCAGCAGCAGCACCGCAAAGATGGTGCCCACAATGAACCACGCCTTGCGCCGCCGGGCCTGGACCTCCCGGGGGCTTTTCTTGGGGTGTCCCTCCCCCTGGATCTTGTGCAGCTGATTTTCAGCGGACTTTTTTATTTTTTCGGCGCTCTGCTTCAGCTCGTTTTCCAGGCGATGTTCGCTTCGCTTGTGTTGGCTCATAACGGGGCACCTTCCTTTCTTTTGGAATTTCTGTATATCCTTCAGATTCGAATCATTTTCATAAGAACCCACTATAAATTTCATTTTACCATGGCTGTCAACCTGAAAAAAAGAACTTTTTCGTTGAAAATATATGGAAATCCGCAAAAATCATATGAGAAAAATACTTTTTCCACTTCAAATGTTTCTGATTTGCCATTTTTTGTCTGAAACCGTCCTTGCAATCCGGGGCAAAATGCATTATAGTGTTTCCCACCACAAGTAAGGAGGTATTTCCCTATGAGCGACGAGTTTGGCCCCAATTTCATCACCATTACCGACGAGGACGGCAACGACATCGAGCTGGAATACGTGGACGCCCTGGAGCATAACGGTGTGACCTATATGGCCTTTTTCCCCACGGCGGACACGGAGGAGGAGGCGGAGAGCGCCCAGGACTTTGGCCTGGTGATCCTGAAGTCCGTGATGGAAAACGGCGAGGAGCTGCTGGCCACCCCCGATACCGACGAGGAGCTGAACGAGGTGTTTGACCTGTTCACCCAGCAGTTTTTGGAGGACGAGGAATAATAACCGGCATAAACTCCTCTGTCATTCCGAGGGAGCGCAGCGACCGTGGGAATCCACTCTTTCGTCCCTGATCCGCTGCAAAATATTGGATTTTATCGGTTTGGATGCGGATTGCCACAGCCAGTGTGCGCACTGGCTTCGCAATGACAGCTTTTCCCCGCCCCTAAAATTTCCTGCCCATTCCGCCGAAAACCCCTTTCTTTTTCCCGGGGCATATGCTACAATAAACTTGCCGGCGGCCTCTGGCCCCCGGTCGATCCCGTCCGGCGGGCAGCAGTCTGTTTATCCTCACATTTTGTTATAGGGGATGTCGGATCAATGTGTGAACTGCAGGCCTCCCGGCTGCCGTCTGCGGCTGGAAGTTGGAAGCAACGAAGCATGTTGGAGACAACCCACCTGCTGATTCGGTGCAGGTTATAACTTGGCTGCTGCCCGGCGGACGGGATCTATTTACCACAAAATTCTAATTTTCAACCCTCATAGGGGCGGACGATCTCGTCCGCCCTTTTTCATTCTCCGCCGGACACACAGGCCCTGCCGCCACTTTTTCTCCCACTTTTCTTTTTTCTCTTGCAAAAACAGCGCAAAGCTTATATAATGACAGGGAATGTTACTCCCATTGACCCGAATGATATATCACCAAACGAGAGGAATGAACCATCCATGAGTGCATCCAGAGAAAAGAAGAACCGCCAGGCCTTTGCCGCCAGCGGTGCCGCAGACCCCAAGGCCGTCCGCGCCGCAGAGGAAAAGGCCAAGCAGCGCAAGTCCGCCCTGCTCTATGGCGCCGTCGCCGTGGCCTTCGTAGTGGTGGCCGTTTTGGTCCTGCTGTGGAACTCCAACGTGATCCAGCGCGGCAAGACTGCCCTGACCATTGGGGACGAGAAGTATTCCGCCGCCCAGGTGCAGTACAGCTATTACGCCGCCTATACCGAGGTCCGCTCCTCCAATTATTATGCCTATATGGGCATCGACACCAGCAAGGCTCTGTCCGGCCAGACCATGTCCGACACGGCCAAGGCCCTTTTGGGCGTCACCGACGAGGGCATCACCTGGGATAAGTACCTGCTTGACAAGGCAAAGTCCAACCTGACCTCCAGCCAGTCCCTGCTGGCCGCCGCCGATAAGGAGGGCTTCACCTGGAACGACGATATGCAGGCCGACTACGACGACCTCCTCAAGACCTTCAAGGAGGCCGCTAAAAAGGCCGGCTACTCCTATAAGAATTATATCAAAGCCATGTATGGCACCCTGGTGACCCCGGGTGTTTTCGAGGATATGGCCAAAGAATCCATCCTGCTCTCCGCCTTCCAGAACAATTATCTCAACAGCCTGAACTATACCGACGAGCAGATCCAGCAGTATTATCAGGAGAACCAGTCCACCTTCAACGTGGCTGCCTATGACTACATCCGCTTCGATGGCTCCACCTCCCCCACCAAGGATGAAAACGGCAACACCGTGGACGCCACCCAGGAGCAGATGGACGCCGCCATCGCCGCCGCCAAGGACGGCGCCGATGCCGCCCTGACCCGTTTCCAGAACGGCGAGAGCCTGGAGACCATCGCCAAGGACTATGACATCGCCTCCTATTCCTCCGTCACCGACGGGGCCAACAATGGCGACACCCTCTCCGCCTGGGCCTTTGACGCCGCCCGCACCGCCGGGGAGACCGCCGTGCTGAATGACAGCACCAATTATTATGTGGTGCAGTTCCACAGCGTCGGCCGCCAGGAGTATAATACCGTGGACGTCCGCCACATCCTGATCCGTGTGGATAGCTCCACTTTGGACACCAAGGCCGATTCCTACGAGCAGGACCTGGCCGACCTGAAGAGTCAGAAGAAGGCCGAAGCCGAGAAGATCTATCAGGAGTGGAAGGACGGCGACGCCACCGAGGCCTCCTTCGCCGAGCTGGCCGACAAGTATTCCGCCGACTCCCCCAAGGGCGGCCTGTATGAGCAGGTCTATAAGGGCCAGATGGTCACCGCCTTCAACGACTGGTGCTTTGACGCCGCCCGCAAGACCGGCGACACCGACATCGTGGAGACCAGCTATGGCTATCACATTATCTACTTTGTGGGTCAGGACCTCCCCTACTGGCAGGTCCGCGTCACCAACACTATGAAGAACAGAGACATGAACGCGTGGCTGGAATCCCTGCAGCAGGACTACACCGTCACCGAGGGCTCCGGCATGAAGTATGTGGGCTGATTTTTCCCCGTTTATTCCCGCAGCCCCGGCAAGATTTTTCTGAAAGCTGAGCAGGCCGGCGATTTGCTTCGCCGGCCTGCTTTTTTGAGGTTTTACTATGCAAGATATCTTTCTGCGCACCCGCATGATATTGGGTGACGATGCCATGGACCGCCTGGCCAATTGCCATGTGGCGGTGTTTGGCCTGGGCGGCGTAGGCAGCTACGCCGTGGAGGCCCTGGCCCGCTCCGGCGTAGGCCAGCTGACCCTCGTGGACCGGGACACCGTCAGTCCCTCCAACATCAACCGCCAACTCTACGCCCTGCACTCCACCGTGGGCCAGCCCAAGGCCCAGGTGGCCGCCCGGCGCTGCCTGGACATCAACCCGGACCTCCGGGTCCACACCATCTGCAAGACCTACGACGCCGACCACCGGGAGGAGTTTTTCACCGCTCCCTATGATTTTATCATCGACGCCATCGACCTGGTCTCCTGCAAGCTGGACCTGATCTCCCAGGCCCAGAGCCGGGGCATCCCCATCATCAGTGCCCTGGGCACCGGCAACAAGCTGGATCCCACCCGCCTGTGCATTTCGGACATTTCCAAGACCTCCGGCTGTCCCCTGGCCCGGGTCATGCGCCGGGAGCTGAAGGCCCGGGGCATCCGCCATCTGCCGGTGGTGTTCAGCCCCGAGGAAGCCGCCGAGACCCGCCAGCTGGATACCCCCGATCCCGGCCGCCGCAGCGTCCCGGCCAGTGTGGCCTGGGTGCCCTCCTGTGCGGGGCTGATGCTGGGGGGCTATGTGGTGCAGGCGCTGTGTAAGGAAAAGGAGGCAGAACAATGATCCTATTAGGTGCAGTGGTCAATGGGGCCGCCATCGCAGGCGGCGGCCTTGTGGGCCTGTTCGCAGGCAAATTCCTGCCGGACCGGCTGCAAAAGACGCTGATGTGCGCTTTGGCCCTGGTGGTCATCGGCATTGCCGTTCCCGGCATCGGCGACTCGCAAAAGCCCCTGGTCCCCATCCTCTCCATGGTGCTGGGCACCCTGGTGGGTGAGCTTCTGGACCTGGACAGCGCGGTGATCCGCCTGGGCGATTGGCTGCAGCGGAAAACCGGCGGCAAGGGCCGGTTTACCGATGGTTTCGTCAACGGCACCATGGTCTTTGCCGTGGGCGCCATGGCCATTATGGGCGCGCTGAACAGCGGCCTGCAGGGAGACCACACCATCCTCTTTTCCAAGTCGGTCATCGACGGCATCTCCGCTCTGATCTTCGCCTCTACTTTGGGCGTGGGCGTAGTCTGCTCCGCCGTGCCGGTGTTTTTGTGGGAAGCCCTCATCGCCCTTTTGGCCTCCCTGCTCGCGCCGGTGCTGGGCGCGGACGTCATCGCGGAGATCAATTCCATCGGCTCCCTGCTCCTATTGGCCATCAGCCTGAACATGCTGGGTCTCACCAAGATCCGCCTGATGAACATGGTGCCGGCTATGCTTTTCCCCATTCTGCTGTGCAGATTCCTGTGATAAATTTTTGAGAGCAGTCCTTTGGTGGACTGCTCTCATTTTTATTTGGCTCTTTTCCCATACAGTACATAGAGTATGGTGCCCAGGCCGCAGCCACCGGCTATATTGCCCAGGGTCACAGGCCCCAGGTTCTGCCCGAAGTCCAGCCAGGTCACCTCCGTCCCGCCGGAGAGAAAGATCCCCGCCGGGAGGTAGAACATGTTGGCAATGCTGTGCTCAAAGCCGCACAGGACGAACAGGAAGATGGGCCCGTACAGGGAGATCACCTTGCCCCCGGCGGACTCCGCGCAGAAGGCCATCCACACCGCCAGGCACACCAGGAGGTTGCACAGCACCCCCCGCAAAAAGGCCGTGCCGAATGGCAGACTCGCCTTGGCCGCAGCTGTGGCAATGGCCGCGGGCGCAATGCTGTCCAAAACGCCGCAGCGTACTACGGCAAATGCTATCATAATACTACCGATCAGATTCCCGCAGTATACTACGAGCCAGCTGCCCAGGACCCTGCTCCCGGAGACATCCCCCCGCAGCAGCGGCAGGAGGAACAGGCAGTTGCCCGTGAACAGCTCGCTCCCCGCCAGGATCACCATGGCCAGGCCCGCCGGGAAAATGGCGGCGGAGGCGATCTTCCCTGCCAGGGCGCCGCCCACGGACGCCGCCGTCCCCGCCAGGGCGATGAACATCCCTGCCAGGATGCCCAAAAGCAGCAGCCGGGGAATGCTCTGTCCCGTTCTGTTTTTTGCGGCGGCGCAGTAATCCGCCGCGGCCTGGGTGAATGTTTTCAGCATCTGTCTCTCCGTTTCCGCAGCGGGAGCCGCCGCCGTTTTTTTCATTATATCAAAGGAACCATCCGGTTGCAATTCCCCATTTTTCGTGGTAAAATTCCGACTATAAAAATAAGGAGGACTGCCCTATGAAATATGGATTTATCGGCGCCGGAAATATGGGCGGCGCCCTGGCCACCGCCTGCACCAAGGCCATCGGCCCGGAAAACATACTGCTGGCCAACCGCAGCCCGGAAAAGGCCCGGGAACTGGCTAAAAAGCTGGGTGCATCCTGCGCGGATAACGAGACCATTGCCCGCACTTGCGACGTGATCTTCCTGGGGGTAAAGCCCCAGGGCATGGCGCAGATGCTCCTGCCCCTGCAGCCTGTTTTGGCCGGGCGCGAAACCCCCTTCGTGCTGGTGTCCATGGCCGCAGGCGTGACCATGGAGGCCCTGCAGGGCATGGCCGGAGGGCGCTATCCCGTGGTGCGCATTATGCCCAACACCGCCTGCGCCGTGGGCGCGGGCATGACCACCTACGTCTGCTCCCCGGAGGTCACGGACAAGCAGCGGCAGACGGTGCTGGATGCCCTGGCCGCCTCGGGACTCCTGGAGGAGATTGAGGAGGGTCTCATGGGCGCCGCCAGCGCCGTGGCCGGGTGCGGCGGAGCCTTCGCCTGCCTGTTTTTGGAGGGGCTGGCGGACGGCGGCGTGCTGTGCGGTCTGCCCCGGAAAAAGGCCCAGCGCATGGCGGCCCAAATGCTCCTGGGCATGGCCACCCAGGCCCTGGAGAGCGATGAGCACACCGGGGCGCTGAAGGACGCCGTGTGTTCCCCCGCCGGGTCCACCATCGCCGGCGTCCGGAAGCTGGAGTCCATGTCCTTCCGCTCCGCCGCCATGGAGGCGGTCATCGCCGCCTGGCAGCGGGAAAAGGAAATGCAAAGCCAAAAGTAATTCCCCAAATCAAAAAAAGAGCTTGCCCTCTGCGTCCGCGGCGGCAAGCTCTTTTTGATTGCACTTTTAAGAGGCGTAGATCTTTCCGATGAGCCAGTTCAGCACCCGGGCGGGGAGGATCTTGGTCAGAAACACCGCGCACTGATAGGCAAAGCCGATGGTATACAGGGGCTTATGGCCGGTCTTCAGAGCCACGCGGCCCACGAAGGCCCCGGCCTTGGCCGGGTCCATGCCGGTCTGCTCATCGTGCTCCATGCGCTTTACGGAGCGGCTGATGCGGCCGCCGTAGATCTCATCTCCCTGGCCCACCTTATGGCGGGCGGCGGTGAAGCCGGTATGTATATCCCCGGGCATGACGGCGCTGACAGTGATGCCGAAGGGCCGCAGCTCGTTGGCAAGGGCCATGGTATAGGAATTGATGGCGGCCTTGGAGGCGGCATAGTAGGTCTGGAACGGAATGGGCACCGGGGCCGCCACAGAGCTCAAATTCACAATGCGGCCGCCGCCCTGCTTTCGCATGACGGCGATGACCGCCCGGTTCATGCGCACCATGCCGAAGAAGTTCACATCGAACTGGCGCTTGGCCTCCTCCGTGTCCGTAAACTCCACAGCCCCGCTGATGCCGAAGCCGGCGTTATTCACCAGGATATCAATGCGCCCGGCCTCCTGCACGATCTGCTCCACGGCCCGGCGGACGGAGGTCTCGTCCGTTACATCGGCGCTGATATGATGCAGGCCCGCCACGCCCTCGGCCCGGCGGCTCAGCTCATACACCGTGCAGCCGTTTTTCGCCAGGTACAGGGCCGTTTCCTTACCGATGCCGGAGGTGCCGCCGGTGACGACAGCAATCTTACTCATGGACCAGCACCTCCGCCATGATGTCCATAGCCTCGTCCAGCAGGGCCTCGGTATGGGTGGCCATGTAGCTGGTGCGCAGCAGAGCCTCCCCCTCCGGGGTGGCCGGGGGCAGGGTGGGATTCACATACACGCCCCGCTCATAGATCTTCTGGGCCGCATCCAGGGTGCGCATGGTCTCATAGGTATAGATGGGGATGATGGGCGTAGGTGCGTTGAAGGCCGACTCCCGGATCTTGAGGCCCCGATCCGTGAAGCCCTTGCGGGCGTACAGGCTCAGCTCCCGCAGCCGCTCCGGCAGCTCCGGATGCTGCTCCAGCTTGCGCAGGGCCGCCAGGGCCGTGGCGCAGTTGGCGGGGGGGATAGAGGCGGAGAAGATAAACGGCCGGGAGGCGTGGCGCACATATTCTGCCACCGCCCTGCTGGCCGCCATGTAGCCGCCCAGGGAGGCCAGGGACTTGGAGAAGGTGCCCATATACACATCCACCTGATCCTCCAGCCCGAAGAAGCTTGCGGTGCCGCGGCCGCCCTCGCCCAGCACGCCCAGGCCGTGGGCATCGTCCACCATGACCCGGGCGCCGTACTTCTTGGCCAGGGCGCAGATCTCCGGCAGCTTGGCAATGTCGCCGCCCATGGAGAACACGCCGTCGGTAACGATGAGGGCGCCGTTCTGCTCCGGCACGCGCGCAAGCTGCTTTTCCAGGTCCTCCATGTCGCTGTGGCGGTAGCGCAGCATCTTGCCGTAGCTCATCTGGCAGCCGGCATAGATAGAGGCATGGTTCTCCCGGTCGCAGATCACATAGTCGTGCCGGCCCACCAGGGCGCTGATGATACCCACGTTGGACTGAAAGCCCGTGCCGAAGGTGATGACCGCCTCCTTATGCAGGAATCTGGCCAGCTCCTCCTCCAGCTCCAGGTGCAGCTGAAGGGTGCCGTTGAGGAACCGGGAGCCGCTGCAGCCGGTGCCGAACTGCTCCAGGGCCTTTACCCCGGCCTCGATGACCTCCGGATCCGTGGTGAGGCCCAGGTAGTTGTTGGACCCCAGCATGATGCGGCGCTTGCCCTCCATCATCACCTCGACATCCTGCCGGGACTGGAGGGCGCGGAAATAGGGGTAGACACCCTTTTCCTGCAGATCGGTGGCCAGGGAGGGCGCATAGCATTTTTCAAAAATATCCATATGGTTCTCCTTTTGGGAAGTGTTCTGTTTTTATGTTAACCCATTATAAGGAGTCCGGCGGGCATTTGTCAAACAAAATGTTGCATTCGGCGAAAATGTGACAGTATTTTCCTCTTTTATTCACGGAATATTTATAATTCCCTGATATTCTGTGGTATACTGAATAAAGCCACCCATCCCGGCTTGTTAAAAGAAGGAGACCGCCATGCCTAAAAAGCCCACCCTCACCCAAAAGCAGAAAAAGATCGCCGCTGCCTGCGCGCTGGCGGTGTTTGTCCTGCTGTCGGCGGCGGTATGCTGGTTCGTGGGGCGGCCCATGATCCGGTTTGCCAAGCAGCCAGAGCTGTTCCGCCAGTGGGTGGACAGCCTGGGTCTGTGGGGCATGGCCGCCTATGTAGGCATGTGCATGCTGCAGGTGGTGGTGGCCATCATCCCCGGGGAACCCCTGGAGATCTGCGGCGGATATGCCTTCGGCGGCGTGTGGGGCAGCGTTTTGTGCATGCTGGGCCTGTTTTTGGGCAGCATCATCGTGTTCGCCCTGGTGCGCAGACTGGGCCAGCCTATGGCGGAGATCTTCTTCTCCCCGGAGAAGCTGGAAAAGCTGCACTTTCTCAAGCACTCCCCCCAGCGGAACTATCTGTTTTGGCTGATATTCACCGTGCCGGGCACGCCCAAGGACCTGCTGTGCTATTTCGCGGGGCTGACAGACGTCAGCTGGGGCACCTGGCTGCTGCTGTGCTCCGTGGGACGGCTGCCGTCGGTGCTGACATCCACCGTGGGCGGCAGCGCCCTGGGCGGCAGGAGCTACCTGTTTGCAGCCCTGGTCTTCGGCGGAACGCTGCTTTTATCCCTGGTGGGGCTGCTCATCTACCGCCGTATATGCCAGCGCCACGAAAAAAAGGACCATTCCGAGAAAAAGGCCGAAGATTGACGGTTGCGCCGAAGAAACGCATATGTTATACTATGTATGATTTGCGGAACGGAATGGGTCACATCCCAGCGGTACCAAGCCGCCGTAGACGGATTTACGCCGCCAAATCCATTGGGGCAGCGATGCCCCGAGAAGGGTTCGGCACCAGGCATCCGGAGCCGGAATACTTTCCCCAAATCAGACGGTCTTTGGCTCTTGGGGGGTGCCGGCAGGACCGATGCGGAACAACTATGCCCCCAGTGGGGGCTTTTTTTCTGCCCCGGAGAGGTAAATATGAAAAAAAAGACGATTTATAATATCATTATGGTGGCGGTCATCGCCGCCATCGCCGCGGTGGCCGTTTTCCTGGCCGGGCGGCATCTGGGCTGGTTCGACAAGGCCGACCCGGCGGGCGAGACCACGGCCATCAGCGCCACGGTGCGCAAGGGCCTGGCCAACCTGGAGCGCGGCGGCATCGCCTCGGAGCTCAAGGGGCAGGTGCAGCTGCGCGAAGGCGACGTGGTGTCCGTGACCAGCGGATATGTGGCGGTGGACGTGGACACCTGCAGCCTGATGCTCTCCCAGGGGAGCCGGCTGGAGATCGTTTCGGCCGAGGACGCGCAGGTGCGCCTGGTAACGGGCGAGGCCTTCTGCCAGGCGGCGGACGCCCCTGTGAAGCTGCAGTACGGCGATCACAGCGCCACGCTGCAAAACGCTGTGCTGGTGTGTACCGTGCGCACGGGATCCGAGACCATGTATGTGCTGGGCGGGACCGTCAGCGACGGGGAAAACACCTTCACCGCCGGGAAAACCGGCTGCTATGTGGGTCAGGAGCTCTCCGTGCAGGACATGGATCTGCAGGCCCTGAGTTCCTTTGCCCTGGACCGCATTCTGGGCTGTGAGGAGAGCATGTTCTGCTCGGCGGATGCGGTGCAGGCCGTGCTGGACAGCCGGAATGTGCCGGCGGAGATCATCCGGCCCGAAAACCCGAATACCCCCGATACGCCGGACACGCCCAACGTACCCGGCACGCCGGACAAGCCCGATACCGCCGACAAGCCCGGCACGCCGGATACGCCTGCTACCCCCGATGTACCGGATAAGCCCGATACACCCGACACACCGGACAGGCCCGATACCCCTGACGTGCCGAGCACACCGGATCAGCCTGAGCCGGCGGGGCCGACGTGTACCATTGAAATTCGCTGCGACACGATCCTGAACAATATGAAGGATCTGACGCCGGGGCTGGATGTCTATGTGCCCGACAGCGGCACCATTCTCGCCACCACCTCCGTCTCCTTTACAGCCGGGGAAACCGTGTTTGACGTGCTGAAGCGGATCTGCAGCGAGCGGAATATTCAGATCGAGTACAGCTACACCCCCCTATACGGCAGCTATTACATTGAGGGCATCAACCACCTGTATGAATTCGACTGCGGGCAGCAGTCCGGCTGGATGTACAAGGTGAACGGCTGGTTCCCCAACTATGGCTGCTCCAGCTACAAGCTGGAGGATGGCGATACCATTGTTTGGTGCTACACCTGCAAGGGCCTGGGCACCGATGTGGGCGCGCCCAGCATGGGCTGACCTATACCACACACGCAGAAAGGAGGCGAGGGCCATGCAGGACTATGACGTGTTTTCCCGCTGCCACCCGGCGGTGAATTTCCTGTTCTTCGCGGCGGCCATCGTGCTGACGGTGGTGCTGTTCCACCCGGCGTATCTGCTGGTCTCCCTTCTGTGCGGAGGCGCATACTACGCCGTGCTGCGCCGGGCACGCTGCGGCAAGACCTTTGGCTTCCTGCTTATGGCCATGGTGCTGGTGGCAGCGGTGAATCCGCTGTTCAATACCCTGGGCGAGACCACGCTCTTTACCCTGTTCGGCCGGCCTTACACCTGGCAGGCCCTGTGCTACGGCGGCTGCGCGGGGATGATGTTCGCGGCGGTGAGCCTGTGGTTCCTGTGCGGCGGCATCGTTATGACCTCCGACAAATTTACAAGCCTGTTCGGCGCGGTGATCCCCGCCATTTCCCTGGTGCTGGTGATGGTGCTGCGGCTGATCCCCGGCTATTGGCGCAAGGGTAAGCAAATTGCCGGGGCGCGCAAGTGCATCGGGCGCAGCGGCGCCGGGACGCGAAAAGAGAAAATCCAGGGCGGCATGGACGTGCTTATGGCGCTGTCCGGCTGGGCTTTGGAGGGCAGCGTCGTCACCGCCGACTCCATGCGCTGCCGGGGCTACGGCGCCCCGGGCAAGCGCACCAGCTTTCAAATCTACCGCTTTACCGGGCGGGACGGGCTCATCACGGGGCTGATTCTGGCGGCCCTGGCCGCCGCCATCTATGCCGCCGCCGGCGGCAGCGCTCAGGCGGCGTTCATCCCGGCAATATCTGTTGCGGAGGTGGCCGGCTTCCGGCCCATCCTGGGCCTGGCGGCCTACGCCGCACTGTTACTGATCCCCACCTTTTATTCCATTCGGGAGGCTATACTATGGCACAGTTTGCGATCGAAAATCTGACCTTTTCCTACCCTACGGACCCGGAGCATCCCTCCCTGCGGGGGGTTTCTCTGCAGGTGGAGCAAGGGGAATACATCGCCCTGTGCGGCAAGTCCGGCAGCGGCAAAACCACCCTTCTGCGGCACCTGAAAACCGTACTCACCCCCCACGGCAGCCGCACGGGATCCATCCTCTATGACGGCGCACCCCTAGACCAGGCAGACCTGCGCAGGCAGTCGTCGGAGATCGGCTTCGTCATGCAGAATCCGGACAGTCAGATCGTCACGGACAAGGTGTGGCACGAGCTGGCCTTCGGCCTGGAGAGCCTGGGCTGCGACCAGAAGACCATGCGTCTGCGGGTGGCGGAGATGGCCAGCTATTTCGGCATACAGGGCTGGTTTCACCGGGACGTGGCGGAGCTATCCGGCGGGCAGAAGCAGCTGCTGAACCTGGCCTCTATCATGGCCATGCAGCCGAAGGTGCTGATTTTGGACGAGCCCACCAGCCAGTTAGACCCCATCGCCGCCTCGGACTTTCTCAACACGGTGAAAAAGATCAACCGGGAGCTGGGCACCACGGTGCTCATCACCGAGCACCGGCTGGAGGACATCTTCCACGCCGCCGACCGCTGCGTGGTCATGGAGAACGGCCGCATCCTGGCCGACGATGAGCCCAAGAAGGTGGGCCAGCTCCTCTATACCCAAAACAGCGACATGTTCACCGCCATGCCTGCCCCGGTGCGCATTTTCTATGGCGCAGGCGAGAGAGGCGCCGCCTCCCCCCTGACGGTGCGGGAGGGCCGCAGCTGGCTGACAGAAAAGGCCGCCGGGAAAGAGCTGCGCGACACCCTGCCCCCCCAGCCGGAATTCCCGGAGGAGATCCGGGACCCGGCCCTGGAGGTAAAAGAAATTTGGTTCCGCTACGAAAAGGACAGCCCGGACATTCTCAAGGGCGTCAGCTTCCGGGTGCCCAAGGGGACGCTGTTTTCCATTGTGGGCGGCAACGGGACCGGCAAATCCACCACCCTAAAGGCCATTTGCGGCATCTGCAGGCCCTACCGGGGCAAGGTGCGCGTGGATGGCCAGGACACCGCTAAGTGCAAGGACCTGTTCCACGGAAAGCTGGCCATGCTGCCCCAGGACCCCCAGTGCCTGTTTGTGAAAAAGACCGTGCGGGAGGACCTGGAGGAGATGCCCCCCGCCTCCTGCCCGGATAAGGGCCGGCGCATAGAGGACATGGCGAAGCTCTGCGACATTACGGCACTTTTAGACCACCACCCCTACGACCTCTCCGGCGGCGAGCAGCAGCGCTCCGCCCTGGCCAAGGTGCTGCTGACGGAGCCGAAGCTGCTGCTATTGGACGAGCCCACCAAGGGCCTGGACAGCTTCTTCAAGCGCCAGCTGGCGGGGCTGCTGCACCGGCTGATGACGGAGGAGGGCGTGACCATCGTTATGGTGAGCCACGACGTGGAGTTCTGCGCGGAGTACGCGGACAGCGTGTCCATGTTCTTTGACGGGCAGCTGCTCACCACCAACACACCCCGGCGTTTCTTTGCCCAAAACAGCTTCTACACCACCGCGGCCAACCGCATGAGCCGGCACCTGTTCCCCCAGGCGGTGACGGCGGAGGATGTGGTGGCCCTGATGAAGGAGAATCAGTTGACATGAACACGAAAAAAACTACCTGGCGCTTTTGGCTGAGCCTTGTGATCCTGCTGGTGCTGGTGCCGCTGACGGTGCTGGTTTTCTCCCGCTTCGACCGGAAATACTACCTGGCGGGGCTGGCCATCATCGTGCTGACCATGGCCGCCTTCTTCCTGCACTTTGAGAGCCGGAAGCCCCAGGCAAGGGAGCTGGTGATCCTGGCGGTGCTGTGCGCCCTGGCGGTGGCCAGCCGGGCCGCCTTTGCCGCCGTGCCCCACTTTAAGCCCATGCTGGCCATCGTCATGCTCACGGGCATCGCCTTCGGGCCGGAGGCGGGCTTTCTGTGCGGGGCCATCAGCGGCTTTGCCAGCAACTTCATCTTCGGCCAGGGGCCCTGGACCCCGTGGCAGATGTTCGCCTACGGCATTGGCGGACTGCTGGCGGGTCTGTTCGCCCTATGGGGCATTCTGAAAAAGGCACCCAAGGGCTGGAAGGACGTCATCATTTTGACGGTGTTCGGCTTTTTCGGCATTTTGCTGGTGGTGGGCCCGCTGCTGGACACCTCCACCTTCTTCACCGTGGCCACCAGCTATGACACCTCCTCGGTGCTGGCGGTTTACCTGGCGGGCGTGCCGGTGAACTGCGTACACGGGGCGGCGGTAGCCCTGACCATGCTGCTGTTCGGCAAACCCCTGTTGGAGCGGCTGCAGCGCATTCAGATCAAGTACGGCATGATGGAGCCCTGACGCTATGGAATTTTCACGCTATCACCCGGCCATCAACTTTTTATATTTTGCGGCGGTGCTGGCGGGCACCATCCTTTTCCGCCAGCCGGTTTACCTGGCCCTCAGTTATGTGTGCGCGCTTTTGTACCTGCTGAAGCTCCGGGGCCTCCGGGCATTGATCCCGGGGCTGGGGCTGCTGCCCTTTGCGCTGCTGTTTGCCCTGTGGTACGGGTCGTACCGCCACTTCGGCATCACGGTGCTGGGGATGAACTTCATCGGCAACCAGGTGACCCTGGAGTCCTTCCTCTGCGGCGGGACCTGGGCCATGGTGTGCGTGGCGGCGGTCCTGTGGCTGGGCTGCGTACACGCCGTGTTCACCACCGACAAGATCGTATATCTTTTGGGCCGGGTGTCCCCGCACCTGAGCCTGTACTTATCCATCCTGCTGCGGACGGTACCCCGGCTGAACGCACAGCGAAAGCGCATTGAGCTGGCCCAGCGGGGCATCGGCCGGGGCAAGGGCCAGGGAAACATCTTCCGCCGGATGCGCAATGCTCTGCGCCGGGGGAGCATCCTGCTCACCTGGCTCACGGAGGGCATCGTGACCACCGCCGACTCCATGCGCTGCCGGGGCTGCTCCCTCCGGGGACGCACCGCCTACTCCCTGTACCGCTTCGACGGACGGGACAGGACTTTCGTCATCGGGCTGTGCGCGCTCATGAGCGTGCTGCTGATGGCGGTGCTGCTGGACCAGACCATGATCCGCTTCGCGCCCCAGGTGGTGATGATGCCCATCACGCCCATGTCCTTTCTGTTCTATGCGGCCTGGGCGGCATTTTGCCTGCTGCCCCCGACACTGGAGCTCATAGGCGCGCACCGGTTCCGGCAGCTGCAGCAGGCAGCCGGCTGATTTTTGGCCGGATATTGCGCTTTTGCTGAGAATATGTTATAATATGCTATATTACCCACGAAGGAGGGCCTCGTCATGACGACAAAGGAACGTCAAAAAGCAATTTTGTCCCATCTGCGGGATGAAAGCACCCCTGTCAGCGCTACCACTCTGGCAAAGCTGCTGGGCGTGAGCCGACAGATCATCGTTGGCGATGTGGCCCTGCTCCGGGCCAGCGGCACACAGGTGGTGGCCACCTCACGGGGCTATGTGATCCCGCCGGAGGAAGGCGCTGTGCGCCAGGTGGTGTGCCAGCACACCCCCGGCCAGACCCAGGAAGAACTATATGTGATGGTGGATGGCGGCTGCACCGTGCTGGACGTGACGGTGGAGCACCCGGTTTACGGGGAGATCACCGCGCCGCTGCAGCTCTCCTGCCGCCGGGATGTGGATGAATTCGTGCGGAAAATGCTGGAAAACGCCGCCCAGCCCCTGAGCCTGCTGACAGACGGCATCCACGCCCACCGGCTGTCCGTGCCGGACGAGGATGCCTTTGAGCGGGTGTGCGCCGCCCTGCGAAAAAAAGGAATGCTGCTGGAGGATTGACAAATTCTGTAAATTGGATATAATGGAGTAGCTGGGTGTCATGACATCTGACTACTCCATTTTTTATTGAGGTGTATTATGGAAAAAATATCCGCTTTCCTGCGGCGCAAGGACATTGTTTTCTCTCCGAAACGCTACTTTATCGACGCCATGAGCGCCATGGCCCAGGGCCTGTTCTGCACGCTGCTGGTGGGGACGATCCTAAACACCCTGGGCACCCAGCTGCACATCGGATTTCTGACGGACATCATCGTCACCCTGGGCAAGGGCGACGGCGCGGTGGGCTACACCACCGGCGGCCTGTGCTCGGCCATGGTGGGCCCGGGCATGGCGGTGGCCATCGGTCGGGCGCTGAATGCGCCGCCTATGGTGCTGTTTTCCCTGATCCCGGTGGGCTTTGCCACCAACGCCATGGGCGGGGCCGGCGGGCCTCTGGCCGTGCTGTTCGTGGCCATCATAGCCTCTGAGATCGGCAAGGCAGTGAGCAAGGAGACGAAAATCGACATCCTGGTGACGCCCATTGTCACCATTCTCTGCGGCATCGGGGCCGCGGCCCTTATCGCCGCACCCATCGGCACCGCCGCCAGCGCCGTTGGCAAGGCCATCATGTGGGCCACGGAGCTGCAGCCCTTCTTCATGGGCATCATCGTGTCCGTGGTCATCGGCATCGCCCTGACGCTGCCCATCTCCTCCGCTGCTATCTGCGCCGCTTTGGGCCTGACGGGCCTGGCAGGCGGCGCCGCTGTGGCAGGCTGCTGCGCCCAGATGGTGGGCTTCGCGGTCATGAGCTTCCGGGAAAATCGATGGGGCGGCCTGGCGGCCCAGGGCCTGGGCACCAGCATGCTGCAGATGGGCAACATCGTACGCAATCCCCGGATCTGGATCCCCCCCACCCTGGCCTCCGCCATTACGGGGCCTATCGCCACCTGCATTTTCCACATGGAGATGAACGGCGCGGCGGTATCCAGCGGCATGGGCACCTGCGGCCTGGTGGGGCAGATCGGCGTATACACCGGGTGGCTGGCAGACATAGCGGCCGGGACCAAGGCCGCCATCACCGCCATGGACTGGGTCGGACTGGTGCTGGTATGCTTCGTGCTGCCCGCGGTGCTGAGCTGGCTCATCGCTTTGCCCCTGCGCAAGTGGGGCTGGATCGGAGAGGACGACCTGAAGCTGGATCTGTGAGACCGCAAATTTGATAAGACACAGGGAGACCGACCGGAGGGGCGGTCTCTTTTTGCGCAAACGGCAGCATCCATCCCCTTAACCCCGGTGCGGCGGGGTGTGGGCATGCCACCCTGCAAACAGGGGCTGGGCCTCGTGGGCGGGTCGCCCTATCGGCATCGTTAACGAGGAATTTTTGCCGGAATGCGGCGGTTTTGGACACCCTGCTAATTTTTAAATATTTTTTACAGAGGGGTTGACAAAAGGGGTTAAAGATATTAAACTATCGGCAGTTAAAGGATTTTAACTATTTTCTTTTGGAAAATGGTTAGAGAAATCAAACATTCGGGAGGGATGACAATGATGCCCTTGGCACTGGCTGATATGGGTTCGGAGAACATCATCCGGCACATTGGCGGCAGCCCGGAGGTGCGCAAGCACCTGGAAGACCTGGGTTTTGTGGCCGGCGGCACGGCGACCGTGGTGTCCGCCCTGGGCGGCAACCTCATCGTGAAGGTGAAGGAGGCCCGGGTAGCCATCAGCGAAGAAATGGCAAGAAAAATTATGATATAAGAAGGAGAAAGCACAATGAAAACACTGAAAGACGTTAAGATCGGCGATACCGCCAAGGTGGTAAAGCTCCACGGCGAAGGCCCCGTGAAGCGCCGCATTATGGACATGGGCATCACCAAGGGCGTGGAGGTCTATGTGCGCAAGGTGGCTCCCCTGGGCGACCCCATGGAAGTGACCGTACGCGGCTATGAGCTGAGCCTGCGCAAGGCCGACACCGAGATGATCGAGGTCGAATGATCCCTGGCGGCAAATCTTTGATTTTCCCGCCAAATGGCTTGCAGCCTGAGAGGCATTTTTTTCGCGCGCATGCCGCGGTGAAAAATGATTTGCGTTTTTTGCCGTTCCTTTCAGGCCCTCATTAATTTTTTTAAGTACTGGTTAGTTTATGCTAACCGAAAGGAGAGACACATGGAAAAACAAATCAAGATCGCGTTGGCGGGCAACCCCAACTGCGGCAAGACCACCCTTTTCAATGCCCTCACCGGCTCCAACCAGTTCGTTGGTAACTGGCCCGGCGTTACGGTGGAGAAGAAGGAAGGCAAGCTGAAAAAACACGAAGATGTAGTCATCATGGACCTGCCGGGCATCTATTCTCTGTCCCCCTACACCCTGGAGGAGGTGGTAGCCCGTAACTACCTCATCAAGGAGCGCCCCGATGCCATCCTGAACATCATCGACGGCACCAACCTGGAGCGTAACCTCTATCTGACCACCCAGCTCACCGAGCTGGGCATCCCTGTGGTAGTGGCCATCAACATGATGGATGTGGTGAAGAAGAACGGCGACAGCATCAATACCCAGGAACTGGCCCGGGAGCTGGGCTGCAAGGTGGTGGAGATCTCCGCTCTGAAGGGCGACGGCGTGATGCTGGCGGCCGAGGAGGCTGTCCGGGCCGCCAACGGCGGCAAGACCGTGCCCATGCACACCTTCTCCGGCCCCGTGGAACACGCCATTGCCCACATTGAGGAGGCCGCCGTGCACAACATGCCTGAGGAGCAGCAGCGCTGGTATGCCATTAAGATCTTTGAGCGGGACGACAAGGTCCTCTCCCAGCTGAGCATCCCCGAGGACGTTATGTCCCACATTGAGGAGGACATCAAGGACGCCGAGAAGGAGCTGGACGATGACGCCGAGAGCATCATCACCGGTGAGCGTTACATCTACATTGCCGAGCTTATTAAGGGCTGCTATAAGAAAAAGAACACGGGCGCTCTGTCTGCATCCGACAAAATCGACAAAATCGTCACCAATCGCTGGCTGGGCCTGCCCATCTTCGCCGTGGTAATGTTCCTGGTATACTGGATCGCCATGGTGGGTGTGGGCGCACCCGCTACCGATTGGGCCAACGACGGCGTGTTCGGCGATGGCTGGCATCTGCTGGGCATCGGCTCCAAGGAGTATAACGAGGTCAACGACGAGTACACTGCCGCCGTGCAGGCTGTGGATGCCTTCCTGGGTCTGGACACCGAGGCGGAAGACTTTGACGCCGCTGCCGCCCTGGCCGAGATGAAGGCCTTTAAGCCCGAGTCCGCCACCGCCACCGTGGATGTGGAGGACGAGGAGACCCTGGCCATCAACACCATGACCGCCTACTACGATGCCCTGCCCGAGGGCGCTGACAAGCTGGACGATGTGGTCCAGATGACCTATGTGGACGCTGTGGCCTACCTGGAGGAGAACGGCTTTGACGCGCCCGATCCCGCCGACTATGGCGTGTGGGTGCCCGGTATCCCCGTGCTGGTGGGCGATGCGCTGGATGCTGCCAACGCTGCTCCCTGGCTTAGCGGCCTGATCAATGACGGTATTGTGTCCGGTGTCGGCGCCGTGCTGGGCTTCGTGCCTCAGATGCTGGTGCTGTTCCTGATGCTGGCCTTCCTGGAGGCCTGCGGCTACATGGCCCGTATCGCCTTCGTGCTGGACCGTGTGTTCCGTAAGTTCGGTCTGTCCGGCAAGAGCTTTATCCCCATGCTCATTGGCGTGGGCTGCGGCGTGCCCGGCATCATGGCCTCCCGTACCATTGAAAACGAACGGGATCGCCGTATGACCATTATGACCACTACCTTTATCCCCTGCGGCGCCAAGGTGCCCTTCATCGCTATGATCGCCGGCGCCCTGTTCGGCGGCAGCGCTATCGTGTCTACCTCCGCTTACTTCATCGGCATGGCCGCCATCATCGTGTCCGGCATTATGCTGAAGAAGACCAAGATGTTCGCCGGCGAACCCGCCCCCTTCGTTATGGAGCTGCCCGCCTACCACTGGCCCACTTTGGGCAACGTCCTGCGCAGCATGTGGGAGCGCGGCTGGTCCTTCATCAAGAAGGCCGGCACCATCATCCTGCTGAGCACCATCTTCGTGTGGTTCACCACCTACTTCGACTGGGTGGACGGCACCTTCCGGATGCTGGACGAGAGCGAGATCGACTCCTCCATCCTGGCTGCCATCGGCGGCGTCATTTGCTGGATCTTCAAGCCCCTGGGCTGGGGCAACTGGCAGGCTACCGTGGCCTCCATCACCGGCCTGGTGGCTAAGGAGAACATTGTGGGTACCCTGGGTATCCTCTATGGCGGCGGCGATGGAACCGTGTATCAGAACATCGCCCAGGCCTTCAACGGCATCAGCGGTTACAGCTTCCTGGTGTTCAACCTGCTGTGCGCCCCCTGCTTCGCAGCCATCGGCGCCATCAAGCGCGAGATGAACAACCACAAGTGGACCTGGTTCGCCATCGGCTATCAGTGCGGCTTTGCCTATCTCATCGGCCTGATGATCAACCAGTTCGGCGGCCTGTTCACCGGCCATTTGAACGTCATCGGCCTCATCTTCGCCGTGGCAGCCCTGGCCTTCCTGGTCTACATGCTGGTTCGCCCCTACAAGGAAGCTACCAAGCTCTCCACTAAGATCTGATAAGTCAAAACCCTGATAAGCAAACAAGAGCCTATCTCCTTTAATCGCCGCCCCGGGGACCGCAGCCCCCGGGGCGGCACCTTTATAGGGCCGCACCGGTTTATAGGCTCTGCGAAGCGCATAAAATACCGCTTCTTAGTTACCATACTTGTCTAACAAATGGGGTGCCGTTCAAAGTGGGCAGGTGGGCAAAATTTATTGGAAAAAATTTCGAATTTGTACGACTATTTTACATTATTGTGGTCGCGCGGGATCACAGAAAAATGCGTCACATTCTCCTATAATTGCCGCTCATTTTTTTATTTTTCCGGCACAAAGTAAAGCATGTCGTCGGCGACAAGAAAAATGAAAAAGCGAGGGGTGGCTGCATGTATGAAAGCAAAAGCAAATCCCTTTGGCAGCGTGCGGCGGCACTGTGCGCGGCGGCTGTGCTGGCGCTTACAGCCTGCGTGCAGGGCGCATACGCCCAGGAGAGAACCGTGATCCCCCTGGGCCAGGCGGTGGGCATCAAGCTCTTTGCCAATGGCGTGCTGGTGGTGGACGTGTCCGCCCTGGAGGGCGTGGGCGGGAAAAGTCCCGCCCAAAAATGCGGCATACGGGAGGGCGACCTGCTTTTGACCTTTAATGGCGAAAAGATCGCCTCCACGGAGCACCTGCAGGAGCTCCTCCGGCAAAACGGCGCACAGCCGGCCCAGCTGGAGCTTCAGCGGGGCCAGGAAAATAAGACCGTGGAGATCACGCCCGTCTGCGGCGATGACGGCAGCGTGCGCCTGGGTGCGTGGATCCGGGACAGCATGGCCGGCATCGGCACCATGACCTATTATGATCCCGAGAGCGGCAGCTTTGGCGCCCTGGGTCACGGCATCACCGATGTGGACACGGCCCAGCTCATGAGCCTGGGCTCCGGCTCTATTATGGAGACCACCGTGAAGGCGGTGAAAAAGGGCGAGAAGGGCGAGCCCGGCGAGCTCAAGGGCGATTTTTCCGTGCAGCGGGATGTAGGCACGGTGACGGTGAACAGTGACGGCGGCATTTTCGGCACCGTGTCTGACAGCAGCTTTCCTGTCCAGGGTCAGGCGGTGCCGATAGCCGCGGCGGAGGAAGTGACCCCCGGCCGGGCCGTGATCCGCGCCACCATCAGCGGCGACGAGATCCGGGAGTACGAGGTGCAGATCGTGAAGGTCTATCACGATGAGGATACCACCCGCAACCTGCTCCTGCGCATCACCGATCCGGAGCTGCTGCAGACCACCGGCGGCATCGTTCAGGGTATGAGCGGCAGTCCCATATTGCAGAACGGCAAGCTGGTGGGCGCGGTGACCCATGTGATGATCAATGATCCCGCCCAGGGCTACGGCATTTTCGCGGAGAATATGCTGACCCGGGCCGGATAAGGGGTGAACAGAGATGAGATCGATTTTGATCCGGGATACCACCCGGGAACAGCGCGAACAGATCGTCCGGCAAGGCTTGGCCGCCTGCGGCAGCAGCTGTGAGGGCTGCAATGGCTGTGACAATCTGGGCGGCGGCCGGGTGGATGCCATCTATCAGCCGTATATCGACGGGGAAAAGGAACTGTCCGAGATCAACGCCGAGTACCGCCGCGGCCTGGTGCGGTAAGCGGTAAAAATCAAGACCTCCGGCCCGGCCGGAGGTCTTGATTCAGCTTGCCAAAAAGCCTCGTTGACAGAAATGACCCCGTAGGGTACAATGAGAAAAACCAACGAAGGGAGCGAAACCGATGATACAAGGTGAGGAAAGAAAGTTTAAGAAGGGGCAGATCATACTCAAGGAAAAAAGCTTTGAACTGGCCATCTACGATGTCATGCTGGGCCGGGTAGGCGTGTATATGAACTACGGCACGCCGGAGGAGCGCCTGGTGGTGGAGATCGAGGCGGGAGATTTTCTCAATGTCATCAGTTTCCTGGAGACCAGGCCCCGCAATACCACCGCCGTGGCCCTGGAGCCCACGGTGGTCAAGGTCATCACCCACGACAATTTCAGTACATTTTTCCGGGATAATCCCGCCAAGATCATGAGCCTGCTGGAGCATATGTCCGCCCGGATGCGCGCGCTGCAGCGGGCCTATATCCGGGCCTGCCACGCCCTGGAGAAGTATGCCGATACCGATAAGATCAAGCAGGATAACGGCGAGTGGTACGCCGAGCACAGCCACACCTACCAGTTCTGGGCCGACATGTTCTTCGGCGGCTCGGAGCATAATAAGAAATGACCCGGCGAAAGGAGCAGCGCAATGGACGGATTCTATGAAAAGGTACAGCAGTCGGCAGAGTATATCCTGCATCACAGCACCCTGCGGCCTGCCTGCGGCATTGTCCTGGGCAGCGGCCTGGGCGGTCTGGTGGACCGAATGACGGACAAGACCGTTATCCCCTATGCCGATATTCCCCATTTCCCCCGCTCTACCGTAGCGGGTCACGCGGGCAACCTGGTCATCGGCCGCCTGGCGGGCCAAACCGTGGCCGCCCTCCAGGGCCGGTTTCACTATTACGAGGGCTTTTCCATGCGGGAGGTCACCTATCCCGTGTATGTGCTCAAGCTGCTGGGGGTCAGGACCCTGGTCATCACCAACGCCTGCGGCGGCATTGACCGCGGCCTGGCACCGGGGGACCTGATGCTTTTGTCGGACTATATCAACATGCTGGGCAATAACTCTCTCATAGGCCCCAATGATGAGCGCTTTGGCCCCCGCTTCCCGGATATGACGGAGGCCTATTCCCTGCGCCTGCGGACGCTGGCCAAGTCTGCCGCCGCTGAGCTGGGGATCCCCTGCAAGGAGGGAGTCTATGCCATCTTCTCCGGCCCCTGCTATGAGACCGCCGCCGAGATCCGGGCCTACCGTGCCTTAGGCGCGGATGCCATTGGCATGTCCACCGTGCCGGAGACCATTGCCGCCAACTACCTGGGGCTGGAGGTGCTGGGCATCGCCTGCATCACCAACATGGCCACCGGCATCGCGGAGAGGAAGCATTCCCATGAGGAGGTCCTGGCCGTGGCAGACCGGGCCAGCGCGGATCTGTGCCGCCTGGCAGAGCGGGTCATCGAGCAGCTGTGAATTAATTTATATTGTCAAGAAGGCCGCCCGGAAGGGCGGCCTTCTTCTGTTAAATCGTATGATAGTATCCCTGCACGAAGGTCAAAAACTGCTTCTCTGCGGTGCTGGGGGTCATGCCCTGCCGGTGCGCCAGATAGATGGTCCGCTGCAGTCCCGTCTCGTCCATGGGAAACACCAGCACCCGGCCCTCCTGCTGCTCCCGCTTCACGGATAGGGCCGACAGCACCGATACGCCGGCGCCCTGGGCCACCATGCGCTTGATGGCCTCGGGGTCCTCCAGCCGGGCCACAATGTGCAGCCGGCCGGTGTCATAGCCCATGCGGGCCATGTATTGCTGCAGCGTACGGTCGGTGCCGGAGCCCTGCTCCCGGGCGATGGTCGCCTCGCCCAACAGCTCCCGCCCTTGGGCGCCCCGGCGGTGCGCCGCCTGATAATGGGGCGTGTTGGGCGTCACCATTACCAGTTCATCCCGCAGCAGGGGATAGTAGACCATGCTGTCCGTGTCCATCCGGGAGCCTACAAAGCCCATGCGGATCTGCCCGTTCTGCAGCAGCCGGTGGATCTGGGCCGAGTCCCCGTGGCGCAGCTCGCAGCGGTATTGGGGATGCTTTTGGCAAAAAGCGGCCATGAGCTCCGGCAGCATATACTGCCCCGGCACGGTGGATGCCCCCAGCAAAAGCGGCAGGGAGGCCAGCCGCCGGGGGTCCCCTGCGGCGTCCGCCAGGGCCTGGCACTGGGTCAGGATCTTCTTGGCCAGGGGGTATAGCCTCTGGCCGTCCTCCGTCAGGGTCACGCCGCCCTGGCCTCTGCGCAGCAGCAGCGTCACACCCAGGCTCTGCTCCAGGGAGCGCAGATGGGTGCTGGCGGTGGATTGCGTCAGGTGCAGCTGCTCGGCGGCCCGGGTCAGACTTTCCTGCTCCGTAGCCGCTGTGAACACCTCCAGCTGGCGCAGCGTGTATTCGATCATGGGCCATGGCCTCCCCTCCGGACTTTGGTCATATTATACAAAAATCGTTATTTCCTGTCAAGATGAACGAATTTTCTCCCCATTGATGGAAGAAATGAATAATTGAAAAAATTCATGGAAAAAGACCGTTGGACGGGGGAAAAATCGGCCTATATAATAAAATTTGTAAATTTTCCATAAACAGAGAAAGGATCATTCACATTATGAAAAGGTTTTTCAAGGAAAACTGGCTGGTGATCGTCACGGGCATCGTGGTGGGCGCGGCAGCTCTGCTGCTGCAGGCCCTGGGCAACCCCAAGAACATGGGCTTCTGCATCGCCTGCTTTGAGCGTGACATCGTGGGCGCCGTAGGCCTGCACAGTGCCGAGGCCGTGCAGTATGTCCGGCCCGAGATCATCGGCATCGTACTGGGCTCCTGCATCATGGCCCTCATCGGCAAGGAGTTCCGTGCCCAGGCCGGCTCCTCTCCCGCCACCCGCTTCGCCGTTGGCGCCCTGGTGATGATCGGCGCCCTGGTGTTTTTGGGCTGCCCGCTGCGCATGCTGCTGCGTATGGGCGGCGGCGACCTCAACGCCTTTGTGGGCCTGCTGGGCTTTGTCATCGGCGCATTGGTGGGCACCATCTTCCTCAAGAAGGGCTTCAACCTGGGCCGGGCCTATCAGGCCAAGAAGACCGAGGGCTTTGTGCTGCCGGTGATCATGCTGGTGCTGTTTGCCCTGGTTCTGCTGGTTCCCAGCCTGTTTCACGCCTCTGAGAAGGGCCCTGGCTCCATGCACGCTCCTTTGCTGGTGGCCTTTGCCGTGGCTCTGGTGGTGGGCGCCCTGGCCCAGCGTTCCCGTCTGTGCATGGCCGGCGGCGTGCGTGATACCCTCATGCTGAAGGATCCCCACCTGCTGTGGGGCTCCGTGGCCATCTTTGTGGTGGTGCTGGTGGGCAATATCATTCTCGGCAACTTCACCGCTTTCTCCTTCCTGTCTCAGCCCATCGCCCACTCCAACCACCTGTGGAACCTGCTGGGCATGGTCATCGTCGGCTGGGGCTCCGTGCTTCTGGGGGGCTGCCCCCTGCGCCAGCTGGTGCTGGCCGGTTCCGGCAATGGCGACAGCGCCGTTACCGTCCTGGGCATGATGGCCGGTGCGGCCCTGGCCCACAACCTGAAGCTGGCCAGCGGCGCCGATCCCGGCCTCAATGAGTCCGGCGAATACGTCAAGTACGCCGTCACCACCAATGCCAAGGTGGCCGTGGCCATGGCCCTGGTGGTGCTGCTGGTGGTCTCCCTGTGCAATGTGATGCGCAAGAAGAAGGAGGCTTAATATGGCTACGGTGGATGCAAGAGGCTATTCCTGCCCGGTCCCCCTGCTGATGGTGCAGGAGGAGATCAAAAAGACCGATCCCGCCCAGCTGGAGGTGCTCATCGACGCCCCCTGCGCCGTGGAAAACATCCAGCGCTTTGCCTATCACAACGGCTATGCGTTCCAGGCCGAGGAAAACGGCGACGAATGGACGCTGAAGCTGAGCAAGAAATAAGATATATTCCGGCGCCCCTGCCCGGTTTTCCCGGGCAGGGGAATTGCCATATCCAGGAGAGAAACAAATGCTGCAAAAGAAAACCTGGCTGCTTGTGACCTTTTACACCACCGCCGGGGTCATGGCCATGGAGCGCGCCTGCAAGGCGGCAAACCTCCCGGGCCGCATCGTGCCTGTGCCCCGCTCCATTACCGCGGACTGCGGCCTGGCCTGGCGCTGTGAGCCGTCTCTGCGGGGCCAGGTGGAGGCCCTGGCGGACCCGGAGGAGGTCATGGGGATCTACCAGCTGGAAATTTAAATCCGCGCCATACTGCCCCCAAGCACAGTAAACAGCACCCCACAATGGGGTGCTGTTTATTTAAGCCCTGGCCGGTTCTTTTTATATCTTCTATTCAACTGGTTTTAGCCGCCGCCCGGCGATGGCTTGGGTTATGGCGGAGGCCAAAAAGAGCGCGGTGTATAGCAGGCAGCGCAGGCAGTTTTAGGAGTGCACAGGGCTCAGAATTTATCTGCGCTGCGTGGAATTTGGCATTAAAACGCCGAGAGGGGATCCAGGGGGTGCGGGGGTATTACGGATTGCTACACCAGTGACAGTTTTTTCTGTGTGAAAAGGCGGGAGAAGTGACTCTCCCGCCTTTTGGTTATGTATTGGCTTACTTGCTCAGATACTCATCGATGGACTTGGCGCCCAGCTTGCCGGCACCCATGGCCAGGATGACGGTGGCAGCGCCGGTGACGGCATCGCCGCCGGCGTACACACCCTCACGGGAGGTGAGGCCGTCCTCATTGACGATGATGCAGCCCTTCTTATTCACCTCCAGGCCCTTGGTAGTGGCCTTGATGAGGGGGTTGGGGGTGGTGCCCAGGGACATGATGACGGCATCCACATCCAGCTCGAACTCGCTGCCCTTCTTCTCCACGGGGCGGCGGCGGCCGGAGGCATCCGGCTCACCCAGCTCCATCTCGATGCAGGTCATGGACTTGACGCAGTCCTGCTCGTCGCCATTGATCTGAACGGGGTTATTGAGGGTCTTGAAGATGACGCCCTCCTCGATGGCGTGCTCCACTTCCTCGTGACGGGCGGGGAGCTCCTCCATACCGCGGCGGTACACCACATACACCTCGGCGCCCAGGCGCTTGGAGCAGCGGGCAGCGTCCATAGCCACGTTGCCGCCGCCCACCACGGCCACCTTCTTGCCCTTGAGGTCCATGATGGGGGTATCGGAGTCGGGCTTATAGGCCTTCATCAGATTGATACGGGTGAGGAACTCATTGGCGGAGTACACGCCCTTGAGATTCTCGCCGGGGATGTGCATGAACATGGGCAGGCCCGCGCCGGAGCCCACGAACACAGCCTCGAAGCCGTTCTCCTCCATCAGCTCATCGATGGTGATGGTGCGGCCCACGACGATGTTGGTCTCTACCTTCACGCCCATGGCCTTCAGGCCGTCCACTTCCTTCTGCACGATGGTCTTGGGCAGACGGAACTCGGGGATGCCGTACACCAGCACGCCGCCGGCCAGGTGCAGGGCTTCGTACACGGTGACGTCATAGCCCTTCTTGGCCAGGTCGCCGGCGCAGGTAAGGCCGGCAGGGCCGGAGCCGACTACCGCCACCTTATGGCCGTTGGACTGGGGCTTTTCGGGGGCCTCGGTGCTGTGGGCGTTGTGCCAGTCAGCCACGAAGCGCTCCAGGCGGCCGATGCCCACGGCCTCGCCCTTCTTGCCCCGGACGCAGTGCATCTCGCACTGGCTCTCCTGGGGGCAGACACGGCCGCACACGGCGGGCAGGGAGCTGGTCTGATGGATCACCTGATAGGCGCCCTCATAGTCCTTCTCCACGATCTTCTGAATGAACTCGGGGATACGGACGTTCACGGGGCAGCCGTTGACGCAGGGGTGGGCCTTGCAGTTGAGGCACCGGGCAGCCTCGTCCAAAGCCTGCTCCTCGGTGTAGCCCAGGGCCACCTCCAGGAAGTTATGATTGCGGACGTTGGGGTCCTGAGAAGGCATAGGGTTCTTGTCCTGACGCATATTCACAGCCATCTTACTTTACCTCCTTCTTAAAGAGGTTGCAGACCTCTTCGTGCTTGTGTACCTCGAAATCGTGATACATCTGATTGCGCTTGACCGCCAGGTCCCAGTCCACCTTCTGGCCGTCAAAGTCGGGGCCGTCCACGCAGGCAAACTTGGTCTCGCCGCCCACGGTCAGGCGGCAGCCGCCGCACATGCCGGTGCCGTCGATCATGATGGGGCTCATGGA
>ERZ791865.1010-NODE-1010-length-31865-cov-17.199340_pt1 | contig 31865 bp, 34 predicted proteins | sample MGYA00509942_ERZ791865 | MGnify/ENA primary metagenome ERZ791865 (study PRJEB30046, sample SAMN00792098) | human gut metagenome | study: EMG produced TPA metagenomics assembly of the A metagenome-wide association study of gut microbiota in type 2...
CCTACACTTGAAAAGTGCGAACATAAAAACAGTTTCATCCATATCCTCCTTAATAAATTCAAATTTGTTGCTCAATTTTCGTATTTAAATTATACCATAAACTTGTGAACAGTTCTACCGCAACTTTGGACTATATGAGAAAAGTCCGAACAGTTTTCTGCCCGGACTTCCTCGCTCAATCATAAATCAATTCCGCTTTCACAATCTCCTCTGCCTGTGCCTTGCAAGCGTTCATCTGCCGCACCCATTCCATTTGGTTTTCGGCTTTCAGCCTTTCGGTCACGCCGTACTGCTTTGCCAGCTCTGGCACGATCAGCTCCATGCGGTTTCGTGCCGCTTCGTCAATCTCGGCGCAATACTGTCTTACGTACACCCAGCTATCGCGTGGAATGCCTTTTCTTTTGTTTTACAGCGCAGTCCCCTTTTTCGGCACGAAAAAGGACTTCATATCCGCCCTTTCAAGCTCGAGCAGCTTGATCTTTTTGTCGACGCCGCCTGCGTAGCCGGTCAGGCTGCCGCTCGCGCCGACCACGCGGTGGCAGGGGATGATGAGCGAAATATCGTTGTGCCCCACCGCGCCGCCGACGGCCTGCGCAGACATGTGCGTTAGGCCCTGCTTCTCCGCCAGCTTTCGCGCAAGCGTGCCGTAGGTCGTTGTTTCACCGTAGGGAATTTCCAGCAGCAGCGCCCATACTGTCTGCTGGAATGCCGAACCCACGGGGTGGAGCGGCGGCGTGAAGTCCGGCTCGCGGCCCGAAAAGTAGATATCGAGCCAGCGCTTGGCCTCGCACAAAACAGGCGTCTCGCTCTCGGCATACTCTTTTGGCAGCGTGCGGGCAAAATATTTCTGCCCGTCGAACCACAGGCCCGTCAAGCCCTCTTCGTCCGCCGCAAGCAGGATGCCGCCGAGCGGCGAATCATAATGCTGGGTGTAAGTCATCGTCCTCGCCTCATTTCTTCTCTTTCGGCGCGCAATCGTGCAGCTCGGGGATCGCACCGCCGGACACCGCCCAGAGGTACAGGCTCGCCACGCTGCCATAGGGCGAAAAGCGGCGGCGGTACTTTTCAAAGAGCCCTCGGTCGATCTTTCGGTGGTGGTACACCATGCGCAGCCCCCGCTGGATGGCAAGGTCGTCGCAGCTCAACACGTCCTGCCGCTGCATGCAGAAGAGCAGGATCATCTCCGCCGTCCACACGCCGATGCCCTTGAGGGACGAAAGCTCCCGGATAGCCTCCTCGTCGCTTTTTTGCCAGATACCTTCTAAATCGAATGCGCCGGTGTGGACCTTTTCGGCAAAATCCGTGATGTACTCCGCCTTTCTGAACGTCATGCCGAGTGATTGGAGCTTGGAAACACCCGCGGCGAGGACCGTCTCGGCGTTGACCTCGCCGAGTGCCGACAGCATCCGCTGCCAGATCGTCTCCTGTGCCTTGGTCGAGATCTGCTGTCCGATGATGTGGTGTACGACGGCGGAAAAGAGGTCAGTATCCACTTTTCTCTCGACATGGCCGATGCGGTCGATGACCTCGGCCATGCGCTTATCCTTCTTTTTAAGATAGTCGATCTCCTCTTCCCCGTAGGCAAAATACATTGAGCTTCCTCCCCGCCGCGTCATCTAAAACGTATGTTCTATATATTATATGGTGCCATTTTCTTTCTGTCAAGCGTGCAAGCTTTTGTAACGGACTCTCGAAAAAATTTTCGAAACCCTCTTGACTGAAAGTGTACTTTAAGTTGTAGAGTATCAGTGAACTTTAAGAACAACAGTTTTTAGAGGAGGAATATCCCATGATCAAGCCTTATATCGTATGCCACATGATGACCTCGGTCGACGGACGTATCGACTGCGCCATGACCGAGCACCTACCCGGCGTGCAGGAATATTACGACACGCTCAACGCGCTGGACGCGCCCACACGTATCAGCGGCCGCGTGACCGCGGAGCTCGAAATGGCGCTGCCCGGAAAGTTTGAGGCCAAGACCGCCGAAGCACTGGCACGGCGCGAAAAAGGACAGCTGGTTCAGCCACATCGCCGTTGAAGTCCCCGGCAAAAACTGCCGGAACGAGTGGTGCGAGCCGGTCTCGGACGAAGAGTACAATAAGCTGTAATCGGAGGCAATTTCCATGATCTTAAACGAAACTTATACGCTCGAAAACAGCCTGAGCATCCCCAAGCTCGGCCTTGGCACCTGGTTCATCGACGACGATCAGGCCGCCGAGGCCGTCCGCACCGCCGTGAAGCTCGGCTACCGCCTCATCGATACCGCGCAGGCCTACGGCAACGAGCGCGGCGTGGGCGAGGGCGTGCGCACCTGCGGCGTTCCGCGCGAGGAGCTTTTTGTCGCCAGCAAGGTGGCCGCGGAGCTCAAGACCTATGACGAGGCCAAAAAGTCCATCGACGAAACGCTCAAGAAGATGGGCCTTGACTACCTTGACCAAATGATCATCCACTCTCCCCAGCCGTGGAACCAGTTTCGCGTGGAAAAGCGCTATTCTGAAGAAAATAAAGCCGTCTGGCGCGCGCTCGAGGATGCGCAAAGCGAGGGCAAGGTCAGAGTCATCGGCGTGTCGAACTTTCTGCGCGACGACCTTGAAAATCTGCTCTCCGACTGCCGCGTAAAGCCGATGGTCAACCAGATCCTGCTGCACATCAGCAACACCGACCTCGCGCTGCTCGACTACTGCCGCGAGCAGGGCATCCAGGTGGAGGCCTACTCCCCCATCGCCCATGGCGAGGCGCTCAAGAACCCCGCCATCGCGGAGATGGCGAAAAAGTACGGCGTCAACGCCGCGCAGCTGTGCATCCGCTATGTCATCGAGCTCGGCGCGGTCGCGCTGCCGAAGACGGCCAACCCCGACCACATGGCGAGCAACGCCGCCGTGGACTTCACCATCTTGAGTGAGGACATGGAGACGCTCAAGCACACGGACCGCATCGCCGACTACGGCGAGTTCAACATCTTCCCCGTCTTCAGCGGCAAGCCGCTCGCGTAACGAATGCAAAAGGAAAAGGAGAGCACGCAGCAGCGTCCTCTCCTTTTTTTACAAAAGCATGCAGAAACCGATCTGCATACAGAGCCATCTTTCAAAAAGCCTCTTATTTCTTCTCTTCCTCGCGCACAAACATCATCAAAAAGCTGACTGCGAGCAGCAGGCAGGACACCCAGATGCCCTTTTCGGCAAAGCGCGCCGTCAGGACGCTGCCAAGCCCCGCGCCGACGGCAAAAATACCGATGACGCCAAAATACGTCAGTGCCTTTTTCAGCACCTCGCGGTCGTGCGTGTGGAAGTAGACGCACAGCGCCTCGGTGCCGCTGCGCATGTTGCCGATGCACATGGTGCTCGCGTAGGCGTGGCCGCGCACCTTGCGGAAGGTCTGCACCTGCATCGCGCAGACGAACGAGACGAGCGCGTTTGCAAAGGTGTTGACCTCCTGCGGCAGGAAGCCGACAAAAAACAGCAGCACGATTTCGGCCAGAATGATGAGCTGGCGCCAGTGCACCTTTTCCATGCACTTATAGCGGCGGTGGACGCATTCCGCCACAAAAATGCCCGCCATAAACGAGATCACCGGCACAAAATAGCGGAAAACATCTGCCCAGTCGCCTGCAAAAAGGTGTGTGCTCATCAGCACGATGTTGCCCGTCTGCGCGTTGGCAAACACCTTGTCGCGGCAGCAATAGGTATAGGCGTCCTGCAATCCGCCGGATAAAATGATAAACGCGGACATCAGGAACGAATCGGACATCTGCCCGTGCGGTCGATCAAGCTGCATGGTTACATTTTGGCTCCTGTTCGTTAAAATTCCGACATGATTATACGGCGGTGGCCGCGCTTCGTCAAGCGGCTTTTGCGTCGAGCCGCGCGGTGTATCTGCGGATGCACGCCGCAGCGTAAACGGCGGTGACAAGCTCCGTGATGGGCATGGCGAACCAGAGCGAATCCGCGCCCGCAAGAAGCGGCAGCATCAGGATCAGTGCACCGCTGATGACGAGTCCGCGCGCGACCGACACGATAAACGCCGCCTTCGGCTGTAAGATGGCCTGGAAATAATACGTCGAGAAGATGTTGAACGGCAGCAGCAGGAATGAGATCGCATACGCGCGGATGATGGCCGGGGCCATCGCCAAGATCGTCTCCGTCGGGCTCATAAAAATGCGGATGTAGAGATTCGGGCACGCCACGCTCGGCGCCGTCCAGAAAACGCCGAAAAATACGACCGTCCACAGCGCATATCGCAGCGTCTCGCGGATGTGAGCCTCTTTCCCCGCGCCGAAATTCGTCGAAATGATGGGCTGGGATGCCTGTCCGACGCTGTACGCGCAGCACTGGACGAATGTGCTGACGTTGATGATGGGGCCGTAGATCGCGAGCGCGTCCGAGCCGAGGTATTGCATGATCTGGCGGTTGAAGAGCACAGTCAGAATCCCCATCGCCATGTCGATAAAGAAGCTCGAAAAGCCCGTGACGGCGATCTTCCACAGCTTGCGCGCAAGCCTCTTTGGTTTCACGAGGCGCAGCGTGTTCTTCCTGCTCGCAAAGTGCGTCAGCATCACGAGGAACGACACCGCCGAGCCCAGCGCCGTGGCAAGACCCGCGCCGTAAACGCCCATATCGCATGGGAAGACGAAGAACCAGTCGCCGAGCACATTGAAACGGTTTTTGCGCCCTTGAGACGCCCCAAGCTCTTTTGATTCCCATTTGCCTTGTTTGTGGGCTGCTCCTTCTGCCTGTTTTGCTCATCGCTTCTTTCTGAATTTTCCGTGGACAATTTCTTCCCGATGGGGTAACATCATAGAAAAGCAGGAAACGGAACACTTTTTCATGGACAAGTACAGCATCTTAAAGCAATATTACGGCCACAGCGCGTTTCGCGCGGGGCAGGAGGAACTCATCGACTCCATTCTCTCTGGGCGCGATGCGCTGTGCGTCATGCCGACGGGCGGGGGCAAGTCGCTCTGCTATCAGCTCCCCGCGCTGCTCCTGCCGGGCATCACGCTCGTCGTCTCGCCGCTCATCTCGCTGATGAAGGATCAGGTCGCAGCGCTCAAGAGCGCGGGCGTTCCCGCAGCGTACATCAACAGCTCACTGACAGGCGAGCAGATCCGCACGGTCTATGCCCGCACGCGCAAGGGTGCCTACAAGCTCATCTACGTCGCGCCCGAGCGGTTGGAAACGAACAGCTTTTTATCGCTGATGCAGGAGATGGACGTGTCGTTTCTCGCTGTGGACGAGGCACACTGCATTTCGCAGTGGGGACAGGACTTCCGCCCGAGTTACCTCGGCATTGTCGATTTCATCAATGCCCTGCCGCGCAGACCCATTGTCGCGGCCTACACCGCGACGGCGACAAAGCAGGTGCAGTCTGATATCCTGCGGCTCTTGCAGCTGCAAAGCCCGTACCGCATCGTGACGGGCTTCGACCGTCCGAACCTCTATTTCGACGTGCGTCGCCCGAAAAACAAGTTTTCCGCCCTCGCCGCACTCATTGACGAGCGGCGGGGCAGGAGCGGCATCGTCTACTGTGCAACGCGCGCGGCGGTCGAGCGCGTGTGCGACAGCCTGTGTGACCGCGGCATCGCCGCCACGCGCTATCACGCGGGCCTCACAGATGAGGAGCGGCAGCAGAATCAGGACGATTTTCAGTTTGACCGCAAGACCGTCATGGTCGCGACGAACGCCTTCGGCATGGGCATCGACAAGTCAAACGTCAGCTTTGTCATCCATTACAACATGCCGAAAAGCCTCGAGGCCTACTATCAGGAGGCGGGCCGCGCCGGACGCGACGGCGAGAATGCCGACTGCGTCCTGCTCTTCGCGCCCGCTGATGTGGAGACCGCGCGCTTTCTCATCGAAAACGGCGGGGCCGACCAGCTCTCGGAGGAGGACGCTGCGCTCGTGCGCAAGCGCGACTATGAGCGCCTGCAGGCGATGACGGGGTACTGCAAATCCGTCGACTGTCTGCGCGGGCGGCTGCTTGACTACTTCGGCCAGATACACCCCGCAAGCTGCGGAAACTGCTCCAACTGTAAAGCGACCTACCAGACCGAGGACATCACGCTCTCGGCGCAGATGATCTTATCGTGCGTCATGCGCATCCGCGAGCGGCTGGGGTACTACGTCGGCAAAACGCTCGTCATTCAGGTTCTGCGAGGAAGCCGCGACCAGCGGCTTTTGTCGCTCGGCCTTGCGAGCCTGTCGACCTATGGTCTCATGGACAAAACGTCGCCAAGCGTCATCGAGCGGTACATCGAATACCTCGAATCCGCGGGATATCTCGAGGTCGACCAGCGCTATTCGACGCTCCGGCCCACAAAAAAGGCATCCGCCGTGCTCTTTGACGGCGAATGCGTGCTGATGCAGAAACGGGTGGAGCCGAAGGCGGAGAAAAAGCGCCCGCGCGGCGCGTTTTCGGACGAATTCGAGAAAGGAAGCCTTTACGAGGCGCTGCGCGCCCAGCGCGCGGAGCTTGCCAAGCGCGAGAGCGTTCCCGCCTACGTCATCTTTTCGAACGCGACGCTCGCCGACATGGCGGAGAAAGCGCCGCGCTCGCTCTCAGAGCTTCTCGAGGTCTCGGGTGTCGGCGAGCGGAAGGCCTCCCGCTACGGAGAGGTCTTCCTGCGCACCATTGAGGAGTATATACAGCAGCAGGGGTAAAGCGGGCTCACTTCAGCACCGTGCCGTCGGCCAGCGTGATGGTATAGCCGTTGAAGTTGATGGTGCCGTTGTTGGTGAGGCTCGTGAGCGTGCAGTTGCCGGTCAGGTTCCACGTGCAGCCGTTCTCGATCGCGACAATCGCGTTGTCGCTGACGGCGGTGCCGCCCTCGGCATTGTCGATGATGTTGATGGTGCCGGTGAAGGTGCTGCCGTTTTTCATCGTCATCGTGAGATTCGAGATGGTATCGACGATGATATCGCCTGCAAGCGTCTGACCGTCTGCGGCGAATTCGACCTGTGCGCCGTTGCTGCCGGCGGTTCCCCAGCCGCGGCTGGCGGAGTTGCCGACCACGCGCAGCAGCGCGCCGTCCGCATCATTGTTGACGATATTCACGCCGGAGAGCGTCAGCAGGCAGTGGGTGTTCGTGATGTAGAACATGTCACCGCTGCTGCCAACGAGGCTGCCGCCGGTCATCGAGAAGACGGACGTGCCGACGTCCGCGTCGCCGCTCATGGACTGATAGATCATCACATTGTGGACGTTTTCCGAAGAGCTCGTACCCTTGGTGTCGCTCATGTTGCCGGTGGCATAGCAGTCTTCGAGCGTGATGGAGTTCTTACCCTCGATGACAAGGGCTTCGGAGTTGTTCGCCGTCAGGTTCGCATTCTTCACGGTGATGTCCGCCGTGGAGTAGACCGCGGGGGAGTTGTAGCCGTTCGAGGTGTACGCGCCGCCGCTCACGTTGACCGTACCGCCGCGGTCGGAGCGGATGGCCGCGGACGAGTTGCCGGAGGTCTCGACAACTAAGTTGCTCGCGCTCGTCGTGCCGCTGCCGGTGGTCTGGATGCCGCCGGAGTTATCCGCCGTGGTGGTGATGGTGGAATCGGAGATATTCACGGTCGTGCCGCTGCCGTAACTGAACACGCCGTTGCCATTTTGCGCAGAGGACGGGACGGTTGCATTCTTGATGGTCACCGTCGCGCCGTTCATCGCGAGAAGCGCTGCGTTCATACCGTAAAAGTCGCCGTCCTCGGTGTTCGAGGCCGCGCCCGCGCTCTTGTCGACGGTGACACCGTCGAGCGTGACGGCCGCGCCGTCCACGCGCAGGGCGTTTTCGTCGTCGCCGGTCGAGGTGTAGCTTTCGCCGCTGTAGGTGCCGTCCTCGCTGATGGTCGTGGCGGCGGTGCCCTGCGTCACCTCGCCGCTGCCGCCAAAGCTCTGGCCGCCGCCCACGGACTCGACCGTGGCGCTCGCCGCGGTGTTGTTGCTACCGACCTCAACGGTCAGGATATCACCCTCGGCAAGGTCGCTGAGCTCGATGCTCTCGTCATTTTTTGTAATTTCCGCATTCGCGAAGTCGAGCGTCACACTCTCCTTGCCCGCGGTAAAGCTGCTGCCGCCCATGCCGCCGGGGCGCTGCCGCTCGGGGCCTCGCCATCAGGTTTCTCTGGAGGCTGGCTGCCGGAATCACCGCTCTGGCTGTCGGTGCTGCCGCTCTGGCTGTCGGGCTTTGCGGGCGGCTGACTGCTGTCAGACGATGCATGATCCTCACTGCTGCTGTTGCCGCTCTGCGTTTCGCCGTCCAGCTTGTCGGGCGGCGTCTGGCCGGAATCGGAACTGTCAGACACGTCATGGGACGGCATACCGCCCGCACTCAGCTCGCCGAGCTGCATCGTCACGGCAGTGCCGTCAATATCGGTGATCTCGCCGGTGATCGTCTGGCCGGAGCAGTCCGATGTTTTGCTGCCGCACGCGGCGAGCGACAGTGTCAGCGCCGCCGCACAGAAAAGAGAACGAATCTTTTTGCTTTTCATCAAAAATGGCCTCCTTCGTCATTGTGTATCCCAAATGCTTCCGCGGGGCTGTCGTTTTTCGCTTTCCCCTTGGAACGAGGTCATGATTGCCCGCCAACCTAAAAAAACTAAAGGAAAGCTTGAACATTTTGTTTTTCACGAAAACGCAAAAAGCAGTGCCGCCTGAAATCAGGCGGCACTGTTCCTATTGATATGATGTTCCCACCGGCGCGGCGCAGGCGGTTAGTTCGCTCTAACTTGCAGTCTTTTGAAAAGCCGCCGCAGGGCAGCTTTCCAATATATCCTGCTTTCCCGCTTGCCTTCGGGAAGGTGATCGACCTTGCGTATTGTAGCACAGCGATTTTCGCATTGCAAGAGCGGTTTTCAAATTTTTGCGATATTTTCTTTGCTACATACGCTTTCTCGCCCCGTCCGCTACGACAGACTGTTCCCATTCCGTGTCCCGCGGCACTTGCATCCCGCGGCTTTCGCTGGTATACTATGTCCAGAAGTTAGATGTATTTAACAGAATTGATATTTCACACAGAAAAGACGGTGAACGATATGGAAGCATTTTACGGCATTTTGATCCCATTTCTCGGCACGTCGCTCGGCGCGGCGTGCGTGTTCTTCATGAAAAAGTCGCTCAGCGACGCTGTGCAGCGCTCGCTGACGGGCTTTGCCGCGGGCGTGATGGTCGCGGCCTCGGTCTGGAGCCTGCTGATCCCCGCCATCGAGCAGTCGTCGGCGATGGGGAAACTCTCGTTTCTGCCGGCGTTTCTCGGCTTTTGGGTCGGCATTCTCTTTTTGCTGCTGCTCGACCACGTCGTCCCGCACCTGCACGCCAAGAGCGGGCAGGTCGAGGGGCCGAAGAGCCAACTCCAGCGCGCGACGATGATGGTGCTGGCCGTCACACTGCACAACATCCCCGAGGGCATGGCCGTCGGCGTGGTGTATGCGGGCTATCTCTCCGGCAGCGCACAGATCACGGCGGCGGGCGCGCTGGCGCTCTCACTCGGCATCGCGATCCAGAATTTTCCCGAGGGGGCGATCATTTCGCTCCCCCTGCGCGCCGAGGGCATGGGCAAAGCAAGAGCTTTCTGGGGCGGCGTGCTCTCGGGCATCGTCGAGCCCATCGGCGCGGTGCTGACGATACTCGCCGCGTCGCTCATCGTTCCGGCGCTGCCGTATCTTCTGAGCTTTGCCGCGGGCGCGATGCTCTATGTCGTCGTGGAAGAGCTGATCCCCGAAATGTCGCAGGGCGCGCACTCCAACATCGGCACGGTGTTCTTCGCCGTGGGCTTCAGCCTGATGATGGTGCTCGACGTGGCGCTGGGATGAAATACGGCAGGAATGCAAGCAGGAGGCGATACCGAGCGGTATGCCTCCTGCTTTTTATGCTGACGCCAGCCTTGCGCCTATTTTTCCACCCGAATAAGATTGCTCTCATACGGCCGCTTGCCGGAGAGCACTTCGTCGTAAAAGTTCTGCTTCCAGCCGATGTAGGCGACGCTGTCCTGCAATTCCCGAATGCCTGCGCGCAGTGCCTCCTGCTTCTGCGCCGGCAGGATCTTGCGCTGCGGGATGGTGCGCTCGCCTTGCAGGCAGAGGGCGAGGTAGTCCTTCATCTCCTGAATGCCCATGCCGCATTTTTTCAGGCGCGTCAGGCTGCTGATCCACGCGACGTCCCGCTCGTCAAACACGCGGCGGTTGTTTTTGTCGCGCTTGACGTTGGGGACAAGCCCCTCGTTGCAGTAAAATTTTAAGGCCTGATAGGTCATACCCGTTTCCTTGCAGACCTGCATCATGGTGTAGCGCATGGTACTCCCTCTCTGCTGCGTAAAAATTGTGTTTTTTCCTCAAAAACCTCTTGACCGGTTGTTACAACCGGTATTTATAATCGGCAGTATCAACCGGAAGCTGCCATCGGCAATGATAGCACAACAGCGGCGAATACCGCAAGAAAAACGGTCAGAGAGGATACGTTATGATGAATAACTTTATTTTTGAAAACAAGACCAAGGTATATTTCGGCAAAGGCGGCGTGAAGGAGTACCTCGGCGGCCTGCTCGCAAACTTTGGCGAAACCGTCATGCTGGCCTATGGCGGCGGTTCCATCAAGTGCAACGGCGTGTACGATGAGATCATGGGTATCCTGAACGCGCAGGGTAAGTGCGTTGTGGAGTTCTCCGGCATCATGTCCAACCCCACCTATGCCAAGGTGCAGGAGGGCGCGAAGCTGGCACGTGAAAACCATGTTGACCTGATCCTCGCCGTGGGCGGCGGCAGCGTGTCCGACTGCTGCAAGGTCATTTCCGGCGCGTTCGACACGCTGAGCCACGCGATGGAAACCTACTTCGGCAAGCCGGATGAAAACAACCTCTCCGATGATATCAATGAGGCCGCCATGCGCAGCGTCATCCGCAACATCCGCATTTTGCTGACCGATCCTGAAAATTACGACGCCAGAAGCGAGCTGGCGCAGGCGTCCGCCATGGCAGAGAACGGCGTGCTGAAGATCGGCAAGGTCACGGATTTTCAGGCGCATCAGATCGAACACCAGCTCGGCGCTTACACCGACTGCAACCACGGCGCGGGGCTGGCGGTGATCCACCCCGTTCTGTACCGCCACATCTACAAGTCTGGTGCGGCGCGGTTTGCGCGGTTTGCTCAGAATGTCTGGGCATCGCACCCAAGGGCAGTGACGGGGAAACCGCCGCCGGTATCGACGCGCTGGCCGCGTTCATTAAGGAAATCGGTCTGCCGACCAGCTTTGCAGAGCTTGGCATTCCCGCCGACACCGACTTCCGCGCCGTGGCGGATTCTACCAACATCACCGCTGGCTGCTGCAAAAAGTTGACGCACGACGAGATCTACGAAATTTTGCAGGAATGCCTGTGAGTATCCGCGCTTTTCGCAGCAAAACGAAGCATTCTTTGCGCTGTGCTCCATTTTTGGCCTTTCTGCCTCTTGCATTTGGCCCAAAGCGTGATATCATGGGCCAGACAAATTGCGGAAAGGGGCGGTAGAGTTGAACGCTGCATCGCAGAAAAAATCATTGGATATGCTCCACGGGACGCTCTGGGATAAGATCCCGCGCTTTGCCGTTCCGGTGGCGGCCACGGCGATTTTGAGCCAGCTGTTCAACGCCGCGGACATCGCCGTCATCGGCAACTTTACCGGCGAGCTCCGCACTGTGGCGGTCGCGGCCGTCGGCACAAACAGCTCGATCATCAGCCTGATCGTCAACCTGTTCATCGGCATCGCGCTGGGCGCGAACGTGACGATCGCGCACGCCATCGGCGAAAAGAACGACACGATGGTGCACCACGCGGTGCACACCTCCATCGTTGTGGCGGTGCTGGGCGGTTTGATCGCGGCGGTCATCGGTGAGCTGTTCGCCGTTCCGCTGCTGAATCAGCTGAATGTGCCGGACGATGTGTTCCCGCTGGCGCTGCTATACCTGCGCATCTATCTTGCGGGCCTGCCGGTGATCCTGCTCTACAACTTTGAGGCGGCGGTCTTCCGCAGCGTGGGCGAGACGAAAATTCCGCTGATCGCGCTGACGGCCTCCGGCGTTCTGAACGTGATCCTGAACCTCTTCTTCGTGGCCGCGCTCCACATGAGCGTGGACGGCGTCGCGATCGCAACGGTGCTGTCGAACGCGATCAGCGCGGCAATCTTGTGGGTCTTCCTGCTCAAAACGGACAAGGTCATCCGCCTTGAGCCGAAAAAGCTGCGCATCGATGGGCTGTGCCTCAGGCAAATTCTGCACATCGGCGTTCCTGCGGGTGTGCAGAGCGCGATGTTCTCCATCGCGAATATCGTCATTCAGGGCGCGATCAACAGCCTCGGCACGGTCGTCATGGCGGCGTCGAGCGCGGCCTACAACATTGAGGTCATCACCTACGATATCCTCAACTCCTTCTCGCAGGCCTGCACGACATTCGTCGGACAGAACTTCGGCGCGGGCGAGATCAAGCGCTGCAAGAAAACGCTGCTGCTGTGTCTTCTCGAGGGCATCATCAGCCTCGGCGTCGCCATCGCTCTGATCCTCTTTTTCGGAAAGTCGCTGCTCACCATCTTCAACGGCGACCCGCAGGTGGTAGAGACGGGCTATATTCGCCTCATGCTGATCATGCCGTCGCACCTGTTCAGCCTTTGCTACGAGGTGCTTTCCGGCTACCTGCGCGGCTTTGAAATTTCACTGCCGCCCGCCGTTTTGACGATGCTGGGCGTCTGCGGCGTCCGCCTGAGCTGGCTGCGCTGGGTCTTCCCGCAGTACAAGACGTTTATGAACATCATGCTGGTCTTCCCCATCAGCCTTGCGGCCACGGCGCTTCTAATGCTGGCAGCGGTGCTGTACTTCCGCCCCTCGCGCCGCTATGCGCATCTGCAAAAGAGTGATGGCGCGGCTTCGGCAAAAATCGAAGGATAAGACCATTCCCAAAATCGACAAAGCAGGGCGCTTGCCTTTTAGGCAAGCGCCCTGCTTTACTTTTTTGATGGGGCAGCCGTTTCTAAATCGCGGATGGGAAATTTTCACATCAGCTCGCGCGTGAAATCAAGCACGCACTCGCGCAGGCGCAGAATTTCCTCTGGCGTGTTCTTGCTCAGGTGCATACCGATGCCGAGCTCCCGTCCCGTTTTCGGGCTGACCGGCAGCGTCTTTACGCCGTGCGTCCGCCCGCGCATCATGATCTCCGTCATCATTGTGATGCCAAGGCCCTTGCTGACCATGCGGATGACCGTTTCATCGTCCACATGGCAGGGGCGGATATTCGGCTTCACCTTTTTGGGACTCAGCGCAGCGTTCACGTCGATGTCGAAGCGCCCGTAGGGCATCAGGAATTCTTTTCCGTCGAATTCCTCGATGGGGAAGGTCTCTTCGCTGCCGGTGGGATAGTCCTCCGGCAGGATGGCGTACATCGCGTCGTAGTAGAGCGGTGTCCAGTCGCAGTTGATGTGGCTCTGCCGCGCGGCAAAGATGACGTCCGTGCGCCCCTCCTCGAGCAGCTCAAAGGGTTCGAGCTCGTGGTCCACCATGCGAAGATCCACGTCGGTCTCCGGACACACGCGGCGGAAGCGGTACAGAATTTCCGGCATCCAGTGCATGGCAAGGCTCGCATAAGCGGCGATTCGGATCGTCGCCGTCCGCTTTTGCGTGATGGTCTCGATCTGGTTTTCGAGCTTCGCCGTCGCGCTGAGGTATTCGCGGATCGCGGGCAGCAGCGCCTCCCCGTCCTCTGTCAGCGAAATACCGCTGTGGTCGCGCCGGATGAGCTTCATGCCGATCTCGCGCTCCAGACCGTTGATGAGGTGCGTCAGCCCCGACTGTGTGTAGCCCACGACCTCAGACGCTTTGGAAAAGCTGCCGAGGTTGACGGCGGTCATCAGAATTTCAAATTTTTTGCTGTCCATATTCCCACTCCCATAAAGGGTATTTTGATTTGTAATATACCTATTATAACCGAGCGTTTCTCTTTTTCAAGTGCAGGGTGTAATATTTTCAACACAAAGGAGTTGATTATCCCATGACTACTAAAAAATTGACCTTCCGGCAGAAGATTCTCGTCGCCGGAACGCTGTTTGGAATGTTCTTCGGCGCGGGCAACCTGATCTTCCCCGTACATCTCGGCCAGATGGCCGGCCGCAACGCGGTCGTCGCCATGATCGGCTTTATCATCACGGCGGTTGGCATCCCCATCTTCGGCGTCGCCGCCATCGGCATCACGCATTCCGACGGCCTGCAGACGCTCTCGAGCAAGGTCGGCAAGGGCTACGGCATTTTCTTTACCTGCCTTCTGTACCTGACCATCGGCCCGCTCTTCGCCATCCCGAGATGCGCGACCGTTTCGTTCACAACCGGCATCACGCCCCTGCTGGGCGCGGATTCGCCGGAGTGGCTGTATCTGCTTGTCTTTTCGGCGGCGTTCTTCGCCTTCGTGCTGTTCTTCTCGCTGCGCCCCGGTAAGATCACCCTCTGGATCGGCAAGATCATCAATCCGCTCTTTCTGTTCTTCTTCGCAGTGCTGATCATCGCGGCGCTGCTCTCCCCCGGCGCAGCGATCTCCTCGGTCGAGCCGACGGAGGCCTATCAGAACGGTTCCTTCTTTCCCGCGCTCATTGAGGGCTACGGCACGATGGACGCCATCGCCGGTCTCGCCTTCGGCATCGTGGTCATCGACGTCATTCGCCGCATGGGTGTCAACAACGACGACATCATCGCCGAGGACGTGCTCTCCTCCGGTCTTCTTGCCGGTGCGCTGATGGCGCTGATCTACGTGCTGTCCATTCTGGTCGGCGCGCAGTCGAGAGGCATTTTCGAGCTGTCCGAAAATGGCGGCATCGCCCTCACGCAGATCGCGGGTCATTACCTTGGCGGCGTGGGCCAGTTTATCCTCGCCTTCACCATCACCTTTGCCTGCCTCAAGACCTCCATCGGCCTTGTCACGGCCTGCTCGGAAACGTTTGTCAAGATGACGAACGGCAAAATTTCCTACCGCACCTGGGCGATCCTCTTCACGGTGTTTTCGTTTGCCGTCTCCAACATTGGACTGAGTGCCATCATCGAGTATTCCGTCCCGATGCTCATGCTCATCTATCCCCCGGCCATTGCGCTTATCCTGCTGGCCTTTATCGGCAAGTTCTTCGCTCATGACCGTGCCGTGTATGTCGCAACGATGATCGGTACATGGGCAGCCGCTATTTTCGACTGCATGAAGACGCTGCCCGCGTCGGTGCAGACTTCGCTCCGCCTCGATGTGCCTATCGCCTTTGCGGAAAAATATCTGCCGTTGTTCGACAAGAACCTCGGCTGGCTGCTGCCTGCACTCGTCGGCTTTGCGATCGGCATGCTCATCCGCTCGAGCCGGAAGGGCGCGCTCGTCCCCCATGCCTGACGAACCAAATTAAAGTAAAAACGCACCGCACGGCAGAGTTATTTCTGCCGTGCGGTGTCATTTTTTCAGCGGCTCCGAAAACGGAGAATCAGCAAGCTGCCGAGGTTCACCAGCAAAATCGTCGCGGCCCATGAAAGAGGGAACGCATGGTACAGCATCGGGAGCGTTGGATGCGCACAGCATGGGAGATAGATTATGTGCAGTCCTCCATCAAAGATGCTCGCCGATCTGGAGCAAAAATGGGGCATGACGCTGCTGGAGCGCAGTAAAAGCGGCGTCTGCAAAAAAGAAAAATAATGAAACCAAATGACCGTGTTCCACAATATTAAAGATGACGGGTCGTTAAATGGATATCCGAAAGAGGGCGAAGCTGTGGATGAACAGGAAGCCTTAAAGAAGTGAAGCGCGAAAACGAAAGTGCGTTAGAATGGGTTATTAATCGACATACAGCTTACGTCAACACAATTATTTAAGGATTTTTCCCAAAGATGCTGGCAATAAAGGCTCATCCATTCAGGAAGGACATGGCAGCCAGAAGAATTGCCAGGAATGCAAAGCTGATCCCAGAAAAAAGGAAAAGAAAACGCTTCCCGCCATCGGGAACGCGGCGCGTATATTCCCGAAACGTAATAATGCTTGCCAGAGAAGCCACCAGCGTTCCTGCGCCGCCCACATTGACGCCAACCAGAAGCCCGCAGGCATCCTGCGTGAAGCGGCTGAGCAGAATGGCAGCAGGAACATTGCTGATGATCTGGCAGGTAAGCGCGGAGACCAGCATGGTCCCGTGGGACAAAAGGCGAGCGAACAGTATGTGGACAGCTTCCATTCGAGCAAGGTTGCCGGAAAAGGTGAAGAACGCGGCGAAAGTGGCCAACAATCCCCAATCTACAGTTTTCAGCGCATGCCGGTCCAGAAACCAGAGCGCCAGCACAATGACCGTCAAACCAAGGACATATGGTACCAGCCGCAGCACCATGGCAACGGCTAAACAGAATAGTCCACCATAGATAACGGCTCGGCATGAGTCTACCGTGACCTGTGCTTCCGGCACGAAAAGCTGTTCTTTTGGAAACACTAAGCAGCACAGGAGAATGAGAACAGTAGACAGGATGAATGGCGGCAGCATTGCCGAAAAGAACGTTTTCGTGGAAAGACCGTAATAGCTGAAAAGATAGAGATTCTGCGGATTGCCGAAGGGCGTGATCATTCCGCAGAGGTTAGCGGCACAGTTTTGCAGAATGAACAGGAGCGCCGTGTACTTTTCCTGTCCAGTGGAGGAAAGAACAAACCAGCCCAGTGGCAGAAAAGTCAACAAGGCGGTATCATTGGTCAGGAGCATCGAGCCGAACATGGTGATAACCACCAGCGCCGTACACACGCCCCGGACAGTGGAAAAGGTGTGTGCCATCCGCTGGGAAAGAGCGGAAAAGATATGCAGATCCCGCAAAGCACCCACCACTGCCAGCACACAAAACAGGCAAGCAAGCGTCTTGAGGTCATAATAACCTAAGTAGTCCCTATCAGGCGGAACAAAAAATGCCGTTACAACTGCGGCCAGTAATGAAATGACCAGCATGGCATTGGCGCGACACCAAGATTTGACCTTACTCATAAAAAGCCCCTTTGCGTGAAAAATGTAGAATTCTGTATGGACACTTCTGCGAAGAAGATAACACATTTTCAAATGATTTACAATGGCACTCCGTTGACCTAACAAACGCTAAAGGCAGTTCAAAACTCGTGTACATTTTGCGCTGCTGGAATCAATAAAAGCATTTTTAAAAATATTTCGATTTCTTTGGAAGAATCAGTAGCTTTCCGGCGCAAGGTGTGATATGTGTTGTGGCTACCAAAGAAAGGAGCGATGCTCATGGCTAAAAAACGCGCCAACGGCGAGGGCAATATTCGCAAACGCGCAGACGGGCGTTGGGGGGGCGCTACACAGCGGGCTACCACCCCGAAACCGGAAAGCGCATCATCAAAAATGTACTTGGTAAAACGCAGGCGGAATGCAAGGCGAAGCTAAAGAAAGCCATTGAGGAGAGCCAGTCATTGGACATCGGCCGCGCCGATGAATACACGGTTGCCGCTTGGCTGAGAACATGGTTCGAGCTCTATTCCAAGCTACACATCCGTCCGTCTACCATGAACTACTACCACCGAAACATCGAACAGCATATCATCCCTGCTATCGGGAATATCCCGCTGAATAAGCTCACCACCCGTGACCTGCAAAAGCTCTACAACGATTTACAAAACAATGGCAGGTTGCGAAAGGTACAGAAAAAGGAGAAACCCGGACTGAGCAATTCCACTGTGCGCGGCATCCACATGATGCTGCACAACGCCCTTGACCGGGCGGTGAAGGAAAAACTCATTCTCAGCAATCCCACGGAGAATTGCATCATCCCCCAAATCGAAAAACAAGAGATGAAGATTCTTCATTCAGACCACATCAGCGCGTATCTGAACGCCGCCGAGCGGCGTAATGCCCTGCCGATGTTCTATCTGGAACTGGTCAGCGGACTGAGAAAGGGCGAGCTGGTCGCGCTCCAATGGAGCGACCTCGACGAAGCCAACTGCACCATCTCCGTCAGCAAGCAGGCCAGCTGGGACACAGAGCACCAGCTCATTCTAAGCCGCCCCAAAACCGGCAACTCCATCCGCGAGGTGTCCATCCCGCAGGCTGCCGTGGAGCTGCTGAAGCAGGAGCACGCCAAACATCCCAGCAATCCGTGGATGTTCCCGTCCGGCAGGACAGGAGAAATGTATCACTCCGACTCGGTCGCAACACTCCACAAGAAGATCCTAAAGGACGCTGGACTGCCGCATATCAGATTTCACGACCTCAGACATACCTTCGCAACGCTGGCACTGCAAAATGGCGTGGATGTCAAAACCGTCAGCAGCATGCTGGGTCACTACGACGCCGGCTTTACCCTCCGCACCTACACCCACGCTACAAGGCAGAAGCAGGATGAAGCCGCACAGACCATGGGCAGCTTCATGGCGCAGGTCCGATAAGTCCCACAGGCAAGCAGAGCACCGGAAAGGAAGCAATTTCCTCTCCGGTGCTCTTTGGCTCTTTCCGCACATTTCGTTGTACCCATGGGGCATGAGCTGGCAGTAGGCGGCAAAGCCGCTTCTGACCCTATGGGTCAAATGCGTGTCCGCCGAACGGGGCCATGGGTCAAAATCTCGTGTCCATTTTCTTGGGTACAGTTTATTCCGCGTGTGGGTCACGGTGTGGGTCAAAAACGCTCATTGAATCCTGCCACTTCCTTCACGGAAAGAAGAAAGCGGTGGATTTCCTTGTGATATGCAAAGTCAAAATCTTTGACTTCTGGAGCGCTCAACCATTTAGCATAGCGGGCAGAAGCAATCACACCCTCAACTTCATTTGACTTTTCTTCGTCTCTGATGCCAAACTTGTTGATCAAAACCATCGTATCGGAATAGCAGTCAAAGGAAATGAAATCAACGCTGTATCCCATATCACACTGCCTTTGACGGACGAATCAATATCTCCCTGACCAGATTCGCAACAGAGACTTCGCCGCTGAGTAAACGGATACGTCAAGCTCGGTCTGCTCTGTCACCGCGAAGCCATCCATATTCCTTTCTACTGCCAGTGATCATATAAACATAGTTCAGTACCGCAGTACGTTCGTCCTCATCCCATCCTCCCCGGTAGTGCACAGTGAGCGGTGTAGGGCAGCAGATAGAGCTTTTCCCCCTTCTGATGGAAGCTGAAGCCAATGTTGTTCCCAGAGTCTATGCTGGGTCCGCAGATTTCTTTTTTGTCGATGACGATACCCGATTCATTCGCCATTTTCAGAAAATACTGCAGCGAGAAGTTGTTGTCGCTGCACTTTGGATACTGACTCAGCAGCTTCTGCATGGAGCGCCAGCCGTTTTCGAAGTAGAAATATGTCCCGATTATCCACGCGCCCGGCTTGAGCAGCGGTGTCAACTCCTCATAGAAAAAGCTCCTGCGGTAAAAATTGTGCTCATTTGTCGCAAAGAAGTCGATATTGACGTCGATGCAACTGGGACACAGCGGCAGGTCCAGCGTGCTGTCGGCAATGTAGAGAATCGGAAGGTGGTAATTCTCCCGCTCCATCAGCGCCTTATACATCGCCAACGTCTCCGGGTATTTGTCGACGATGATATAGCGCCCATCGGAATCGAAGATACCCTGATGCGTATACAAGAAGAACCATGCATTGATATAGCTCTCCATTACGATTTTCCCGCTCAGGTTGACCCCGTCAATCTCCTGCTTCATGAAATTGTATGCGCTCTGAAAAAGACTGATCATCCCTGCGGGCAAGTCCTTATACATCAAACGATGGACATCCGGCGTGTCGTCGTTTCCCTCGTAACGGTTCGGTGTGAGCAGGATACCATCGCACACATCCGCGTGATACCCGCACTGGCAATCCATGTCCGCTTCGAAAATATACTCTGTATCCATCGTCACATTGCTGATGGCAAGCGACTTTTTGCAATGCGGGCACTGGATAAGGCCGAGCATGCTCAGCGGCAGCCCCGTCCGCCGGTACTCCGACGTATCCACGGTGGAGAGCGCTTCAATCTTTTGCGACAGAACGTCGGATATTCTCTCAAGATGTGCGATCTCCTCTTGACAGCCGCGGCGTCGCTTGGCGTAGATGACGCGCAATTCCTCCCGAAAGCCGGTCTTCTCCATGTCAGAGATGCGGAAGAGTGAAAGGATATGATGAATCTCCGCGAGCGTAAAATCGAGTTCCTTCAGTTCGAGGATGCGCTCAAGATCGTTCAGCGTCTCATCGTCGAATACATACTGCTTATCCATTCGCGGTGGGACAAGCAGTCCGTAGTTGATGTAGTAATAGAGATTGTCCCTCGAAATACTGTAGCGCTGCGCCACTTGTCCGATCTTCATGCCTTCGCCGTGAGTCGGCTTCCCTCCCTTTCCGCTATCTTTCCTCAGTTTAGCAAAAAGTTTGAGTATACTCAACACTTTTTGCTGATTTGACAAAAACAGCAGATTGACATGGAGCATACTTGACCGTTTATTCTGTAAACAACCTAAGTGCAGGATGCTTAAGACCGGTCACCGCACAAAGAAAATTTGATTGCAAGGAGGATATCTTTATGAGCACACCCCAAAATGAAACGCTGAAACGCACGCTTGGTATGCGCGAAGCCGTTACCATTACGGTCGGCACTGTTGTCGGCGTCGGCCTGTTCACAACCGGCGCGCAGATTGTCGGCTCTATGGGTTCCGCCGTCATCCTCGCAACCTTTATGGCCATGGTCATCAGCGTATATCCCTCTCACCTTTATGCGGAGATGAGCGCAGCCCTCCCGTTCGCAGGCGGCACGTACAAATACGCGCAGCTCGGACTCGGAAAGGCCGCAGGTATGCTGGCAGGCTGGAACTTCATCGCATCGCTCGTCGCCGTCACCTCCGGTGAGGCGCTGGCATTTTCTTTCTACTTCAAAACGCTGTTCAGGGCGTTCGGCGTGGAACTCCCGATCAGCGATGTGCTGCTCGCGGCCATCCCTATCGTCCTTTTCATCGTCACGAACATCCACGGCACAGAAATGACGGGCCGCCTCCAAAACGGCTTCATGTTCTTCTTCTGGGGCGTTGCCATTATCTGGGCTCTGATGATGATCCCCAACATTCACCTTCCCTCTTATATGGTGTTGCCCGAGAGTATGAACGGTCTCTCCGGCTGGAGCTTTATCGGCATGGTCGCCATGATCTGGTGGTGCTTCGCAGGTTTTGAGACCTGCTGCGCACTAGGTGAAGAGATCAAGCACCCGCGCATCAACCTGCCGCGCGCATTGAAGCTCTCCCCCTTCATTGTCTTCGCAGTCAACGCCATCTTCCAGTGGTTCCTCGTCGGCATTGTCCCGCCTGAGCATCTCGGTGAGCTGGCGGATGCCTCCGCCCCATTCGCCGACGGCATGGCTATGGCCGGCATTCTCGGTCTACCGATGGCATTTCTCGCTGCGGGTATCGCTTTCGGCGGCGACTTCTCTACGCTGAACTCCAGCATCGCCGTCCCGCCGCGCTACCTCTTCGCTATGGCGCGCGAGGGTTCAATGCCCAAGGTCTTCGCCAGACTTCACCCCCGTTATCAGACGCCGTGGGTGTCCATTCTGTTCCTCGGCGCGCTCTCGCTCGTTCTCGTATTCTATCCGATCACATTTGTCGCCTCGGTCAGCCTGTTTGCCGACCTTTTCTACTACATCATCGGTATCGCCGCCGCGCTTGGTCTACGTAAGCGTCACCCCGAGCTGGGCCGTCCGTACAAGGCACCGCTCATTGAAGTCGGCGTGCCTGTCAGCATCCTCATCTACGCGATCATGCTCTTCCAGCTTGACCGCTATGCCATTGTCTCCGGTATCATCTGGTGCGTGGTCGGCCTTGTGGTCTACTACATCTGCCACGCTAAATATGGTGACAGCAACATCCTGAACATTAACGACTCCATTACCGATGAAGCGCCTCCCTCCCCGGAGGAACGTGCAAAAATGGACAAGGAATACCTCCTGTGGAAGAGCATCGTAGCCGCATTCTGTATTATCGCGGTTTTGCTGTACGTCATTCCCCTCATCTTCTGACCACCGCTAACAAACCTGCAAATCGTAAAAGGAGCATATATTATGAAACATATCAAAACCGGTAAAGAACGCACGAAGGAAGACCTCAGCGCACTGCGCAAAACCGTTTCCGAAATCATTGAAGACGTCGTCGCCAACGGTGATGCGGCACTTCGTTCCTACAGCGAAAAGTTCGACGGTTTTGCCCGTCCTGTATTCCGCGTGAGTCGCGAGGAGATCGACGATGCCTATTCCCACGTAAGCGAACAGGAACTCAACGATATGAAGTCTGCGCTCGCCAACATCCGCACGTTCGCCGAGGCACAGCGAGCGACTATCCATGACCTGCCCGAATTCCAGCCGCGCCCCGGCATCTTACTCGGCCATCGCGTCATCCCCGTGCAGTCTTGCTGCTGCTATGTCCCTGGCGGGCGCTTCCCGCTCTACTCCTCGGCCATGATGCTCATCACTCCTGCCAAGGTTGCGGGAGTCAAGCGTATCGTGACTTGTTCGCCGGTCGCGCACGGCACCGGAACGATCAACGACAAAACACTTGTCGCCATGGATCTCGCCGGCGCGGACGAAATCTACGCTCTCGGCGGCGTGCAGGCCATTGCAGCGTTCTCCTATGGTACCGAGAGCATTCTTCCGGTCGACGTGATTGTCGGTCCCGGCAACCAGTACGTCGCTGAGGCCAAGCGCCAGTGCTACGGACAGGTTGGCATCGACTTTGTTGCCGGTCCCAGCGAAGTACTGGTCATCGCCGACGAGAACGCCGACCCGAAGACACTCGCAGCTGATCTTCTTGCTCAATGCGAGCACGATCCCAACGCGAAGGCTATTCTTCTCTCAACAAACGAGGCCTCCGCAAACGCGGTTATCCGTGCGGTGGAGGATGAGCTCTCCTGGTTGCCGACGGCACAGATCGCCCGCCAGTCTTGGGACACCTTCGGTGAGGTAATCCTGCTCGACAGTCTGGATGAGGCTATTGACATGGCTAACCGCTATGCCCCGGAGCACCTTGAGATCAATCTGGCAGACAATGAACGTGTCATTGAACGACTGCATAACTACGGCTCACTCTTTATCGGTGGAAACACAGCGGAGGTCTTTGGCGACTACGCCTCCGGAACGAACCATACTCTGCCGACCGTAAAGGCCGCGCGATACACGGGCGGCGTCTATGTTGGAACCTTCCTCAAGACCTGCACGCACCAGAGCATGACGGATGAGGCTTCCCACCTCATCGCTCCCCTAGTCAACAGAATGGCGCATGGCGAAGGGCTCGAAGGGCACGCCTTTGCCGCCGAGTGTCGCTTCTGAAGACACTCTATCTCTCTCATCAAGGTAGTGCGGCGAAAGCTTTCTAGACTTTCGCCGCACAAACCTGAATTGTTAAAGGCAGCCAACAGTGAGATAAAAAGCTATGCCTATTAGTCGGAAGCAGCAGGCCTCCCAAGCCTCAACTGAAGCTAATTTGTGGCCATCCGCACTTTGGCGGAAAGCAGGTATATCAGAAACTTACTTTCATTTATTTGTACGGCGGTTCAATGAGAACCGCCGTACATTTTGTTGAGCAAAGGATTACAGTGTGAGGCCAATAATCAAATACCCGATGCAGCCAATTGCAGCACAGGTTAGAGCATACTCTGTGCCTGACTCTCCATATAGACAATGTGGACGGTAACCACATCTTCACTGATCTCATAAGCTCCCAAGGCCACCAATTCGCCAACCCGCGCTTTCAGCCCATAGACATCGAATTTGCCTTTTGAGATATACTCGCTGGTCCAATCCGTCTGCCACCGCGGTTCCTTTGTCGTTGTCGCGGCATCCTGCGGTGTCATCGGTTCAATAACTACAGGCTCCTGCTGATTGGCGTCATCATAAACAAACGGTCGAAACTGCCAGTCCTCATCTCATCATCAGCATACCACGGCCTTTGCAGAAATTAAAGCGGCAAATTGAAGCTGCCGCAGTCATATTTTTCATTCCAAAAACGCACCGCTGTAATCAAAGAACATCCTCTCGCCTAACTTTTTGAAAAAAGCTGTGAAATCACCGTCATAATAAAGACCACTATGCCGATGATTTCAGATAGTCCTCCGTTCAGCAGTGGACCAATCAAGCCAAAGTCAGCTGTGTCAACATACAGTGTAAATGCGAACTCTGTAATTACCCAACATTTCATGCTGCTCTTATAAAATTGGCATTGTGTTTATTTAAAACAGAGTGTAAAATACCAGAGGATACCAATCATATCAGTAATATTGAGAGGAAACGTCAACCATGAGAGCAGACCTTCGAGCAAAGCGGCCATTGCTATACCAGGAAGTTGTAAACGCTTTATATCAGATCATAGATACAAGTAATCTTAAGCCAGGGGATCAAATGCCTGCAGAGCGCGAATTAATGGAGCAGCTTGGGGTAAGCCGCAATGTGCTGCGAGAGGCCTTTCATATCTTGGAACAGCGGGGAATCATTACCTCCCAACAGGGAAAAGGTCGTTTTCTGCGAGAGATTCCAATCAGCCAATTGGGAGAAGATAAGCAGGAGGAAATGTCCAAAAACTTAGAACGCTACTCTCTCTATGAAGCCTACGAGGTTCGTCAGGTGCTTGAAACAAAAGCGATGGATTTGATTGTTCGCAACGCAACAGATTCCGATCTTGATGAGATCGAAACAGCGTATCAGACGATGCTTCTCCGTTTTGCCGAAACAAACACAACCACAGGCGAATTCGAGCTGCACCAGCTCTATGCCAAAAAAACTGGCAGCGTTTTTATGGAACAGACGCTGAACATCGTATTATCAACAATTCTCGAAATGATGCACACAACTTCTCATAATGTAATGGATATGCATCAGGTCGAAGAGGAAAAAGCCGATCACCGGCGGATCATTGATGCACTGCACAAGCGGGACAGCAGCGCTGCTCAGCAAGCGATGTACGACCACATTCAACATACACTTGACATCCTTCAATAAGGCCACAGGCAAAAACGACAAAAGTTTCTCTTGACTTTTGCCGTTTTTTGTTTATACTTATCTTATATTGGGTGACCAAGTGAGCAAGAGACCAAGAAAATTCGTGTTAAGGAGTGATTCCCGTGATTGAAGAGGTAAGCAGAAATGAAATGCTGTCAACTATCCATTACATGACAGAACATTTCCCGTACCGGCTCGCAGGCAGTCCATGCGAAGCAGCGGCGTCCCGATACGTAACGGAACGGTTAAAGCAGTACGGTCTGGAGGTTGAAAACAAAGAATTTTACACCTATAACAGCGATCCCATGTATTCCAAGGTCACCGTTTTAGAACCGGAAATGGAAATTGACAGTCTGCCCTGCGCCCATATTCGTGCAACCAAACCGGAGGGTGAAATTTTCGAACTGATCTATGTTGGCAACGGCGACTATGCCGCCTACAAGGATATCAATGTAACGGGTAAGATGGTGCTTGTTGAGGTATCCTACGCACCTCCTGTACCGGAAAAGGCCCGTATCGCCTATGAAATGGGTGCTGCCGGTATCATGTGCATGAACTGGGGCAATGATGAAGAGGTTATTTGCCGCCGCGGGCTTAAAGGTGTGTGGGGAAATCCGACCGAGGCGAATTTTCATTGCATTCCCGAAATTGTTGGTGTTGGTGTAACGAGAGGTGCTGGTCTTAAACTCAAGCAGCTCTGCCTGGAGGGGCGAAAAGTTGAGGTAAAGGTTACTGCCATCGCCGATCGCACCTGGAGCATCGTCCACCAACCCACAGCAATTCTGCACGGCAATGGCAGCAGTGATGAATTTCTGCTGGTCTGCTCCCACTTGGACGCCTGGAAACCCGGCGTGACCTGCAATGCGACCGGTAATGCGACCACGTTGGAGATTTGCCGAATCCTCAGCAAACACCGTCAGGAACTCGACCGCGATGTGTATTTTGTTTTCTGGGACGGCCACGAGGTTGCAGAAGCTGCCGGCTCCACATGGTTTGTTGACAACAATTGGGATAACCTCAACAAGCATTGTGTCTGCTACATGCACATTGACTCCACCGGTGTAAAGGAAACAGAGCTTTACGAGATCAAGGCATCGGAAGAATTGCTGGGCTTTGCCAAGAAGAACATCAACGACGTTCTTCCCGAGCTGGAGCTGCGCGCCATGGCACTCAAGAAGATCGGCGATCAGAGTTTTATGGGCATCGGCGTTTCCTCTATTACACAGAGAAAATCCTTCACAAAAGAATATATGGAGCACGCACATGGTGCAACACTTGGTTGGTGGAATCATACCATCGAGGATGGGGAAGACAAATGCGACCCAGTGGCGTTGGAGGAGGACACCAGAGCAACGCTCAAGGTCCTTTATGATCTGGCGACAGCAAAGCTTCTGCCATATGATTTTAGTGACAAGATCTCCGTCTTCCGCGCAAATGTCCAAAAGGTTGCCGATAAATTTGGCGATCACATGGATTTCACCGATCTGCAGGATAACCTGAAAACCGTTGAACATCAAGTAAATGAGATTCAGGCAATGAAAGAAGGACTCTCGAACGAGCAGGCCAAGCTTTATAACGAGTTCGTCAAGATGGTTGCCCGCCAAATTACCAATGTGACCATGACATGCGCAGACAAGTATTCACAGGACAGCTATGGTTACACAAGTCTCTCTTATCCCATCCCGCTGTTTGCGGACTTTGAGCGCTTGGTCAAGTTGGATCCCGCTTCTCTGGAGTATGGGCTTATCAAGACACAGCTTGTAAAAAACAAGAACCGCATCAATGACGCATTGTATATCATCAGCCAGTTTGCAACACTTTACATGAAGACATCCAAGAGATAAAATATTTTTAGGAGGAGACACCATGGAAAACGAGACCAAGAAAAGCAAGTTGACAGCAAAAGACATTCTGGCGAAAACAGGCCCCGGCATTATCATGGCAGCAGCTGCTGTTGGTACCGGTACGGTAACCACCTCGGCAATCCTCGGTGCGCGCTATGAATACGGTATGATCTGGATGGTCATTCTGGCACTATTCATGCGCGGTATTTACATGCGTTCGGCATATACTGCCCAAGTTGTTCTGGGAATGCCGATTCTCGACTGCATCAACAAATTTTATGGCAAGGCGTTGTGCGCTATCGCGGGTTTCGTTTGTGCGTTTGGCTGCGTTGCGTACGAGGTTGGCAACTTCTCCGGCAGCGGAATTTCTATCAATCTGCTCTTTGGGCTTGACTGGAAGATTGGCGGTGTCATTATGTCGCTTGTTTGTCTTTTGTTCATCTTCGGAAGGAGCATTTACAACCGCGTGGAAAAGGGCATGAAAATATGTGTTTTTCTGATGGTTGCTGGTTTTCTGATTGCTTTGATTGCTGCCGGTGGTCCGTCTCTGAGTGGAGTTGCCAAGGGTTTGGTTCCCAGTCTGCCTGACAAAAACGCGCTGTTCACCACCCTTGCATTCATCGGCTCCTGCGCAGCAATCTCCGGCGTTGTCTATGGTACACATCTAAGCAAGGAGAAAAAATGGGATACTGAAGATATTAAGAACGGCACTCTGATGTGGGATGTTATCCTCGGTGCCGGTTCCATTGCCCTAATCGTTCTTCTTGTCTTGCTGACCTCAGCCAAGATTCTCTATCCGCAGGGGATCACTGTTTCTGAAGTCAACGACCTGACAATGCTCTTCAAGACCATTGTCGGTGCTGCTGCCCCGTATTTACTGGGCATCTGTCTGTTGGCGGCATCCGCATCTTCTCTGCTTGTCAGTGCACAGATGGGTGCGACGCTGCTTCTTGCGGGATTTGGACGTGAAGCAAAAATGGAGGATAAGGATGTTCAGTGGCTTTCTGTTATCATTCTTGCTCTCGGAGCCCTGACCGCCTTCATCTTTGGCTCTAGCTCCCCCACGCAGGTTCTGCTGATTGCAAACATCTGCGCCGTCATTAACGCCCCTCTTCTGGCAATTCTGATTATTATGATCGTTAATCGCAAGGAAATGGGTGAATTCAAGTCCGGCAAGATCAACAATATACTCCTCAGCCTTTGCTGTGCAGGTCTTCTGGCTGTGACGGTATATAATCTCTGCAAGCTTCTCCACATCGTCTGATGGCGGCACTTACCAATACCTTTATACTATATTGATTATAAGGAGGATCCACTATGGCACAGGTAAAAACGATCGGTGAGGCAGTTCGTAATATGTCCGTTCTTATGGCGAACATGTATTATCATCTGACCAAAGCAGTTATCGAAGACTTTGGTGACGAGGCTAAAGAATCTTTCAAGCGAGCGATCATTGAGTTCGGTCATGAACGAGGCAGGAACATTGCAAAAAATGTTTTGGACGCTGGGTTGCCGCTGACGTTAGAAAATCTGGACAAGTTTTACGATATCCCCATCGCGGAAGGTTGGGATCTGCATCGCAGCTATGAGAATGATATGAAAATGAATGTAACGGACAGTTGTACATTTGCAACCGTCTGGCTTGAAAAAAACTGGGCTGAAGTCGGACATATTTATTGCCTGATCGACATTGCCATCCGAGAAGGATATAGCTCCAACGTAAAATTCTGTCCTGTTAAGAACATTCTCGAAGGAGATCCTCACTGTCAGTCCTTGACAGTTTATAGGGACATCAGCAAGAAAGGTCAGTAAAAGACAGATGAGAATTAAGGTTTTGATCCCAAACAGCGGAATGGATCGAAAAACGCTTAATGCCCGGGAGACAATGCTCTCCCGGGCCGTCTCGACCGAAACGGAGATCTCGGTCGATTGTATCCAAAGCGGTCCAGTGTCCATCGAGTCTGTAACCGATGAAGTCTTCGCCGGTCCGCTGCTCCTGCAGGAGGCCATCCGCGCGGAAAGAGAAGGTTATGACGCTTTTGTCGTTTACTGCTTTAGTGACCTTGCCATAACAGCGCTTCGCGAGAATGTTGATATTCCTGTGATTGGTCCCGGAGAGTGTGCGCTCGCCGCGGCAGACATATTATCAAATAAGTTCTGCGTTATCACGACCGTGGAGGGTAATGTTTCGAGGACATACCGAAGATTAATGCAAAACCCGGTCACACAAAAAAAACTGAGTTCTGTCCGGGCACTGAATATACCGGTCGCAGAACTACGGGACGATCCGGATGCGACTTGTGTCTATTTGAAAAAGGTCTGTGCAGAAGCAGTTGCTGAGGACGGAATAGACACAGTGGTGTTGGGTTGTCTGGGGCTTGCACAGTATGGAGAAGAAGTGGAAAAGGCGTGCGGCGTTAAGGTTATTGACCCGGCTTTTGTCGCGTTGGGGTGCGCGGAACTCGCAGCTCGACTCGCCTTGAAGCCGAGCCGTCGCTCAGTTGCCGCATACAGGAGAAATCAAAAATGAAAGCAGATAACTGCATTGCCCTTTTACAGCAGATGGTTGCAATCCCCAGCGAATCGCAGAATGAACAAGCTTTTGCGGAGTTTCTTGCAAATTATCTGCGCGAAGAGCTGTCGATGGAAACGCAGCTTCAGCATGTAGATGGAAAAAGCTACAATGTCATCGGCCGTTGGAATAGTAGTACGCACGGAAAAAAGCTGATTCTCGGCGGACACATCGACACGGTGCCGCCCACCCCCCGTTGGGAGACCAATCCTTATCAACTCTGCACACGCGGAGATGAGCTTCACGGGCTTGGTGCGGCTGATATGAAAGGCGGTCTTGCCGCGCAGCTCACCGTGCTCAGGCGTTTCAAAGAAGAAAACGCCTCATTTGATGCCGACATCGAATTTGTTGGTCTTTCCGACGAAGAGCGTCACTCCATTGGAGCACATGCTTATGTGAAACTAATGCAGCAGCAGAACGCTCTGAGAAATAAGAATTTCTTCCTCATGGGTGAGCCGCATTTCGACAACATTGTAATCGGTGCAACCGGAAAGGCCCTTCTTTCCCTGCACATCCAAGGAAAAGATGGCCATGCGTCCACGCCGGAAAAAGGTATCAATGCGATCGACTGCATGGCTCGCTTTCTTACAGCGGTTCAAGAAAAATATATGCCATTATATGCCAATGGTGTGTGTGCTTCCTACTGCTGTCTGGAAATTGAAAGCGACTATGCGGGCTATAGCCTGACCATTCCATCTAAATGCAGTGCCCTGATGAATAAACAGTTGTTTCCAACGGAAAGCATCGACAGTTTTATTGACGATCTCCAGCGTATCTATGCAGAAAGAGTTTGCGTCGGAAACTTGACGATCTGTCGCGAGATCCCCAGCTATCCTGCTTATCAACTTTCGCCTGAGCAGTCGGATGTACAGCGTCTGACATCACTGCTTCGAAAGCAATTTGGGCATGCGCCGGAGCTTCGAATCAATCAGAGCGTAAGCGACGGTAACATTCTCTACAACGAGTTGCGTATCCCAACTGTGCTATTTGGTCCGCATGGAGTCGCCTTCCACACAGAATGCGAATATGTTAAAATCAGCAGTCTCTCTCAATATATGGACGAGCTATATGCTTTTATTAAGCAGGAATACACCAGATAAGGACTGTGGCTATGGAAACACTGGAAGCAATCAATCAGCGTTACTCCTGCCGAAGGTACAACAGATCGAAGCTACCCGAAGCTGCAAAAATTGAAATCTTATTGCATTCTGCGCAAGTAGCGCCGGTTGCTTGCAACAAGCGTGATCACATCCACGTTTCACTTATTTCCAATCTTGAACTTCTCGAGGCATGGGATCACGCCGCGGCGTGTTATGCAGGAGCAATCAAGTCGCATCCCTTGTATCATGCACCGGCCGTTTTGCTGATTTCTGTGAGACCAGATGCTTCTGATCCTCCCGAAAATTCATATTTGAATGCAGGATGTGCCGCAGAGAATGTCACATTGGCTGCCACAGCATTGGGGCTTGGAAGTGTGCTTCTTGCTATGCCTGTTCGCGCCCTGCGCAAAGAGGGAGCTCTTCTTGACCGTTTTACCCTGCCGGATAACTTTCAGCCAGTAATTGCGGTTGCATTTGGCTATGAGCAGGCCGATCCTGTCAGTAGGCGAAAATCTCTTGTGTCCTATAAATGCAATAAAGCCAGCAAGGAGGAGGACTGCAATGCAATGTATTGAAATAGCGACCAACCTTCGCAAGAGCGAGTATGACAAGGTGTCCGCTGAATATGAGGGCTGGAAGGCCAAGGGCCTCAAGCTCAACATGGCGCGCGGCAAGCCGAGCAAGCAGCAGCTCGACCTTGTCAGCGGCATCCTGACCGCGCTGACCAGCGCCGAGGAGTGCGTGGACAGCGGCGTGGACGCCCGCAACTACGGCGAGCTCAAGGGCTTGGAGAGCGCCCGCGCGCTGTTCGCCGAGATCCTTGGCTGCAAGACCTCTCAGGTCTTCGCCGGCGGCAATTCGAGCCTCCAGCTCATGTACGACACGGTCTCCAAGGCCTACACCCACGGCCTGCTGCACAGCGAAAAGCCGTGGTGCAAGGAAGAGAGCGTCAAGTGGCTCTGCCCCGCCCCCGGCTACGACCGCCATTTCAAGGTGACTGAAAGCTTCGGTTTTGAGCTCATCACCATCCCGATGACCGAAAACGGCCCCGACATGGACATTGTCGAAAACCTCATCAAGGACCCGAGCGTCAAGGGCATGTGGAACGTGCCGAAGTACTCGAACCCCGACGGCATCCCTCTTGACAGCAACATCCGCGTCGCCCCGTCGCTGCCGCCGGTCGAGGAGCTTGAGCAGGCAATGGCCGTCTTCTGCTGCTGCCTCAAACTTGCCGCGCTGGAGCAAGTGTATAAGTTCTAAGAAGTATAGTTGCCTTACCTTGACAATCCCCCGCGTTCACTTTATATTGGTAACAGGCGAAAGCCGAATCTCGCAGCTTTCCGGTGAGGTCCACACCGTAAGTGTGACCTCAGGCGTTCATGGACCCCGTAGGGCATTATGACCAC
>ERZ791865.1014-NODE-1014-length-31753-cov-8.174869_pt1 | contig 31753 bp, 25 predicted proteins | sample MGYA00509942_ERZ791865 | MGnify/ENA primary metagenome ERZ791865 (study PRJEB30046, sample SAMN00792098) | human gut metagenome | study: EMG produced TPA metagenomics assembly of the A metagenome-wide association study of gut microbiota in type 2...
TCCTGTCTATTAAAACGTTCCATATCATCAAAATGATTTCTGTTTTTTCAAAAATCTCAAATAATTGCCTTTATTATGTTCTTATAGCTTTATTATAATAAAGAGTCTTGTGTTTTTCCTTGTCAAGAGGGCTGGCACCGTCCAGCCCTCTCTTTTTGGCAGTAGAAACGGCTATGTGGCGGATAGGTATAGAATCCGTAAAGGGCTGCATCAGAAAGTGGATTTATAGATCTGCAAACAAACAGCCGAAACTTTCCGCCGCAGAAGAAGCAACTGTAAAAACGGAGGCTTCCGCGCTTCCATCACAAAAAGACAACTTCCTGTCACAAAACCACTTTGGGAAAAGCGGCTGTCCATGATAGAATGAAGAAAATACTATAATAAGGAGTTTTCTTTATGGCAGCTACTTCTCAAAAGCGCTCCGGTACCACCGACCTTACCGTAGGCAAGCCGCTGTTCCAGATCCTGCGGTTCGCGTTGCCGCTGGTGCTGGGCACCTTATTCCAGCAGCTGTACAGCTTTGCGGATACCGTCATCGTAGGGCGGTGTCTGGGCACCGATGCGCTGGGCGCGGTGGGCACCACCTACTCCCTCAATTTTCTTATTCTGGGCTTTGTGCAGGGAGCCTGCGTGGGCTTTGGCATCCCGGCGGCAGAGACCTTTGGCGCAAAGGATAAGGACGGGCTGCAAAAATACCTGCTGAACGGCGCACTGCTCTGTCTGGTGCTGAGCGTGGTGTTTACGGTGCTTACCACCCTGATGGCGGGGTCGCTGCTCCGGCTCATCCATACGCCCGAGGAGCTGTACACCGATGCGGTGCTCTACATCCGGCTCATCTTTCTGGGCATCCCGGCTACGGTGCTATACAACTACGCTTCCAGCGTACTGCGAGCACTGGGGGATTCCCGGCACCCCTTTTACTTCCTGCTGGTCGCCAGCGTGGTGAACATCCTGCTGGACTACTTCTTCATCGTGCCGCTGGGCATGGGGGTGGACGGTGCCGCCATTGCCACCGTGCTCAGCCAGCTGCTCAGCGGCGGGCTGTGCGCCTACTGGTTCTTTGCCCGCACGGCAAAGCTGGAGGGGCTTTCCTTCCGGCAGCCGCGCACCCTGCTTTCGGCAGGGCACTGCAGGCGGCTGGCCTACATCGGCCTTCCCATGGGGTTTGAATACTCGGTCTCGGCCATCGGTGCAGTCATCATGCAGGACGCCATCAACCTGCTGGGCAGCACCGCCGTGGCAGCCCAGACCGCAGGCGAAAAGATCCGTCAGATGTTCACCCTGCCCATGGAGAGCGTAGGCATGGCCATGGCTACCTATGTGGGACAGAACCACGGCGCCCGCCGCACCGACCGCATCCGGCAGGGCATTAAGGATGGCTGCATGGTGCAGCTGCTCTACTGCGCTGTGGCATGGGGCGTGATCTTTTTCATCAAGCCCTACGCGGTGGGGCTGGTGCTGGGCGATGCCGACCCCGCCGTTACGGCGGGTGCCATCCAGTACCTCAGCGTCATGAGTATGCTGTTCTGCTTCCACGGCCTGCTGATGATCTTCCGCAACACCTTGCAGGGGCTTGGTTACAGCGTGCTGGCCATCGTTTCCGGCGTGGGCGAGCTCATTGGCCGCAGCCTTGGCGGCGTGCTGGCAGTAAAGACCAGCCTTGGGTATCTGGGCATCTGCCTTTCCAATCCCTTTGCATGGGGTTTGGCAATGTTCTACTGCCTGTTCATGGTCTGCCGCATCCTCCGGCGAGAGACGCAAGCCGAAGCCTGAAACCTATAAAAAACACGATGACCCGCGGGGAGCTCCCCCACGGGTCATCGTGTTTTTGAAGAAGAATTAAAGAAGATTAGAAATGGCTTTTTAGTCCTCTGCCATACCGATCAGGTCAAACTTTTCGGTGGAGACAGTCACCGTAAAGTCCTTCTTGGCAGGCTTTGCGAACTTGACCCAGATGGTGCGGTCGGGCAGGTTATAGTACCAGCCGGACTCTGCGGCCTCCCAGCCGTCGCGGACGATGTACTGGGGAAGCTGCTGCCCATCCACGCTGGCCCAGAGCGCACCCTTTTTCTTGCTGACCAGCTTCAGGGTCATGCGCTCCACGGGGGATTCGTAGCTGCCCTCGGTGGCAAAGCGGATGTCGGTGCGGTCGCCGGCCTTGACGGTGATGGTGGTCTTGGCGTAAACGCCGTTTTTATAGTCCTCGGTGTGGCCGTCGTCATCGTACAGCACAAAGCTGGTGTCGGTCTCGGCAGCGACCAGCAGGTCGATCTGGCGCATGGTGTCCTTGAGGATGTGCTTGACGTCCTCGGTGGTCACCACAACGGCAGAGCCGCGCAGGAACATGGGGATGCTTGCCAGCGTGACCGGGACCTCGATGGTCTGACCGCCCGCGTATGCGCGCAGATTATCGTTCATATCGTACCAGGTGCAGCCTGCGGGCAGGTAGACGGTGCGGGTAGTCGCGCCCTTTTCCACCACGTTTGCCACCAGAATGCTCTTGCCGAACATAAAGGTCAGGTTCTTGTCGGTGTAGCACTTGGGGTCGTCCGGGAACTCAAGGAACAGCGGACGCCATGCCGGCATACCGTTCTGGTTGGACTCGTACATCAGGGAGTACAAAGTGGGCATCAGACGGTAGCGCAGCTGGTAAGCTGCACGGATGTAGGGCAGGTTCTCCTCGTACATCCACGGCTGAGTAACGGTGTTATCGTTGTTGGCGGAGTTCAGGCAGAAACGGGGCTGGAAGATGCCGTTCTGCAGCCAGCGGAGCAACAGCTCCGCCTCGGGTGCGGGGCCTGCAAAGCCGCCGATATCACAGCCCATGTTGGAGCAGCCGGACAAGCCCATGCCCAGAATGGTGGCAATGTTGAACTTGACGGTGCGCCAGTCGGTCAGGTTATCGCCGCCCCACACCTGTGCATAGCGCTGGATACCGGCGTAGCCTGCGCGGTTGATGATGTAGGGGCGCTCGCCGGGGTACACATCTGCCAGCGCCTGCTTGGCGGTGTAGGCCATCAGGTTGGAGTGCAGGATCTTCAGCTCTGCCATGGTGCCCTTTTTGCCCTCAAAGTCGCACTGGGCGTCGCGGTCCTCCACGCCGTCCATCTCGCAGTTGTCGTTCCAGACGGTCTTGGTGCCCTTTTTGAGGATGTTCTCCTCCAGCAGCTGCTTCCAGGTGTTGCGGCCATTGGGGCCGGTGAAGTCGAAGAAGCGTCCCTCGCCGCCCCACCAGCGGCCATAGTACGGAGCCTTGCCGTCCGGGGTCTTGATAAAGACATCGTTCTTTTCAAACAGGTCGATGTAGGGGTGGTGCTTCAGGATGCCGGGCTTCAGGTTGGGGATCACGTTGATGCCCCGGGCGTTCATGTTCTCAAAGAACTTTTCCGGATCCGGGAAGCGCTTGTGGTTCCAGTTGAACACATAGCGCAGGTTGTCCTTTTCGCCGCTGGAATAGCCGGAGGCCAGCCAGAAGTTGTCGATGAGGATGCCCTCTTTTTCGTGCTTGTCGATGACCTTGTAGATCTCCTCGTCGCAGTTCTTTTCCAGCTCGGCGTAGTACATGGTGGAGGCGCAGTAGCCCAGAGACTGCTTGGTGGGCAGGGCGCTGCGGCCGGTCAGCAGGGTGTACTCGTTCAGGATCTCGGGCAGGGTCTCACCGGCCAGCAGGAACAGGTCGATGTCGCCGCCGTCGGTCTGGTAGTAGCAGTAGCGCTCCCAGTAGCCGGACAGCTCCTCGCCAAGATCGAACACGCAGTCGTAGGAGTTGTGGTAGAACAGACCCACAGGGCGCAGGTCGTGTTCATTCACCCGGATATAGAAGGGGATGTGCTTGTACATCGGGTCGCCGGTCTCGGGGTCGTGGCCGATGGCATCCTTGGGGGACATCCGCAGGCGGCGTCCCTTTTTGTCCAGATGGCCGGTCTTTTCGCCAAAGCCGTAGAAGTGGTCGTATTCCCGGTCCACCTTGGAGAAGTGGCTCAGACGGCCGATCTGATCCTTCTCAAAGGCGCGCTCCCGCAGATCCTGATAGATCAGCTTGCCGGATTTATCGAACAGCTCAAAATGGAAGGGCTTTTTGAACAGCTTCAAAGTCAGGTGTGCGGTCTCAAAGGTCAGGGTCTTATCGTCCTCGGCGCAGGGGACATCCAGCGCGGTGATGCGAGTGCGCTCGTCCTTGAGCAGGGTGTCCATCCGGTCCTCCCACGCGGTGGTCACCAGCGTGTAGGACTCTTCCTCCATGGGGGTGCCCTTGTCGAAGTGCACCCGGATGCGGATGATATCGTCTGTCATGAAAATCAGCTTCACATCGGCGGCATCGCCGTGGATGAGGTAGCCGTTTTCGGTCTTTTCAAAGGATTCAAAACTACGCAGCAGCATAAGAGGTTCCTCCGTACAGTGTTACATACCGATCAGGTCAAACTGCTCGAACGAAACAGTCAGCTCGTGATCCTTGGCGGGGTTTGCGTATTTGACCTCGACAGCCTTTTTGCTCTGGCTGTAATACCAGCCCTCGGCAGCGGCGTCGAACTTGCGGCGGTTGAGGAAGTGCTCGATCTTGCGGCCATCCAGCGTGACCCAGAAGGGGCTCTTTTCCTTGGCGATCATCTCCACCTTGATGGTCTCCACGGTGTCCTTGTAGCTGCCCTCGGAGGCAAAGTTCATGGTCACCCGCTCGCCTGCGGTGGTGGTGATGGTGGTCTTGCGGTACACGCCGCTCTTGAAATCGTTGGTGATGCCGTCGTCATCGTACAGGGTCGTGGTGGTGGTGCCCTTGGGTGCTACGATGAGGTGCAGGGCGGTGGTGTGGTCGCCCTCCATGGTCATCAGCTGGTTGTCCGCCATGGCAATGACTGCGCCCTCACGGACGAACATGGGGATGGTAGCCATGGTGACCGGCACCTCGATGGTCTGGCCGCCCTCGTAGCAGCGGAACTTATCGTTCCAGTCGTACCACTTGCAGCCTGCGGGCAGGTAGACGGTGCGGGTCTTGGCACCCTCTTCCAGAACGTTAGCCACCAGAATATCCCGGCCGAACAGGAACTCGAAGCTTTCCTCCCATGCCTTGGGGTCGTTCTGGAAGTCGTAGACCAAAGCGCGCATGATGGGCGCACCGGTCTGGCTGGCCTCGTACTCGGCGCTGTAAAGATAGGGAGTAAAGCGGTAACGCAGCAGGATGGCGTCCCGGATGGTGTCCGCAGACTCCCGGAACATCCACGGCTCGGTGACGGTGTTATCGTTGGAGGCGGAGTGGATGGAGAAGCGAGCCTGGAAGATGCCGTTTTGCACCCAGCGCACGAACAGTTCCTCGGTGGGTGCGGGGCCGGCAAAGCCGCCGATGTCCGCGCCTTCGTTGGGCTGGCCGGACAGACCCATGCCGGTGATGATGGGGATATTGTACTTCAGGCTCTTCCAGCTGGTGTAGTTGTCGCCGCACCAGGTCTGGGCGTAGCGCTGGATACCGGCGCTGCCGCTGCGGCAGACCATGTAGGGGCGTGCCTTGGCGTTGTGCTCCACTACGGCATCGGCACCCACCTTGCACATCAGGGTGCTCATAAGGGGCTTCAGCTGGCCGATGGTGCCGCCCTTGCCGTCAAAATCGCAGGTGCAGTCCTTGTCCATCAGGCTGTCGTACTCACAGTTGTCGTTCCAGACGGAATCGGTGCCCACGGCGATGATGGACTCGGTGAGGTACTTTTTCCAAGCTGTACGGCCTTCGGGCTTGGTGAAGTCCCAGAATGCGCCGTCACCGCCCCACCATTTGCCGACACCGTAGGTCTCGGGGTTCTTGCTGTCCTTTACGAATACGTCATCTGCGTTGAACTCGTCGAAACGGGGATTGCACAGCAGGACACCCGGCTTGACGTTGGGCACGTTCTGGGCGTGCTTTTCGTTCATGGCGTGGAAGTAGGCGCTGGGGTCCTTGAAGCGGTCGGTGTTCCATGTAAAGACGCAGCGCTTGTTGTTCTGGCTGGTGTAGCCGCTGGACAGGTGGAAGCCATCGATGGGGAAGCCCTCTTCCTTGATGGTGTCGATAAAGCCCAGCACGGCGTCATCGCTGTCCTTTTCCAGCTCGGGGTAGTACATGCTGGAGCCCTGATAGCCCAGTGCACGCTTGGGCAGCAGTGCCGGACGGCCGGTCAGCAGGGTGTAGTTGTCCACGATGCGGGCAATGGTGTCGCCGCCGATCAGGAAGCAGTCCAGATCGCCGCCGTCTGCCTGAAAATAGGTGTAGCGGGGCCAGTAGTTGCTCTTTTCGCAGCCCATGTTGAACACGGACTCGTAGAAGTTGTGGTAAAACACGCCCACAGCCTTGTGGGTGTCGCGGTCCAGACGGATATAGAAGGGGATGTGCTTGTAGAGGGTATCCATCTTCTCGGCATCGTAGCCCATGGCGTCGGTGGCGCGCTCCCGCTGGAAGGTCTTGTTCTTATCCAGCAGGCCGGTCTTTTCGCCAAAGCCGTAGAAGCAGTCGTCCTCCTTCATCCGGCTGTAAGCCACCACGCGGTTGTTGGCGTCCTTGACGAAGGGGTTGCCGGGCAGGGTGCTGTACAGCTCGGAGCCATCGGCAGCCAGCAGCTTGAAGTTGATGGGGTCCTTGTCCACCACCAGCGTCACCTTGCCGGTGGCAAAGGTGAGGGTGCTGTCGTCCTCGGTGAGCTCGGCGGCAAAGGGCTCCACACGGGTGCGCTCACCCTTGAACAGCTCGTCCATCCGATCCTCCCATGCGGTGGTCATCAGAACGTAGGACTCCTCTGCCAGCTCGTGGTCAAAGCTTGCGCGGACGCGGACGATCTCATCGGTCACAAAGCAGACCTTGATATCAGCGTTATCAGTATGCAGCAGGAAAGCGCCGTCTTTGCGCTCCATGCCTGTAAAACGGGAGCAGATCTCCATAGTTTTTACTCCTCTCAAGTTTTTGATAAAAAATGCCTCCATTCCCCCTCAGATGCAGGATATCTTCAGAGAAATGGAGGCAACGTATTCGTTGCTTTACCCGGAACAGTCAGGGCTTAGAACGTCCAGCCAAGGCTGGGCACCAGACCGCACAGGTACGGGACGCACAGCGCAATGGCAGGGATGAAGGTGACAAGGAACAGTGCCACGACCATGGCGGCGAACAGCGGCACAATGTACTTGGTAACGCCTTCGATCTTGACCTTGCCGACACCGCAGCCCACGAACAGGCAGGAACCGACCGGCGGGGTGACCGAGCCGATGCCCAGGTTCATGATGAGCATGATGCCGAACTGCACATCGCTCATGCCGATGCTGCGGGTGATGGGCAGGAAGATGGGGGTGAAGATCAAGACAGCCGGGGTCAGATCCAGGAACATACCCATGACCAGCAGGAACACGTTCATGATCAGCAGGATGACGTAGCGGTTGCTGGAAACGCTCATCAGTGCGTTGCTGATAGCGGCAGGGATGCCGGAGTAGCTCATGACGTAGGACATGATGGAGGAAGCGGCGATCAGGAACAGGATGGTAGCGCTGCTCTCCATGGTGTCTGCCAGCAGATTGTAGAAGCTCTTGAAGGTCATCTCCTTGTACAGGATGGACAGCAGGCCGCAGTACAGGCAAAGCACCACACCGGCCTCGGTAGCGGTGAAGAAGCCTGCCAGAATGCCGCCCATGACAATGATGACGGCCAGCAGAGAGGGCACTGCATCAATGATGATTTTGACGGCGGGGTCGGGGTCCTTGACGGCGGAGGACTTATAGCCCTTCTTGACGGCGATGAACACAGCCAGACCAGCCACGCACAGACCCATCAGGATGCCGGGCAGGTAGCCGCCCATGAACAGAGCAGCCACAGAGACGCCGCCGGCGGTGATGGAGTAAAGGATCAGCGGGCCGGACGGGGGGATCAGGATGCCGGTGGGGGCAGAGCAGATGTTGACGGCTGCGGAGTAGTTGGGGTCGTAGCCCTCATCCAGCTCCAGCGGAGCCATGATGGAGCCCATGGCAGAGGTAGCTGCCACGGAGGAACCGGAAACGGCACCGAAGAACATATTAGCCAGAACGTTGGTGGCAGCCAGATAGCCGGGCATCTTGCCCACAGCCAGACGTGCCAGACGGACAAGGCGCTTTGCAATGCCGCCCTTGTTCATGATGTTGCCGCCCAGAGAGAAGAAGGGCAGCGCCAGCAGAGAGAAGGAGTCAATGCCCGAGAAGCAGCGCTGTGCGGCGGTCAGGGCAAAAATTGCGGGATCCATGCTGAACAGTGCCGTGAAGATGGATGCAATGCCGATGCCTGCCGAGATGGGCACACCGGCCAGCAGCATGACAAAGAAGGAACCGAACAGCAGTAACGTAGCCTGTGCAACCATTATGCGTTTTCTCCTTTCTTTTCCTTACGCTCCGCGAAGAGCTGTACATACTTCAGCGCGCGAGCCAGAATGATGAACACGCCGGAGATCGGCAGGATGGAATACAGGAACTTGAAGGGGATGCGCATGACCGAGGAAACGTTGGTGGCGTTTGCAGTCAGCTTCCAGCCGCCGTAAACAAAGACGTAGCCCACAAAGAACACGATGGCGGCCTCAATGAACACGCTGAGCACGACGTTGAACGCACCCTTTGCGCGGCCCTTGACCAGATCCAGTGCCAGATGCTTATCCTTATAGAAGCAGTAGGCAGAACCGATCATGGAAGCCCAGATCAGGACATAGCGCAGAAACTCGTCCGTCACAGTGGAGGGGTTGCGCAGGATCCAGCGGGTAAAGATCTGCCAAGTGCCGCCTGCCAGCAGGGCGAACATTGCCACTGCCATGAGGAAGCGCATGACATTATCCAGAATTTTATCCAGTTTTTTCACAAGATCATCTCCTTGAACTCATTCCCTCCCGCGCAGCTGCGGGCAGCACCGTGCGCTGCCCGCAGCTTGGGAGATAAGAATGGAAAGCAATGCGTTGGCGTTTAGGCCATTGCGCGGATCTCTTCCACGACCGCGTAGGTGGTGGGGTTAGAGGTCTTGAGGTTGTCGTAGATGGGCTGCACAGCGGCCTGGAATGCGGCGATGTCCACATCCTTGACCAGCTCGACGCCGTTCTGGTTCACGGCCTTGTCCAGCACCTCGTCCTCGAACTTCTTCCAAGCGTCCTTGTACTCCTCGGTAGCGGTAGCAGCGCACTCGGCCACGATGGACTTCTGCTCATCGGAGAACTTGTTCCACACGCTGGAAGCGATGATCACCATATCGGGGATGCGGGTGTGCTCGTCGAAGCAGTAGTACTTGGTCACGTCGCCGTGGTCGCGCAGTGCGGTGACGTTGTTCTCGGCACCGTCGATGACGCCCTGCTGCATACCGGTGTAGATATCGCTGTAACCCATAACGGTAGCAGAGCCGCCCAGGCAGTTCATCATATCGATAGCCATCTGGCTGTCCATGGTGCGGATCTTCAGACCCTTCAGGTCAGCCGGGGTGCGGATGGCGGTAGCCTTGGTGTAGAAAGAACGTGCGCCGGAATCCAGCCAGGTCAGGCCGCGGAAGCCCTGATCATCGGTGGACTCAAAGACAGCCTTTGCAGAGTCGCTGTCCATGTAGCTGTAGTAGTGTGCCTGATCGTTGAACACATAAGGCACGGAGAAGGCGTTGTACTTCTCGCTGAAGTTGCCCAGCGTGGAAGCGGAAACCTTTGCCATATCCAGTGCGCCTGCCTGGATCTGGGAGATCATGTCAGCCTCGCTGCCCAGGGTGCCGTTGGGGATGATCTGGATGTTGATGCTGCCGCCGGTCTTTTCCTTGACCTGCTCTGCAAAGCTGGTCAGCTGGATGTGCACAGCGTGATCCTCGGCCAGATTGTGGCCCAGCTTCAGGTTGAAGCTGCCGCCGGCGGCGGCAGAAGCTGCGCCGGAACCGGCAGTGCTGCCGGAAGAACCGCCGCAAGCGGTGAGCAGGGCAGATGCACCAGCAACTGCCATGGCCTGTACGAACTGTCTGCGAGTGATTTTCATAGTGTCTTTCCTTCCTTATCTTGTTTCATCGTATCCAACGATCACAGCCGGTCGGCTGTGAAACAACAAAAATTGCGGTGCAGCGCTCAGGACGCGCTGCGCTGAAAGCGGTCCTTTCCCATCTGGATCAGGTCTTTCAGGTTGAGCCCCCACAGGCTCTTGGAGCGCTGCCAGTCCTTGCCGGTCTCCTTGGCAAGCACCTTTGCGAACCGCTCCGGGTTTGCCGGCAGCAGGCTGCCCTTGGGGATCATCACGGCCATCTGACGGCTCTGGAAGATGTAGAAATACTGGTCATCCTCCACCAGCCGGTCGATCTTTGCAAAGGGGATGTGCGCACCGTTTTCCACGTCCACGCCGCCATCGTTGACCCGGCAGCTCACGGTAGTTTCCGCACCGCCCCGCTGCATGATGACGCCCTCTGCCGCCACCCGGCTCAAAAAGTCCGGCATGGCGAACATGGCACAGCCCACCAGCAGGCAGAGCACTTTGACAACGGTAGGAATGGCAGTGAACAGAGCTGCCATCACCAGCACAAAGGCTGCTGCAAGCCACAGCAGATGCCGCAGCCCCTCGTAGGTGTAGAACTCTGTGCGGAACATCCGGCGGATGGTCTCATCGTTAAAGACCACTTTGGCTTCAAAATGATTCTTTGAGGTCTGCATGGACGGACTCCTTTCAGGCGGTCACGAAATGCGACCGACACGTTTGTCGATAAGCACAAAAATGTTGAAACATTTTTGTGTATTTGGTCAATCTCGTCTCCTTGCACCCTTATCATACTAAAAAATATATGGATTTTCCGCAGATTTTGTGATTTAAATGTTGCAAAATGTGACATGTACTGATATACTAGGGCAAAAAAGGACGTAAAAGAATGATTCTTATTTTTTTAACAAGGAGCAGGAGTGGCTATGGGCATCGAACGGGTCACACATTATATAGATAATGTCCTTACGGAAGCGCAGGCGCGGATGGGGCTGAGCAACACCCGGCTTCTGGTCGCATGGTACACGAACTGGGAAAACAAGCAGTCTGTGGTGCACTCCCACCCGTATCACGAGTTGGTGCTCCCCATCGGCGGCAGCACGGTGCGCTACTCGGTGGACGGCAGCGTGTATCTGGTCCATGTGGGGGAGCTGGTCTACTTTCCCTCTCAGATCTACCACTCCGGCAACTTCAATATCGATGATGCCCAGTCGGATCGTCTGGTCATCCAGATCGACGATGCCCTCTGGCAGGCTACCCGTCGCCGCGTGAACCTGAAAAATGCAGACTGGATGCACGAGCTCACCGTGCTGGACAGCGAGGCCTGCCGCAAGTGGGACTTCAAGGGGCTTTTCATCCGCATGGCGCAAAGTCAGGAACTGTCGGACTCCATCCGGGATATCGTTTTTGAGGCGCAGGTCGCTGAGATGCTGCTGCTCATCACACAGGCCACCGGCAGCGGACAGACCGCTGCCCCCAGCAGCACCAGTGTACTGGTCGCGCGCGCGGTGGCCTACCTGCAGGCGCATTATCAGGACTCGACCCTTACCACCGCGCAGCTGGCGCAGGAACTTTACGCCAGCCGGGAGCACCTTTCCCGCGCGTTCAAGGAGTGCACCATGGAGAGCATCCACAACTACCTGACCTATCTACGGATGCAGCATTGCCGCAAGGCGCTGGAGGAGGGCGTTTCCGTCCTGAACGCCTGCACCGAGAGCGGCTTCCCGGATTACAGCAGCTTTCTGAAAACCTTCCGCCGCCTGTACGGCATTACCCCCGCCGAATACCGCGCACAGCACCGGACGATGACGCATTAAAAGCTGTGGCAAGAGGATACGAAAATTTTTTCGCAAAAAGGGTTGACATTCTGTCCGGCCTATGGTATTATACTTGAGCAGTCAGCGAGAGCCGCTGAGAAGCGAAAAGTAAATATCGCGGGGTGGAGCAGTCTGGTAGCTCGTCGGGCTCATAACCCGAAGGTCGTTGGTTCAAATCCGGCCCCCGCAACCACCAAGCAGGTTGAATTTTTTAAATTCAACCTGCTTTTTTGTGTTCACATCAAAGTGGGAAGCACCGCCGCTGATGCACATTGTGCAGCGTGAACAGTGTAGAATATTATTATAACTTTTTATATTTGATCAGTGTGTAAAAAGAAACTATTCTACGTCAAATGTTCACATCGTGCGGGTTGAACATTGTGGGTACGGAATGCGGCGTTTCCGGGTCTGAATGCCCACATTGTTCAAAACTCTGTGGGTCATAGGCGCAGGCCGCTGCGCTTGAACAGTGTAGCCCGCTGCGGGCAGCGGAGCCGAAGTCAGTATGTGTTTGTCATGCGTTTATCATACTGGTTTTGCTTTGGAAGAGTTAGAAGATCTTCAAGGTAAAAACGGTCATTTTTGCGATTTTGCGCGATTCCGTCTGCACTGCATCCAGAAGATATCGTGCTTGTTGTCCGGCAAAAAGCGTAAAACTTTCCCATTTTATAATAAGAACGTTCTGGCAAAGACCGTCTTTTTCTGTTATACTCTAGCCAATGAATACAGCTGTAACAGGAGGATGTTATGGAAAAGAATGTACTGAACACCGATCTCACCGGCAAGGTGGCTGTTGTCACCGGCGCAAGCGGGACATTGTGCTCCATTTTTGCCAAGGCGCTGGCACGGGCGGGCGCAAAGGTGGCGCTGCTGGGCCGCAACATGGACAAGCTCAAGGAGCTTGCGGACGAGATCGAAGCCGAGGGCGGCACTGCCAAGGGCTACACCTGCAATGTGATGAACAAGGCCAACTGCCTGCAGGTAGCAGAGGATGTGCTGGCAGACCTTGGTCCCTGCGATATTCTTGTGAACGGTGCAGGCGGCAATAACGCCCGCGCCAACACGGACAAGGAATATTTTGAGATGGCCGATCTGGAAAGCGATACCGTCACCTTCTTTGATCTGGACGAGAGCGGCGTGGAGATGGTGTTCAACCTGAACTTCATCGGTACCCTGCTGCCCACGCAGGCCTTTGCCCGTCAGATGGTAGGCCGCGAGGGCTGCAACATCCTGAACATTTCCAGCATGAACGCCTACCTGCCCCTGACCGAGATCCCTGCCTACTCCGGCTCCAAGGCTGCTGTGACCAACTTTACTCAGTGGCTGGCGGTGCATTTCAGTAAGGTGGGCATCCGGGTCAACGCCATCGCCCCGGGCTTCTTTGCCAGCGAGCAGAACGCAAAGCTGCTCTTCAACGAGGACGGCACCCCTACCGAGCGCACCAAAAAGATCCTTGCCGCCACCCCCATGGGACACTTCGGCGACAGCGAAAAAGACCTTGTGGGCGCACTGTTGTTCCTGTTGAACAATGAGGCAGCCGGTTTCATCACCGGTATCTGCCTGCCGGTGGACGGCGGCTTCTCGGCTTATTCCGGCGTGTAATAAGCACTGCAAAATATACAAAAACGCCCCTGTCTCCCGGCGTAGAAGCCCGGCGGGACAGGGGTGTTTTTTTTCAACGGGGTTGAACAAAAGGCTTCCCCAGCCCGGGGAAGCCTTCATGCGGAAAAATGGATTTCTACGGGAGTTACTTCTTCGGGTGCTTTTTGCGCCATGCAAGCGCCACGGCAACGGCAGCACACGCCAGCACTGCCAGCGGCCAGACGGAAGCCAGCGCTACTACCAGCTGCTGCAAGCCGTTTACAAAGTTGCCCCAGCCAGCGGTAAAGGCGGAGCCGATGCGGGAGAAAAAGCTCTCGTCGGCGGGTGTGTAGGTCTGCACTTCATTCAGGTCGATATACACAGTGCACTGCTGCACCTGATCGCTGTACCAGTCCAGCTGACTCTGCCAGCTTTCAATCTGGGACTGCACCTCGGTGAGGGAGTCCTCAATCTGCAACAGATCCGAAAGAGTTTTGGCTTGTTCCTGCAATTGCTGTAAGCGGGTACGCTGTGCCTGCAGGTTAGAAAGCCGCGCGGACACGTCCATATATTGGGTGGTCACATCATCGGCCTGCTGGCTGCGATAGGTCACATTACCGGCAGCGGCAACAGCGTCCAAAAAACTCTGGTAGTTGGCCTGCGGCACCCGGTAGGTCAGGCTGACGGAGCGGCTGGAACCGCTGCTGGAATATTCGCTGCTGGATTCCAGATAGCCGCCCGCCTCGGCAAGAGCGCTGTCCAGTGCACTGCGGGCTGTTTCGTAGTCCTTGCTTTCCAGTGTCAGGTTGGCGGTGTAGATGATCTTGGCACTGTCCACCGCAGGGGCAGTAGCCTCGGCGCTGCCGGTGCCGCTGTACTCCGTTTCCAGAGAGCGGTCGTCTGCCTCCAGACTGTAATTCACCGCCTCGGGGGTGCTATCCAGCGCGGCATGCTGGAGATCAAACCCGCCCGCTGCCACAGAAGCAGCGGAGCTGTCGGCAGCGCCTTCGGCTGCGTACAGGGCGGGTGCGCTGCTTTTGGCGCTGCCCATCCCGATGCCCAGATGCAAGGTGCTGTAACCCAGCACGCACACGGCCAGACAGGCAGCCAGCGTGCCCAGCTGCTTTACCGGGAAGTGGATGGGCTTTTTCTTCTGGGCTTCGGTGTTCAGGGGTGCTGCGGGTGCAGCGGTCTGCGGGGCAGGGGCAGCCATCATGGGCTCGGCCTTTTCCTCCGCGGTCAGGGTGTCGGTCATGGCCAGCAGTTTTGCCTTCAGATCGTCCGGGGCAGTCAGGTCATCGACCTCCATCTTATATTCATACCACCTCATCTTCGATCTCCTCCTTCAGCATCGTATGTAACTGTGCCCGTGCGCGCCGCAGCCAGCTTAGTACCGTGTTTGTGGGCACCGCCATCATCCGCCCGATTTCTGCCGCAGTGTATCCTTCGTAGTAATGCAGATAGATGGCATTGCGATAGTTTTCCGGCAGGGTGCGGATGGCATCCAGCACGCTGCCGTCCTCCGCAAGGACATCGGGGGCGGGCAGGTTCTCGTCCAGTTCGGTGTCCTTTTGGTGGGCGGCGCGGGTCAGGTCCCGGCAGCGGTTGATGGCCACCCGCAGCAGCCATGCTTTGAGATGCTCCTCACTCTCAAAGATACCGTTGTAATGCAGCAACTTTTCAAACACATCCTGCACCACATCCTCAGCATCGGCTGTGCAGCGGCAATTATGCACCGCAGTGCGGTAGACGGTGTCGCTGTAACGCTGCACCGCCAAGGTAAATACTTCGTTTCTGGTCAGCTGTCCCATTGTATAAACTCTCCTTGGATGCCCGGAAGCGGGCTTCTCGATGGAATGTTTGTGGTTCTCACGGGGACGTTCACTCAATATACGGCTCAGCATCCCCGATTATTGCAGAACAAAACCCGGTTCCTTCCATTTTTTGTGTGCCGGACGCACCGGACCGCAAGGTGTGTCCACGTTCTCCGACAGAGGTTGGATATCCTGCCGGTTTACCGGTCAGTATACCACGAAATCGCAAAAAAGTAAAAGAGGAGACCCCGCGTAAAAAAATAAGAATGTGTTTGTCGCACTTCGCAGAGTGCGACAAACACGAATATAAATAATAGTCTTTCCGCTGAATATGGCCAGAGCAACGCGGAGGCCATTTAAATCGTCTCATGGACAAGGAATTGCTGCACACGGGAATGTACGGCGGTTCCTTCATTATTTATAGACCCTTTGCAGCAGCGCCAGCCGCTCGGAGAGAAAGGTCTCGGCCTTGGGGTGGTGCAGCCAGCATTTGCCGTCGGCGCTGTGCACCAGCTTGTGCGCCAGTGCGGCAGGGGCGGTGTCGATGGCCATTACGTCCTGCATGGTCAGTTGCAGGGTGAGCGCCGCCGGAACATCCGGCAGCGGCGGCAGCGGGTCCTCCCACATAAAGGGCGGCAGCAGCTGCACCGCCACGGTCAGGCGGGTGCACTCCTCGGTCAGCAGAAGGGCGGCGGGGGTGCCGTCCGGCTGCACTTGTAGGCTGCTGTATAAAAGCTGCATCCGGGCAGGGGAGAGCAGCCGGGTCAAGCCATCTGCCGGGGCAGCCGCAAGCTGCAGATACCCGGCGGCTTCCTCCCGGTAGATGCGCCGGGCAGGGGCGTGCAGCCCTGCGTAGAGGGCGGGTAGCATAAAGCTGCCGCTTTTTTCCAGCGCCTGCTGCGCCAGCAGATAGAACTCGGTCAGCGGGTACGCCGCATCCGGCTGCGGCATCCCGAAATCCGGCCGCGATACATGACCTCCACCCATGGGAACCTCCGTTTTTTCTTGACATTTCGTGCAAAATGGACTATACTGCAAATAGAAAGGGTGCTGGCTGCAAGGGTCAGTTTCCTTCGGCTAAGTAGTCAATAAGAATGACCGCTCAGTGTTTGTGAGACTGTGGGCGGTCATTTTTATTTTAACATACTTTCCACAGTATTACAATCAAAACTCTGATTGTAAACCCTTTGCAAACTTTTCCGTTGACCTGCGGCGCACCGGTGCGGTATACTCGGGCACAGATGCCTTACAAAACGAAAAAACAGAGGGAAAACTGACCATGAAAGACAAAAAACTGACTACCTATCAGATGGCTGTCACCGCTGTGATGGCTGCCGTGCTGTGCGTGCTGGGCCCGCTGACCGTGCCCATCGGAGCCGTGCCCATCTCGCTGGCAAACTTTGTGATCTGCCTGACCGCGTGGCTGCTGGGGCCGAAGTTCGGTACTCTGAGCGTGGTCATCTATCTGGCACTGGGCGCCATCGGCATTCCGGTGTTCTCCGGCTATGGTGCCGGCCTTGCCAAGCTGGCAGGCCCTACCGGCGGCTATCTGGTGGGCTATCTGCTGCTGGCCTTCATCGGCGGTATGTTCATTGAAAAGAGCAAGGGCAACCCGGTGGCTTCCGCTGTGGGTCTGGTGCTGGGCGATGCCGCCTGCTATGTGCTGGGCACGGCATGGTTCGTGTTCCAGATGCAGTGCGAGCTAGGCTATGCACTGACCGTCTGCGTCTACCCCTTTATTGCGCTGGACTTGGGCAAGATCGTGGTGTCCTGCATCGTGGGTGCGCTGCTGCGTAAGCGCCTGACGCAGGCAGGCGTGCTGAAACTGCAGAATGCAGTTTCGGAATGATCGCTAAGCGGAAAATTATTTTTAGATAGAATAAGCCCGGAAGGTCTGCGAACCTTCCGGGCTTATCTCTTTATTCCTGATATCCCAAGGTGGCCGCCATGACCGCCTTGATGGTGTGCATCCGGTTCTCGGCTTCGTCAAACACGATGCTCTGGGGGCCTTCGAATACCTCGTCGGTCACCTCCATGGCATCGCGGCCAAAGCGCTCGCCCATCTCCTTGCCCACGGTGGTCTTGTGGTCGTGGTAGGCGGGCAGACAGTGCATAAATACTGCATCCGGGCCTGCAATATTCATCAGATCCTGATTGATTTGGTAGGGGGCCAGATCATGGATGCGCTCTGCCCACACCTCAACCGGCTCGCCCATGGACACCCACACATCGGTGTACAGCACATCTGCGCCCTTTGCGGCCTTGACGGGGTCCTCTTCAAAGGAGAGGGTGGCACCGGTCTGGGCTGCAATGGCTTGACACTGCTCCACCAGCGCAGGGTCCGGCTGGTACTTTTTGGGGGCACAGGCAGTGAAGTGCAGGCCCATCTTGGCGCAGCCCACCATCAGGCTGTTGCCCATGTTGTAGCGGGCATCGCCGAAGTAAACAAAGTGGATACCCTTCAAATGACCGAAATGCTCCTGAATGGTAAGGAAGTCGGCCAAGATCTGGGTGGGGTGGAACTCGTTGGTCAGGCCGTTCCACACCGGAACACCGGCGTAGTGCGCCAGCTCTTCCACGATCTGCTGACCGTAGCCGCGGTACTCGATGCCGTCAAACATCCGTCCCAGCACCCGGGCGGTATCGGCGATGGACTCCTTTTTGCCGATCTGGCTGCCGGATGGGTCCAGATAGGTCACTTCCATGCCCAGATCGTGGGCGGCTACCTCAAAGCTGCAGCGGGTGCGGGTGGAGGTCTTTTCAAAGATCAGAGCAATATTTTTGCCCCGCAGCTGGTCGTGACGGATACCGGCCTTCTTTTTGGCTTTCAGGTCAGCAGCCAGCTCCAGCAGCTGCCCGATCTCGGCAGGGGTGTAGTCCAATAGCTTTAAAAAGCTGCGATTTTTCAGTTCCATTGTATATTTCCCTCTCTATGCAAGCACTATTGAATATTTATTCAAGCTGTGATTCTATTATAATACGTTGCATCGGGAAGGTCAAGAGGGAGCTTACAGTTCCAGCTCCACCCGGCGTCCGGTGGGCTTATAGGGGGTCAGCCGGACACCAGCGTGCTCGAACATGAACCGCGCCGCAATGCTGGAATCGCTGTCGTGGTACTTGTCGCCGTAGTACACCACCTCGGCAATGCCGGACTGGATGATGGCCTTGGTGCACTCGTTGCAGGGGAACAGGGTCACATACACCCGGGCACCCTTCAGGTTGTTGTGGGCGCTGTTGAGAATGGCGTTCAGCTCGGCGTGGCAGACGTACATATACTTGGTCTGCAAAGGTGCACCCTCCCGCTCCCATGGCATCTCGTCATCGTTGCAGCCCATGGGCATCCCGTTGTAGCCCAAGGAAAGGATCTTGTTTTCCGGGCTTACGATGCACGCGCCCACCTGACTGTTCGGGTCCTTGGAGCGCATGGCGGTAAGCAGCGCAATGCCCATAAAATATTCGTCCCAGTTGATATAATCCTCGCGTTTCATCGCGTAAAACCTCCTGCCCTTTCCAACGGGTCTGCGGCTTGACAAACCCGGAAAAATAGACTATACTACGAATAGAAAGAGCGCTGACTGCAATGGTCAGCTCCTCATCCGGCTAATCAGTCGTTAAAGAATGACCGCTTGCTTTCTGAGGGCATGAGCGGTCATTTCTTTTTGCCGTTGGAAATCGTCCATGTGATCTCGAAGGTAATGTAGACTGCTCCGCCAAGCAGCGTGAGCAGCAGCACGACCTGTTCAAACGTCATGAGGCATCCCCCCTTTCCGCTTTCGCGTCAGGGGAAGCAAAAAGTTTTTCGTCCCCTCTGGCGCGCAGCCGGAAGGAGCTAGACCACCGATTATGCAATCAACGCCCTTACCGCCGAAGCGGCACTTACAGCATATCACAAAACCCGCATATTTGCAACGAAAACTCCCGGTTCTGCGCCTGTACGCGCTGCCGGGAGTTCTGCTTTTTCAGTCCGTCCGTTTTACACCCCAATGTCAACTTGCACAAAACAGTGCCCGGAAGTTTGGCAGGCGTTTTTGCCAAAATTTGAAACGATATATTTAAAAATCGTTTCGAGTGTGGTATTATCTTTGTAAAATATGCCACAAAAACGGAGAGAACGCTCCGTGCGGCGGAAATGAGGGAAAAACCGATATGAAATACGCAAGCAACAACATCCGCAATATTCTGATTGCCGGCCATGCCGGCAGCGGCAAGACCACGCTGACCGAAGCACTGGTCTATTTTTCGGGCGCTGCCGAGCGTATGGGCCGGGTTGAGGACGGTACCACGATTTCGGACTTTGATCCCGAGGAAGCAAAGCGCAAGGCCAGCCTGTCGGCGTCCGTTGTGCCGGTGGAGTACGAGGGCATCAAGTACAACCTGATCGATGCACCGGGTCTGTTCGACTTTGAAGCAGGCGAGTACGAGGGCATCCGCGCCGCCGAGAGCGTGCTGGTGTGCGTGTCCGGCCGCAGCGGCGTTACCGTGGGCGCGGAAAAGGCGTTCCAGCTGGCGCGCAAGAACGGCAAGGCCACCATGGTGTTCGTCTCCAAGTGCGATCTGGAAAACGCCAACTACTTCAAGATCCTTGAGGATATGAAGATCCGCTTCGGCTCCACCGTCTGCCCCTGTGTCGTGCCCGCAAAGCTGGATGACGGCACCCCCGTGTACATCAACCTGTTCAGCCAGAAGGCCTTCAAGTACGAGGGCGGCAAGCAGATCCAGGTGGACCTGCCGGACATCGGTCACCGTTTCCAGGGCCTGATCGAGGCCATGAGCGAGGCTATCGCAGAAACCGACGATGAGCTGATGGAAAAGTTCTTCGGCGGCGAGCCCTTTACCACCGAGGAGATCGTGGAGGGTATGCGCAAGGGCGTTAAGGACGGCCTGATCACCCCCGTGTTCTGCGGCAGCGCCGTGAATCTGCAGGCACTGGATATGCTGCTGTTCAATATGCACAAGCTGCTGCCCAGCCCGGAGCACGAGGCCAGCACGCTGGCCGAGGATGCCAACGGCGAGCCGGTGGAGCTGCACTGCACCGAGGACGAGCCCACTGCCGCCTACGTCTTTAAGACCGTGGCCGACCCGTTCGTGGGCAAGCTGAGCTATCTGCGTGTTATCAGCGGCAAGGTGACCGCAGGCGAACCGCTGACCAACGCCCGCACCGGCGAGGTGGAAAAGATCACGAAGCCCCTGACCGTCCTTGGCAAGAAGCAGATGGAGAACGACGGCATCGGTGCCGGCGATATCGGCGCAGTGGCAAAGCTGGTGAGCGCAAAGACCGGCGATACCCTGTGCGATGCAGACCGCGTGGTCAAGCTGCCCGCCCCTGTGTTCCCCAAGCCCAGCCTGTTTATGGCTGTTACCGTGGCCAAGAAGGGCGACGAGGGCAAGATCTCCAGCGCACTGGCACGCCTGATGGAAGAGGACCCCACCCTGTGCTACATCAACAACGCCGAGACCCATCAGCAGGTCATCGGCGGCTTGGGCGAGCAGCATCTGGACGTGGTCAAGGCCAAGCTGAAGAACAAGTTCGGCGTGGAGATCGGTCTGGAAGCTCCCCGCATCGCCTACCGCGAGTCCATCCGCAAGGCCTGCCAGAAGCAGGGGCGCCATAAGAAGCAGACCGGCGGTCACGGCCAGTTCGGTGACGTTATCATCAACTTCGAGCCCTGCGACAGCGAGCAGGTGGTGTTTGAGGAGAAGGTGTTCGGCGGCAGCGTGCCCAAGAACTTCTTCCCCGCCGTGGAAAAGGGCGTGCGTCTGGCTGCCGAAAAGGGCGTGCTGGCCGGTTACCCCGTGGTTGGCCTGAAGGCTACCCTGCTGGACGGCAGCTACCATCCGGTGGACAGCTCTGAAATGGCCTTTATCATGGCCGCAAAGCTGGCCTACAAGGCCGCTATGCCGGAGGCCGGCCCCGTCATTCTGGAACCTATCCACACCCTGAAGGCCCATGTGCCGGGCGACAACACCGGCGATATCATGGGCGATGTGACCAAGCGCCGCGGCCGTGTGCTGGGCATGGAGCCGGACGAGGACGGCTTGCAGACCATCATCGCCGAGGTGCCGCTGGCAGAGCTTGCAAACTTTACCACCTTTATCCGTCAGACCACGCAGGGCCGCGGCTGGTTCACCACCGAGTTTGCCCGTTACGAGACTCTGCCCGAGATGCTGGTGCCTGCTGTTGTGGAGCAGGCCAAGAAGCTGGGTAATCTGGACGAGGCCGCAGACGACTGAGCCCTGAACCCCTGATTTGACATTTTCCTGAGCCCCCGCCGACACTTTTTTCCCTCTGTCGGCGGGGGCTTTTTGGTAAAAACGCAACGTCGGACAGCCCACGGGCTGTCCGACGTTGTTCTAATAAAATATGTTTTCCGCTATTTATGCGCAAAGCACAGCGAAGCGCATTTAAAATGCTCTGACGTTACACGCCGGAAGCACCATAGTTTGCCAGCACGCGGGCAGAGGGGTCGTTGACGTTGCAGCCCGGCCATGCTTTGTTGGGCATCCAGAAGCCCACGATGGTGCGGCTCTGGTCGTAGTAGTATTTCTCGAAGATCTCCCGGTACAGCAGGCTCTCCTTGGTAAAGGGCATGCAGTGTGCCGAGTAGTTTGCCCGGCGCATCTGGAACTCCTCCTCGGTGTACAGGCCCTCGGCATACTCCTTGATGTCGTCCACCATGCTGTGGCCTACGGCGTCCGAGAAGGCGGCCTTTTCGCGCCACAGGATCTCCGGCGGCAGCCAGTCGCCCTCAAAGGCCTTGCGCAGCAGGTACTTGCCCTTGCCGTAGCGGTTCAGCTTCTTTTCCGGGTCGATGGCCATGACGTAGCGCACAAAGTCCAAGTCACCAAAGGGTACGCGCGCCTCGATGCTGTTGGAGGAGATGCAACGGTCTGCCCGCAGTACATCGTACATGTACAGCTCCCGGATGCGCTTCTGGCTCTCCTGCTGGAAAGCATCGGCGGTGGGGGCGTAGTCGGTGTATTTGTAGCCGAACAGCTCGTCCGAGATCTCGCCGGTCAGCAGTACACGCACATCGGTCTGCTCGTGGATGGCCTTGCATAGTAGGTACATGCCCATGCTGGCGCGGATGGTGGTAATATCCCATGTGCCCAGCAGCCGGATGACCTCCTCCAAGCTGCTGAGCACCATCTCACGGTTGATGATGATCTCGTGGTGCTCGCTGCCAAGATAGTCCGCAGTCTGCCGGGCGTATTTCAGGTCGATGGCATCGGTGTCCATACCGATGGCAAAGGTGCGGATGGGTTTGCCCAGCTTTTTGGCGGCAATGGAGCACACCAAGGAGGAGTCGAGCCCGCCGGAGAGCAGAAAGCCCACGGGTGCATCGGCATCCAGCCGCTTTTCCACACCGGCGATCAGCTTCTCGCGGATGTTCTTCAGGATGGTGGGCATATCGTCCTGCATGGGGGCGGGCACGTCCGCAATGTCCTCGTAGCGCACAAAGCGACCGTCGCAGTAGTAGCTGCCAATGGGGAAGGGACGGATATCATCACACCAGCCGATGAGGTTGCGCATCTCGGAGGAAAAGGCGATCTTGTGGCTGGACTTGGAGTAGCCGTAGAACAGCGGCCGGATGCCGATGGGGTCGCGGGCGGCGATGAGCCTGTCCTTGCGGGAATCATACATAATAAGTGCAAACTCCGCGTCCATGTGGCGGAACATATCCAGCCCGTACTCGTAGTATAGCGGCAGCAAAATCTCGCAGTCGCAGTCAGAGCAGAACTTATAGCCCCGGCGCTTTAAGATCTCTTTTTCGAACCGGAAGCCGTACAGCTCGCCGTTGCACACCACGCAGTCGGCGCCCCGGTAAAAGGGCTGCATCCCCTCCGGGGTCAGTCCCATGATGGCAAGCCGCCCAAAGCCCATCAGGCCGTAGGGACCTTCCACCACCCGCTGGTCGTCCGGCCCGCGGTCCACGGTGCGCAGCAGATACTCCTTGAATTTTTCGGCACTCAGGTCGTGCCCCGTATAACCCATAACACAACACATACTTCTTACCCCTCTTGTAAAAACGATAAAAATAAAAATACGGCAGCACATTCATCCCATAGTCCTAGGACGAATATGCTGCCGTATCCGTGGTGCCACCTAAATTACCGGCATACGCAATACGCCGGTCACTTTTGTGCGCTCTCCCCGTTGAAAGCACTGCCACGATAACGAGCGGCGCACGTCTGCCCCTACTGCTGCACACGCAGGTTCAGGGAGCGGCTCACGGGTGTTCTTCGGGCTTCGTTTTCTGCGCGGCTTCCACCGTCCCGCGCTCTCTGCAAGAAAAACCTGAAACCTTACTTTTCCCGGTCAACGCTTTTATTGTCTGCATTGTATCACGGGTTTTTGTCCGTGTCAACACAGCAGGCGCATTTTTTTGCAGGCTGTTCTTCTGCTGTGGACGGTGCCGCGTTCTGCGCGCAATGACGGCACAGCCCGTACAGCACGCTGCCCTCGCATTGCAGGGTAAAGCCGTGCTCTGCCATCAGGTGGGCGCGCACCTCATCCATAAAATGGCAGTCCAGATGATAGATGCGCCCGCACTGCACGCACTTGAGGTGCAAATGCTCCCGGCAGTGGCGTCCCTCGTCCACATACTGGAACACCGCCCGCTCGCCCTTGTCAGCTACATATTTCATAATGCGCTGCTCGCCCGCCAGCTTATCCAGATAGCGGTACACGGTGGTGGGGTTGGGGCTTGCGCCCTGTGCCTCCAGATGCTCCAGAATGTTGGAGGCGCTTACCGCATGCTGGCGGTTGTTGATGAGGTAATCTAAGATGAGCTGCCGGGTGCGGGTGTTGTAGCCATCGCTTCGTGCCATGAGAAATTCGGTCCTTTCCGGTGTAGATGTGTTGTTTTTTTGGCTCTATTGTAGCACAGTTTGCCCTTGGATGCAAAAGAAGCGGGCGGAAAGTGGGTCTGTTTGGCGACAAGCACAAAAAACATTGTAAAAAGTAGCAAAATCGAGGCGTAATCTTTGTATAAAACGGAAAACACGCCAAAGTTAAGTAAAAAGTCTTGTAAAAAATGCCCTGATGTGAAATAATGTATTAGATAAAGTGGTTGGATTGCAGCCGGGATACAAGCTGGCTGAACATGAAGAAGAAGAAGCCGGCAGCGGTGGGTTTGCGCTGCCGGTTCGGACGTTTTGGAACGTTTTGGGAGAAGAAGAATAGGAGAGTGTGCTTATGAAAGAGCAGGACGCACAGGCAAAGCTCAGCCTGAAGCTGCAGGCGTACCAGTACCTCAAGACCAAAATTTTGAACTGCGAGTACCGCCCCAACGAGTTTCTGAACGAGCAGAAGCTTTGCGCCGAGATGGGCAACATCAGCCGCACCCCCATGCGGGATGCACTGGGGCGTCTGGAGCAGGAGGGGCTGATCACCATTCTGCCCAAAAAGGGACTGATGGTCTCCGGCATCACCGAAGAGGACGTGCACAGCATGTTTGAAATGCGTCTGCTGGTGGAGCCCTACGCCCTGCGTACTTACGGCAATGCCATCCCCCGGGAGCAGCTGGAGGCCTACGCCGAGCTGATGCACCACAGCGAGCGCATCGAGGACTTCTGCAAGTCGGACGACGACTTCCACGAGCTGCTGATGAGCACCTTGCCCAACAAGTATCTGCGCTCTGCCTACGACCGTATTACCGGCCTGAACACCCGCTTCCGCATCATGACCGGCAAGGTGAGCATGATCAATCAGGAGCAGACCTGTGAGGAGCATCTGCAGATTCTGGATGCTGCTCTGGCAGGAGACTGGGACGGCGCAGCCATGGCGCTGCAGCACCATCTGGAGCTGGCCCGCGATAAAGCCGAGGGCGTCATCAAGGTCATCCGCCTGTGGTAAAAGAATAAAAATGAAAAGGTCTGCTGCACCGTGCCGGTGTAGCAGACCTTTTGCTTTTTACAAGAGGGGGAACAGTTTTATTTCTCCATCTTGCTCAGCAGGATGCGGTCATTATCCAGATTTTTGCCTGCGTTCTCGCGGAACTTTTCCAGCAAATCGTCCACGGTCATTTTGCTGCGCTCTGCGCCCTTTACGTCAAACACGATGCGCCCGGCGTCCATCATCAGGGTGCGGTTGCCCAGCTCCAGCGCCTGATGCATATTGTGGGTCACCATCAGGCAGGTGATCTTTTTCTCGGCCACGATGCTCTTGGTCAGCGCCAGCACCTTTTCGGCGGTGGCGGGGTCCAGCGCGGCGGTGTGCTCGTCCAGCAGCAGGAGCTTCGGGGTGACAAGGGTGGCCATGAGCAGGGTAAGCGCCTGCCGCTGCCCGCCGGAGAGCAGCCCCACCGGCTGCTTCATGCGGTCCTCCAACCCCATGTCCAGCAAAGCAAGCTTTTCGCGGAAGAGCGCCTTATCCTTGCGGGAGATGCGGGAGAAGATGGCGTTGGGCGCAGTGCCTGCCCGCAGGTAGGCCAGCGCCAGATTTTCCTCAATGGTCATGTTGGGTGCGGTACCCTTGAGCGGGTCTTGGAACAGATGCCCGATGACCTTGCTGCGCTGGTGCTCCGGCGCAAAGGTGATGTCCTGTCCGCCCAGCAGAATGCTGCCCTCGTCGGCGATAAAGCCGCCGGTGATGGCGTTGAACAGGGTGGATTTGCCCGCGCCGTTGGAGCCCACGATGGTGGCAAAGTCTCCGGCCTCCATTTGCAGGCTCACCCCATTTAGCGCCACCTTTTCGTTGACGGTGCCGGGGTTAAAGGTTTTGTGCAGGTCGTTCAGCTGCAGCATTTCCATGTTACTGTCCCTCCCTGTTGGTCACGGTGCGGCGGGCACGGGCAGCGTGCCGACGCTTTTCAAAGGCGAAGTGCTCCCGGATGGCGGGCATGGAGATGGCCACTGCCACAATGATGGCGGAAACCAGCTTCATGGCGGCGGCGGGCACGTTGAACCGCAGCGCCACCGCTACGATAAAGCGGTACAGGCAGCTGCCGAACACCACGCCCAGAATGCGGCGCAGCATGGTGCGCTTGCCCACCAGCGTCTCGCCGATGATGAGGGAAGCCAGTGCAATGGTCACCATGCCGGTGCCCACGTTGATATCGCAGCTTTTCTGGTACTGCGCCAGCAGCCCGCCGGACAGCGCACACAGCGCACCGGACACGCACAGACCCACCGTGATGGTAAAGGCAGGGTTGATGCTGGAAGCCCGCACCATGGCGGCGTTATCGCCGGTGGCGCGGATGGAAAGCCCCAGCCGCGTGCCCAGAAAGCCCAGCATCGCCGCGCAGGCTACGGCAATAATGACAGCCGCCAGCGCCAGCTTATACCAGCTGCCCAGAAAGCCCAGTGCGCTTTTTGCCATGGAGAAGATGGTAGGGGTCTTGACCAGTGACATGGTGGAAGAAAAGCCCATCACCGCCAGATTGATGGTGTACAGGCCGGTGTTGACGATGATACCGGCCATGATGCTTTCCACCCCGAGCCTTGTCTGCAAAAAGGCGGTGACAAAGCCGGAGCACACCCCCGCGGCCATAGCTGCCGCCAGCGCAAGGATGGGGTGGCCGGTCAACGCCACTTGACAGGCTAACGCGCAGCCCAGCGTAAAGCAGCCGTCGGTGGAAAGGTCGGCAATATTCAGGATGGAGTAGCTCAGAAACAGTGCCAACGCCACCAGTCCGTAGATGCAGCCCAGCTCCAGCGCTGTCTGCAAGACGTTGAGGGAAAAGATACTCGCCAGCATGGTGTATGCTCCTTTTATGTTATTTTGAATGCGCACCGCATTGCTCTGCGGAGTGCGACAAACGCATTTTCACGGGAGAGGGAAACCACTTTCCCCAGAACCGCCAAAAGCTCTCCCTTGCGGGAGAGCTGGCAAAACCGTCAGGCTTTGACTGAGCGTTTTTATTCAGGAGAAGCTCTCGGCGGTGGTCACCTCGGTGATTTCGGTGCAGTAGGGCTTGAAAGCTTCCTTCAGGGCAGCCAGATCCAAGCCCAGCGCCTCGGCGGTCTCGGTGTTGATGGTGACGATGCCGTTATCAAAGGTCTGGTAGGGCAGGTCTGCGGGGGTCTTGCCGTCGCACAGCAGCTGGCTGACCATATCGGCGGTAGCTTCGCCCAGCTGGACGTAGTCCACGCCGTAGCCCACCAATGCGCCGTTCAGCGCAAAGCTGTCGGCACCGGTGTAGTGCTGCACACCCGCCTCGATGAAGCTTTCGTAGATGGACAGCTCGGCGGTCATGATGGTGTTATCGGTGGGAGTGAACACGGCCTTGACCCCGGCGGCTACCAGTGCCTCGGCAGCCATCTGCACCTCGGCGGTGGTGGTACCGTTCTTTTCCACCACCTTGATGCCGTTCTTCTCGCAGAAGGCCTTGGCGTCCGCAATGGCCTGGGTGGAGGCATCCTGACTCAGGTCATACAACAGACCGATGGTATCGATGCCGGGGTTTGCCGCCACGATCAGGTTCATGATGGCGTCGGTGTTCAGGGCATCGGAGGTGCCGGTGATGTTCTCCTCGCCGTCAAAGCCGGCGGCGGCAGGATCGGTCACAGCGGAGTAGACCACCGGGATGTCGGTGTCCTCCACAGCGGCCAGCATGGTAGCGGCGGTAGGGGTGGCCACGGCTACGATCACGTCTACGCCGTCAGCCACAAGGTCTGCACCGATCTGGTTCAGGTTGGACTGGTCGGCCTGTGCATTAGCGTAGTAATCGGCGTAGTCAAAGGTGACGCCCTTCTCCTTGCTGATGGCGTCCAGACGGCTCTCCACAGATTCTACGATCTGGTTGAGGGAAGCGTGGTCCACATAGTTGACGATGCCCACCTTGAAGGTCTCGCCAGCGGCAGCGGCGCTGCCGGAAGCAGCTGCGGAGGAGGAGACCGCTGCACTGGAGGCAGAGCCGGAAGCAGCGCCGCCGCAGCCGGTCAGTGCCATAGCAGAAACAGCGGAGGCAGCCAGAGCGGCCTTCAGGAAGCTGCGGCGGGAGATCATGTTCAGGTTTTTCATAGTGGTAACTCCTTTCCCGGAGCGGGCGGCAAATCAAAAGACCCGCTCCCTTTGCGGGACGGGTCTTAAAACAAAACGACCCTGTCCCTGTGTGTTATCCACAAGGACAGGATCGGTAAATTACGATTCTGCGGTGCCACCTTGCTTGCCCTGCATCCAATACAGCAGAGCCACTCACGGAGAGCCAACACTCCCCTGTCCTGTAACGGAGACTTCCGTCCAAAGCTACTAAGGCTTCTACCCGTTTGCCCGGCCCTCGGCGGCCCACGAAACTCTGCCCCGCTTTCGCCCGTTTGCACTGTCCGGGCTCACTGCAGATGCGCTGTGCAGGTTCTCTTCCGCCTCATCGGTTTGATTGCATTATACACTTTATCTTCGTAAAGTCAAGAGGGATTTTTAAATTTTTATTTTTTGGCCCGGTCAAAGTCATTCTTCTGCCGGGGCACCGGTGCCCCGGCGCTTACGGCGCACAAAGTAGGCAACGTACACCACCCACACCGGAATGGCCACGGCGGTGACCACCCGGCTGGCGGAAAGCCCGGCGGCCTGATACACAAAGTCGATGCTGCTTGCGCCCGCCGGGCAGAGCACCGCCATCAGTCCCTCGTCCACTTGCAGGATGTCGGTCTTTTCGCCGTTGACATAGGCGGTAAAGCCGTCATCGTAGGGCACGGAGAAAAAGACGAGGTTTGGCTTGTCCAACGTGATCTCGGCATGGAAGCCTGCATTGTTCATCTGGAACACCGAGCAGCTGTGGGAGCGGCGGTCGGCGCAGTCCTGCGTGTAGCTGTCGTAGTGCAGATCGTCCAGCATCGCGTCCGGCAGTTCGGCCAGGTACTGACCGTATGCCTTTACGTCCTCGTCCTCCAGCACCAGCGCCCGCATCAGCAGATTAGAACGCAGGGTCTTGATCGAAGTCTGGTAGGTGGCCTCGGTCACATAGTAGTCGTAGGTAAAGCCCATAGGCACATAGTTGTCGTTGTGGTACAGCGTGTAGCCGTCCACATCGGCAAGATAGGTCCAGCCCTCGTCTGCCTCATCCTCAAAGCTTTCGCGCTTTTCCGGGGTGGTAATGAGGTACTCCACGCTCAACAGACCGCGCAGGGCGTAGTTTGTGATCTCCGGCTCGCTGCGCACGTCCCGCTTGACCCCCAGCCCCGGGTAGAAGCTGAGGATGCTGGGAGCCGCCGTGCTGCCGAAGTATTGCAGGCAGCTCTTATCCAGCCACATCCCGATGTTGTCGTGGATCTTGTAGGTGTCGATGCGATAGTCGCCCTCCGGCAGGTCGTTTTTCAGCAGCAGGGCGTTCGTGTCCTGTTCCACAAGGTCACTGTCGGTGTGCCACTGGCCAAACTTGCCAATGCCGATGTGCACCATGGTGAATGCGCAGGCAAACACCAGCACTGCCGCCGTCATGCGCTGGGCAAAGCGGCTGTCCTGCCGCCACTTGCTGCAAAGAACGCGGTACAGCATAAGCCCCAGCAGTCCGAAGCCCAGCACGGCAAAGAACTGCCCCGGGTTCTTCAGCACGCCGAAAGACCATGTCTCGGTGGTATCGTCCCGCACGGGCACTACGGCAAAGACCAGCGTAGCCAGCATGATCCAGCCGATGCCCCGGGCAGGCGCATCCAGATCAATGTCCGGGTCCTCCAGCGCGTTCACGGTCATGGCGGCAAGGATGAGGGTGGGCATATAGTACCAGCGGGCGTAGTAGCTGGAATTGAGCGCGTAGAAGGCACTGTTCAGCACCGGCACCAGCGCGCACACGGCACACACCGCCACGATGCGCTTTTTACTGTCGGCCTTCCGGCTGCGCCAGTAGGCTATGGCACCGGCCAGACTGCACAGCGGCAGATAGGCCGTCATGCTCGTCCACTTGATGACGCCCTCCGACCAGACCGAGGTGAGGTAGGGGGAGTCCGGCGGCAGGATCCAGCTGAGCAGGATGGCCAGATACTGCTGCACCTTGGCGTAGGTCAGAAAGCCCCAGCCGGAGGAAAGATCGATGGTGCGCGGGTTCTGCAGCAGGCTGAGCACCGCCGGGAACAGCAGCAGACAGCCCATGGCAACGCCCAGCACGCTCTCCCACAACAGATGCCCGAACTTGCGCCCGGTCAGCCGGAAGTCCTTGGCGGTCAGCTTGCACACAAAGTAGATACACAGGAAAATTACCTGTCCCACAAAGAAGAAATAGTTGTTGAGCAGGTTCACCGCCACCCAGAAGGCGAACAGGCCGTGACGATCCTCATAAATAGCCTCGTCCAGCGCCCAGAGCAGATAGGGGAACAGTGCCACCACATCCACAAAGTGGTTGAAGAACACGTTGTACACCGCAAAACCGGAAAGCGCGTACAGGCAGGCGCCCAGCACCGCGTAATTTGCGTTTTTGACGTAGCGGCGCAGGTACAGGTACGCGCCGCCGCCCGCCACGCCGAACTTGAGCACCAGCAGCGGCACCATCATATAGGGCAGCCAGCTTTGCGGCAGCAGCACCGACAGCCAGAAAAACGGCGAGCCGTACAGGTAGAAGGAGTAGGCGTTCATCACTCCGCTGCCAAGGTCGGTCGCCCACGAAAAGGTATTGTGCGGCGCACCTGCAAAGGCGCTGTCCGGGTAACCTGCGCCTTTGACGAAGCCGTTCATATACCGGTAAAAGGTGATCTGCTGGCTGTTGAAATCGCCGGCATAGTGGAAAAAGCCGCCGTCAAGGATGTAGAACGGCAAAAAGAAGATGGCCGCAGTCAGGGCGCACAGCCCTACCGCCTGCCAGAATTTTTTATGTTCCTGCTCCCTTTGCGTGAGCAGCCGTGGTTTTATAAACTTTTCCATAGTGTTCCTCTTTCTCCGCGCACCGGCGCGGAAGTGGATTTGATGTCACCTTGTAGTATAGCACGGCGGCGCGCAAGAAAAAAGGGCTTGACAACCAAGCGCCCGGCGGGTATGGTGAAGAAAAGGAGGCCTATTGCCATGCTGTATCCCTTCAGCGCCTTACTGGCGCGCATGAAGTATATTACCCGGTGGAGCCTGATGCACTCCACCCGGGCGGAATCCCTCAGCGAGCACACCTGTGACACCGCGCTGCTGGCGCACCTGCTGTGCCTCATCGCCAAGCACTACACCGGCACGCCCTGCCGCCCCGAGGTGGTGGCAGTGGCGGCGCTGTACCATGATGCACCGGAGATCATCACCGGGGATATGCCCACGCCGGTCAAGTACCACTCCCCAGCGCTGCGGGACGCCTACAAGGCGCTGGAGACCGAGAGCGTGCGCTCCATGGCGGCGCTGCTGCCCGCAGAGCTGGCTGCAGAGCTGACCCCCTGCATGGATGGCACGGCACTCACCGCAGAGGAGCATCGTCTGCTCAAGGCTGCCGACCGGCTGAGCGCCCTCATCAAATGCACCGAGGAGCAGCGCAGCGGCAACCACGAATTTGACGCCGCACTCACGCAGCAGCGCGCCGCGCTGCAAGCCATGCACTGCCCGGAGGTCGATTGGTTTCTGGCGCACTGCCTGCCATGCTACACCCAGAATCTGGACGAGCTGACGAAGCAGTAACCATACGGCTTGCCGCCGGGGAATGTTCTCTTTTGGTGGCAAAAGAGAACCAGAAAACCACCAGCGATTTCGACGCG
>ERZ791865.1026-NODE-1026-length-31382-cov-6.670572_pt1 | contig 31382 bp, 16 predicted proteins | sample MGYA00509942_ERZ791865 | MGnify/ENA primary metagenome ERZ791865 (study PRJEB30046, sample SAMN00792098) | human gut metagenome | study: EMG produced TPA metagenomics assembly of the A metagenome-wide association study of gut microbiota in type 2...
TACTCTGTGAACCGCTTCACTCGCGGCTCGCGGAAGCCGCAGCGAACGCCGGCAAGGCGCGAGGCGCGTTGAAACCTTCCTTTTCGAAGCGGTCGGCGATTTTCTGCGCGATCTCGTGGCCCTGGCCCTTGTTCACCAGCGCGATGATGGAGCCGCCGAAGCCGCCGCCGGTCATGCGTGCGCCGTACGCGCCGTTGGCACGGGCCACATCCACGGCAATGTCCAGCTCGGGCACAGTCACTTCATAATCCGCAGCGAGCGAATCATGAGACGCGTTGAACAGTCGGCCCGCCTCGTCGATCTTGCCGTTGGCGAAGGCACGCACGAAGGAGTTGACACGGGCGATTTCGGTGATGACGTGGCGCACGCGCTTCTTCATCGTGTCGTCTTCCAGCTTGTCGAGCGTTTCCTTGAGCGCCTGGAACGGATCGTCGGACTTGGCGATGCTGTCGGCGACCACACGCAGGTTGGCCACGCCGAGGATTTCGGCAGCCTTCTCGCAAGTGGCACGACGCTGGGCATACTGGCCGTCGTTGAGCTGGTGCGGAGCCTGAGTGTCAAGCACCAGCAGTTCCAGACCGTACTTGTCGAGATCGAATTCCTGCTGGGAGACGTTCTCCAGCGGGCTCAGCTCTGGACGGCAGTCAAGACGCAACGCATGGCCGAAAGTGCAACGCATGGATGCGTTCTGGTCGAGACCACCGGTGGACGCGCCCGCCATGTCGTTTTCCGACTTGATGGCGGCGTTGATCAGCGTCACACGACCGGCATCGGATGCGCCATAACCCAAACCGTACACGTCGTCCAACGCCAAGGCGGTGGAACAGGTCATGGCTGCGGAGGAGCTCAGACCGGAACCGAGCGGCACGCAGGAGGAGAATGCCGCGTCGAAACCCTGCACCGCATTGAAGCCGGCTTCGCGCAATGCCCAGGCAACGCCTACCGGGTAGGCGGCCCAGCCTTCCACGCCACCGGCCTGCAGACCGTCGAGGTCGGCTTCGGTAACGTTTTCGGAGTCAACGTCGGAAACCACACGCACCTTGGTGTCTTCACGCGGCTTGAGCGCGATGAACGTGCGGTGCGGCAGTGCGATCGGCAGGCACAGGCCCGCGTTGTAGTCGGTGTGTTCGCCGATCAGGTTCACACGGCCCGGTGCGGCCCATACGCCAGCCGGTTCCTCACCGTAGGTGGCGCGGAACAGGTCGGTCGCGTTCTTCACACCCTCGTCGTGCGAGAGCGGCTCAATGAATTCAACAGCAGTCATTGGTGTTTTGTCCTTTGGGTTTTATTGGCTTTCAGCCTTCGATATCGATTGGTCCGAGCTCGTGGAAGCGCTTGGCGATGAGTTCCGGCGTGGTGTCGGACACCCATGCGGCCATGCCTGATTCGGAGCCGGCCAGATACTTGATCTTGTTGGCTGCGCGGCGGAACGAGAAGAACTGCAGGTTCAGGCGGTAGTTCTCGCGGCGTACGTCGTGGATCGGGGCCTGGTGCCATGCTGCGATGTACGGCAGGTCCATGCCCTTGCCGTCGCCCTTGTCGAAGAACGCGTTGCCGCGCTTGAGCAGGGTGGAGTACATGACGGCCAGATCCCAACGTTCCTGGTCGTTGAGCTCGTCGAGGGTGAGCACGTCGCGCACCGGGGCCACATGCACCTCGAGCGGCCAGCGTGCCGCGGCCGGCACATAGGCCACCCAACTGTGGTTGCGCATGACGATGCGCTCCCCGGCCTCGATTTCGGAGTTCATGAGATCCTTGAGCAGGTTACCGCCGGTCTTCTCATGGTAGGCTTCGGTCTGCTTGAGTTCGGCTTCCATCTTCGGTGCGATGAACGGATAGCAGTAGACCTGGCCGTGAGGGTGCGCCAGGGAGACGCCGATTTCCTGACCGTGGTTCTCGAACGGGAAGATCTGCTCGATACCCTCCATCTTGGAGATTTCGGCGGTACGGAACGCCCATGCTTCCACGACGGTGCGCAGGCGGGAGACCGGCAGGTCCGCCGGCAGGCCGTCTTCATCCGGGTCGAAGCAGATCACTTCGCAGCGGCCTGCAGCGAGCTTCTTCTCCCACAGCGGGTTACCGTTGACGTATTCCACGGCTTCGGAACGGCCCGGCACGCGTACCATCGACGGGAAGCGGTTTTCGAACACGACCACGTTGTAGTCGGTGTCCGGCACTTCGCCGTCCTGGTACGGATCGCCTGGCTTGCGCGCGGCCAGCGGATTGCCTTTGGCCGTGGCGCCCGGACCTGCGGTGATCGGACGGTTCATACGTGCGGTCGCCATCGGAATCCAATCGCCGGTCAGCGGATCGCGGCGCATTTCCGGAGCCGCGTACGGCACTTCCTCGCCGGCCGCGTTGAGCTGGTTGGAGAAACGGTACGGAAGTTGGCGCGGATCCTTCAGTTCGCGAGTCTTGACGCCGGAGACGTATTCCGGATCGTCGTCAAGATAGAAGAAATCACGTCCGTCCGCGAGCGTGGTCGGCGTGATACGGATATGCTCCTTCGCATATTCTCCCGGAGTGTAGTTGACGAAATCACCCATGTGATTATTCACCTTCCTGAACCGGCTCGGCCTGGTGTGCCAGAACGAGCTCTTTGACCAAATCCCTTGTTTTCGACACCGAATCGGAATCTAACCCATCATCGGTGATGACCGTATCCACCTGATCGAAGCGAGCGAACAACGACAATGACGTGCAGCTCCACTTGGTGTGGTCGGTCAAAATTATCGTGCGATCGGCAATGTCCATCATCGCCATGTCGGTTGCGGCTTCCAGCGAGTTCGGCATGAGGAATCCGCGCGGAATGGACACGGAATGCGTGCCCAGGAATACGGTGTTGACGCGCAGCGAGGCGACCACTTTGTCTGCGATCGGCCCGACGAGCGAGTTGGAGCGCGTGGTGACGCCGCCGGTGACGATGACTTCCACGTCTTTCGATTCGAGCGCCTGCACCAGCTCCGCCACCGGAATGGAGTTGGTAAGAATGGTGATGCCCGACGATTGCTGCGATTCGAGCAGATGTTGTGCGAACACGTACGCCGTGGTGCCGCCGCCGATGGCGATCACGTCGCCGGGGGCCACGTATTTGACGGCTTCCTGTGCGATGGCGTCCTTCAGACCGATGTCCATCTGCGACTTTACGGAAAACAGCGGTTCGCTCAGCAGCGTGCTGGTGCTGACGGCACCGCCGTGCACGCGCTTCAGCAGACCCTTGTCCGCCAGATCGGCGATGTCACGGCGGATGGTCATCGCGGAGACGCCCAATTCCTTGGACAGTGCAGTGATGCGCACCGCACCACGGGTACGCAGACGGCTCAAAATCAAATGCTGGCGTTGTGACGAAATCATATGAACATTATCGCACATGTTCACTCAAAAATACAACTGAGTTGAGCGTTTCGCGCGTGTTTCACGCAAAGCCGCACCACAATCGACTCAAATTCAGCCTAAAACGAACAAAAACGAACGTCCTATATGCCGCACCGACGCACATCGGCTTTTGCCCAAAATGCCATGCGAAACCAATGAAAACGTGCGAGAATAAGGAACCATGACATACGTTTCCGAAAACTTTTGGCACGACGCAGTGAACAAAGCCACCACCGACCTTTTCACGTTCGGCTACAAGCACATCATCAAACCGCATTTCATCTTCAACCAGACGCCCGACGTGGCCCACAGCCAGATGATCGATTTCTGCAAGGTCACCCGCAACATTCCACCGTTGATGTGGCTATGCCGCGAAATGCTCGACTACACCGACCCGATACTGGAAACCAACGTGATGGGCGTCGACTTCGCCAATCCGTTCGGCCTGTCCGCCGGCCTCGACAAGGATTGCGAGATGCCGGTGCTGCTCGACAACGTCGGCTTCGGTTTCGAAACGGTCGGCTCCACCACGTCGCGCCCCTGCCCCGGCAACCCGCGCCCATGGTTCCACCGCCTGCCTGAATACGATTCGATGATGGTGCACGTGGGCCTTGCCAACGAGGGTTCCGCGGTGGTGATTCCGCGCGCCGAGAACGCATGGACGAAGGCGAAGAGCATGCAGGTGTCGGTTTCGATCGCCCGCACGAACGACAGCAAGACCGGCGATCTGGACGAAGGCATCGAGGATTACTGCATTTCGATGCGCCGTGCGGCCGGACGCACCGCCATGGTCGAAGTGAACATCTCCTGCCCGAACACCATGGCCGGCGAACCGTTCAACCAAAGCCCGGAAGCGCTCGACAAGCTGTTCACCGAACTGGACAAAATCGACCGTCCGCAGCCGACGCTCGTCAAAATGCCGCTCAATAAGACGTGGCCGGAATTCAAGGATCTGCTGGACGTGCTCGCCGAGCACAACGTGCAGGGACTGTCGATCGCCAATCTGCAGAAGGACCGCACCGGCATGTCCATTCCGCGCGATTGGGAGGGCGGACTGTCCGGCTCGCCGTGCTACGCGACCAGCAACGAACGCATCAAGCAGGTCTACCGCGAGTATGGGGACCGGTTCGCAATCGCCGGCATCGGTGGCGTCTTCACCCCGCAGCAGGCGTATGAGAAGATTCGTTGCGGCTCGTCGCTGGTGATGTTCATCAGCGCGCTCATGTACCGTGGTCCGCAGCAGGTCACCGTGTTGAAGCGTGGACTGGCCGAACTGCTCAGGCGCGACGGGTTCGAACATGTCAGCGAGGCGGTCGGCATCGACGCGTGAAACTTTTTTAATTGCGATTTAAGTTGCGATTTAAAAAGCGATTTTTCGACAATATAAAGGCGATTAATAAGTAAAAAACAGAGGCGCGTCTCCGTGGGAGGGCGGGCGTCCTGTTCACGACACACTCAAGGCCGTTCGGCCAGGCTTACGGTCGTGAACAGGACGCCCGCCCTCCCACTCGTTTTTTTGTTATGTTGCGTTGGGGTGTTATCCACTTTTCGCAATAAGAAAAAAGGAGGAGGGGAAGGAGGGTCAGCGGAAGGCGCCGCGGAGGTATGGCGGCTGGTAGGGGGCTTCCTCGACCGGCACGTCCAGTTTGTGGGCGGCACGGAGCGGCCAATACGGGTCGCGCAGGGCGGCGCGGCCGATTTCCACGGCGTCGGCGGCGCCCGACTTCAGAATCTTCTTCGCCTGCTTCGGCTTGGTGATGAGCCCGACTGCGGTGGTGGGAATGCCCGCGCGACTGCGCACCTGTTCGGCGAACGGCACTTGGTAGTCGGGCTTCACCGGAATGGTCACGTCGGGAATCAATCCGCCGGTGGACACGTCGATCAGGTCCACGCCGTGGGCCTTCAGAATCTTAGCCAGTTCGACGGTCTGGTCAAGGTCCCAACCGCCTGCGGCCCAGTCGGTGGCGGAGACGCGCACCAGCACCGGCATGGTATCGGGCACGACGGAACGAATCGCATCCACGACTTCGACCAGCATGCGGACGCGATTGTCGAACGATCCGCCGTACTCGTCGTCACGCTCGTTGATGAGCGGGTCGAGGAACTGCGACAGCAAGTAGCCGTGCGCGGCATGGACTTCCACCGCGTCGAAGCCGATGTTCATGGCACGCCAGGCGGCGTCGCGGAACTGGTCCACGATGGTGTGGATCTCATCGACGCTCAGCGCGCGCGGACGAGCCAGGGAACCGTATGCGTTGGCGCTTGGGCAAACCGTCCGCCATCCGCCTTGCTCCTCCGGCACGCTCTGTCCATCGAAACCGATCGCGTGGCAGCCGGTGGAACCCTTGCGTCCGGCGTGGTTGAGCTGCACCGCCATCGTGGCACCCGCTGCCTTCGCGTCGGCCACGATCCAACGCCACGCATCCATCTGTCCGTCATCCCACAATCCCAGATCGCACGGCGAAATGCGGCCTTCCGGCGCGACGGCGGTCGCTTCCATGATGATCATGCCGAAGCCGCCCATCGCACGCGAAACGTAATGCTGGTAGTGGAACGGCGTGGGCTTGCCGTCCTGCGCCAATGCGGAATACGTGTCCATTGGCGGCAGCCAGATGCGGTTGCGCACGGTGACGCCACGCAACGTCATCGGATCGAACGGTTTGACCGTCTTGTTCTGCTTGCCGTTCTTCTTGTCTTCGCTCATTGTCATCTCTCTTATGAATCGTTGGTATCGCCTGAATCGTCGATATCCGCACCGCGTTCCCACGCGACGGGCATGGTACCGATTGCATTGTAAGCAGAACGCCCGCCGGTTGGGGCGGGCGTTCATGGACTGTTCACTTTGCCATGCGATTTACGCTCCGGTGACGTGGGCAGTCAGTGCGGTCAGTCAATGCGGGCAGTCGGCATGAATAGCCGACAATCGCAACTATTGATGCTGCTGACCGCTTTGCTGCTCAGCAGGCTGTTGCTGCGATTGCTGCTGCTGGCCTTGGTTGGTCTGCTGCTGGCTTTGCTGCTGACTGTTCTGCTGGCGCTGGTATTGGTACTGGTTGTATGTTCTGGTGGCGCCCTTCGAAACCGTGTACTTGTCGGCACCCTTTCCGTAATCGTTGTCAATCGGCGCGTTGATGGCGGCAAGATACGTGTTCATGAACTGCTTCCACGCCGGCGTTGCGATGTACATGCCGTACCAGGACGGGCGGTACACGCCGTTGATGGTCTTGTTGTCGAAGGTGTTGTTGATCGGGTCCTGCGCGTCGGCGACCGCGACGAACGCCGCGACCTGGTTCGGCACGAAACCTGCGGTGGTCATCACCGTGTTCTCGTTGGTACCGGTCTTGGCGAAGGTCTTGCGATTGTTGTCGAGCTGCGTGGTCGACGCTTCGCCGCCAGGCTGCACGACACCTTGGTTCAGCGCGTAGGACACGGTCTGCGCGATGTCCGGGTCGATGGCCTGATGGCAGTTCGCGGACGGCACTTTCACCTTGCTGCCACTGCGGTCGGTCACCTTGGTGATGGCGATCGGAGTGCATTCCACGCCGTTGGCGCCCATGGTGGCGTACACGTTGGCCATGGTCAACGGCGACGCCTGCACCGTACCGATGGTCATTGGCGGCTGGAACGAGTTCGCGGAGTAGATGTCGGACGCGTTGGAGATGGCGTTGTGGTAGCCCATCTCCTTGGCCGCGTCGGCGATCGCGCACAGGCCGATGTTCGACGCCATCGAGGCCTGCGTGGTGTTGTGCGACTTGATCAGACCCTGCAGCGGGCTTTCCGGAGAGGTGGTGCCGCCGCCGGAATTCTGCACCCTCCACGGGCCGACGAAACCGTAGCCGTTGCAGTTGAACTTCGACGTGTCGTAGACGGTGGATGTGACGAGCGACTCGTTGATGGAGTGGCCTTTCTGCATCCACGCCACCATGTTGATGGGCTTCCAGGTGGAGCCGACGTTGAAGCCCATGCCGCCGCCGTCCTCCTGATCGACCATGTAGTTCATGGAGGTCTTGGTCTCGTCCGTTCGGGCGTCATCCGTGGCGTCGTAGGTTCGGTTGATGCCGAACGACAGGATTTCGCCGGTGCCCGGCTTCACGGCCGCTATCATCACTTCGAATCCGGACGGGTCGGTGGCCGGCACGGTGCTGTTCGCCGCCTGCATGGCCGCGTTGTTGGCGTTGCGGTCGAGCGTGGTGACGATCTTCAGACCGCCTTCCTTCAGCAGCTTCTCGCGAGCCTCGTCGTCCTTGCCGAACGCCTTGTTCTTCAGGATCTGGTTGACCACGTACGAGCAGAAGAAGCCGGTGTTTTCAATGGCCGACTGGCATCCGGAGCTCACGTCCTGCAGGTTCAGCGTGTCCTTCAACGGCGTGTTGATGGCGTCTTTGAATTCCTTTTCGGAGGTGATGTAGCCCTGGTCGTGCATCAGCTGCAGCACGATGTTGCGCTGGTGTTCGGCTTCCTTCTGGTTGGCTTCCACGGAAGGATCAAAGTTCTGCGGATTCTTGGTGATTGCCGCGATGGTCGCCGCCTGGATGACGTTCAGTTCCGAAGCGGAGACGTTGAAGTAGCGTTTGGCGGCCATTTCCACGCCGCACAGGTTGTTGCGGCCGAACTGCGCGATGTTGAGGTAGCCCTGCAGGATCTCGGCTTTGGAGTATTTCTTTTCGATCTGCACCGAGATCAGCATCTCGCGCAGCTTGCGTGCCACGGTGTCTTCCGTCGCATGGTATTCGGCGATCGGATCGTCGTCTTCACGGGCTTGGGTGGACAGCACGTTCTTGACGTACTGCTGCGTCAGCGTGGAACCGCCCTGCTGGTCGCCGCCTCTGACGTAGGTTTGGAAGAACGCTCGGAACACGCCCTGCACGTCCACGCCGGTATGTTCGAAGAAGCGCTTGTCTTCACGGGCCACGACGGCCTGCTGCATGGCTTTGGAGATTTTCTTCAGCGGCACGACCTCGCGGTTCTGCGTATAGAATTCCGCGAAAGCGGTCTTGCCGTCGTTGAAATACATCGTCGAGCGTTGCGGGAGCGAGGTCACATCGAAATCGATGCCTTCGACCGCAAGGGACGGAATGACGGCTTTGGCCGCGTTATTGGCGGCGAACACAGCGGGCATAAAGAAAATACTCGTCACAACGCCGCCGCCCACGCATAACGTGATGTATGCGATTACCAATGCGAGCACACGTTGAACGGTAAGGGTCTTCTTCTTGGGCATGACGCCCATTCTAAAGTGGCGGGTCTACTAAACACATGCCCGTCAACGCATGTGCCGGAAGCCGTCACGGGTTTCTCACAAAACAGACAATTTCTTAGGAAAAGTTGGAAATCAGCCGAAAACCAGCCGAATGTCATCGTCTTGATCGGCGAATCAGCATGCCCGGCTGGTAGATGATGATGGACCGGCCTTCCCTGGCGATCCATCCGCGGTTAGCGAAATCCATCAACGCCTTGTTCACCGTTTCGCGTGAGGATCCGACGAGCTGCGCCATCTCCTCCTGTGTCAGATCGTGCGGCACCTTCAGGCCGGCTTCGACCGGTTCGCCGAATCGTGATGCCAGATTGAGCAGTGTTTTGGCGAGTCGTCCGGGAACGTCCATGAACACCAGATCGCAGATGCGTTCGTTGTTGCTGCGCATGCGGTGCGCCAATACCTGCAGCATGTCCACGGCCACGCGCGGATGTTCGTCGAGCCAGTCGAACAGCGCGTCATGTTCCAGCCAGACCACACGCGTGCCGTTGGTCATCGCCACCGCCGAAGCGGTACGCGGTCCGCCATGCGGATCGAACACCGGAATCTCGCCCAACACTTCGCCGTACGCGTGGATGCTCAGCAGCTGCACACGCTTGTCGGAGGATTGTCTGGTCAGTTTGACGCGGCCTTCCTCCAGCAGATACATGCGATGGTCGGTGTCTCCCTCGCGGAAGATGAAATCGCCCTTGTCGTATTCGGCATGCAGCAGATACGGCAGCAGTTCCCGGGCTTCTTCGGACGAAACCTGCTTGAACAGCGCGGTGTGCAGCAACGTCTCACGCTCATCGTCGAAACCACCAAAACCATTGATTCCGTTGGTTCCATTCGGGGTGACCATCGACGTGCCTCCGTTCCGCCGTGCTTCTGCGTTTTCCGTTGTCGACATCCATGCCAACGCTCGTTAAGTCGGGCACCATCGACCATTCGGGCTACATTGTAACTCGAACGGCGGCGTCGACCAGTCGCGCCACTACCTCGTCTCGGCCCATGCCGGTTTGAGAGCGCATGGGATCGACATGTTTTGCCGCTGATTTCACCGCTTTGTCGGACATTTTCTCTCGTGAGATGTTCAACACGCGGGTCATCTTTTCCGCGTCGATGTCGTAGGCGAGCGTGACGTGGTGCAGAATCGCGCCGGGTCCGCCGTGGGTGGGCGCGAACCGGCGTTGCGCGGCGCCGCCGAGTTTGCCATATTGTGTGGCGATGTCGTTGAGTCCGGCGAATCGTACGTTGAGGCCGAGGGCGCGTAACGCTTCGACGAGCCAGTAGTCGCAGAGTTCGTAGGATTCCTCGACGCTCATGCCGTGGGCGAAGTCGAGTGGCGCGTACAGCGAGTAGGTGATGGTGTTGCCTGGTTCGATGAACATCGCTCCCCCGCCGGTGCAGCGGCGGACTATGTGGAATCCTTCGTCTTGCGCGGTGCGCACGTTGACTTCGTCTTCGAGCGACTGGAATCTGCCGATGACCACGGCCGGCTCGGCCCATTCCCAGAAACGCAGGGTGGGTTCGCGGGTTCCGGCAGCCACTTCGCGTGCCCATTCGACGTCGAGGTCCATTTGTTCCTGCGGTTTGCGGGGGTCGTCGTGCACGATGTTCGGTTTGAGTGCGTGCCAGCGTCGCGCGTATTCCGCCCAATTGCCGGTTTCGGCGATTTCGCCGGTTCCAACGGTTCCAGCGTTTTCGTCGCTTTCCGCGGTTCCAGCGTTTTCAATGTTTTTTGCGATTTCCGCGGTTTCTGCGGTTTCCATTGGGCTGGTATGCCGCCGAATGCGCAGGTCGTCGCGTGGTTCCACTTTCGTAACATCATTACCGCCGATACCGGCAATGCCATCGGCACCATCGATGCCGTCAATCGCACGTTGAAAGGCGATGGCGATGCCACGCGCGCCCATGCCGACGATGCGCACGTCCGGATGGTGCAGCATCGTCCGTTCGACGGCGGCGGTCACGTCACGTTCGGAAACCATCGAACCGCTGAGGCAACGGGCCGCGCACTGTTCCAGCGCACATTCCATGGAATGCAAGAGATTCCGCGTTCCGGCATCGTCCCCGTCGAGGAAGAAATCGCCGTCGATATGGCATTCGATAACAGTCGATGATGCAGCCGGCCCAGCGTATGGAACCGTTTTCACGGCATTCGTATGAGCCGAATCAATATAGTCCGAATCGGCGTAATCCGAATCGGCGTAATCCGAATCGGCATGAGAAAGCCGGACAGTCACTCCAACGAGTTTGCCGCCCGGCTGTTTGTAAAGTCCTCGAGTCATCAATCCTGCAGTTCGACGCCTTGAGCGTCACGGTGCCATTGCGAGCCGTAGTGGGAGCACAGAATCAGGATGCCTTCCACCAGTCCCCAGATGCCTGCGACGGCTGGGCCGATGATGAGAATCCAGCCGATGACGGTCAGCAGCAGCTGTGCCACGGCCTTGCCGGTGTTGCCCAAGTAGAAGTTGTGCACGCCGAAGCAGCCCAGGAAGATGCCAAGCAGACCGGCTGCCAGTTTCGACTTCTGGGCGTATCCGGCCGGTGCGACGGGCTGGCCGTATGCCGGCTGCTGCGCGTAGGCGGGCTGGGTATAGGCGGATTGGTTGTAAGACGGGGCCGCGTAGCCTTGCTGTCCGTAGTTCGCTTGGTTGTAATCCGGCTGGGCGTAAGCGTTGTTGGGGCCATACGCCGGGGCTGCCGGCTGACCGTATGACGGCTGCGCAGATTGGGCAGGCTGGGACGGCTGGCCATACTGACCGTACTGGTTGTACGATGCGGCGTTCGGATCATATACCGGAGCAGCGGGCGTGGCCGGCTGAGCCGGCTGGGTATAGACGGGAGCCGTACCGTATGCCGGGGCCGGAGTCGCCGGCTGACCGTATGACGGCTGAGCGGTCTGGGCCGACTGTGCGGTCTGGCCATACTGGCTGTATGCGGAAGCGTTCGGATCGTACGCCGGAACGGCAGGCTCGGCCGGCTGAGCGGGCTGAGTGTATGCGGCGGAGTTCTGATCGTATGCGGGGGTTTCCGGCTGCGACTCCGGATGGTTCATCTGCGCATCGTTCTGTTGTGGAATGTACGGTTGGTTGTAGTCGGCCTGGGCTGCGTTATCCGACGTTGGATTGTTGACTTGACCGGCACCATTGAAATCGGCGTTGTTATCACTCATGTCTCAACAATATCCCAAGGTTTGCCCGTCATCGGGCGTTTACCACTGGCACGAACCCCGAAAAACCCCTGAAAAATCCCCTGATTATGCGAAGACGCCCACCGTTCCAAGGAAAACCTTGTTTCGGCGGGCGTCTCACCAAATGGAACATCCAAATGGAATGTCAGCGAATGCCAATCACATGCGGGCCAGGATGTCGTGCCCCACTTCGTCGGTAGAACGCGTGGTGGAGCCAAGCTCTTCGATGTCCGCTTCGACGGCGGTATCGATCTTGGCCGCGGCATCGTCGAAGCCGAGGTGGCGCAGCAGCATGGCGGCGGACAGGATGGCTGCGGTCGGGTTGGCCTTGTTCTGGCCGGCGATGTCCGGAGCGGAACCGTGGATCGGCTCGAACATGGACGGATACTCGTTGGACGCGTTGATGCAGCCCGAAGCGGAGTAGCCGACGCCACCGACCACGGCACCGGCCTCGTCGGTGATGATGTCGCCGAAGAGGTTGTCGGTCAGGATCACGTCGAAGCGGGACGGGTTGGACACCATGAAGATGGTGGTCGCGTCGATGTGCAGGTAGTCGTGGGAGACCTCCGGGTATTCCTCGGCCACCTTGTTGACGATGCGCTGCCACATGTCGCCGGCGTTGACCAGCACGTTCTTCTTGTGCACGAGGGTCACGTGCTTCCTGCGCTTCATGGCCAGTTGGAAGGCGTAACGCACCACGCGCTCCACGCCGTAGGCGGTGTTGATGGAGACTTCGGTGGCCACCTCGTTCGGGGTGCCACGGCGCACCGCGCCGCCGGCACCGCAGTACAGGCCTTCGGTGCCTTCACGCACCACGACGAAGTCGATGTCACCCGGGTTGGCGAGCGGCGACGTGACACCCTTGTACAGCTTGGACGGACGCAGGTTCACGTACTGGTCCAGGTCGAAGCGGAGCTTGAGCAGCAGGCCGCGTTCCAGAATGCCCGCCTTGATGCGCGGATCGCCGACGGCGCCCAGCAGAATCGCATCGGTCTTCTTGATGCGGTCCTCTTCTTCTTCCGGCAGGATCGCGCCGTCGCGCAGGTAGCGTTCGGCACCGAGATCGAAATGCTCGTAATCGAATTCGGCGACGCCTTCGGCCGCCTTCTCCAGAGCCTTCTGAGCCCACGGAGTCACTTCCTTGCCAATGCCATCGCCCGGAATGACGGCGATGGTGTACTTCTTTGCAGAATCACTCATAGCTCGCGACTCTAGTCAGTGATTCATCAGGCGGACCAAAACCGCTCAACTAGTGGACATTCCTTGCCGCGTTCATGTGCGAATACGGTTTCACCCGGCTTCAAACGCCACGAACAACGAACGATCCAATGATCCGGACGCAACAATCCATACACCGTACATGAAAAAGGGGGCCGACCCTGAAGGCCGACCCCACCCTTGGATTCCAACACTCAGCGAACGCTCTTGGGTTTCACATAATCCTCGGCGACGGAACCGAAATCCGTGCCCGAGAATTTGCCCGATTGTCTCACTATGGCATCGAACGCTGCCAAGCCGTTCAATCCCGTATAGGAATCGGAATACGCGCCGGAATAGCTCGTCGAAGATCCCGTCGAACCGGACGATTCCGGCTTCACTACCCTGTTCTCCCGCGACCACAACGCATACAGCGTGCCGTCACGGTCGATGGGCATCAACGATTTTCCGGACGAATCGAAGGCGACCACGCTCTTGGCGAGCGCATCGTTCCTCACGGTGCTCCATCCTTCGAAGGTATAGCCGTCAAGCTGAGGCTCGTTGGAGACGTCAACGGTCGGCGACAGCAGCGAGTCACCGTCATAGACCTTCTGGTCGGTGTACAGTTTCGATGCATCCTTGCCCGCCGGCGCATGGCCGCCATTGAGATCGAACAAGATGGTCCACTGGTGGGCCGTCCGCTGCCACGACGCGGTCAACGTGACATCCGCTTTGACCGGCGTGGTGAAATCGTAGGCTTTGCCATCACGCAGCCATCCGATGAACCGGCAGTCGTCCCGCGTCGGCGTATCGGGCTTGGTCGCCTTACCACCATCATCCACGGTTTGCCGGGCTACATCGCTGCCGCCCACCGAATCGAACGTGACCGTCCATGTCTTGATCCACTTGGCGTACAGCGTCATGTCAGCGGTCACCGCAGTTGTGGCGTCATAATCGCTTTTCCGCTGCTCATCCGTGGTCAATCCGGCGAAACGGTAGCCGTCACGCGTCGGCGCCGGATCGGGAATCGTGACCGTTTCCCCGTCCTTGACGAACAACGTCATATCCTGGGGCAGAGACGACGGGTATGTCTCGCCGTCGCTCAGATGGATGGTGACGGTATGGTACGTCGTTCCTGTATTATCCCACTTGGCATACAGCGTCATGTTTCCGGTCACGGGCGTGCCGAACCCGTATGGCGTGGCACCGCTCGCATCCGTGGCCCAGCCGACGAACGTGTATCCTTCGCGGGTCGGCGCGGCCGGTTGTGTCACAAGGTTGCCGTATGCGACTTGCTGCGCAGACACGGCACTGCCGCCCTGCGTATCGAAGGTCACCATATACTTGTTCGGCGTCCATTTCGCATACAACGTCGTGTCGGCGGTCACCGGAGCTGTGAAATCGTATGGCTCTCCCGAATAGTCGGCACTCGCATACCATTCGGCGAAGGTGTATCCGGTCCTTGTCGGATCGTCGGGCCGTACAGCCGTGGCACCGGTCTTCACCTGCTGCGCGGGCACGGCACTGCCGCCCTGCGTATCGAAGCTTATGGTCTTCGCTTCCGTCCACTGTGCGTACAGCGTGATCGGAGCGGTCACCGGAGTGGCGAAATCATACTGATGCTCGCCCGCCGCATCGGTGGTCCATTGCGAGAAGACATAACCGTCACGCTTCGGCGGCTCAGGCTGGGTCGCACGCCCGCCGACCCCAACGGCCTGTGCGGGGACGCCGCTGCCACCTTGCGTGTCGAACGTCACGCCGGTCACGTTCACCGGATGCGTGTAGATGGTCGGGTCGCCGCTGACGATCCAGAATTCAGCGGTGCCGTGATCCACATCACCTGCGGTCATACTGATCGCGGATTCTGGAATCTCACGATCGTTGTCGTCGCAATCCTTGCCCATCCACGACGAACCGCCATTACGGATGATGAACCACGGATCGCGCACGCCCTTCGCGGTCTGGCTCAGCGTGTATTCCGCAATCTCGCCGAACGCGTCATGCGAAGTGAACTCCTTGGGCTCGCCGCTGGTGCTCTCCTTGTACCAGGACCACAGGTCCCAACCTCGCCATGCGTCGGACTCCATGTTGTATTCCTGATAGTTGCCGTCAGGGCGGTAATAGTGCAGTTTAACCGTCAGGTTCTTCGGATTCTTGACGTCATTCGGCTGGGGCGTCGCCGCAGGGGATGCTTTCTCTTCGGAGACATTGGACGCGCTGCCGGGCTGCGCCCCGTCCACCCAAGCTTCGATGGCACCGTCGACGTAGGCGTTACCGAATTTGGCGAGCTTCCACACGCTTGCCTCATACCGTTCGGCGGTTCCGGCGGACGCGCTTGTGGCATTCTTGTTATCCACGATCCTGAAATGCACCGATTTCAGGTCGCCGGGCAGCTTCCTGCTCGCCTTCTTGCCGTAGCGGGTCTGTGCGTCATCGAACGGAATATAGACGGCATTGCCGCTGTCATCGCCGCTCCACACCTGCACGCCGGTCGCGGCATCGCCGACCCCGGAGGCGGGTTTGAAGTTGACGGTCACCGTGGTCACCGCGGCATGGGAGCCCGCGAACGGCACACCCGCATGCTGTTGGTGTCCGCTGACGTTGACCATGGTGGCACCCACCTTCGCCGTGTATTCCTTATCTTTCACGCCGCCGTTCCAGTCCGTTTTGCCGGAATCCCCGGATGCGGTGGAAGCGAAATGGTAGTGCACGGTACTCAGGTTGGCTCCTTCCGGCAGGTTGGCCTGATACCAGCCGTCGGCGCCCGAAGCCTCATCAACCGGCACGGCGGTCATCTGCACGCTGCCGCTGCCGCTATCCGTGGTGTAACGCACATACGCCTGCCCGTTCCAGGTTCGTCGGGCTTGTAGTAGATGGTGAGGGTTTTGTCACCTATCAGCGAACTGTTCGGCGAATCCTTGTATTGCGGCGTGTATGTGCCGCCCTGTTCACCGGTTTCCGTCCACGCGTTCTTGACCGCGCCCGCGTAGATGGCGATGGCGCTGCGCTTGCCAATCGTTGCCTTAAGATGCCCGCTTTTAACCGTCACTGTCCGCGAGCAGGTGCGGGAAGCGTACACGTTGCAGTATTCCCCGTCCGGCAACGATGTCGTATAGTCGACGTCATGCTCCTGCAGGGTGTTGTTCAATGCGAGCAGACCCTTGCTTTTCCCGTTGGCGTCAACCCTTTCGAAGGCGATGTTGTTGGATCCGGATTCCTGCCAGTTGCTTACGCTGGTGCCGTTCACGGCATTATGGAATTTGATCATGCCTCGGATTGACGTCCACCGCTGTTGGCAGTTCCAATCGCCATATTCCATCTGCGTCGGGTCCTTTTGCGTGGCGCACACGTCGTCCATGCTGATTTTCGGCACGGTGGTGTCAGTCGAATTCTTGACGCCGTCATCATATTGGATGCTTTCATTGAATGCGTAGTCTGAAAGGATCTTCGGATGCCCGTAGTCGTACCCGAGCATGAACGCGTTGGCGAGCTCGTATCGGGCGCCGGAAACGGGTTTGAGCGTTTCCGAACCGCGTGCGGTATCCCAGTTGGACACGAATACGGTGGCATTATCGGCGTCGTCGAGCAGATCGCTGGCGATGTTCTTCAAATTGGTGATGGATCCGTTGAAATTCTTCAACAATGAGTACGCGTACGAGAATTCGGTGACCTGTCCGTTCTTTTCGTATCGTTCCGGCGCGAATTTTTCGGATTCTCCATTATGGTAGATGACTTCCTGCGACCATGGGAAGATTCGTTCGTCCGTAATGCCCGCTTTGGTCATGAACTTGCGTTTGATGGATGCGATGTCGTTGGGATCCATATGTTTTGCGGAGTCGATGCGGAATCCGCGTACGCCGTCTTCCCATAGGTGCGCCAAGTATTCGGCTTGGATGTTTTGCACGCGGTCGCTGCCGGTGTTGATGTCCCACATGGTCGACAGTCGGCAGTTCCACACTTCGTCGGCGTTGGTGTAGTCGGAGATGTTGTCTGACACGTTCGACTTGCAGGTGTGGAAGTCGCCGCTGGGAAGGCCGTATTGGTGGTTGTTTCCGCTTTCCTCATACTGGTAGATGCCGATTCCCGGGTATCGTCCGTATGATCCGTTGTATTCGGTTCCGGCCACGCCATACTGGTCGTCAACCCATGACACGTCATGTCCGGTGGTGTGGTTGAGCACCACGTCGGCCACGATTTGCACGCCGACCGCTTTGCATTGGCTGATCATGTTTTTGAACTCGTCTTCCGTGCCGAAACGCGAGTCGAGTTTGTAGCTGACCGGCTGGTAGACGGTCCACCATTGCGTGCCTTGGATGGATTCCTGCGGCGGGGAGACCTGCACGTATTTCACGCCTTCCGGACCATAGGTTTCCTTGCATTCGTCGCCAATCGTCTTCCATGATTGCTGGAATGCGATCATGGTCACGTCAGTGGCTGCCGGATTGGTCGGATCGTCATTGCCAAAAGCCACCGATTGCGCGCTGAGTCCCGCGAGGGAAAGCGCCAGGCCAAGTGCCGCGGCCGCGATGCGGCGCACCGAACGCATGCCGGTATGTCGTGCAGCCGCGTGACGGGCCATGCGGTAATCCATCCGATTTCCCTGTTTCGCTCCGTGACGCCTCATCGCGCGTCTCCTTCCTTGTTGGTCTTGTTACGTTTGGCGATGCCGTAGCCCATGCCGATCATGCCGAGCGCCACTACCGCGAGAAGTGTGCCGTAGCACCATCGTTGCCCGCCCGTGGAGGGAAGCACGATGGAGATGGTGTTGGTGATGGTGGAGATTCCGGTTGTTGGGTCATCGTTGATGACCGGCTGGCAATATCCGTTCACGCCGCTGATCGGGTTGCCCGTTTCGTCGGTTTCCTTCACCGTGTACGCCTTGTTCTCATCTAGGTCGGTGAACGTGTATTGCCAGTTGTTGCTGTCGCTCAACGCCACCGTCTTGCCGGTGGATTGGCCGTTCGCATACAACGTCGCATATACCGCTTTCGGACGTTTGCTGCTGTCGCCGTAGTCCTTCCACACCTTGTGCACGCTGTGGCTGGTATGCCCCGGCGTGTACGTGTTGGTCAGCGTGTACGCCCAGGATTCCGCATTCCGACCACTTTCGCTTGTTTCATCCGCCTTGTCGGATTCGCCCGACTCGTTGGCCTTGCCCTCGGCGCCGTCAGCCGCAACGACTTTGCCTCCGGTGAGTGTCGGCGTGTAGTTCTTCACGGCCTCTTCGGTCACCGAATACTGGATTTCCTTGCCCTTGTAGTATTTGGGCAGGTTCGTGAAGGTGTAGGTCCACGTGTCCGCGCTCACCTCTTGCGAAGTGGTCGCTTCGCTTGTTCCGTCAGCCCCGTTGACGTTGGCCGTGGTGGCCTGCGTCGCTTTGGCGTTCTCCGAGGTCAGCATCATGCAGCTCACACCCCATGGATTCGTGCCATCCGTCGCGCCGGTGTTCTTGCACTCGCTGTTGTTTTGCGGTGAGGGCCATCCGGGCAGCGTCTGGTTCTTCGCATCGGTCCACACGCTGGAAAGCACCCAGATCGTGGCCTTGTCGCCCGGCCGTTTCACCTTGCTGGGCGCATCGGTGTCGTCCCACGTCTTGTCCACGCTCAATGTCGTGGTTTCGGGCGTATGCGTGTTCGTCACATCGAACGCGCAGGATTTGACTGTGCCCGTCACCGCACAGCGTGTTGCCGTACCACCGGCGACTGTCACGTCGCTTGCCGTATAGCCATCTACGGATTCCTCGGTTACCGTATACGTGTACGGATTGTTGTACAGGTTCTGCTTGGGAAGACCTTCGAACGTCCACGATTGCTTGTTGCTGCCGTTGGTTCGCACGGTTTGCACCACCAATTGTTCGGTCACGTCTTCCGTTTCGTCGGTGCTGCCGCTCTTCGGCTGTTTGCTGGTTCCCCAAATATGGAAGGTCAGCGTCTTCGGCCGTTTGCCATCGTTGTCATCCTGATCGTTCCACGTTTTGTTCACCGTGATGCTTGCCGTTTCCGGCTCCCGAATGTTCAATACCGTGAATTCGGCGCCGTCGATGTACGGACGTTTGATCACGGAAACGCGGTATTCCTCACCTGTGAGCTCTTGGGTCAGTTCCTCGTCAACCGTGTAGTTGTACCTGTTGCCGTCCGCATCATATCGGGGCAGATTGGTCCACGTGTACGTCCAGTCGCTGGTGTTCGTGTTTTTCAACGTCACCGTGTACTTCGCATCTTGCAGCTGCTTGGAGTTGCGCAGCAGGTGGAATGTCACCGATGTCGGACGCTTCGAATAGTTGTGGTCGGACCAGATTTTGCGCACGCGCACCATGGTCGTATCCACGCGATCCTCGACGCGGATGGTGTTGCCATCCACCAGCTTGCCGTTCACATACGCTTCGCCGCGGGAAATGGTGAAGTTGACCGCACTCGCTTTTTCATAGCCGACCGGTGCCTTGGTTTCGGTGAGCTTGTACACACCATCCTGCAACTGGAACTGCTTGGGCAATCCGCCGCCACTCGTCCAGGTGATTTCGTCGATCGTCTTGCCTTCGAAAGTTTTGCCGGTTATGGAGAATTCCGCTCCAACCAGCTCGCTGCCGCCGCCGACCTTGGTTTTGGAGAACAGGATGCCGCTTTTGCCCGGCTTGTCCTTCATGACGACGGTATTGGAATCCTGCTTGGCGCCGTTGACGGTCACGCTGCCGTCGAGCCCGACGCTGAATACGATGTCATCCGCGGTTTCATAGCCGTCCGGCGCCACCTTTTCACGCAGGGTGTAGGTGCCGGGTAGCAGGGTGAGTTCGCCGGGTTCGCCGCCCTTGCTGGTCCAGGTGATCTCGTCGATCGCCTTGCCGTCCAAGGTGGTGCCGGTGATACTCATCTGCGCGCCGTCGATATTGGTGATGCCACTGGTGAGACTGTTTTTATTGACGGTCACCTGATGCGTCCGGTACTGGTCGGTCATCACGATGGTATTGTCCTGCACGTCGGCATATGTGCCATCGGTTTGCTTGATCTGCACGCTGAGCTTGCCGGTGACGGCGTCGCTCACGACTTTGAATTCGACCGGATCCGCTACCAGATAACCATCCGGCGCCTTGGTTTCGGTCAAGGTGTAGGTGCCGGGCTTGAGCTTGATGCTCTTCGACTTATCCCGCTCACTTACCCAGGTCTGCGCTTCGAATTCGGTGCCACCATTCAGCGTACCGGTGAGGCGCATGGTGGCACCTGCGATCTCCGTACCCTTGAGGTCCTGCTTGGAGAACCACACCTCCTCGTTTTCGGGGTGGTGCGTGTTGGTGATGGCGAAACCTTGGGTTTGCGAGCCGGTGATGTGCGTGGTGTAGCCGCTCACCGTATCTTCGCGTATGGTATACACGATCTTCTTGCCATCCTCGTAGACGGGCAGATTGGTGAACGCGCTGTCGTTCCGCCAGTTTCCAACCGCATCGAGCGTCACGCTTTGATCGGTTTCCTCTCCGTTTTTCAACAGATGCACGGTTACGCTGTCAGGGCGCTTCCGGTCCTGGTTGCCGGCGTCGTCCCATGCTTTTTCAACGCCGATCGACGTGGTTTCGGGCGTGTGCGTGTTGGTGCATTGTTCGGTGGCAGCCGAACCGTCGGTGTTGTATTGCACGTCAGCGCATTGCGAGTCGTACCCGCCCAGCTTCGTGGTTTCGAAGGCCTTGTAGGCCGCGGTTTTGCCGTCGACTTTCACCGGCAGTCCCGTCCATTGCACGTTATCGCTCTTGTCGGGATTGAGTATGCGGCTTTGCCCGTCGACTTTCGTATAATCGCCGTCGGTCTTGCGGTACAAATCGAAGGTGACGGATGCGCGTTTGCCGTCCTGGTTGTTATTGTCGTCCCATGTTTTCGTAACAGTCAACGACGTGGTTTTCGGTGCGTCCTCCGCCTGCACGTGACCGATGCCGTCGCTACCGGTCACCTTTTTGCCGTCGACGGTGATGGTGCCGTCTTCGCCGACCAGAATGATGATCGGATCCATGACTTGGTATCCGTCCGGTGCGTTGGCTTCGGTCAACTTGTACCGTCCGGGCAGGAGTTCGAGCTGTTTCGTCTCGCTGCTGGATGTGATCCATGTCCAATCGGATTCCACCTGCGACGATCCGATACGGGTCAGCTGCATGGTGGCACCGTCGACGGGTACACCGGCATTCGCCGCATCCACCTTTGTGAATTGCACCTCGAACTTCGTTTTGTGGTCGTTGCTGCAGTTCCAACGGTAGTTGCCCAATGTGGTCGTCTTGCCGTCGCTGTCTTTGGCTACGGCGACGATCAATTTGCCGCTTTGCCCGTCTACGGTAACGGTTTTGTTGTCGTATCGTCCGTCGTATGCACCGGCAGCGGTCTGCGCGTCATGTCCGGGGAATATCACATAGAGCGGAGCGGATTCCTCGTATTGCGAATCAGTGCTGCCGGGCGCTTTGCCGTCCGGACCTGTCAGCTCGGTGACCTTATATACGGTGTCGTAGTCCAGCTGCAGTCGGTCGGACAGTCCGTTGGATGCTCCTGTGGTCAGCTGCTTGGTGATTACTTTGCCAACCGTACCATCGCAGGTGCCGTCGGCATCGGCCGTAGACGACACGAAGCTGCATCCGTTGACCTTTTCCACTTTGAAGGTGGCGCTGCCCGCCGGCTTGCCAAGATCGCCGTCGGTGTATTTGTAAATCTGCAGCGTGCTCTGGTCGTATTTCATACCGCCTTTGCTTTGCTGCACGATGCCGTCGATCGTTTTTTGCGATGTTCCGCCGTTGTTCTCATACCCGGCGAGCACGATTTTGTTGCTGCCCAGCGATCCGAATTTTTCGCCTGGTTTGAGCTGCACCGCGGCCGTGTAGGTGATGGTGCATGCACGGGCGTCGGGAATGGAGAACACTAGTTCGCGGGTCTGCGGATTGTATGACCATGTTGCACCGTTGATGGCGGTTCCATTGTCGGAGTCCATGATCGACACGCTGTTGGCGTTGAGGTCGAGTGCCTGACCCATGGTGTCGGTCAGAGTGAGGTTGTTGCCTTTGTTAAGCGTGTCCGCATTCGGGTTGACTTTGACCGTGTAGTTCACGTTCGGCGCGGTCGTGGCATCGTATTTGCCGTTTTTGTCAAGAAGTTTCGGCTTGCTCGCGCCCACTGTGGCGGAAGCGTCGCCTCCGGCGCTGCCATCAATGTCGATGTGCGCCTTGTTCTCGTAATTTCCCCAATCCGGCGCGGTGACCGGGTCGATGCTCGTCTCATACACGATGAGCACACCATTCGAGGTCTTCGCCTGGCTGAACGCCGGGGTACCCTTGGCTATGGTGAAGGTCACCGTGCCGTTGCCGTTGTCTTTGGCGCTCACACCGGACAGCGTTTTGGTGGTGCTGGAAGCGTCGAAGATCTTCAACGATTTCGCGACATACCGCGTGTGTGCCGGCAATGCGTCGGTCACGATGATGCTTTCGGCGTTCGACACCACGTCATGCACTTTGATGCGCCAGCGGATCACTCCTTTGGAGTTGGCGGTGTAGCCGTACCCGTATTCGTCCCAATACTGGTTGGCGGAGTCCTTGCCGAGCACGTCGCCGCGATGCTGGTGTTTCGCCGTGGAGGTTTTGTTCAATGCCGAAGCTCGGTTCCACACGGTTTCGTCGGTCACACCGTCGTTGACGGTGGACTGGTATTGCACGTACACCGTAGTGCCTTTGGGCAATGATGCGAACACGATGGTAAAGCCCCGATCAGTGGCGTTGACCTTGTAATTGCCCGTGTAGAGTTGCGTCAGTCCCGCATCGATGTATACCTTCTTGATGCTGTCTTTCACCAAGGTTTGCTTGGATCCCAGATCCTTGCCGCTGTCGTCCACATCCAGCTTGTCGGTCAGTTCGGCGTTGGTGAGGTCTTCCAAGGCTTTCATGCTGGTCACCCACGTCAGGTTCTTCGCTTCGGATGCCGGCGACGTGCATGTTTTCTTCAGTTCGACCGCGTCGGTGCCGAGTTGAGGTTCGGCCGTGGCTGTTTTGCCGGTTCCATCCTGAGGTTTTACGGTGACTTCGTTCTTGTATTTCTGGTATTCGCCGCTTCCTTCGACCGGCACGTTCTTCGCTTCGGTCCAATACTGGATTTGGAAATGGTCGTAGCCGCCAGAAGGCAATGTCACTCTGCCGTTGGCAAGGTTGTCCCAGCTAAGCTTGATGTAATGCTGCGGATTGTACGAGTCGCCACCCTGGTATGAATCGGGCAAGTTGGTCGGACACACGGATTTCCAGTCGCCGCTCTTGTAGCAGCTGAGCACCAGGTCTCCGGTCGGTTCCTTGAGATTGTTGCTGTCGAGCAGATCTTTGACGGTGGCTCCGTCGACGGATTGGCCTTCGCCAGCGCCGATGGTGATGTTCCAAGTGAAGCCTTGCGTGCCATTTTCGTCTTTTGCTGGGGTTGCGCTTTTGTTCACATACCAGTCGCTGTAGTTGAACCAGATGGAGTTGCTGGTTTCCTTCTTGTTGACGTCTTCCTTGCTGGAGTAGGTCACCTTGTTTTTGTTTTCGGTGGCATTGTTGCAATTGCCGGCCTCGCGGCATGCCTTGATGACGCTGTCTTTGTCAGCGTTCACCGAGTAGCGCACGTATAGTTTCTCACCGTCGCCCATGGAGTCGATGGTGACGTTGAAATTATGGTCGTCGGTTTTGGCGACCGTCCATGTGCCCGTGTATTCGTTCTTGCAGTCGGCGTCGGTGTACACGTGCACGGATCCGTCCACGTAGGTCAGCAGACTGCCCATGGCGTCATCCATGGTCACTCCGGTGTTCGTGCCTGTAGAGGTCACTTCCAAAACGAAATCGTAGGTGGATGCGTCGGAAGTGGAGATTGCCGGGCGTTTGACCACGTTGACGCTGTGTTTGCCCTCCACGTTCACGGTGATGGTGCCATATCCGGGGAAGGTAAAGCTGGTATCGCCGCCAGCCGAACCACCGGTTTTGTTCGAGGTGATGGTTCCGTCAGTGGTCACGAACGCTTCGACGTTGGACCCCGCCGATTCGCCGCGGGTGTAGGTGGCCACCATTTTGTCGCCGTCGATGGTGTAGTAGCCGACCACGTCGCTACCGTTGTAGATCGGGTATTTCTCGTTCGATTTGTATTCCAGATTGCTGGGAAGGTCGTAGACGAAGGTGTCGCCCTCGTTGATTTTGACGCCGTTCGGCACTTTCCAATGCAGTTCGGTGCGGATCTGATCACCGTAGTTGACTTGCATGCCGGAAATGTACGGCTTCCACGTCTTGCCTCCGTCGGAACTGATTTCGAAGGAGGTGTCGTCCTTGTCAACCCAACCGCGATCGCTGATATTGTATTCCTCAGCATACGCGCGTTGCGGCGCTGCGATCACACTTGCGAAGATCATCGCAACGATTGCCACCAACGCGGCAATCGTTGTCATTCCATGCCGCTCACTTACGGCTTTATGCATGCCTGCCATTCTTCCCCCTGGTCGCAATGCAATCTAGTCGGTTTTACCCGTAAACCTACTATTTCTCTGAATCCTACGAGACCACACCGCACAGACAATGAAACACTCTGAAAACGGGTGCAAGCATGACCTTATAAAAGGTTTAACATGCCGTCAAAAGTTGGAAAAAACGTTTGATGAAACACCCCTAAATCGGGGGGATTCTGCAAGAAACGCCAAAAACAATCACCCGCCCTGTTTCAATGTTTCATGAAACAAACTGCAAATGGAAACGTTTGCAAAACGGGGGTGCTCCATACGGTGCACCCCGTCACATAACAACAGACCGTTCCGAAACCGACCTCATCCGAACATGAAAGGTCCCACAAACCGGATCAATGCGTGATACCCATCATCGAAAGACACCAAGCATTCTCATAGGAGATCTCCTCCCACTGCTTGTACCTTCCAGACGTACCCCCATGACCAGCCTCAACCTCAATCTTCGCCACGGCATCCACGCCCGCACGCTGCAGTCGTGCCAACCATTTCATCGGCTCCACATACAGCACACGAGTGTCATTCATCGACGTGGTAATGAAAATCTTGGGAAAAACCGCAACCCGCGCATCATTTGCATCAGACGGCGCATTCTCATACGGCGTATATTCCTTCATATACCTGTACACGTCCGCATTATGCAGCGGATCGCCCCACTCATCCCACTCCGTAACCGTCAACGGCAACGACGGATCAAGAATCGACGTCAACGCATCCACAAAAGGCACATCCGCCTCAACGCCCGCGAAACATTCGGGAGCCATATTCGCCACGGCACCCATCAACAGGCCACCGGCGGAACCGCCATCGGCCACCGTGCGAGCAGGCGACGCCAAACCGGCACGCTGCAACGCACGCACGGCATCAACGAAATCCTCAAACGAATGCTTCTTATTGAGCAAATGCCCCTGCTCATACCAGGCACGACCCATCTCACCGCCGCCGCGAATGTGCGGCACCGCATAAAGCACACCACGATCAAGCATGCTGATGCGAGACACCGAGAATCCCGGATCCGAACTGATCTCATATGCGCCATACCCGGTAACGAACATCGCCGAATCACACGCGGGCACATCCCTGCGCCACACCAAGGAAACAGGAATGCGCTCGCCATCGCGGGCGGTAACCCACACCCTGCGCTCCATGTATTCGCGCGGTTCAAATCCACCAAGCACCGTGGCACGCTTCAACAGGCGATCCTCGCCGGTCGCCGGATCGATATCATGCAGTTCGCCGGGACGCGTGTAACTGGAGAACGAGTAGCGCATGCGGGGCGCATCATACGAAGGATTACCTCCCACACCAATCGAATACAGGCGCCGTGTCTCCCCCGGCATCGCATCGGCGGTCGCGCCATCCGATGAGGTCATCGCCTTGCGGGAAACCCCATGCACGGCCGACCCCTCGCCTTGCGCGGCGGCCAATTGGTCGAGCGCGCCCCACACTTCGGCACGTTCCTCGTTGATCTCGTCCACCGACTCGTCGACATCCCAATCGTCTTCCAACGCGTGGGGAACCAGCTCGGTGAACTTCCATGGACGCCCCGCAAGAAAATCCTCCGCAGCGGCATCCTTCGTCATCACCGCAATATGCGTCAGGCTTTCCGCCCGGTACTGCAGCGCCACATAATGCCGGTGAATCGAGATCCCCTCGATGCCAAGACCATGCGCGCCCTGCAAAATGGCTGGATTGCAGGGATTTGAATACGGGGTGCCGATCGGCATCTCAGAAGCGCCCGGTTCGACCTCATCGCCATGCTCGCATCCGTACGGCGAACCGACGGCCACACGCACGCCCTCACCCAAACGGTACGGGGGCTCATGGGAGCGCATGTCGATCACATCGATTTCGAAATTCGGGTTCAACGCATTGTGGTACACCACGGCGAGCGGAATGTCCTCGCCGTGCTCGCCGGCACCTTCGAAACGGCTGAAGCTCACGTCGTATTCCACATCCGGCTCGCGCGGAATGAACGCACGGAATTCACCTTCCGGATCGTCAGTGGAAAGCATCAGCACCTCGGTGGTGGTTTTCGACCCGGTGCCAATCACGATGTTCCGTTCGTCGAAGGACAGTCCGATGCCCACCCAGAAGCGTTCATCCGCCTCGCGGTAGACCTCCACGTCATCCGCGACGGGGGTGCCGACACGGTGGCGCATCACCGCGTACGGACGCCATGCGCCGTCGAGCAGCACGTAGAACACCCATTGCGCGTCCGGCGTGAAGCAGGCGCCGCCGATGCCCTCGAACCGTTCCTCCAACTCGTCGCCGGTCTCAAGATCGCGGATGCGGAAATCGTAGCGTTCGTCGCCGCTCGTGTCGGTGCCGTACAGCATCCAGCGGCCGTCCTTGGAGATGTCCATGCCGCCGACACGGAAGAAATCATGGCCTTGCGCCTCGGCGTTCGTATCGAACACCACCTGTTCGCCGTCGAGCGGCACACCGGCCTCCACCGTCGGCGGATCCCAATCGTCCGCGCCGCGAATCGGCACCCGGCATTGCACGGCATACTGTTCGCCCTGCTTGGTGCGGGTGAAGTACCAGTAGCCATCCATGCGCGTCGGCACGGACATGTCGGTTTCCTGCACATGCGATTTGAATTCCTCGAACAACGTTTTGCGCAACGATGCGAGCGGTGCCATGCGCTGTTCGCAGTAGCGGTTCTGCGCCGCCACATAGTCGCGCACATCCTGCGATTCCTTGTCGCGCAGCCATTCGTAGTTATCGATGAACGTATCGCCGTGGAAGGTGCGCTCCTTTGGCACCCGCTTCGCTTCCGGCACCGCCAGTCCATTCTGGTGTTCGTCGTGCGCGTTCGTCGCTTCCTTCACGTTCATGGTGTTTTCCATACCCCGAAATTCACTCATGCACGCGATTATACTGACGACCCACCCAAACTTGTGTCGGCCGTCAGTCGCCGTTTTGCGCGGCGCGCAGGTACGGCAGCATGGTTTTCATGATGTTCGATCCGGTCGTTCCCGTGAATACCGGCACGTCGGTGACCGGCATCGGCTGCGTGGCCACGCGCCCGGCGACGGAACCGAAATTGCCGGTCACTTCGCGCGGGGACAGCTGCCGGATGCCGATCGCCAGCACACGCCCCGGGTAGCGGCGTGCGATTGTGGCGTATGTGGTCGGATCCTTCTGCCCGTCGTCGCCGATCAGAATGAACTTCATATCGGGAAAATCGGCCATGAGCTGTTCGGCGTATTCAAGCTTGTGCTGCACGCCCGAAGGAATGAAGGTTTTCGGCCTCGGGTCAAGGTCGCGCAGCAGCAGCGGCCCTTCCGGGAAGCCGTGGTTCGTGATGAAATGGCGGATCGAGCTTTCCACGTTCCAAGGTGACGTGGACAGGTAGAAGAACGGCGCGTCCGGGAACATGTCCGCGATGCGGGTGAACAGCAGGTTCATGCTGGCCACCGGCACCTTCTTGCGGGGGTTGAGCAGCAGCAGATTGTAGGCGGCCTTCATCAGACGCGGCGCCTGCGTGACCATGATGGTGTCGTCCACGTCGGAGATCACGCCCACTTTGGTGCCGCTGGGAATGGTGAAAAGGTTGGCGTTGACCGGCTTGCGGCTGCGCACTTTGTACGAGACGTTGTGGATGCCCGGTTCGAGTGAATGCTCGGCGACGAGGTCGAGGTAGCCGGCATCGTCGGATGCCGCGAATTCGCTGGAAATATCAGGATTGCTGTCGATCGCGTCGTATACTTCCGACGCACCCACCTGCACTGTTTCGATGGGCACGTCATCGATGGCGATCCGCACTTTGGTATGCGGGGACGGCACCATCAGCATGCCACGGATGCCGCGAATCAGGCGGCCGGCCTGCCGTTTGAACGGGCCGTATACGGTACGGCAGATCAGTCGGGAGTAGTGTTCGGTGCCGTAGCCGACGTAGGGTTCGACACGTGGATACCAGTCGAGCGACCGTACCAATGCGGTCGAGAATTTCAGCCAGACACTGAATGCTTTGGTGATCGTGCGGCGGAACAGCCTGGTCAGCGGCGGTTTGACTTCAAGACGCTCATGTCTGGAGGCCGCGTCGAAGGTGGTGACCACCTTGCGTGCCGGAATCGGCACGGTGGGCATGTCATCGCAAGAATCGTCCATCCGCTCCCCCATACGCTGCTGTTCGCGCTGCTGGTCGTGCTGCGGCGCACGCTGCGGCGGGAACTGCGGCAACGGCTGAATTTCACTCATATGCCCACTATAGGGGTCGCGTTCGAACAAACAGTAACGCCGCCGAGAAAATCAGGGAACTTTCAGGGCCCCGCAAGGCACTTCCCATAAAAAGGCTGCGGCCGGCGGGTACGATGCGCGACCGTAAGCCCGGCCGAACGGCCTTGAGTGTGCCGCGCATCGCACCCGCCGGCCGCAGCCGTAATTAAAACTAGACGTCCGTGCTATTCAGTCAGCCACAATCTTGGCATACTCGTCAGCGCTAAGCAGGTCAGGCTCGTCATCCTCAAGCTCGATCTTGAAAATCCAGCCCTCGCCGTACGGATCGTCCGTCACAATGCCCGGATCGTCCGCAGCCTCGTTGTTGACGTAGCGGATGGTGCCAGCCACCGGCGAGACCAGCGCGGTGACCGCCTTGGAGGATTCGAATTCCGCCACTTCGTCGCCAGCTTCGACCTGCGTACCGACTTCAGGCAAATCGATGTACACGAGTTCGCCGAACTGTTCGGTGGCGTATTCGGTAACGCCCACCATGGCGGGTTCAACGGAGGAATCCACCCACACGTGCTCGTCGGAGTATTCGAGGTGCTCGGGCACGTCGAGGTTCACTTTGCTATCGTTTGCTTCGCTCATGCCGCCCATTGTACGGCGTATGCGAACGCCGCGCACCCGCGCCACGCGTAACGGGTCAGCGTACCGGTCCGGATGGCATGGCGCCGACTACCTGCACGATGGTGCCTTCCGGACAGTTGTCGTAGATCCACTTGGAATCGGCTTCGTACATGTTCACGCAGCCGTGGGAGCCGTAGTGCGCCGGGTCGCCGTGGGCGATGCCGTAATTGTTCCAGCTTGCCGTGTGGAAGCCTTCGCCGCCGTAGAAGTAGCTTACCCACTTCACACCCTTGGACAGGTAGCGCGAGCCGTCGTCGTTCAGGCCGGTCATGTCCTGGATCTGATACTTGAGGTAGATGTAGAAGGTGCCCAGGTCGGTTTCGTGCTTGCCGGTGGTGCCCGTGCACACCGGGAAGGTCTTGACGGCCTCGTCGTTGTGATACACGGTGGCAGTTTGCGCGGTGCGGTCCACCACGATGCGGTATTCGCTCTTCTTCTGCACGGTTTTGAAGTTCTGCACGTCGCCGTCCACCGGAATGGTGGCGCCTTGGCCGTTTTTGAGCGCTTCGCCGATCTTCGGTGCGAGCGCCTCCATGTTCTTGACCTTCACGCCGTTCACGCCTTTGACGATGGTGGCCAGCACTTTGCCGCTGTTGTCGACGGCGTCTTCCTGGTCGACCGCGTCCTGGTTGAGCTGGGCTGGGACCTGCTGCTGCACGTAGTTGGTGATGGCATTGTCATCGTAGGACAGCGAAAGCGTGCCGTGTTCGAGGTCGGCGTCGGTTTTCAGCCATGAGGCCACGACTTCGGCTGGAATCTGGAAGGTCTTGCCTTGTCCGTTGTCCAGCACAATTGGCGCATTCAGTCGCGCGTTTGCCTGGTCGGCCACGTTTTGGGCTTCAGGCAGTGCGACCGGCACGTCGATGGTTTCGTACGTGATCGTCACGCTGCCGCTGTGCCCCGGGTTCGCGATGGCTTTGGCGACCGTGTCGATCACGTTGTCCACCTTCGGGGACCTGCCGCCGCGGCCTTCCACTGCGACGAAGGCGCGCGCGTTGGCATCGTACGATGCGGTGGACGGTACCGCGCGGTCGGTGTCCTGCACGAATTTGTCGGTGACGAACGTCCTGAGGGCCAGCTTGTTGGACTTGGCGTTCAGCGGCACGTTCTTCTTGACGAACGGGTTGACTTCGTTGATGTATTCGAGTGCGCCGTTGGTCTGGTGCTTGGCGGCGAGCAGTTCCGTGACCGTCTTGTCGACGTTGTAGCTCACGCCGAGGTCGCTCAGGCTGCCGGAAGCGTTGTTGCCGTTGCCGTCCTTGATGTTCACGGTGGTGTTCTTCACGGCGGCCGTCACCGTGTTTTTCAGCTGGTCGGCGGTCTGTCCGGCCACACTGGTTCCGCCGAAGGTCACGCCCGGCGCGGTCTTGTCTTGGAAGTACCAGCGTGCGGTGAAGAAGCCGGCGATCGCGGCGACCACCAGCACGGCGAGCACGATTCCGGTGATGATCAGCGGCAGTTTGCGTTTCTTGGCCACGACGGCTTCTCCTTCGACCGGCATGGTGAGCACGGGAATGGCGGGAGCGGGCGTGGATGAGGGCATGTCAACGGTAGGAATGGCACCAGTGGGAACAGCTCCGTTGGGGACAGTTCCGGCAGGCGTGGTTTCGGCGGCACCGGCCGTCGGGAATGACTGGAACGGCTGGGTCTGGTCCGATGCGAAATTCAACGGCGGCATGGTCTCGGTGGCGGCGTTGGACACGTCGTCCTGTTCGGACGCATCGGCCACGTCGGCGAGATTGATCGTATCGCCGTTCTCACCAGACTGCGGCGGCACGGCATTCACCCCTTCAAACGAGATGCCGGCGAAACTGTTGTCCGTATCGTTCTGCCCACTTCTATCAGACATGTATGTGGTTTCCTCATTCACTCTCTTAACGGTACATACCATGCAGCATGATACGCAGACGAGTGCCCAAACGAATACCTAAACAAGCTCCCCCGGCAACCACCCCGAAGACAGGCTCAGCCGATACCACCTTTTAATGACAGGTCTTGTCACGGCAGGTCGTGGCCGAGCCATTCCTCAATCATGTAGCGTGC
>ERZ791865.1030-NODE-1030-length-31235-cov-5.854266_pt1 | contig 31235 bp, 30 predicted proteins | sample MGYA00509942_ERZ791865 | MGnify/ENA primary metagenome ERZ791865 (study PRJEB30046, sample SAMN00792098) | human gut metagenome | study: EMG produced TPA metagenomics assembly of the A metagenome-wide association study of gut microbiota in type 2...
TTATCTTCTTATTTCCAGTTTCTGCTTGCAATTCGGGAAGAAATTTAAAATCCCGAGATTGCCCCGGGATTTGTATCTTATTTAGTCTTATGAATAAACTTAAATGTGAATGCTGAACCTAATGCAGCTTCATATACAATACCTGTATATTTCTTGTTCTGTAATGATGCAGCACCCTTCTGGAATACTGGTAATACAGCATATTCACTCATACAGATATCTTCTGCCTGATAAAGCATCTGCCATCTCTTCTTAGCATCTCTTTCAGTAGTAGATGCTGCAATTAACTGGTCATATTTCGCATTGTTATATTTACCATAGTTATTTGAATTACCTGTAGAAACAAGGTTCAAATAAGTGATTGGATCAGGGAAGTCTGGTCCCCATCTTGCACATGAGATATCAAAATTGCCTGATTTCTGACGTTCTACACGGTCTTTCTTAACAGTTGCAACCATTTCGATATCTAAACCTTTAAGTTTTTTGAAACATGCCTGTAAATATTCTGCTTCAGTATCTGCAGGTGTTTCATCTGTACCATAAAGTAATCTTAATTTTAATGAAGAAACACCAAGTTCTTTTAAGCCTTGATCAAAAGCAGCCTGTGCTTCTTTTAGATTATACTGAGTATAATCTTTACCTTCTGAACGATATTCTTTACCATCTGGTCCATAAGTGAAATCAGCACTTACAAAACCATCTGCTTCTCTAGAACCATCCTTTAAGACTTTATTACATAAATCTTTACGATCAATAGCGAGAGATAATGCTTTACGAATATTTGTATTCGCAAGAGCCTTGTTGTTGAAGTTCAAATATAAATAATACATATAACCCTGTTTGAACTTTACAAGACTATCTTTACCTTCATACTTATCAACTAAAGCTGAGTTAATAGTCGCAAAATCAACTTTACCATTATCAAATGCTGCAGCTGCAGTCTTAGGATCCTGGACAAGATACATATTTAAACCATCTAGTTCAATCTTGTCTGCACCATAGTACTTATCATTCTTTTCAAAAGTAATCTTATTAGACTTAGTCCACTTAGTTACCTTGAATGGACCATTCGCAAGTAAATACTTCGCATCAGTAGCATATTTAGACCCACACTTTTCAACAAATTTCTGATTCTGTGGATAGAAGCATGGGAATGTCATGATTTCTAAGAAATAAGGACATGGCTGAGATAAAGTAACCTGTAATGTTTTCTTATCCTTTGCTTCAACACCTAGTTCCTTGATCTTATCACCAGCAGTTGTACCAAGTTCAGCGAGTTCATCCGCATTCTTAATACATGCACCTTCTTTACCAAAGATATAGGCATAGCTACCTGCATTCGCAATTAGTTTTCTCCATGAATAAACGAAATCATCTGCAGTTAAATCATCACCATTAGACCATTTCGCATTCTTTCTAATAGTAAATGTATAAGTTAATCCATCATCTGATACCTTATAAGATGATGCAGCAGCTGGTACAAGCTTTGTACCACCCTTTGCAGTAATATCCATGAGTCCTTCACTAAATGCATGAATCGCATTAAATGAAACACCATCATCAGATACACTTGAATCTAGAGATGTTACATCTGCTTCACTTGAAAAGTTATAAATCGCTTTATCGTCGGAAGTAGAACCACATCCCACTAACATAGAAGCAGCCAAGGCTGCTGCCACTATAATCTTGAGACTTTTCATAAAAATCCCCTCCATTTATAATCTTTATAAATATTATTATACGCTAAAACACTTTCTTTTGTACAGAAAAATATTTATTAAACTAATAAGTATTTATTATATCTCTTTGAATTCAACTAAAGTGATATCTTTATTTTCTTTTGTTTTCTTTATATCAATAATTCTTTGATTAGAAGAACCTCTGAATTTGAGATTCGCATCTTTTAATTCATTCACAAATGGTCCATCTACTAATACATCAACATAATCAAGTAATGGCTGTTTCCATTCCATAATTTCTTCATAAAGGAATGAAGAATAGACCCAGATAGATTTAGTAGGACATTCTTTTTTGATATGTTTGAGTAATTCTAAAATATCATCTCTGTTTTCTTCTTCAAAAGGTTCTCCACCTAAAAGTGTGAATCCTGCAATATGGGGTTTATTAATTAGTTTAATTAATACATCTTCTAATTCAGATGTAAAAGCCTTTCCTCCATTAAAATCCCATGTTTCCTGATTAAAACAGAATGGACAATGACGATGACATCCTTGAGTATAAAGAGATACTCTAATACCTGGTCCATTCGCAATATCTACTTCTCTTATTTGTGCATAACGCATCTTTTTCACCTCACAAAGTTCTATTATATACTCTTTTGTCTACTAAATGAAAGAGGAAGCTCTAAACCATTTTCTTCAAGAAGCTTTTTATTTGTTAAGATGTCTTGAGTTGGTCCATCTGCAACAAGTTTTCCATTAGATAGTAATAAAACACGATCACATGTATCATAAATAAAATCTAAATCATGGGACGCTATCAACATTGTATAAGGGAGTTCGTTTAATACGTTAATTAGTCCACGACGATGTCTAGGATCTAATGAAACAGAAGGTTCATCAAATAATAGAATATCTGGACGCATAGAAAGGACTGTCGCAATGGCAGCTCTTTTTTTCTCCCCACCAGATAATCGATAAATCTTTTCATGCTTCTTTTCCTGCATATGTACAAGATCCAACGCTTTATTGATACGTTCTTCTAATTCATCTCCCTGTAATCCTTCATTCATTGGTCCAAAGGCTACATCCTCATATACAGAAGACATAAAGAGCTGATTATCTGAATCCTGGAAGACATAGCCAATATGAGAACGAATGGATGCAAGGTTTTGATTGTTCATAGTCAAATCTGTAACTTTCAGTTCTCCCTGACCATTTTCTATTCCAATAATAGTTTTAAGAAGTGTAGATTTCCCTGCTCCATTACAGCCAATGATCCCTACTTTTTCACCTTTTTGGATATGAAAATTCAAATCATCTAATATAATACGATTCTCTATATAAGAGAAAGAGAAATGATTCAGTTTAATCATAAGGTCACTCCTTTTAAAAATAGTAATAGTATACACATAATACCAAATGTAAGTTTAGATAACTTATAATCATATTTTTGTGATTGTAATGGCATTACACCTTTAAAGCCTCTTAACATCATAGATTGATAGACATTCATAGCACGATCAATGGAACGAAGCATCATTGAACCAACTAATGTACCCCATGTCTTTATAGAAATACCCTTCTGCCCTGGTGCACGTAAGCTATAAGCAAGCAAAGTTTTGTCTGTTTCTTTAAAGAAAAGAATGAGATATCTTTGGATTAACATGATGACGACAATAAGAGATTGAGGCACTTTTAGTTTAGATAATCCCATACAGAGTTCCTCCATAGATGTTGTGGTCATCAATATGTAAGAGAATAGTAAAGCAAATATTCCTTTTAATGCGAGCACAATAAAACAAGTGATTCCATATCCCTTAAAGAATAAGAAAGGTGTTCCCATAAAGAGTAATAAAGCCACTAATGGTTTGAGTTCTCCTAGACATTTGAATAAATTGATTTCTCCAAGCATTGAAAATAAGAGTAATGGTAAAAACATCACTACAATATAAATATTATGAATAGAATAAGAAGCAGTGATTATCAAATAAAGTAATACAATCAGAATCTTATAAGTGGGATGAATGGCAGAAAGAATGGTTGTACGCTTAGAAAGTGCATCAATTTGATGCACTCTCTTAATGGCTTTCTGTATGTTTTTCATGATAACGATGAATGAGCATATAGAGTCCTATGACAACTAAGACTCCAACAATTCCTGCAAACATCCCACCTAAGATTGATTCATGTCCTGCAATATTATAGTCAGGTAATAATGCAGTGAGTTCCTGAACACGCGAAGACAAAGAATAAATAGCCCCTTTATGTTGTAATTCTGTAGAACCAGTCAACTGTAAAATAGACCATTCTAATCCATCAGGAAAGGCACTTGCGAATACTGATAAGATCCCAGCCACTGCAACAGAGAGACCACCAAAGAGTGCAAGAAGCTTCTTTTTAGATGTTTTTGCCAATTTAGTTGTGTGCCCCTGCCAGATAAGTTCTGGACGTGCTTCATAAATAAATGATAGAACTAAGCCTGTAATAATACCTTCTACTGCACCTATTGCAAGATGAATAGGCTGCATCACACCAATGAATAAGTTCCATGGGAGTGCTGTAATACCTGATAATTCTGTTTCTACAACTACTGAGAAGGCACCTAATTGTAAAGAAATGATAGAGCCTAAGATAGAGGCAATCATTAAGTTCTTCTTAGATAATTTTTTACTGATTATTGGCTTAAATATCAACATCGAAGAGATAAAGCATCCATAAAATGCCATATTCCATATATTACATCCTAGGGCAAGTAACCCACCATCCGCAAAAAGCAGACATTGTATTGCCAGTATACCTACCATCGTAAGAAATCCTGCATAAGGACCTAATAGTGCGGTTAACATGAGTCCTCCTGTTAAGTGTCCTGATGAACCTGTTCCAGGGATAGTGAAATTGATCATCTGGGCTGCAAAGACAAAGGCGCCCATGACACCCATCATTGGGAGTTTCTGTGGATTATTTTCTTCTTCTAGTTTTTTAATTGAATAAATAGTCATTGCACCTGATGCCAGATACATCGTTGTCGCAACAGCAGGTGAGACCAAGGCGTCAGCCATATGCATATTATTTTTCCTCCAGTTTAATATCCTGACTACCACTTCTAAATCCTTCTAGATCAAGTGTTACATAGTCATATCCTAATTCTTTTATAAATAAGACAATCTCTTGACGGTAGTCCATACATTTCATAAAAGCATCCTGATCAATTTCTAAACGTACTAAGTCATTATGTATTCTTGCACGTACATTGTAGAAACCACATGCATGAAGATAATCTTCAATCTTTTCTACTTTACGCATTTTCTCATAATTAAGTAATGTATGATAAGGAAATCTTGTCGCAAGACAAGGTGAAGAAGGCTTATTAGCCGCTTTTAAATCATAAGTACCAGCCAATTCTCTAATTTCTTTTTTAGTCATATTAGCCTCTAAGAGTGGACTATGTAATCCTAATTCCTTAATTGCTTTGATACCAGGACGATATTGTTTTAAATCATCAGCGTTTGTACCTTCAAGAATAGTAGAAATACCTAAACTATGTGCAAGTTCCTTCACTTTAGTAAACATATACTTCTTACATAAATAACAACGATCTACAGGATTATTCTCTATTCCTGCACCTTCTAATTCATCTACATGAATCACTTTATGAATCGCCCCTAATTCTTCAGCTATTTGCTTGGCTTCATCTGCTTCCATCACAGGATGAAGCGCCGTTTGAATAGTAACAGCGTAGACATGCGTATGATATCTCTTTGATGCTTCAACTGCCATTTTTAATAAGAGTGTACTGTCTACGCCACCAGAAAAAGCAATCATGACATCCTCATGTAAATACTGATCAATGATGGTTAATAAATTCATAATAACTCCTTTCCAGCAATTGATAAACATCAATAATAGACAAATTATGTTTTTCACTTAATAACTTCGCACTTTCATATTCAGGATACGCTCTTTTTTCTCCATCTATATTGACCACCTTAAATACGGCATCACCTAAAGGAGTAGAAATTGTTTCAAAGGTTCTTTGAAGAACTGTACGTTCCATGTAAGTACGTCTGATACCTATTGTCGTTGTTTCCTTAAAAATAATGTTTTCTAATTCTTTTCTTTTTTCTTCATCACATAATACATTGAGCAAGTAAGCAGGTCTGTTCTTTTTCATCATCACTGGAATATAATGGACATCTTTTGCGCCATGATTCATTAATAATTCCATTACATGACCTAATACTTCTCCTGTACTATCATCAATATTTGTTTCTAGCTTACAAACTTGATCAGTGCCTGGGTGTTGTTTCAATCAACATCGCACGAAGTAAGCTTGGTCTTTCATAAGCACGTTTTCCTGCTCCTATACCTGTTTTCTTAATTGTGAAGGTAGAAGGAAGTGTATGAGATGTCACAATAGACGCAGCAATGGCAGCGCCTGTAGGAGTCACTAATTCTCCTTTGATAGTATCAATATGAATAGGTAAATGATGACTAGACACAATATTATTCACTGCAGGAACTGGGATAGGAAGTGTTCCATGAGCACAATTCACAGTACCTGTTCCTTCATAAATAACCGGAATATAGACTTCATCAATATCTAAATCATCAAAGCATACGGCTGCAGAAATAATATCTACAATAGAATCCACAGCACCTACTTCATGAAAATGTACTTCATCAATAGAAGTACCATGGGCTTTTGCCTCTGCTTCACCTAAAATAGTGAAAATCTTTTTAGCCAATTCTTTAGCATGATCTGTCATTTGTGCATGATCAATGATATGTAAAATATCATGCAAGTGACGATGTTCATGATGGTGGTGATGTTCATGATGTGTATGTTCACCATATAAATAATCCATATCATGATCATGATTATCATGTTCTAATACAACATTAAAATCACAGACATCAAGTCCTGATTTATTGACTCTTGTGATTTCAGTTTTAAAACCTGTAAGAGGTAATGATGAAAGAACTTCTTCTAATACTTCTTTTGAAGCCCCTAGATCAAGTAAGCTTGCGACAAACATATCTCCACTTATTCCAGAATAACATTCTAAATATAATTGATTCATTTTGTTTCCCCCGTTCTATTAATCTGAGTTGCGATATAACCTGCACCATAACCATTATCAATATTCACTACCGCAATACCATTGGCACAGGAATTAATCATTGTAAGTAAAGCACTGACACCATGAAAGCTGGCTCCATAACCCACTGATGTAGGTACTGCAATAACAGGACAATCTACTAGGCCACCAATAACACTTGCAAGAGCGCCTTCCATTCCTGCCACCGCAATAATACATCTTGCAGATTGCAGGATATCTAATTTAGATAATAAGCGATGAATACCACTCACACCTACATCATACAAACGTTCTACATGACACCCAAAGAATTCAGCTGTCTGTGCTGCTTCTTCAGCCACATTAAGATCTGCTGTACCAGCACTGCATACAACAATCTTCCCTTTATGTTCCTTTTCTTTTTCTATCTTAATAATATGTGATAATGGATTATATTCTAGTTCAGGAAATTCATTCTTTAAGAGTTCATATTGATGTACTGAGGCTCTTGTCCCAAGTACTTCTCCCTGCACCTCATAAAGTCTTCTCACAATACCGACTAAGTGATCATCTGCTTTTCCCTGGCAATAAATCACTTCCTGAAAACCTGAACGTATTTCTCTATTTGTATCTAATTTTGCATAGCCTAATTCTTCAAAAGCTGATTTCTTAAAGAATTGTTCGGCTTCTTCTACAGATAGTTCTCCTGTTTTAACCTTTTCTAGTACTTCCTTTGTTTCCATACAATCACCTCCTTTATTAGGGTAACATTAAACCCTAGTTTAGTGTCAAATGTTTTGTATATTCATTATACAATGAGAAAAAAATAGTTCACAAGAAAACTTGCGAACTATCACTTTTCTAATAATTATTTTAAGATTGAATAAACTACTTCTCTCTACCTTCTATAGTCATTTTCACCAGACCAAGCACTGCTGCATATAATACTCCAGCCACTGGCCATATAATCCATGTCATTTTCCAGTTATTTGTCCAAAAACTCCACCCAAGATATATTACGACTATCAAGCACCAATAAGCACCTGAAAAAGAATCTGTCTTCTTTTTCACATGTTTCTCTTCTATTGTATATTCCCCTTCCTGCAATAGAGTATCATAGCTAGACTTGATCATACCTGCACGAATAAGAATATTGACACCAATAGAAACAATAATAAGCAATAGACCTACAGATATACCGCTCATATAATCTTCTACTTCCATTACACCTGCCATTATAGTAGGAATGACAGAAAGAATACAAAGTACTACTCCTATCGCAATATTCCTTGTGAATGTTGGTTCATATTGTTTTCTTCTTTCACGTACCATTCCTGATACACCATATTCTGTTTCAAAGCTTTCTTTTTCTAGATGTTGCATAGAAGCATCACGTATTCCATAATTCACAAATAGATAGACAGCTATTGCGACTAATACAAGAAGTAGTACTAAACTAAAACCTATAAGTATATGATCTTGTGTCATTGTACCTAATACTATAAGAGGTACAGGACTTAATATGCATAGACTCGTCGCATTGGCGACTATTCTTGAACCTTTACTTTTCATATCAAGATATTGATTGGCTTCTTCCATACTTACCTTGATTGTATTAGTTTCTGTATATTCATTGAGTGGTTCTTCTTCTATTTCGTCCTTTAGTAAATAATCAGTAGTCACACCAAATAGTTCAGACATCTGAAGTATTCTTTTTAGGTCTGGTATAGCTCCTGCACTTTCCCATTTAGAAACAGCCTGCCTGGATACACCTAACTTATTAGCGAGTTCTTCTTGTGACCATCCATTCTTTTTTCTTTCTTCTATAATCTTATCAGCTAGAATCATAAACATCTCCTCCTTACATACCAAATATACCAATTATGGTAATTTCCTTCTACCAATTCAGGCTGAAAATATGTCAACTGGTGGTTGCAGGAGGTGATTTTTCTAAACAAGTCTGATCATATAAAAAAACGCATGGTGTGAACATGCGTTATTTAGTCATCTATATTCTTAGTGCTTTTTTTTCAAATCATCGAATACTTTTTTTTCATCAACTGCTTCTGCACCATCCAACAGTTCTTGTTCAGATTCAAAGATTGCTTTGTCTATACGATTTATTCTAGCAAACTCATCATATAATTCACTGCTCATCACAACCAGGTCACTATAGCCATTTTTTGTAATGAAAATAGGTTCATGATGTTTGTGTGCAATATTAGAGATATCATTTGTATTTCTTAATTCCTTAATAGGTAGAATTAGTGGCATAATACTTCACTCCTTTCATCAACATAATTATAGCATAATTATGTTGATGTGATAGAAATATTCTGGTAAATATAAAAGACAACCTATTAGGCTGTCTTTACGGTAAGGAATCTTTCAATCATCCTATTAATTTTGGGATTTAATTAAAGATTCATATACAGTTCCTTTACTGTCTTCTAAGGCTTTATTCTTATATTCCTTGCTTTTTGATTCATTACCCATATTCTTGTAGATAACTGATAATAAGAATTCAAGATAGGGAGTATCTTCATTGTTTTTAGTATATTCTACATCTTCTAGATCAGATTTTAATTCATCATAATACTTAATTCCACCACTAATCAAAGTATCATTAACCATATCCATCTGTCTATATAGGGCATGATCATTTGTAGTGCTAACCATTTCCAACAAACGATCAATCATAGATGCATTCTTCTTATCTACATATATATAGAATACTGATTTTGCAAGAGCAGACTTCTGCTTAGAATTCATAGGAACATGATCCATTATATTGTTTACTTGAGTATCTATTTGTTTGTCATCATTTAGTTTTAGATAAGCATTTAAAAGTAAATATTCTCTATTAAATGGAGGAATACATATCTTAGCTAGTTTAGTTGCCATTAAGTCTTTTATTGCCTTGATATCATTGTTTTGGAGTAATGTTAAATAATTTTTTAGGAGTTTCTTTCTGATGATTACTGGAATAGTACCAATAATAGCAATCACTATAGCGACAATTAACATAGCATTCATACTTTTATGCCCCTTTCTCAATCAACTTTATAATATCATTTAATTCATTAATAATTATATCTGCCTGGCTCTGATCCAAGCCAAACTTATCATCTTTTAAAGCCAATACCTTAATACCAGCTCTATTTGCAGCTAATATTCCTTTAGGTGAATCCTCAATAATAATAGCTTCATCCTTATTCACATTCAATTCTTTAATTGTATGTAAATATATTTCTGGATTTGGTTTACTTTCTTTGAATTGTTCACCACTTACTATAAGTGAAAAATACTTTTTTAAACCAGCCTGATCCAACGCATTATTAATACTATATAAACTAGAAGAGGACGCTAACGCTATTTTATAATGTTTACTTAAGTGTTCTAAAACAGGATAGATCTGAGGTCTAACTACCGCTTTATAATCACAATCAAATGAACGAAAATATTCTTGAAGCATATTTTTAAATGTCATGAAATCAGTTTTTTCATTCCACATTCTATATGCTTGTTCATAATATAATTTACTATCAATACCAATGAGAGGAATACAATCACTTACTTGTATTTCTATATCATGCTGTTTAAAAAATCTTATCAAATCATTTATATACATGGTTTCACTATCAAAGATCACACCATCCATATCAAAAATAACAGTTTTAATCGTCTCCATCATAATTCACAAAATTCTCCGTTTTTGCAGCAGCAATAGCCTTAAATTCTTTTAATAATGGATGTTGATAAATAGAGTGTAAGTCATTTGAAACAATAAAGCTTAATAATTGTACAAATGGTAAATATACAAGTGGACATAATTCACTTGAAACAGTATCACTCAAACTTAAAACATGATCATCACTTGATAATTGAGGATTGTTTGAAATTAAATAAGCTCGATTGCTAACTTTTCGCGTAGCCTTATATACTTGTTCTACGCGTCGACTTGCACCATCGTTTCCATCAAAGAAAATCACATTGTATTGTGGCGTTAATTGAAGGTTTGGTCCATGGATATACTCTTCAATTTCATAGCAGCAACTTGGAATATGAATGGTTTCACCCATTTTTAATGCACTTTCAAGTGCTGTTCCATAATTGGCACCGGCTCCACAACTGTAAACCCAGGACATAGATGTGAAATTCTTATAATGTCGCTGAATAAAGTTTGTAGCCTGATCAATCATTTCTTCATTTAAATCAGCTGCTTTCTTTAATTCATCCAAATATTCAGTCTTTCCAGAATATGCAATGGCGAATAAATCTAAGAATAACGCAAGTGAAGAAACACCTTTTGTGACATAGCCAACTAATTCTTCACCCACACCATATTCAATTACAACATCCGCAACATCTTTTACATCGCTGTTTTTATTTCCTGTTAAACAAATAGCTTTACATTCTTTTTTCTTAATGATTTTTAATGCTTCGATTGCATTTGTACTTAAACCACTCTGTGTAACCACTAAAACTAAGTCGTTCTCTTTAATATCATTTTCATAGTACGTAAATGTATATGGAGTAATGATTCTAACTTCTAAACCACTTACTTTTTCCACAAAACTTCTAGCACAATAACAAGCATTATGACTTGATCCAGAAGCAACAAGTAAAATACGTTTAATTTCTTTTTGTTGCACTTCCTTCATCAATGGATCAACTAGTGTAGTATACTGTTCAATATTTGTTCTTAATACGCCTGGTGTTTCTTTAACATAATCAAGCATTGTTAATTTATTCATAATATACCCCCAATCAAGGTATAAAAGGTGGAATAAATCCACCCTTTATATTTTAGTATTCTAATCTTCTGTAGTAACGACGGATTTCCATAGGGTGACGAGTTTCGATTTCCATATGAACATCAATTCTGTTGTTTACAGCATGCATTACATGGTGAGACAAGTGTTTACGATATTTTTCACTAATTCCCTTTAATTCGTAATCTTTAGTGTCAATGATTGTGTAGTTTGCACAAATTCTTGGAATAAAGTTAGCTACACGTTCAGATAATGGACGCTGAGCATCTTCACCAATATAGATTGTAACTGGAGTTTCTTTAGTTACGATTTCAAACATACCATGGAAGAATTCATTTGATGTGATTGATTTAGTTTTTAACCATAACTGTTCTTCCCAATAGCACATTGCATATGAGTAAGTAGCACCCCACTGGTTTCCAGCACCTACAAAGTAGTGCATTTCATCATTCCAGTGTTTTTTAGCGAATTCAATAGCGAATGGTTCAGCTTTCTTTTCAACTTCTACTAAATCTTCTGCTAAGTATTTATCAAATTCAGCATACATATCATCGTAGTCTTCTAATTCACCATTGTTGAACATGAAACGGTCAGCAACCATGAAGAACTTTAACTGTTCGTTCATTGGGTAAGAGATCTTGTAGTCTCCTAAATCTAATAAGATAGCTTCTTTAGCATCAACAAATGAGATAACTGTAGCACCAACTTCAGCTTTGATTTTCTTGATAGCATCAACGACTTCTTTAGTGTTTCCAGATACAGATGAGATAATAACAACTGTATCTTTAGTAATACGTTTGTTTCCTGTAGTTAAGTATTCAGCAGCATTTTCTGCCCAAGTTTCAATAGCACTCATTTCTTTCATGTGTACTGTAGCCTGCATAGCACTTGCCCAAGTACCACCAACACCTAACCAGCAGATGTTTGAATATCCATGTTCGCAGATTTCATCAACGATTTCGTTGATCTGAGGGCGTAAAGCTAATGCGCCATTTACGCTATCGATTTTTTCCTGTTCATTAAATTTAATCATTTCCATTTTCTTTTCCTCCGTTTTTTTTAAAATTTATTAACAACCTAAGATACCAAAGAATGCTCCGACCAATCCGATTACAACACAGATCAACAATAATGTAGTTGTCTTAACATTTTTCTTTTTCAATAAGTAGTAAACTAGTAATGTGAATAATAATGGCATTAAACCAGGCATGATATTATTGAATACAGAATTTAATGTAGTTGCTTCATTACCAGAACCAAACTTCAATGGGAAACTGATTGATACGTTTTCAGCAGTCATACCACCAACAACCATCAATCCTAAAACACTTGCTGCATAAGTTAGTTTTGACATTAATCCATTCTGCTGGATCTTAGCCAAGAATCCACTACCTAATTTATAACCAGCATTCATTAAATAGTAACGTAATCCCTGAGCTGGAATATTGAAGATTAATAAGAATAAGATAGGTCCTAAGATATTTCCCTGATTTGCTAGAGACAAACCAACACCAGTAGCAATAATACGTAATGTTCCCCAGATGAATGAATCACCAATACCTGCTAAAGGTCCCATTAATGAAACCTTTACATTATTGATACTTTCTGTATCAAATTCAGGATCATTTGCGTTACTTTCTTCCATAGCAGCACTAATACCTAAGATTAATGTTGCCAATTGTGGAGTTGTATTGAAGAATTCCAAGTGACGTTTCATAGCTGCAACTTGATCTTCTTTATTTGGATATAACTTTTTGATAACTGGTAGCATACTATAGCAGTATGACATATTCATCTGTCTTTCATAGTTCCAAGACCATTCCAAACCAAATGAACGCCAGAATACTTGATTTAATTCTTTTTTAGTTAATTTATTAGAAGTCGTCATCTTCATCCACTCCTCCTTCTGTTGCTGTTTGAGCTGAATTACTACGTAACTGAGTTAATACGATAGCAATGATAGCTCCAAAAATTGCGATTGCTGTTACTGGAATCTTTAAGTATACGCTTAGTGCGAATCCTAAGAAGAAGAAACATGCAACTTCTTTGTCCATAATCATCATTAATAATAAACCGAACCCAATTGCAGGTAATAATCCCATTGTGATCTGTAAACCATTTGAAATCCATTTAGGAATGACATTTAATAAAGCCTGTACAGCTGGTCCACCAGCATAGTAACCACATCCTACGATCACACCGATAATTAAGTTAACACCGAAGAATCCACCTAATAAGTGCATTCTAGCAACTCCAGCCATATTTCCTTCAGCTGCATATTTATCTGCTTTATGAACAAATGGAGGTAAGATGAATACCATTCCGACGTTCTTTGCAATTAATACTAATGAAGCAACTGGTAAACCTACAGTCAATGCAGTTTCTGGTCCAGCTCCTGTTGTAATTGTGAAAGCTGTTCCTAATACAGTTCCTGAAATCATTTCAGGTGGAATACTAGCACCGATTGAGAAAGCTCCCATAAATGCTAATTCTAATGTTGCACCTAAAGTAACACCTGTTTGTACATCACCAAGTACAATACCTGTTAAAGTACCCATAACCAATGGTCTTGACAACAAACTTGTACCGAACAAATACTCAGCATTTCCAAGCATTGCTACCAAGCCAAGTAAAATTGCTTGTAGTAACATATTTCTCCTCCTATAAAACTTTTTCTACATTTACTGGATTATCTTCTGGAACCATCTGAATTGTTACATCCACACCTGATTCACATAATCCTTTTAAAATTGTTTCTTCTGCTGGTGTAATATTCATTGCTTTTGAAATATTACGAGTTTCAGCAGTTGCCTTAGTACCACCAAGATTTAACTTTTTGATGTTGCATTCTTTACACAATCTTTCAGCATCCTTAATAGATTCAACTACAGTTAATAATTTATATTTGTCTGTAACACCACTGTTGATTGCTTTTACTGCATCATCCATACTTTTGATAACTAATTTAACACCACTTGGTTTTGCCATCTTGATTGAAGTTTTTCTTAAATCATCTTTCATAACTGCATCGCATGCAATTAAGATACAATCTGCTTCAACTGCATTTTTCCAAGAAAAAGCAACTTGACCATGTAACAATCTGTGATCCACTCTTAATAATTTAATCATTTTCTTCTCCTCCTATTAGAAATCTTCATCATCTTCGCTTGTCATTCCGTTCATAACAGTCATTCCATCTTTAGCCGCTTCGATCAAATCGTTCGCATATGCTAATTCAAGATTTCCGTTCAAGCTTTTCATTAATACATCCAATACTAGTCCCATGTTCATTCCTGAGAAGACCATTACATTATCTAATACTGCGAGTTTAGATAATGCTGTGTGAACACTTCCACCTTTGATATCACATAAGATTAAGAATTGTTCTTCACTCTCTTTTGCTTCATTAAAAACTTCTTGATAAAAGTCTTCAGGATTTTCTCCAGGAAGCAAGCTATATGTTTCTACATCCTTAGCTAAATCTCCAACAATCATAGAAACTGAATCTTTCATCCCTTTAGATAATCCTCCATGTGATGCAAGTATGATTTTTGCCATATTCTGTTCTCCTTTCTGCATATTTTAGTTCAAGCTTTGTGCCAGTTTATAGATTTTTACGCTTAATCTGTACAACCAACTTCCACTTATACTCAAGCAAGCTTTGTGCCAGTTTATAGATCTTTGCACTTGATCTATACAACTAGCTTCCAGTTATACTCAAGCAAGCTTCGTGCCAGTTTATAGATCTTTACGCTTAACCTGTGCAACCAGCTTCCACTTATACTCAAGCAAGCTTTGTGTCAGTTTATAGATCTTTACGCTTAATCTGTATAACTAGCTTTCACTTATACTCAAGCAAGCTTCGTGCCAGTTTATAGATCTTTACGCTTAATCTGTATAACTAGCTTTCACTTATACTCAAGCAAGCTTCGTGCCAGTTTATAGATCTTTACGCTTAATCTGTATAACTAGCTTTCACTTATACTCAAGCAAGCTTCGTGCCAGTTTATAGATCTTTACGCTTAATCTGTATAACTAGCTTTCACTTATACTCAAGCAAGCTTCGTGCCAGTTTATAGATCTTTACGCTTAATCTGTATAACTAGCTTTCACTTATACTCAAGCAAGCTTCGTGCCAGTTTATAGATCTTTACGCTTAATCTGTATAACTAACTTCCACTTTTAAACAAGCAAAAAGTGTGCCAATTAATAGCACACTAATCATTAATAATATAGTTGTATATATATTCTATTTCTTCATCTGGAATCTCAACATTGTAGTATGTCTTAACTTCTTTCATTGAGATATTTACTTGGTCTATAAACTCTTGATGCTTTTCTTTAAAGTCTTGATCAGTAAAGTTTGAAATAGCTTGTCTTGTAACTAATCTTTCTACAAGACAACAGATATGAACATATAATCCAAAGCATGTTCTATTCTTAAATCTCTTATGTAAGATATTCTGTAGATGATCAATTGCTTTCGCTACATGTTCAAGTAGTTTATCTGGATTTAATATAGTTAAGTTATTCATAACATTGGATAATGTGAAATTACGCAAGATATTCTTTTCGAATATCTCCATCTGAGCTTGAGTCATATACTTCCCAAAATATACTTCTATCGCATTCTGGCCCTCATTAATAATCAATTCCTGTATACCTATATATTTCATAGATTCAATATTTGGATCAAGTGTTCCAATGACACATACAACCTCATAATCATTCATTAACTGATCATAGACCTGTTTACGTATTAAAGCAGGATAATCATAAGTAATAATCTTTAAATTAGAATCTTTAGGTAAAGAATTGAATAAGATTTCTTTGATCTTATTCGCTGTACCAACTCCTGATGCACAAGAACAGATTACAATAGGGTCTTTCTTTTTCTTAAGTTCTATATGCGTTTTATAGATGTTTTCCTTAAGAATAGAATCAATGACTTCAGTCACTGTTTTATTGAGTTTAATTCCCTGTCCTATTTCTAACGCACATTTAGTATTAATATTGTTTACTAAGGCAATATCTGCATTACTTGTATCTAATCCCTGATATATTTCTTCAAGAGAACCCATATCAACTAATAAATAAAGTTTTGAGATATTACCAACATGTGCAATGTAATCATTGATCTTTCTTGTAATAGTTTGTACATCCACGTCTAATGGCATATCAATCGCATCAAATATATAACTATTCAACATTCTATTGGCTGCTTCCGCAATAGAACTTGCAGTTGAATAACCATGCGCAATAATAACCGCAATTGTGAGATCTTCACCAGAATGTGCAAAATACTTAATCATACAAATACAGATAATACATTCTACAAACTCATCAATATCCTGGTTCATATTATTCTTTAAGTAATGAGAAACTTCCTGTCCTATTTCATATTCACGATGAAATTCAAGTTTTAGATATTTCTTTAAGTTTTTTACTTCATCATAATTCTCATTGATCCAGTTATTTGTAAGATATGTATTCTTAGAGAATTCTGAGACATATGTCGCAAGTGCAATCAACTCATTATGTGAAGTCCTAAAGCCATAATGTTCAGTGATATTATTAAATATCTTTTCTAGATAGTTTGTAAGATAATCAATTGAATCTGCACGATTATCATTAAATATAAGCTTCTCAAAATATCTATCTACAGTATTCTGTGCATTTACTGCAAATGACTGATCTCTTTTAAGATTAATTAATGATTGATAAAAATCTTTAATGATACCCTGATCTGATACAGGAAGAAGTGTGTTAAGAGACACAAGTTTATGCTTTTTCATAATCATAGAGGAAACATCTATACTATTTCTAATACTGTCAGGTAAATCATAAGCATGTATTTCTAATGTATCTGAATTACTTTTATATAATGCACTTACACAGCTTGCCTGAATAGTATTAGTCAGTTCACCAATATTACCTACAAATGTGTGATTCAGTAACAACTCATAAACGTTAGATGAAATAAGAATTGTTTTGTTGACACGCTTCTCTTCATTCTTCAAAAAACTATACATGAGTTCTAGTTTTTCATTTTCTCCTCTTTGTGCAAGAGATGGAATTGTAAGAATAACTGGAATACGTCTGAGGAATGTTTTTAATAATGCTTTTTGTGGCACTTCTGTTGTCGCAAATATAATTCTGCATTTAGATTTATACCACTTATTATTATCACCTACTAAGTGATAGATTCCCTGATCCATATAAAGGAATAATTTTTCCTGGCATTCAGCATTTAAACAATGCACTTCGTCTAAGAATAATACTCCACCATCCGCAAAATGTAATAAACCTAAGTTATCACTATCTGCACCTGTAAAAGCACCTTTTTTATAGCCAAACAGATTCGCTGTGAGTAGTTCTGGGTTATTGGCATACTCTGAACAGTTCACCTGTACAAAATTCTTAGATGCATCAATTAAGCCTGTGTCTACACAATATTCATACGTAAGTTTAGCCATAAATGATTTACCCGTACCAGTTGGTCCATAAAACAACATAGGTAATCCTACTGGAGGGTAAGATACTGTTGCCTTAATCTTCTCTACAATCTGATACATGCTTTCATTAGACCCAATAAGCTTTTCAAAGTTCTTTAATTCTGTCTGATTGTTTAATTCAGCTTCCAATTCATCTAATGATTTGTATTCATCTGATGAGAGCTTCTTCTTATACTTACTTTCAAGAGAACCTCTTGAAAGATATAAAACGGGGCTTGTTTTGATTTTAATAAGCTTCTTGTCATTAAATAGTTCATTTAATAGTCTAGTCACTTGATTTCTACTTAGTTTTAATTCTTTTGATAATTGGATGGATTGACATTCTTCGTATGAATTTTGATCCATTCTTCCATTGATCAATAACATTATTTTTTCTTCCAATGAAATCACCTCATCATTCATGATAAAGCAAATAAAACTTGTAAGCAACAACAGTTATTCATTATACTATTCAAGTAAACACCTAAGCATTAATTGGCACGAATTTTGCTATATATTGGTGAGGGGTGATGAATATGAAACAAAAAATGCAATATATTCAAACATTGAAACAAACATTAAAATTAAATCAAAAACTATTAAAATCATTAGATTTCTTGACTGACAACATTGATGATATCAATAAAGTTGTTCAACAAGTATTAGAAACAAATCCTTTTTTAGAACTAAAATCACCTAAAAACTATGATACTCAGCAATTTATTGAAAGTATTTCTAATAAACGTTCTTTAAAAGATGATCTCTATTTACAGTTAAGTGCATGTACTCGTCCATATAATGAAGATTTGATGGATTATTTGATTGAATCATTAGACGATAGTGGGTTCTTATCCTACCCTATTGATCAATATCTCACTGATTTAGATATAGATAGAGAAATGCTAGATGCTCATTTAGATATATTACGTTCTTTTGAACCAAATGGTGTTGGAGCTGCTGATGCTATTGATTCAATTATCATTCAATTAAAAAATAATAATAAAACAAAAAGCTATACACTATTTAGAGATTATCAAGATGTTATCTTAACTCAGAACTATTCACTTATTAAACAGAAAACAGGATTAAAAAAAGAAGAGATAGACCATTTATTTTATGAAATACGTTCTTGTAATCCATTCCCATGTAATATGTATAGTTCATCCCAGGATGATTTTATCTCACCAGATATTTTAATAGAGGTAGAAGATTCTAATATCATGATTACTCCTATCAATCAACCTGAACTCATCGTAAATGAGCTTCTTTATGAGAAGGTAAAGAATGATGAAAATATGAAATCTTATTTTAATGACGCACATTTCTTAATTGAAAATCTCACAAAGAGAAATCAAACAGTATTATTTGTCGCAAATGCTTTAGTTGATATCCAGAGTGGTTATTTCTTATATGATGATGAGTTATATCCATGTACTTTATCACAACTTGCAAGTGAAACAGGATTCCATGAATCTACTATTTCACGTACATTAAATAATAAGTACTACAGCTTTAATGGTGAGGTTTATCCTCTTAAACAACTTCTTGTTTCTCAAACTGCTTCAGGAGATAGTAGTGATTCTATTAAAAAGGCTATTGTTGAATTAGTTGATAGTGAAGATAAAGAACACCCACTTTCGGATAATCAAATTCTAAAGAAACTAGAAGAATTAGAACTACATTGTTCACGCCGAGTTATTGTCAAGTATAGACAACAATTAAATATTCCTTCATCTACCAAAAGAAAGATTCTTCTCAAATAAGACTGTGATTTCACAGTCTTATTTTAATAAAAAGAGATAACCAGTCACGGTTATCTCTTAAGCCCTTAATGACACAAGGCTTTCTTAGTTATTTTCCTGATATACTCTATTGTCTAAATGTACAAAACGTTCTTTGATTTCCTGTGTACGTCCCTTATTCCAGAAGTTATCACCAAGATAACCACATGTTCTACGACATACATTTAGAGTCTTATGGTTTCTATTACCACAGTTAGGACAATACCATTCATTGTTTTCATCTAATAAGATTTCTCCAGAGAAACCACATTCCTGACAATAGTCAGACTTAGTATTGATTTCAGCGTACTGGATTGTTTCATACATATAGTTAATTAATTCTTTCATGGCATCAAAGTTATTTGTCATATTAGTCACTTCCACATAACTAATAGCCCCTCCAGAAGAAATCTTCTGGAACTTCGCTTCAAAGCCTAATTTAGAGAATGCATCAATATGTTCTCTTACATTGACATGATAAGAGTTAGTAATATAGTCTTTATCTGTTACACCAGGTACGACTCCAAATCTCTTCTTTAATGCACGTGCTAATGTATAAGTAGTAGATTCTGCAGGAGTACCATATAAGGCAAATCCTAAACCTGTATCCTTCTTCCACTTATCACATGTATTTCTTAATTTCTGCATAATTTCAAGAGCTAATGCATCGCCTTCTTCAGTAGTATGAGACTGACCAATTAATGCCACTACACATTCATATAAACCAATATAACCTAATGATAATGTAGAATAACAAGTATCTAATAATGAATCAATCTTTTCTCCTGGTTTTAATCTTGCGATGGCACCATACTGCCAATGAATTGGAGAAATATCTGAAGGAGTACCCTTTAAGCTTTCATGTCTTAACATCAATGCTTCATAACATAAATCTAAACGTTCATCTAGAATCTTCCAGAATGAATCCATATTCTTGTTAGCTGATAAACCAACATCAGTTAAGTTAAGTGTGACTACACCCTGGTTAAAACGACCATACCACTGGTATTCACCTTTTTCATTCTTCCATGGAGATAGGAATGAACGACATCCCATACAAGGGAATACTTGTCCTTCATAGTTTTCTCTCATGATCTTTGCGCTGATGAAATCAGGCATCATACGCTTAGATACACACTTAACAGCTAAATCTGTTAAATAACGATACTGTGAATCATCAGGCACATTATTATCATCTAATACATAAAGTAATTTAGGGAATGCTGGAGTGACATAAGCACCCACAGGATTCTTCATGCCGATATATCTCTGTTTTAAGATTTCTTCAATTAATAAAGCTGTTTCTTCAATATAGTCTGGTTCTTCTCTTAAATACATGAAAATAGATAAGAATGGAGCCTGACCATTAGTTGTAGAGAATGTATTGATCTGATACTGGATAGTCTGTACACCTGCTTTGATTTCTTCATGAAGACGAGACTTTGCGATCTTTTCAATCTGTTCTTCTGTATAATCAATACCTACTTCTTTGCCTTCTTTTCTTACAGCCTTTAAGTGTTTCTTATATGATACACGTACATAAGGTGCTAAATGAGAAATAGAGATTGTCTGTCCTCCATACTGACCATTAGCCACCTGCTGAACAATCTGAGTTGCAACAGTACATGCTGTCTGTAAAGACTTAGGTGTTTCAATCAATTTATCATTAATAACTGTACCATTCGCAAACATATCCTTTAAGTTTACTAGATCACAGTTATGCATCTTCTGGATATAGTAATCCATATCATGGAAATGAATAATACCATCATCATGTGCCTGTACAATCTTTGGTGGTAATAATAAACGGCGGCAATAGTCTCTAGAGAATTCACCAGCAATTAAGTCTCTCTGAGTAGCTAATACAGTCGCATCTTTATTAGAGTTTTCATCCATTGCTTCTTTATTAGTCTGATTGACAATACCATAAATCGCATTATCAATTGTATTAGTTTCTCTTTGGAACTCTCTTACCTTACGATAGCCTTCATAAGCCTTGGCAGTAAGTACTTCTCCCTTTTCAATTAACTTTTCAAAAACCTGTCCTTCAATACGATAAATGCTGATAGATGCTGCTCCACTTGATTTATGCCAGTCTTCAATTTCATGTGAGATCTTAGATGCAATTTCAGGTTTCACAATACCGCTGCCATAGCGCATAGCCTTTAAAATCGCATTTTCAATCTTACTTCCATCAAAAGCTACCTTTGAGCCATCTCTCTTGATTACCTCCATGTTATTTACCCTCCTCATAAGAAAATCTATTAGGATGAAATACCTAATAGATTTTTTTCTAATTCTATATTAGTCTAAATTAGTTGCACATGCAACTAATATGCTTGAGATAAAAAAATATCTCACAAATAATTTATTAACATGAAAAAATGTTGAATTTATCAACGTTTTTTTAATTATCGATAAACATCAAGAATGTTTACCCTTAAACAGTATAAAAACCCACGAGCCTAATGTCAAGCATTTCTCATGGGTTTCTTTTTTTCGCAATGTTGAAAGCGAATTAACCTAAATCTTCACCATTGCTTGCAACAACTTTCTTATACCAGTCGAATGAATCTTTCTTGCTTCTTTCTAGTGTACCGCTTCCATCATTGTTACGATCTACATAAATAAAGCCATAACGTTTCTTCATTTCACCTGTAGTAAAAGAGACACAGTCAATGCAGCCCCATGGTGTATATCCCATTAAATCAACACCATCGATTTCTACAGCTTTTTTCATCTGTTCAATATGTGCTCTTAAGTAATCTACACGATATGGGTCATGACAGCTACCATCTTCTTCCTTCTTATCAATCGCACCAAAACCATTTTCTACAATAAATAATGGTTTTTCATATCTTTCATACATCTGATTTAATGCATAACGTAAACCTTCTGGATCAATAGCCCAACCCCAGTCAGATACTTTGATATAAGGGTTTGCGACTGAATGTTCACTAGAACCATCTAATGACTTAGAAACATCAATATGTGCTGTAGAGTCTACAGTATTAGTCATGTAATAAGAGAAACCAATATAATCTACTGTACCTGCAGCTAAAGCTTTTTTATCTTCTTCAGTGATATCTAAGTTAAAGCCTTTGTTTTCAAACATCTTTAAAGCATAACGTGGATAATGGCCACGACACTGTACATCGCAGAAGAACCATCTCTGATGCATCATTTCAGTAGATAATACCATATCTGCTGGACGGCAAGAGAATGGGTAAATAGGAACCATCGCAATCATATTACCGATTAAGAAGTTAGGATTGATTTCATGACCAATCTTCACTGCCTTTGCACTGGCTACTAATTCATAATGACCACACTGATACATCGCTTCTTCTGGATTATCATAGTTTCCAAAATGTGCACCACTGTTAGTCCATCCAAAAATATCATTCTTATAGTTCATCTGGTTATTGATTTCATTGAAAGTCATCCAGTATTTAACTTTATCTTTATATCTCTTGAAACATACTTCTGCGAACTTTACAAAGAAATCAATAGTCTTTCTGTTCATGAATCCGCCATATTCTTTTGCAAGATGATAAGGCATTTCAAAGTGAGATAATGTGATAACTGGTTCAATACCATATTTTAATAATTCATCAAATACATCATCATAGAACTGTAATCCTTCTTCATCAGGCTGTTCTTCATCACCTAATGGGAAGATTCTTGTCCAGGCAATAGATGTTCTAAAACATTTAAAGCCCATTTCTGCGAATAGTTTGATATCTTCCTTGTAATGATGATAGAAATCAATACCGATATGGTTTGGATAATATAATCCTTCTTTTACACCATCAGTAATCACACGTGGTGTTGATACGTTTCCACCTGTCATTACATCGGCAACACTTAAGCCTTTAGTAGTGTCTAATACACCGCCTTCAAATTGGTGAGCTGCTAAAGCACCACCCCATAGGAAATCCTTTGGTAAACTCATACACTTCCTCCTTTAATATACTCTAGTGCACATTTTTCTAATGCAAGATAAGTCTTCAATGTCTCTAGATCTTCTATTTTTATTTTATCAAAGCTTCTTTCAATATAGTGATTTTTTTCAATATATGATTTACTTTCATCAAAGTAAAGATCAAATATAAAGGCAATATAAGAAATCCACATATCTAAATGTGTTTTTCTTGTAGGAGCATAAATAAGTTGATGTTTACAGAACTGTTGATAGACTTCATCCGTTATAGATTCTTTTCCTGCTTCCTCATAAGTCACACCTAGTAAGACTATATCCTTTTCTACATCTTTAACACGAAAATGATCTAATTTATCTGCATCTCTAATCATATGTATGTAAAAGAGTTCTTCTTCACTAAAGCCTTCTTCTACTTTGTATTTATTATGCTGTTCTATAGCATTTTTAATAATTGTGTCATATGTATCTTCTTCTATGAACTCTCTAATAAGTCCCTCTTCAAATAATATATGAGAAGAATACATTGCATGATCCACTGTTTCTCTATCCAGGAAAGAATGATATAAGTGAAACTGTTCAAAACGACCTATATCATGTAATAGGCCGATTAATAAGCATAAGTCTTTTTCTTCAGTTTTACCTTTCATATCACATAGTTCACCCATAACATCCATCACTTTATAAGAATGCACATATTTAAGATGAATATGCGGGATAGAGAGATCATAACGATTGACATAATTATCAAATGCCTTTTTCGCATGTTCTAAATTAATCATGTAGAACCTCTAATACTTTTTTCAAATCATCAAGAGGAACCTGTCCTGGCGCACTCGCATCCTTAGCTGTCGCAAAGGTCATGCATGAACCAAAGTATTCGCCCATCATTCGTGACAAGCGTCCTAGTTTACCCATGGACATAGTAATAATAGGTTTTCCTAAACGCTGACTTGAATAAAGAGTGGCTTCTAGAAGTGTTAATAGGTCTTCTTTACTTTCAGGCATAACAGCAAGTTTAGGTAAATCAGCTCCTAGTATTTCCATCTTTTCTAGTGTTTCCTGCATATCCTCTCTTGATGGTGTTTCCTCAAAATGATGTTCACTCATAATAACATAAACACCCTTCTTATGTGCATACTGAACAAGTTCCATCACAGATTCATAGCCTTGTGATAATTCTATATCTACTAGATCCACATGAGCATCACAGATTTCTTTAATACAATGCATATACTCTAGAGAAGTAAGTTCTCCTTCTCCTCCTTCACTCACAGTACGGATTGTACCTAATACAAGTTTATCTGTATGTTTCTTAATTTCTTCTAATACATCTGTCAAATGCCCTTCTTTTAATCCTTCATAAAAATCAAGTCTAATTTCTACTACATCATAATCTAAATCCTTATAAGAATCTAAAGTATCAATAATACCTTTTTTAGTTGTATCTACAATAGGAAGACAAATCTTAGGTGTTCCTTCCCCAAACACAACATTCTTTATATCTAATATATTATGCTTCGTGATGACAGGCATATAAAAACCCCCTTATTTCTCTTAATGTTTTATCATATTGATCACCTAATAAGAAATGTGGTGAACCTTTAATCACCTTATGTACACAATAAGGCAATGATGACTGAATAAAAGTAAAATCAGAATCCTTGATGACATCATGTTCACCAGATAGTAATAAAGCTGGAATCTTGAGTTCTGATAAGTAATCTGCAGTAAAATGTGGCTCTTTTGTCATAAATGAAATGAGCTTAAAACGTATTCTTGATCTCTTATCATATATACAGAATATTGGCAATAAGAGTAATGTCATATACATATGGAGACGATAATACCATTTAATGCCTTGAGGAGTGGCATTAGGTGAAAGAAGTGCCATATGTTTTAAACGGTCATCTTTTCCTGCAAGTGTAAGTGCGATGTTCGCACCATCACTAAAGCCAATGACATCATATGTTTCTAAATCTAGCTCATTTGCGACATCCATCACATCCTGAGCCATACGATCTAGTGTTAAAGGACCACTCTTAATAGATTTACCATGATAACGTGAATCCATTGCGATTAATTGATAATCATTTTCTAAATCCTTGATTAATTGATCATATATTTTTCTATTTTCCTGATTCCCATGTAATAAGATAATCGGATAACCATTTCCATGTACTTCATAATATATTTTCATAGCATTACCTCACTTTGATCTCATTATAACACATATTAAATAACTGTGAAAAAAAGCGACTTGTTAATGTGTTTAACAGTCACTCTCATCACAAATCAAAATAACATCGATATATACAATGTTTTTCTAATATCATACAGTGCAGAAAATGTAGTAATATATTATTTCTTCACTATCCATTTACCACTTCTATTAGAGCCTTCTCTTTCTACTAACCCATTTAAACGCAAATATTGAATGATGTTTTGAATCTGTTTTCTAGATAGATTAAACTCTTCCATTAGCTTAACCTGTGTTACAAAAGGATTTTCTCTCATTCTATTAAGTATCTCCAACCTTCTTTCAGTTCCTTTTTTGGCACCTTTTGCATCAACTTTGACTCCTTTTTCCTCAACTTCGGCTCCTTTTGCCTTAACTTCGGCTCCTTTCGGCTCAACTTTGGCTCCTTTTTCCTCAATTTCGGCTCCTTTTGGCTCAACTTTGGCTCCTTTTGCATCAACTTCGGCTCCTTTTGACTCCTGTTTCATAAATGCTTCATGTGTGAACTACCCATCACCTAAAGGTAATGGGCTTCAGAGAGCCTAACGGCTCTTTTTAAGAAGTTTGATATTTAAGTTTCCACCTATTGCTAGGCAATCCTTATTCTTACAGGCGTGTCCACCTCGCCTCTACTGTATAGCCCCACAAGGGACACAACATTACTTTTACGCAAGATATTTAATGCACCATTTACATCAGCATTAAGACATTTACCATTTAAACATTGATACATACCTCTATGTATTCGCTTTCCACTAAATGTATAGCTTTGCGGGTTATCGTTATTGTAAATAGGAATATCATCCTTATCCCAAAATGATGCTTTTGAAGTATAGCTTTCTTCCTGCTTTACAAAGACAATGCCATTAATCTCACAAAGGTACTCTAGCTTAAAACGAAGTTGTCCATAAGGTATATTTACAAATGTCTGATTATTGGCTTTACCAATACTACTGTTCTTCTGGAAAGTTTCATTATAGCCAACTACAAGTGTTCCAATATCATTATTGATGCAATAATCTATGATTGTGCGTGCAGTCTTGTTCATATAATCATTAATCTTATTATTCCTGCTGCGAGTATTGGCTTTTTGTTTATTGGTAGGTCTTTTCCCAATATTTTGTTTATCTTTTACAGACTGTAAATCTGCATTTTGCTTATTGTACCACTGATTTATGGATTTAAGTCGCTTACCATCAATGATGAATGTCTTGCCATTACTTGATACCGCTGTTACAAGATTATTAATACCAAGGTCAATTGCCAGTGCATTATTTATATTTAAGTTTCTTTGAATACATTCAGCTTCATAGATATATTGAATTTCAAAGAACCTAGCGTTTGCTTTCGGTATGATACGGATTTCCCTAACTTTCTTATCAAGTAATGTGGGTGGGATGGTAATCTCTACACATTTATGTGTTTTCTTGTAAGCATTTGAATATGGTAAAATCAGTTTATTACCACTAAGTCTTACAAAACCTATGACAAGCGTAGTATATCCATCTTTTGGAAGATAGTTTGGCAAACGACAATCCTTAAAAGCATACTTGCCTTTTACGGTAAAAATTTATCTGGCTGTGTACAGAAAAACATTAACCCTACATTCTTAGGTTTAACGTATTCCGGAAGTATACTAATAATATTTATATCACTACACAATTCAGTGAAATCTCCAGTTAATGATTTCTCATATAGCGAACTTCCTATTTCTCTCAGATAATTCTGAATCAAAGTTATATTTAAATCAGTTATTTCCGCCTGATGATTTACTCTGTCATCAAACGGTACTCTATTCGCTAGATTGAACAAATCCTTTTCTTCATCATCAGACAGTGCTACAGTACTCGATGCTTTACGAATATAATGTATTCTTTCTTTATTATTTTTCCATAGTTTTCGGTGATGAATATGGTCTATTATCTCCGCCTGGACACCATATAATGATAAAATACTTATCTTGGTATTTTTCTACGCTAATTATAGGTGTATACGATGGTCTAAGAAGCTTACATTTCGCAAAAAATATTTTTCTGGAAAGAATCTAATTTTTCAGGTGGTACTCCCTTTAGCGGATAAATGGGTCTTCCATTAACCTCTTGCACTCCAATAATAATATATCCACCGCCCCATTTATCAAGATCATTCGCAAATGCACATATAGTTTTCAAAGATGCTGCTGGATCCCAAGTTTGTTTCAATTCAATTCTTGCCCATTCAACAACATCGCCAGATAATAATGTTTTAATACTTGTTGGTATTGCCATATAGTCACATCCTCCATACTATTTAATACTCCAATATTTGAAGAATTGCTTATTTAAGAGAGACTATTTTCGAATCACCTACACACATTTCTGTACATTCTTTGTCACTACACACAACGTACTAACAATCACACCTCACTATTTATACAATATTTATTCACAAATAAATAAGTTAAAACTAACTTCTTTTGTACAAGTTGTGTATTTTTAAGTCATTTCACAAATCTTGATTTACCTTTTTACAAATGTTTGCTATAATCAATGAATTAGAAGGGGTAGTATAAGGGAGAGAAAGATAACATGACAAATATGCAGAAAAGAAATAAGATTATTGTAATTATTGTATCTGTACTCGTGATTCTTGGATTATCAGTATTCCTCTATATTCATCATATGGGTACAGCTTATAGTGATCGCTTCTTACCTTCTACTTATATTAATAATGTAAATGTAGGTAAGTTAAGTGTTGCAGATGCAGAAAAGAAGATTGCTGAAAATCAGTTAAACTACACTTTAGAAATGAAGTTTAGAAATAAGACTACCGAAACTATTTCAGCAAAAGAAATTGACATGAGTTATGTTCCTGATGGAAAAGTTGAGGCTTTATTGAAGAAACAGGATTCATTTACATGGTTCAAGAACTACTTATTTAATCACAAAGGAAATAAGAAAACTATTCAGACTAAGACTTCTTATGATGAAAATAAGTTAAAGGATGTTCTTTATAGCAAGAATCAGTTAAAGGATGAAAACCAGACAGCGCCTACAGATGCACGTATGAAGTATGAGAATGGTTCATTTACTGTACAAAAGGAAAAAGCTGGAAATAGTTTAAATAAAGAGACTGTTTATGAAGCAGTGAATAAAGCTGTTGGTCTTCAGAAAACTAGTTTAAATGTTGCTAAAGTAAAGGATGCATATAAGATCCCTGGAAAAACAACTGAAACTGTTATATCTGAAGCTGAAACATTAAAGAAATATTTAAAGACTTCTATTACTTATGAACTACCTAACAATCAGAGTGAAGTCTTAAATAGTGAAAAGATGTTAACATGGCTTGTTAAGAATGAAGATGGTACTTATAGCTATAACGAAGAAATCTGGAATAAACGTATGAAGAGCTTTGTTTATACACTTGCAACTAAAGCCAATACTGTTGGTAAGACACATACATTTAATGCAACAGGTTTAGGCGTAAGAACTGTAAGTGGTGGTACTTATGGTTATAAGATGAATCAGACAGAAGAAATCGCAAAGATTAAAGAAGAATTAAATGCTGGTAAGGCTGTTAAGAGAGCTCCTGCTTATAGTGCTAAAGAACAGTCTACTGAGAATTATGGTCTTGGTGGTAATTATGTTGAAGTTGACTTATCTCGTCAGCATCTATGGATTTATAAGAATGGTCAGTGTGTTCTTCAGTCAGATTGTGTATCAGGTAAGATGACAAATGATCGTTATACTCCAGCTGGTACATATTATATTTATTCTAAAGAACGTAATAGAGTATTAAGAGGTACTAAGGATCCTGTTACAGGTAAGTATCCTTATGAATCTCCTGTAAGTTATTGGATGCCATTCAATAGAGGTATTGGTTTCCATGATGCAAACTGGAGATCTAGTTTTGGTGGTAATCTTTATGTGTCTGGTGGTTCACACGGATGTGTTAACCTTCCAGTAAGTTTTGCAGGTACTATGTACAATACTATTACAACTGGTATGCCAGTAGTCATTTACTACTCACAGGGCTATACATTAAATGGATAAAAAAATGAGTCATACACAAACGTGTATGACTTTTTTTCTGCCCTTATATTACCATATTTTCGCTATTTTTTCAATTCTTGTTCTTTTTTAGAATATATGATATTAAGAATAGCAGGAGGTGCCTATGAATCAAATTATTGAACATCGCAAACTTAATAAAAAAGAGAAAACGATTCTTACCAATCATTTGATCAAAGTATGTAGAGATCTGCATTGGATAGAAACTGATTCCGACAAAGCTGTTTTTATCACTGAACCTTTTCTTGGTTATTCTTCTATTTCTCATTTGAAGCATATTATCACAATGTTTTATATCATCAGAAGCAGAATAGATATTACATCTAGTGATGAAGATATCAGAAATGCACTTTATCACTATCAATCTATCAATCGTGTGATAGAAATATTATTGAAAGAAGGTGGAACCTATCGAATTGAGACTATTAGATACAGAGAAGAATTATGATCCTTCTCTAGTCAAAGAACTTGTTTGTCATTATAACCATAACCAAAGTACTTCTATTTCTTTAGAAGACTTCAAGCATATTCTAGATACTATAGATTATATTTTAGAACATGGAGAAACATTCGACGAAGGTATTCAATCTATACAATCAGATATCAAAGAAATACAAAGAATTTATAAGAGTATTCAATTACTTCCCATCAATAATGAAAAGTATATGAATGTTTTGAAGAAACAGATTCCTTTCTTTATTCAATCTGTTACAGGAAAAGATGCATTATTTCATTATTGTGATATTTCCGTAGATTTGGATTATCCTCTTATTGATGGTATCCCTCTTTATCATGATATGTATCATTTAAGAGGAACTGATCTTGTACTTTACTATTTAAAGAGACTCAGTGAAGAGAATCATTTCTGCAGTCTATTTGATGATTTAGAAACATTTATTGAAGACTATGAAAAGACTATTAAGACATCTGTATATGACTTACAGATTAACTTCTTTGAACTAGTGGTTCATCAATGCATAACACATATATCTATTTATAATTCACCTGGTTTAATTATTCATGACAAAATAGAAGTTAAAGAAATAAATTCAATTATAAGTTTTTTCCATTATCCTATGATTGATTTATTTAAAGAAAACATTATTGCATCCTTCAACAAGATTCCTATTATTTATCCACAGATGTTAAACCGCAAACTCTACCCATCTGATGACTGCAAATTATATTACCCTATAT